>Ga0256407_10000855_pt1 | contig 68732 bp, 62 predicted proteins | sample RumenRJG_04DNA_FD_193489 | JGI IMG/M metagenome (GOLD analysis project Ga0256407, IMG submission 193489) | Bovine rumen microbial communities from Lethbridge, Alberta, Canada - RJG_04 | ecosystem: Host-associated > Mammals > Digestive system > Stomach > Rumen | place: Canada: Alberta... | reverse complement strand
GCCGGCACAATCAGGCGGCCTTTTTGTGATACCTCCATTTCTGTCTACACATTCGTCAAATTTCCCCTTGACTTTTTATTAGTAGACTTTCACATGAAAACAAAGAACGGCTTTCAAATTTACCATCTGAAAACCGTCTCTCTGTATATTTCGTTATTCTCTTTTTCAAAGCTGTTTATCTTATGTGCAGCTTCCCGCTATTTTTTCCTGCAAAGGCTCATTTACTACAAATCGTTCTGCTACAGAACTGTCTGATTCCAGAAGATCCAGAACTCTTGAAGCAGGTCCCATAGGAATATTTCTACCGGATTCCCAGGCTTCCACAGTTTTCTGTGAAACTCCGATCATGCCTGCAAATACTGCTTGTGTCATATGAAGTGACTTCCTTACTTTCTTCACACCTTCAGCATTATATTTTTTTACCGGCTTTATAAAAACAGTCTCCCTTAGCTGACCTCTTCCTGCCTCCATTGTTTCATTAATAGAAGCCATTATTTCATCATAGAACGCACTCATTTTGCACCTCCGAATAACTCTGCTTCCAAAGCCTTCATTGCTTTCCGGATATTGTTTCTTTCTTCCTTTGTAAGGTTCTCCTTCTCATCCTTTGCAAAAAGATTCAGAAGAAAAATCCTCTCATGATCCTCAAAATCTACATACAGAATCCGGGCACTGCCACTTTTCCCACGTCCCTCAAATGCATATCGCATTTTTCGAAGTCCGCCCGTTCCCTGCATTACAGGACCTGCTTTTGGATTATCCAGAAGATACAGTTGTAATTCCAGCAGATCATCTTCCGTAAATCCCAGATCAAACCAACGTTTATGGAATCTCGGTGATTCGATAAATCCTCGTACTATTTCGTAATCCTGCATTATTTCCTCCCATCAACATAATACCCTACTGAGTAGGGGTTGTCAATTGTATTCCTTTTTCCACCATCCAAGATCATCTTTAAAAAACACTCTTCGCTGATAGGTATACCAAAGATATTCCCCTGAGCGTATTCACATCCGCAGCGGATATAGAACAATAGCTGCTCGTATGTTTCCGCCCCTTCACCTACAACCATCACTCCAAGATTCTGGGCAAGCTTTACAATGCTCTGTATTATCGCGCCGGCATTGTCATTAGTGAAATCGCCGCCCACTATGGATCTGTCAATCTTTATGACATCAAAAGATGCTTCTTTCAAGGATCCCAGGGTGGCATAGCCTTCTCCGAAATCATCCAGCGCTACAGAAAATCCTGCTTCCTGAAGGCTATCCATCATGTGATTGAGGAGATAATCCTCTACAGAATATCCCTCCGTGATCTCCACTATGATCCTGCCGGGGTCTACCATATACCGGTCTGCAATGGCCAGCAGGTGCTCCGCAGCATCCCACTCATATGCATGACGGCGGGACATATTGACAGAGAACTTAATTTTCTGATCACACTCTACTTCTGTACTGAGTGCCATCTGGCAGGCCCTTTCCGCCATATACCAGTCCAGATCACATATCTCCCCTGTCTTTTCCAGAATGGGTATGAACTGATCCGGAGTTATGATACTTCCGTCCGGCAGCTTTATTCTACAGAGAACCTCTGCAGCCAGCATCTGATGATCATTCACAGATACTATGGGCTGGAAATAGGGTACTATCCCACCCTGCGTCTTCGCTTCATAATATGCCTTCATTGCGTCTATATTGTTCATAATTGTTTTTCTCCTTTTTCTATTCTTCAACTGATAATGAGCCGTCTGTATTTAGGATTACGTTTACGGTTTTTGACCTTTCTGAATCCTCACAGTCGTATTCGTCCACATCTTCAATGTACCGACAGAATACATAGTTATCGCCCCCGGAAGGTTCCACCATCTCTTCAATGGTGAAGGTATTACTCCCCGGCTGGTAGACCTTTGCCAGGACATCAACTGTTCCCCCGTTTTCGGAATTGTAGATCCCGTATATCACTTCCTTATCATCGTCCAGTTTGATCCCGAACATCCCGTCCTCCAGATCCTGTCCTTCCAGTTCTATCTTTGACCGGAGTGTCACGTATCCTACGAAGCGGTTGGAATCCTTAAGATTCGGATATACAGCATCTTTGAATTCCTGCGATGGGGTTCCCACTATTTTCAGGCGTTTCCCTTTGTACTCTGCCACCTGGAACATCTTGTTAGCATAGCTCGGCTTGAAGTCCTCAGAGACCTTTACCTTTTCAAGGTTATCCGCCCGGAAGAACATTTCGGTTGCGTTTGGAGTTGCCGTTCCCCATTCGATTGCGGAAAGATCAACCTCAGTCAACCCATCGCAGTACAGGAACATATCATTAAGCTTTGTTGCACTGCTCATATTGAACATCCCCAGATCTATGCTTTTCAAGGCACGGCAATTGGAAAACATATAACTGAAATCCTTTACTCCGGAAAAATCCACGCCGGTTATATTTACTTCTTCGAGACTGTTACATCCTGAGAACATGCTGTCTGCATATGAAAGTTTCCCGGTATTGGTACTGGATCCGTTTCCTGTGATCGTGACCTCTGTAAGACCCTTGCAGTTCTTAAACATATCCCTCATATTCAAGGCATAATTTATGTTCAAGGTGACCCGGTTTAAGGATTCACAGTCCTCGAACATCTGCTTGAAATTTGAACATTTCCCAAGATCAAGATTCTCCATATCCACGTATTTCAGGCTCTTGCAGCCTTCAAACATGCTGATGGCTTCCGTTACCCCGTCGGTTTTGAAGTCATCCCCGAAGTTTATACCCTCCAGGTTCTCCATACCGTAAAATAAATCTTTTGTACGCCAGTTCAGTTCCGGCCTTACAGGGGTTCCGCCTACAGAATAGAAAGTGATCTGCCGCAGGTTCTTATTTCTGTTCAGTCCGGTTTTGTAGTGGGAGCTGGTGCTTTCCATTTCGATGCAGACAGGGTAATCCACCCCGTCCACTGTAGCCTTTCCTCCAATGGAGATATCTGTTTCCGTCCCCTTATATTCTTTCAGGTAAATGAACTTGCCGTCATAGTTGAGGTCATCTATCGTATAGTCCCAGTCAGAAAGCCAGGCATCTGTTTCACCGGCAAATGCCGGGGACAACATGAGTGCCCCCGACACGACCATCATAAAAATCGCACTTATTATCTTCTTTATCATGGTTCCTCCTTAATACTCAGGGATCCGTCTTCATTGAGTTCAAGAGAAATCCCCTTTTCCAGGTACTCTGTTTCACAGGTTATGCTTTCATCATCCGGCTCTGTCATTGTCGCTATTACATCCAGACCATCATCGGGATTATAGATTTTCACTTTTCCAAAAGAGATCTTTCCGGTTGCATCATTCTTTGCCGTAGCTATCTCGCTGCTGTCTGCAATCCCGCCATCATATAAAGTGAAACTGAACATTTCATTTTCCAGATCAGCCCCGTCCAGATCCACGTGGGCTACTATACTGACTTCTCCCAGGTATCTGTTGTTATTTTCCATGAGAGGGAATACCAGGCTCCTGAATGTGTCTGAGGGATTTCCTTTGACAGTCAGCTTTGTAAGCCCCTCCACCTGAAACATTTCCTGGCATATCACATCCGGGGTAAAATCGGATGGAATATTTATTTTTTTGAACATTAGATCATCAGCAAACATCCTGCTCGTGTATTTCTCCTGATCACCCCAGGTGGCTGTTGTAAGATCTGCGGATTCAAGTGATGTGCAGCCTTCAAACATGCCGGATACAGTTTGGGTCTTACTGAAATCTGCCCCATCAAGGCACACTTCTGTAACCCCTGTGCATCCCTTGAATACATTCTTTGCTTCCTCACATTCACTGAGATCCAGTTCCGAAAGATCTGCTTTCTGCAGGGATGTACAGCCTTCAAACATACCATTAATGGAATGGAGCTTATTGTCTCCGGAGCGCACCAGACTTTCATTGAAGTCCACTTCCTTCAAAGCCGTGCATCCCTTAAACAAACTGTTTGCCCCCATTCCTCCGCTGACTCCGACTGCAACGCCGTCTACTGATATGAAAGTCACTTTTTCTATGAGATCATTGTTCTCAAACAGGGAGTGATAATCATAAGTATCGTAGTCGTAGGTTATCCCCAGGCGCACCTGGTATTCCTTTCCGTTCTTCTTTACCTTTCCCTTTATCGTGATCTCCTTATCAGTGCCGTTATACTTTTCAAGGACTATATACTCTTCCCCATCGGAATTTGATATTTCATAATCCCATTCTGAAAGGTTAAAACTCCCTGCAGTAGCGTTATATACGTTATGGAAGGTTCCCATATCTATTACCGGGACGTCTTCTGCAAACGCCGGGATGGACATGGTTGCCACCATTGCTACTGATAAAACCATCGCTATCGTTTTCTTTATTATGTTTTTCACTTTTCCATTCCTCCTGATCATTTCAATCCCTTTACTGTTACTTCACATTCAGCTGTCACATTTCCGGACTTCCCATAGACCGTTGCAGTTCCGTTTGCCACAGGGGCTGCATAGCCGTCCTTATTCATCTTCACAACTGAAATATCAGATGACCGGTACTGTACCGCCGAATTATTTGACACATTCTTCATCTGAAGCTTCACCGGCTTGCCCTTTATGATCACTTTCTTCTTTTTGAAGGCCGGAAGCTTTGCTTTGACATTTCCCTTCACCTTCCGTTTTCCAAAGAAAAGTGTCACCCTTGATTTTCCGTTGGCCTTTACGCTGATGCTGCCGTCTTCGCTTACGGATGCTATATCAGGCTTCTTCGATTCCACCCTTCCGGGCTTAAGATATGTGATCCCGGATAGATAGGTGTCCATGGAAACGGTCTTCACATCATTTATCACCAGGGCGTTTTTCTTTACCTTTGGATCCTCCGCATAGATCAGATACTCCTCTTTCTCACCGTTGGTACCCTCAAGGGTGATGGTCACGGTTCCGGGTTTCTTTACAGCCAGGTATCCGCAGTACCACTTATTTCCCTTGCTTGAACGGGATTTATCCTTCTTTTTCGAGGCCTTGATTGCTCTTTTGTCAGAAGAACTGACCCTCGAAACGTTAAAGGACGGTGATATACGCCATTTGGTTTTCGTGGCTACCACCGTCCTCTTTTCAGTGATCAGATCCCCTGTTGCCGGAGCCTGGGCTATTATATCTCTTGAAACTTTGCTTTCATTTTCTCCGGTTCCCGGTCTGTTCCCCGAGCTGCTTCCGCTTTCAGGATCTTCATTTTTCGGATGATCATTTCCCGGATCATTGCTTTCAGGATCTCTGCCTTCTCCCGGATCCCCGTTCTCCGCTGTTACCCGGAAAGTGCCAAGATCAACCGTTGTAAACTCTTCAGCCATGATGCTGATCTTAAAAGACATAATAAAAAGAAGCACTGCGAGTACAGCTGCAAGCTTCCGTTTAACATACTGCTTTTTCATCTCTGTTTTTCCTCACTTTCCTTCCTGATTCCTGTATCTTCTTCCTCCTTCTGTCCACTGCCTCCTGCCCTACGAATGACAGTCCCTTTATGGTTCCATCCATGCTGAATTCATACTCATATCCCTCAGCCGATCCTTTACAGGTCTTCGGAAATAAATCTGTTTTCATCCTTACCATGATCCCCATATGATTTTGTGATCCCCAGAATTCTATCTCTCCCTTTTTCTTTATCCGGAACAGCTTTTTAAGCTTCACTTCCTCCACTCTCACTGAAAGACTGACATTCAGTCCATTGTATGTACCGGAATCATCAAAAATAATACAGTTCCCCTCCTTGCTGAAATCCTTTACCGACAGATTATTCCGCCAGAAACAAACAGACCGGTTATGCGGGCTTATCTGCCTGACCTCTGCATACCGGTCCTGGTATCGTGTCTCCATCTGAATTTCCCTCCTTTGCAGATTTAAAATAAAAAAAGGGAACGGCATTGAAAAAATCTCAACAACCGTCCCCAATGGACAAACATATTTGGTTTTCTATTTCATGTCACCTCCAGGCTCTCCGTTTTTGCTTCAGTTTCCTGCTGTAAGAAGCGTGCATGAAATACCTACCCTCCATATCCTTCTCAGGATAGATCGCTGATAGCCTCTCTACGGTTATCGTAGGATCCTCCAGCAGCTTCTTACGCTTCCATACAATGTTTTTCTTACTTCCGGAAATTCTCTCCCTTATCATTTTCCTTTCTCCTTAAAGATAATTTCTAAACAGGTATTCCCTGTCTGCTTTCACATCTGTTTCAATATTGATCCGTATGATACTAAAGGCTGATCGGATCGCATCCGCCAGTGCTTCATCACTGTTATCAAGTTTTGTAATGATCACACAGTCTTCAAACTCCCTATCCCTCATACCAAGGATCCGGATAAGCTTTATCTTTGCCCTTCTGCAGAGCTCTGTTTTTGCATATTCCCAGCGGTATCCTTCTTTTGTGTTATATTCGGGTTTTGAGATCTCAATGACCGCATTTTTCTCCGGGAAATAATTAGTAAGCGGTATCCCAAGTATTTCTTCCTCATTGACAATTACTTCATACCCGGCTTTCTCTGCATAATACCGGAGCAGAAGATCAGGGAACTCTCTCTCAAAATCTTTCCTGCATATATGGCAAGGTTCTCCGTCAACAGTCCTGTCTGCGATCTTTGCCCTCCACCTATGACCCCTACGACATTTCCACCATACAGGACGGAGTGAATACCGGCTTATTACTGTGGGTTTCACCTGATAGTTTCTCTCATAATCCCATTCACGAAGGATCCCGGGGTCTGTTGATGCCAGGTCATTTATTCCTTCCGAAACCGCCCTGTCAGCACATACCGGACAGGATGAGCCTTTTACCCTGCTGTCAATTACGGCTTTCCACTCATATCCGCAAACACGGCATTTCCACCATACATTTTCCCTTGACTTCGGAAACACCTCATCTGCCTTTATGGGAGCGTTTTTGTCAGACCATTCCGCGGCAAGTTCCGGATACCTGCTTGCAAGGTCATTGAATCCCTTATACAGAAGATGTCCTTCACAGTACGGGCACTGGCTTCCATAGTATCTGTCAGCAATCTTCGCAATCCACTCATGGCCATATATACATCTCCACCATACGGTTTTATTAGAACATGAAAGTACCATGTCCGGCGTAAGCGGATTGTTTTTTTCTGACCATTCCATTGCCAGCTCCGGCTTCATGGTTGAAAGGTCATTAAAGCCTTTTAGGAGCTGGTTACTGGAACAATAAGGGCATCCCGATCCGTTTACCCTGTTTTTGACTACAGCCTGCCATTCATGGCCGCAGGAACCCCTCCACCACACCTTTCTGTTGGATCCATAAGATATTGCTTTGGGCAGAAGCGGAAGGTTCCGGCTGCTCCATTCCCTGACAAGACGCGGGCATTTTTTCGCTAATGTAATCATTTACACGCATAACCCCTCCGCTTTTCTGCATTTCCCGGTATGCTTCCGGTTTTTAGCAGCCATTCATCCACACTCATCATCCCCATACGTACCATCGCATATCCGATCTTTCCCGAGATATCATTTCTGCTCCCATACTGCATGATGAAATCAAACATCTGCTCCTCCGTCTGTCCCACAAAAGGTTTTCTTCCTTCCGGACTGACATATTCCCGAAACTTCTCTGTAAGGACAGAGAGCGCTTCCTGCTCGTCTTTATCAAGCTGATAACTGACTGTGAATGTTTTATAATCTGCCATGATTGCTTCCCCCCGTTTCATTTCCTTCCAGTGCCATATACTGCATTCTTTGAATCTGCCATGATAAAAGTCTCTGTTGTAACCGGGGCATTATAAAGTGCTGAAATCATATAACTCCGGTAATTGTGGATACCGTCCTCAACCCTGGAAAGCTGCTCCATGACTACCATCAGATCCTCACTTGTAAGTTTCAGGAGCCTCGATTTTACAACCTCCTGCGGGAATACAGTTTTATTGATCCTGTATTCCCCGGCATCCCCGACAAGTACTTCAATGATCAGGTTATACAGGCTGTCAAAGAGCTTCCTGTCCTCCGGACGTTTCAGATCATGCATCTTGAGGTCATAGTCAATATTTGCCTTTACCACCCTTTCATACGCTTCCCGTTCCGTTTTAGGTTGATCATTTCCATCCATCAATCCATCCCCCGAAACATAAAGGCGGATAGACTGATCAGGGATTGTAGTACTCTCCTGATGGATAGATGGAGTCTCTATCCCTATAGTATCTTTTAAAAGAGTCTCTTTTGGGTCGGAATTTCCTGTTTCTTGAAACCTGAAATTCCTGTTTCCAGAAACCGGTTTTTTCTTATTCAAGAGTCCGCTTTTTTCGGTTTCAGAAAAATCTTCTTTTCCATCCCTGCTTTTTTCTGAAACAGGTTTTTCCGGTTTCTTGGTTATGAAGTTTTTCACATAGATCAGATCCGGCTTCCCCTGACCCCTCCGCTTCTTTTCTATGAGCCCGAATTCCACCAGATTATTAAGCGTATTCCGGGCTTTATCTGCGCTACAGTTATGAAGGATCTGCTGGATTGATTCCAGTGATCGTATGACATAGATATGTCCGTCCTCATCTATCCATCCTTTCTTCCGGGAGAGATCAACCTGTTCATGTAAAAAACCGTATAGAATCTTTTCATCTGAACCTAAATTGTCATAATCAGGATCCTCGAAAAACACTTTGGGGATCCTCAAAAAACGGAACTGATCACCTTCTGCATAAGAGTAGTATTCGTATTCAAACTTTGCCATTTCATATACCCTCATGCTTCCTTCTGTGTTCTTCTAAAAGTCTCACGATCAGACTCTCGATCTCCGCATCACTTGTATCTGCCGAAAAGTACTGCATTATGACTTCATGCTTCAAAACAACGTTCCGCTCCTTGATCCCTGCCACCTTCAATACCGCATGGAGGGATTCCTTTGTACATTTCTTTTCCTGGCTGAGTTTCTTTATCTGCTGTGCCTGCGAAAGGGAAGGCACTACTTCGTCTTCTTTCATCACTTCAAGCAGAAGTCCCTGCTCCTCCGGAAGAATATAGGATAATTCCACGGCAGGATTAAATTTAATTTTCTTAGCGTCAACCATGTCCAGAAGTTCCGGCAATAGCTCTGTAAGGCGAATATAACGACGAACCTGATTTTTACTATCACCGGCAGTCTCTCCAATTTGATTTGCTGTCTCTGACTTCCACCCAAGTTGGGTGGATGCTTTTGATATATCGCCCTTTTTTCCTTGATGAGTTAACGCTTCCATCTTCATCTTATAAGCATATGCTTTTTCACTCGGTAAAATCTCTTCTCTCTGGAGATTCGAATCAACCATCGCTATCACCGCTTCATCATCTGTCAGATTCCTTATAATAATGGGAACCTTTTCCAGCCCGACTATCTCTGCCGCATGTCTCCTCCTGTGTCCGGATATGACCTCATATCCGCCCTCCGGTCTTTCCCTAACCATTATGGGAACAAGTATCCCATTCTCCCGGACGCTTTCAACGGTCTGCGCCATCTTTTCATCATCCAGTACCTTAAAGGGATGGTTCTGAAAAGGAAAAAGCTCATTGATCGGTACATCCAGTACCTGCCCCGTCTGTTCCTGGTCTATCCCGAAAAGGGAATCCAGATTTTTTAGTTTAACCCTCTCAGGAAGGGGTTTCTTAGCAGCCATGTTCCAGTACCTCCTTAGTCAGTTCTTCAAAAGCCTTTGCGACCTTTCCTTTGGGATCATGTTTATAGATGCTTACCCCGAATGCTGTACATTCCTTCGCCCTTACGGATTCAGGGATCATCACATCAAATACCTTGATCTGGCTTCCGTATGCCTCCCGTAGCTTATCTATAATGTCCCTCTCATGATTTGTCCGGGTATTTACCTTATTTATGACAATACCCTCGATCTCCAGCTTTTTATTCAGCTTCCTTTTAGTGGAACCGATTGTGGTCAGGAGCTGCTGGAGTCCTGTCATTGACAGATAGGATGCCTCCACCGGGATTATCACCGAATCCGCAGCCGTAAGCACGTTTACCGTGACCAGATTCAGGCTCGGGGAGCAGTCGATCATTATATAGTCGTATGACTCCCTCACCTGTGAAACAAAAGCTTCCAGAAGGTGCTCCCGGCTAAAGGCGTTCATTATCATATAATCCATACCGGCGAGTTTGATATTGCATGGCATTATATCCACGCCCTCGTCGTTATGGAGAATATATTCCTTCGGGTCTATCTGGTTCTCGTTGATCTCCCTTTCGATAAATGCGGCAAGCGTGTTCTCCAGCTCATCCACGTTATCGATCCCGAGACTTGATGTAAGGTTCCCCTGGGGATCAGCGTCGATCACTAGAACCCTTTTGCCGGACAATGCAATACCTACACCCAAATTCCCGGCAATCTCTGTTTTTCCAACCCCGCCCTTTTGGTTGGCTATGGCTATCACTCTTCCCATTGCTTAAAGCTCCTTTCCTCCGGCATCACTCTTATGCCGGATCTGCAATGATCAATTACAACTTTCATACTAAAAATCTCCACCTCCCAACTTGTATTTTTTTGACAAAATTTTGACCACTTTTGACCATAACGAAAAAGGACACTTCCTAAATTTTCTTTAGAAAATGTCCTTGATTTCATCTTGATTTTTAACTTGTATGAGTTCTTCTTAGGAGGTGCATGTCGCAAAATACCGCACTATCACGCACTTTCCAAACCGGATTTGTTGCAATTTTGTTGCAAACTGCAGGATTCGATCTCCGGGAAGCCCTTAAATACTGGACTTTTTTAGTCCAATGACTTTAAGGTCGGGAACAACAGCACATCCCTTATTGCCTGGCTGTTGGTCAGGAGCATTACGAGGCGGTCGATGCCATAGCCGATGCCGCCTGTGGGGGGCATACCGAGCTCCAGGGCGTGAAGGAAATCCTCGTCGGTGTGTTGTGCTTCTTCGTCACCCGCTGCAGCAAGAGCATCCTGTGCAGCGAAGCGCTCGCGCTGATCAATGGGATCATTAAGCTCGGAATAGGCATTACACATTTCCCAGCCGTTTATGTAGAGCTCGAACCGTTCGACCTTTGATGGATCATCGGGCTTTTTCTTGGTCAGAGGACTGATCTCGATAGGGTGATCCATAATGAAGGTGGGCTGTATCATCTTATCTTCACAGAATTCGTCAAAGAACAGATTGACGATATCACCCTTTTTATGGTGCTTCTCGTACTCAATATGTTTCTCATCGGCAAGCTTTTTTGCCTCCTCGTCTGATGAAACACTGTCAAAATCTATGCCAGTTTCTTCCTTGATGGCATCAACCATGGTCAGACGGCGGAATGGCTTGCCCAGATCTATAGTAACCCCTTCTCCGCTTTCTTCATCTCCGTAAAATACGGTTGTTGTGCCGCACACGGTCTCAGCTACATGGCGGAACATATTTTCCGTGAGATCCATCATTCCATTATAGTCGGTGTAGGCCTGGTAAAGCTCCATAAGTGTGAATTCCGGGTTGTGCTTTGTATCCAGACCTTCGTTTCTGAAAACTCTGCCTATTTCGTATACCCTCTCCAATCCTCCGATAATGAGACGCTTCAGGTAAAGTTCCAGGGAAATGCGGAGCTTTCTGTCTTCATCCAGAGCGTTATAATGTGTTACAAAGGGTCTGGCAGCTGCACCTCCGGCATTCTCAACAAGCATGGGAGTCTCAACCTCCATAAAATCCCGTTCGTCGAGATACTGCCTTATACTGCTTATTATTTTTGATCTCTTTACAAAGGTTTCCTTTACCTTTTCATTCATTATGAGATCCAGATATCTCTGACGATATCTTGTATCTGTATCCGTAAGACCATGGAACTTCTCGGGTAATGGCTGTAAAGCCTTGCTTAACAGAGTGATCTCATGTGCTTCAACTGATATCTCGCCGGCCTTTGTTCTGAAAACAATACCCTTAACTCCCAGGATATCACCCACATCATAGAGCTTCTTGAAATCCGCATAATGATCTTCCCCAAGATTGTCCCGGGATGCATAGATCTGGATCTTACCTTCAAGATCCATTACGTTACAGAATGATGCCTTGCCCATAACACGCTTGAACATCATTCGTCCGGCAACGGAAACTTCCTTCCCTTCCAGCTCCTCAAAACCGTCTCTTATTTCAGAGGAATGATGGCTCACATCATACCTTACGACCTTAAAGGGATCCCTGCCTTCTTCCTGCAGGGTATTTAGTTTGTCTCTTTTTATCTGTAATATATCTTCCTGGGGCATGTTCTCTCCAAATATTCCATAAGATCCTTCGCTTTCGCTCAGGATGACAGTGGCTCGATAATCCTTCGCTTTCGCTCAGGATGGTAAAATGTCCAGTGGACATTTTACGGGCACGTCTTGATGCGCTCAGCGCATCAGTGCCCCGCACACTGATTTGACAGATTCTTTGCTTTCGCTCAGGGCTTCATCATGCGTTTCCTGCTGATACCTCGAGTATCTTGTATTTTATCTTTCCTGCCTTTGTTTCTACCTTAACCGTATCTCCCTTTTTGTGACCGAGTATTGCGCGGCCAACGGGTGATTCGTTACTCATTTTCCCCTGAAGGCTGCTGGCTTCGGTAGAGCCCACGATCTGGAACTCCATATCTTCCTTATATTCCATATCCCTGAGCTTGACTCTGCAGCCTATGCTGACCTTTTCGGAATCTATCTCGCTGGCATCCACAACCTCGACATTCTTAAGTAAGGTTTCTATCTCAACTATTCTTTCCTCCATGATCCGCTGTGCATCCTTTGCGGCATCATATTCGGCATTCTCGGAAAGATCCCCCTGTGCCCGCGCTTCCTTTAATTCCTGGGCTATCTCGGCACGTTTAATATTCTTAAGATTAGAAAGCTCGTCCTCCAGTTTTTTCAGACCGTCAGCTGTAAGAATGACCTTCTTCCCGTTTTCCAGTTCTTCTGACATTTGACCCTCCTCCGTTATGGTATTTCACAATTCAACTCACGTATTATAGCCGCCTGACCCGATCATGTCAATAAGTGATACAAGCTGCTCAGCGGTTTCCGCGCTGCAGCACTCCGACCTTAGCTTAGCCGAATGAGGTATTCCTGAAGTGTACCAGGCAATGTGCTTCCGCATCTCCCTCACTGCTGTATATTCGCCTTTATATTCTGTTTCAAGCTCAAGATGTCTCTTTATTACGCTCTTTCTTTCTTCAGGAGACGGGTTGTATTTTTTCCCCCCGGTCATTTCCCTGAAGATCCAGGGATTTCCCCTTGCTGCCCGTCCGATGGAAACAGCGTCACATCCCGTTTCCTTTATCATTCTGACTGCGTCTTCATAGGAGCGTATATCTCCGTTTCCTATAACCGGGATGGAAACAGCTTCCTTTACCCTTCTTATAATATCCCAGTCTGCTTCTCCCTCGTAATAATCTTCTCTGGTCCTTCCATGGATATGAACTGCGGCTGCGCCGCCTTTTTCAGCTGCCAGAGCTGCTTCGACCGCATTTACATGGTTCTTATCGAAGCCCTTTCTTATCTTAACCGTTACAGGTTTTTTCGAGGCAGCGGACACAGCCGAGACTATGTCAAAAATAAGCTCCGGCTTTTTCATAAGGGCGGAACCCTCTCCGTTATTCACAATCTTCGGCATAGGGCAGCCCATATTGATATCCAGGATCTCAAAGTCCATATCGGAGAGCGCTGCAGCCTGCTCGGCCATAATATCAGGTTCCGAACCGAATATCTGCAGCGACACCGGGTGTTCATTTTCATGGGTACGGAGAAGCTCCTTAGTGGCCTTATTTTTATAGTGAAGAGCCTTTGCGCTTATCATTTCCGTGCACACCAGCCCCGCACCCATTTCACTGCATATCAATCGAAATGGCAGGTCTGAAACTCCTGCCATGGGTGATAAAATATATTTACTTTTAAGCTTCACATCACCTATCTTCACTCGAAGGTCTCACCCAGAAAAACTGCCTTGAAAAACAATGTCAGCTGCTCAAAGAGCTCCTTTTTATCGCTCCTTAGTCTCTTTACCAGAAGCCCTGCTCCTATCTCATCATAGGATGCATCCATTTCATCAGCCTCCGTCCGTAAAAGGAGCTCCCCATCCATGTCAAAAAGCATTTCAAATATACCACCTGCTTCTTCCGTAAAAAGAACACACATTGCCTGAAGCTCGTCCTTCACGGCCTCCGGCAGCAGTCCGAATTCCGGATTCAGGTAGTATTTTTTTTCATATGAATTTGCGGCACAGAGAACGATATTTTCTTCCATATATTTTTACCTGATTTACGATTCTTCGCGATGCTCATATTGACATCTTACGTGTATCCGTAAACGCCTCTTACGCTGACCTCACCTGCATAAACTTCCCTTACCCTTCCGTCATCCGCCCTTACCAGAAGGCTTCCTCTTTCATTTATGCCCAATGCTTCACCCTCGAAGCTTTTTTGGGGGTCAAGTACCTTTACACGCCGTCCGTTATTTACGCAGACCGCGTTGTATTCATCCTGCATATCCTTCAGGCTTCCCGTGCTTTTGAACAGTTCATAATACTCTTCAAAACAGTTGGCGCACTCCGCGGTGATACCGGATCTGGAAACCTTTTCCCCCGTTTCAAGAAACAGTGAGCTTGCCGTCTCGGATATTTCCTCCGGGAACACACTCTGATTAATGTTTATCCCCGTTCCTACCACAACATAGCCTATCCTTCCGTTCTCCGGTGACATTTCCGTAAGGATACCCACAAGCTTTTTCCCCTTTGACACGATATCATTCGGCCACTTTATAAGGGTTTCAAGTCCGGTCACATTCCGGATGGCTTTTCTGCAGGAAAGAGCCATTATAAGCGTTATTGCGGATGCCAGATCGGGATCAAAATCGGGTCTCAAAAGATAGCTCATTGCGGTATTTAAACCTGCTTCTCCCTTCCATACCCTTCCGCGTCTTCCCTTTCCGGAATTCTGGAGATCCGCTATTACAACGAGTCCCTCCTCTGCTCCCTTTCCTGCCTGCCTCACAGCCTCATCATTGGTGGAACCGATCTCCCTAAAAAACAGCAGTCTTCCCTCCGTTCCGAGCCATCGGGTCCTCAAAAATGAGCTTATTTCATCCGCTCCGAAATTATCGTCAACAGACATGCTTTCTATCCTTCGAAACCGAGAGTAGCAGCCATTACTGCTTTTATTGTATGCATACGGTTTTCCGCCTCGTCAAAGAGCACCGTTCTGTATTTGGAGAAGACCTCGTCCGTAACTTCCATATCCTTTAATCCGAATCTTTCCCCCATTTCCTTTCCGATCTCCGTCTCGTGATCATGATAGGCAGGAAGACAGTGCATAAAGATCGCTGTATCCTTCGCAGCCTTCATCTTGTCCATGGTGACCTTATAAGGAGAAAGGTCCCTGATCCTCTCTTCCCAGACCTCCACCGGTTCCCCCATGGATACCCAGACATCGGTATAGATCACATCGGCATCCTTCAAAGCTTCGGATATGTCTTCCGTATGCGTGATGCTCCCGCCGTTTTCCTCTGCCCACTTCCTGCATTTTTCCGTGAGCTCCTTATTGGGGAAGTACTTTGATGGTGCACAGGCCACGAAGTGAAGACCCAGCTTTGAACATCCTACCATAAGAGAATTCCCCATATTAAAGCGGGCATCTCCCATATAGACAAGCTTCTTTCCCTTCTCGTCCTTTAGATGCTCTCTTATGGTAAGCATATCTGCAAGGATCTGAGTCGGATGGTACTCGTCAGTAAGTCCGTTCCAGGTAGGAACACCGGAATACTCCGCTATTTTTTCCACCCGTTCCTGTCCGAAGCCCCTGTATTCTATCCCGTCAAACATCCGTCCAAGAACAGAGGCCGTATCTTCAACACTCTCCTTTTTTCCGAGCTGTGAACCTGAATTATCAAGATATGTGGCATGCATTCCGAGATCGTGTGCTGCCACCTCAAATGCACATCTGGTTCTTGTGCTGGTTTTTTCAAAAATAAGGGCAACATTTTTCCCTTTTAATCCGTCATGAACCTTTCCTTCTTTTTTTAGGCTCTTGAATTTAGCGGCGAGATCCAGAAAATGCCTTATCTCATCCGGTGTAAAATCCATAAGCGTCAAAAAATTTCTGCCCTTCAGTTCCGACATATTAACCTCTTTTCCGGATCACGATCTGTTCCTGTAGTCATACATAATAAGTGCTGCCGCGACAGCCGCATTAAGGGATTCCGTCTGCCCCTCCATTGGGATCTTAAGACCTTTGTCTGAAAGATCAAGTGCCTTCCGGCTCAGTCCTCTTCCCTCATTTCCGATCAGAACCGCGGTTTTTTCAGCATATTCCGTCTCATGATAAAAGCATTTCCCTGCAGGATCGGCAGCATAAACGCACACACCTTTTTGCTTTAACTCCCTGACCGTTTCATAAAGGTCATCGCTGTAAAAGAAGGGTGTCCGGTAGATCGACCCCATAGTGGCTCTTACCACCTTTGGTGAATAAATATCCGCCGTGTCGTGATCCATTATCACGGCCTTCACTCCGGCTGCTTCTCCGGTTCTTATCATGGTTCCCAGGTTCCCGGGATCCTGTATGCCCTCCAGCAGAAGAAAGAGCCCGCGTTCTCCCGACAGTACCTCTTCAAAATCATACCCGGGATTCCTTACCACGGCCAATATCCCCTGGGGGGTTTTGGTATCGGAAAGCCTCTTAAATACTTCATCCGAAACAAGCTCTCCTGAAATACCGGGATTATTCTCATGAAAAGATTGACTTATGTAAACCTCTTTTAAAAGGCTTTCCGGTGTTTCATTAAACATGCGGATGCCCTCGATAACGAAAGCACCCGCTTTTTTCCTTGCCCTTGAGCGTTCCAGAAGCTCCCGGACATTCTTCAGTTTCGGATTTGAATATGAGCTTATCAATTTCAGCGTGCCAGAGCCCCTGCTATCTCCACATAGTATTCCTGGATCTCTTTCTTCATAGCAAGTGCCTCGTCTATGTCAAAATCCTTGAATTCGCCGTCTTTATGGCCGATCACCCTGTTTATTATCCCCTGCTTCAGGAGATCTGCAGCCATTGCTCCCATTATGGATGCATAGAACCTGTCCTTACAGGTAGGAGAGCCGCCCCTCTGCATGTATCCGAGGATCGTAGCCCTGGTCTCCATACCCGTAGCCGCTTCGATACGTCTTGCCATGGAAACAGAGTGTCCCACTCCTTCTGCGTTTACTATAAGGAAGTGCGTCTTTCCGAGCTTTCTGGTCTCAACAATATGGTTTATAATCTTCTGCTCGTCAAAATCATACTTTTCGGGAAGCAGTATTTCCTCGGCACCGCTTGCAACTCCGCACCAGAGTGCTATGTAGCCCGCGTGCCTTCCCATAACCTCGATGATGGAACATCTCTCATGTGAAGAGGATGTATCCCTGACCTTATCTATGGCATCCATTGCGGTATTTATGGCGGTGTCGAAGCCGATCGTGTAGTCCGTGCAGGCTATGTCAAGATCTATGGTTCCGGGTATGCCGATCACTCCGATGCCCTCATGCGAAAGACCCAAGGCACCCTTATATGATCCGTCACCGCCGATAACAACCAGCGCGTCGATCCCATGCTCCTTAAGTATCTTTGCACCCTTTGCCTTACCCTCGGGCGTGGCAAATTCCTCGGATCTGGCGGTTTTTAAGATAGTTCCGCCCCTCTGTATGGTATCGGAAACATCCTTTGCGTTCAGCTCCCTGATCTCTCCGTTCAAAAGGCCCTGATAGCCCTTATCTATTCCCATTACCTTAAGACCGTTCTTTATGGCTTTTCTGGCAACGGCACGGATAGCCGCATTCATTCCCGGAGCATCTCCGCCGCTTGTCAGTACTGCGATGGTCTTTATTTCTTTCTTTGCTTTAGACATTTTTCTCCTCCTGCAAAAATCCAGCTAATTATATTAAATGTGCCGTTTTTTTTCAAGTTTTTTGAGAAATACGGTTTTAAGATCCTTCGTCGCTTCGCTCCTCAGGTTCCTTTACTATACAAGCTTTATGTTTTCCTCACCGAACATTGTTCGCAGTGATGATATAAGAATATCGTCAGCCTTCACATTTTGTGAAGAGGGATAAGCCTTTTGCTTTTTCTCCTTTTCAAGGTAGACCACCACCCTGTCACGTCCGGAAGAGGCGGAAAGGGCTTTGTCAAGCTCTCCCGACCGTTCTTTGTATGAATCCAGATCCTTAAAACGGATATACAGGGTGCCCCCGATCTCATCAAAGGCTATCACCTCGTCTATCATAAGCTGGCCGTCCTTTTCGTCATCGGCCTTTACCCTGCCCTTTAGAAATACCTTTGAATCCTCCGTCAAAAGGGCTCCGTATTCTGAATATATTCTAGGCCAGGCTATGCACTCAACGATTCCAAGCATATCCTCCAGAGTCAGTACTGCCATGGTATCGCCCTTTTTTGTCTGCCTGCGCCTTACAGAAGAGATCATTCCTCCTATGGTTACCTTTTTCCCCTCCCTTATACCTATGGTATTGGTTTCCGGATTCAGGAGAAAATCAGTGCTTACCGTATCTGTGTGCTTCTTTATGAGCTTCGTATACTCCGACAGGGGATGTCCGGTGAGGTAGATCCCCAGAACCTCCTTTTCAAAGAGAAGCTTGGCTTCTTCAGGATACTCCTCCACATCGGGAAGTATATCTCCCCGGGAGGATGTTCCCTCCTCCTTATCCAGGATATCAAAAATGGACATCTGTCCTGCTATGCTGTCCTTCTTCGCCCTTACGGCATTATCCAGCATAGACTCATAAACCTCCATGTACTGATGGCGGTTTCCCTTAAAGGAATCAAAAACACCTGCCTTGATAAAGGCTTCTACCGTTCGCTTATTTATCTCATTCCCCGCCATACGGTTAATGAAATCCGTGAAGGATGTGAAATCCCCGTTGCACTCCCTTTCATTTTCAACAGCCCTTATAACCGGAACCCCCACTGACTTTATGGCGGAAAGCCCGTACCGGATCTCCCTGTCCCCCGCGGGAGAGAAACCGGAGACCGCCAGATTTATATCCGGAGGAAGTATCTTTATCCCCATACTCCTGGCGGAAAGCATATACCCTGCGAGCTTTACGGTATTATCGAGCACGCTGGTCATAAGGCTCGCCATAAATTCCACGGGATAGTGGCACTTAAGGTAGGCTGTCTGCATGGTCACGTATGCATAACAGGCAGCGTGGGATTTATTAAAAGCATATTTAGCAAAGTCATTCATGCTCGCATAGATTTCCAGAGCCGCCTCTTCTTTGATACCCTTTGCCACACAGCCCGGTATCTTCTGGATCTTATCCCTTACCCTTGTTTCTCCGCCGTAGACAAAGATATCCCGGTTTGCATCAATGTCCTTCTGCTTTTTCTTACTCATTGCGCGGCGGATAATATCCGCAGCTCCCAGGGAATATCCTGCAAGATCCCTGAATATCTGCATTACCTGTTCCTGATAAACTATGCAGCCGTAGGTAGGTTTAAGTATGGGCTCCAGCTCGGGACAGAGATAGCTGACCTTATCCCGGTTTTTCTTTCCCTCAATATACCGGGGGATAAAGTCCATAGGTCCCGGCCTGTAGAGAGCTATTCCCGCTATAATATCCTCCAGCTTTTCGGGAGCAAGCTCCTTCATAAAGCGCTGCATTCCACCGGATTCCAGCTGGAATACGCCGTCCGTTTCCCCTGTGGAAATAAACTTAAGGGTTTCCGGATCATCATAATCTATTTTTTCAATATCCAGACTGATCCCCTGTCTCTCATTAATAAATCCTACCGCATTCTGTATTACGGAAAGGGTCCGGAGCCCGAGAAAGTCCATCTTCAAAAGCCCCAGCTCTTCGAGGGTAGTCATAACAAACTGTGTTGTTATCTCCCCGTTGGGTCCCTTGTATAAGGGAACGTAATTATCCGCTTCCTCCGGTGTTATCAATATTCCTGCGGCATGGATCGATGAATTCCGGGGAAGCCCCTCCAGCTTCATGCTCATGTCTATGACGCGTTTAACATCCTCATCCACCTCATAGAGCTTCCTCAGGTCGTTATTTTCTTCCAAGGCCCTTTTCAGGGTTATATTCAGCTCATTCGGGATCATCTTTGAGAGATTGTCCCCGAAAGCGTAGGGAAGATCCATCACGCGGGATACATCCCTTATGACGCCCTTGGCAGCCAGGGTGATAAACGTGACTATCTGTACGCAGTTCTTCCTGCCGTACTTTTCAACCACATAGTCGATGACCTCCTGCCTCTTTTCAAAGGCAAAATCTACATCTATATCAGGCATCGACACCCTCTCGGGATTTAAGAATCTCTCGAAGAGAAGATCATACTTCACGGGATCAATATCAGTTATCTTCAGTGCGTAAGAGACCAGGCTCCCTGCAGCCGAGCCGCGTCCCGGTCCAACGGAGATACCGTGTTCTTTCGCGTAATTTATATAATCCCAAACTATCAGGAAGTAATCGACGAAGCCCATAGTCTTTATTACGGACAGCTCGTACTCCATTCTTTTATAAAGGCTTCCGTCATCATCGGGATAACGCTCCTTAAACCCTTTATCACAGAGGAATTTTAGATATGAGTAAGAATCCGGAAATTCTGCCGGATATGTAAAATGCGGAAGCTTCGTCCTGTGAAACTCAATATCCACCTGACACCTGTCAGCTATCTTCTGCGTATTTTCCAGAGCCTCGGGAACATAGGAAAAGAGAGAGCGCATCTCTTCCTCAGACTTCACATAATACTGTCCGCCCTCATATCTCATACGGTCGGTATCACTGAGCTTCTTTCCGGTCTGCAGGCAGAGCAGTATGTCATGCGGCTCCGCATCCGATGCATTGGTATAATGACAGTCATTCGTGCAGACAAGAGGGATATCGAGCTTTTTTGACATGGAAATAAGAGTCTGATCCACAAGCTGCTGCTCCCGTATCCCGTGGTCCTGAAGCTCCAGGAAGAAATTACCCCTGCCGAAGATATTTAAGTACTTAAGGGCAGCCTTTTCGGCTTCCCCTATAAGCCCCCTTATTATAGCCTTTGGGATCTCGCCTGCGAGACAGGCTGAAAGACAGATAAGCCCCTCATGGTATCTTTCCAGTGTTTCCATATCCACTCTGGGCTTGTAATAATGACCCTCCGTGTGCCCCACGGAAACGATCTTCATAAGATTATGGTAGCCGGTATTATTTTCGGCAAGCAGCACCAGATGGTGATACCTGTCCTCATTCATACCGGCTTCCTTATCAAATCTGGAGCCGGGGGAGACATAGATCTCACACCCCAGCACCGGATTTATATTTGCATCCCTGCAAGCATTATAAAAATCTATCACGCCAAACATGACCCCGTGGTCTGTGATGGCGGCTGCGTTCATTCCGAGTTCCTTTACCCTCGCCACATATTCTTTTATCTTATTGGAACCGTCCAGTAAGGAGTATTCCGTATGTGTGTGTAAATGAACAAAACTCATATTAAGATCCTTCGCTGACGCTCAGGATGACATCAGCTTGCGCTCAGGATGACATCAGCTTGCGCTCAGGATGACATCAGCTTGCGCTCAGGATGACATCAGCTTGCGCTCAGGATGACATCAGCTTGCGCTCTTGACGGCATCAGCATTTTTCTTAAAGGTATTTCTTCAACGCATCGACCTTGTCCAGCTTCTCCCAGGGAAGATCCACATCGGTCCTTCCGAAATGTCCGTAGGCCGCAGTCTGCTTATAGATAGGACGGCGGAGATCAAGCATCTTGATTATGCCGGCGGGGCGGAGGTCAAAGTTCTCACGGATTATCTTCGTAAGCTCTTCATCGCTTACCTTTCCGGTACCAAATGTGTCGGCCTGTACCGATGTGGGCTCCGCTACACCTATGGCATACGAAAGCTGTATCTCAACCTGATCCGCAAGTCCCGCTGCCACTATATTCTTTGCCACATACCTTGCAGCATATGCTGCGGAGCGGTCCACCTTGGTGCAGTCCTTTCCGGAAAAAGCACCGCCGCCGTGGCGCGCATATCCGCCGTAGGTATCCACTATGATCTTTCTTCCGGTAAGACCAGCATCTCCGTGAGGTCCGCCTATAACAAAGCGCCCGGTGGGGTTGATGTAGATCTTCGTCCTGTCATCTATCATTCCCGAGGGAACAACGGGATCAAATACATACTTCTTGATGTCCTTATGTATCTGCTCCTGGGTCACATCATCATCATGCTGAGTGGAAATGACGACCGCCTCAAGTCTTGCGGGCTTTCCGTTCTCGTCATATTCCACTGAGACCTGTGATTTTCCGTCCGGACGGAGATACTTCAGGGTTCCGTCCTTCCTTACCTTTGTAAGCTGAAGGGTAAGCTTATGGGCAAGGTCAATGGGATAAGGCATATACTCGGGTGTCTCATTGGAGGCATAACCGAACATCATTCCCTGATCCCCGGCTCCGATAGCGCCGATCTCATCATCGGACATATTCTTTTCCAGAGCCTTCAGATCGGCCTTTGTCTCAAGGGCATTGTCCACACCCATGGCGATATCTGCAGACTGCTCGTCAATGGCTGTAAACACCGCACAGGTATCGGCGTCAAAGCCGTACTCGGACTTTGTGTAGCCTATTTCACGAACCGTATCGCGGACAGTCTTCTGAATGTCCACATAGGCCTTCGTGGTGATCTCACCTGTAACTACCACAAAGCCGGTGCAGGCCATGGTCTCACAGGCAACACGGCTCATGGGATCCTGTTTCATGCACTCGTCAAGGATCGCATCCGATATGGCATCGCATACCTTATCGGGATGTCCTTCTGTAACTGATTCTGAAGTAAATAGTCTTTTTTCCATTTTTTCACTCCTTTTCTAAAAAACTGACAATAGTAGAAAAGAGTCCACCTTTGCAGAGTGGACTCGACTTCTCATCAAATCCTCTCATTGTTCGATATTACTCGCTCAAGGGTGGCACCTTCCCGTTACCGCGGGAGGTTGTCGTGACTTCACAGATCCTTTGCATCTCCATCACTCTTAATAAGAGAATATTACCATATTCATTTGTGAACTCCTGACTACTAATGTACTCTAAGAGTGCCTTTCTGTCAATCAGAAATTCTCCTCATGAACCTCGAAGAATGACTGGGGATGTGCGCATACAGGACAAGCGGCGGGAGCCTTTGTTCCAACAACGATATGTCCGCAGTTACGGCATTCCCATACCTTTACTTCGCTCTTTTCGAATACCTGCTTGGCTTCCACATTCTGAAGAAGCTTCCTGTATCTTTCCTCATGCATCTTCTCGATAGCTGCTACGCCGCGGAACTTTGCTGCCAGTGCTGTAAAGCCCTCTTCCTCGGCTTCCTTAGCCATACGCTCGTACATATCGGTCCACTCGAAGTTCTCTCCGTCTGCTGCTGCAGCGAGGTTTTCCTCAACCGTTCCGAGCATTCCAAGCTCCTTAAACCAGAGCTTTGCATGCTCCTTTTCATTATCTGCGGTCTTTAAGAACATTGCGGCGATCTGCTCATAGCCTGCCTTCTTTGCTACGGATGCAAAGTAAGTGTACTTATTCCTTGCCTGTGATTCTCCAGCAAATGCTTCCTGAAGATTCTTCTCTGTCTTGGTTCCTGCATAGGGATTGTTTGCCATTATACTGTCCTCCTTTTTTAAAATACCTTGTCCGCTAAGTATAGCACGTTTACTATATTTTGTCCTTATTTATTACTTCCTCAAAAGACGGCGGATCATAGTCATATCCTATACCCACACTGCCCTCCTTGACAACTACCGTTGCCGCATGGGCTGCAGCCGCTTCCAGTGCATGCTTTATCCCTTCTTCCCGCTGCCGCCCCTCATTTCTGCCTGAAATAAAGTCAACAAGGAAGGCTCCGATAAAGGAATCTCCGGCACCCAGGGCATCCGTTGCGTCAACCTTTTCCACCTTATGAACGTAATAGCTCTCACCGTCATATGCGATTATGGGATCACATCCCCTTGTGCCCACCGCTATACTGCATCCCAGGTCTGCGGCCTTCTTTAATACCCGTCTTATCTCCGGTTCCTTAAGGTGGCTGCATGAGAAAAAGCCATATTTCACATGAGGAGCTATCTTTTCGATATCCTCATCCGTAAATGCCGAGTGGAAGTCATAGCATATCTCGATCTTCTCTTCCTCGTGGAGACGCTTGATTGTTTCGGGAGTCACATCAGCAACCCGTCCCATAGTGATAACGTCAAAGCTCTTAACATATTCCGTCTCTTCCGGGGTGAACTGCACGGGATGGAGATCCGTTACTCCCTCCTTATTCCAGTCCAGAAAGATCCTGTCACCGTCCTCCTTTAATATTACAATGCTGTACCCGCTGGAGCCGTTTTCATCCCGGCACATTGAAGTATCCACCCGGAGCTCCTTAAGTGTCTCCTTTAGAAGGTTTCCTGCCATATCATTTCCGAATACACCGAGAAATCCCGCCTCTGCATTTAGAAGTGCCGCATTGCATACCACGTTGTATTCATTTCCACCGGGATACATCCTCCTTTTTTCGGGGTAGATATCCATGGTGGCTACCCCGGTACCAAGGATCCTCACCTTCTTTTTCCGGGAACTCCCTTTTTTCTTTCTGAATTCCACCGGTTCAAAGTCCTGCAGGGATGCAAGATATCCCCGTTCCTTTAGCTTTTCCTGAATGATATCCAGAAGTGCCTCGGAATTTGCGCTTACCGTGTGATAGTGATAGCCGGCGGTAACATTCTTCAGAAGACTGGATTTTCCGCTCTTTATATCCGATAGAAAATGCTCTATATCCACCCTGCTCCCGATATTCAGATCCGCTCTCACGGTACCGTATACCTTGTGGTAGATAAAAACGTCCTGCACCAGTCCTCCGAGATCCGTTATAAGCTTCAGCTCATCAGCCACGGCCTCATCACTGTGATTCACCTTAAAAACACGAACCGCGCTTTTCTTTTTCGAAAGAAGGTAACCGTTATTAGTTGATGAGATCTCATAGCGTTCCGCACGGAGAAGGGCGATGTCCTGCACTATGACCTGACGGCTCACATTGAAAAGAGACGCCAGCCTCTTACCGGAAACCGGCTCCCTTTCATTTTCGAGATACTCTATTATCTTCTTTCTTCTGTCCTTTCCCTTCATACGGTCAGGCCCCCAGTAATTCCCTTAAAGCAGTGATATATGGCTTCTGCAGCTTTGCTTCCGAAAGGACCTCATCCTCCGAGAATACCTTTTCCGCACTGCCCTCCGAAAGAATCCTGCCATGTGCCATTACGATTACTCTTTCAAAATTCTCCTCCACAAAATCCATGTCGTGGAGTATGGCTATCACCAGCTTTCCTTCAGAGCTTAAATGCCTTATCATGTCCCCTATGAGCTTCCTGCCTTCATAGTCCTGGGCAATTGTAGGCTCGTCCAGTATTATCACATCCGTATCCATGGCAACAACAGATGCAATGGCGGTCATCTTTCTCTCATAGAGCTCCAGATCATAGGGATTAACATTTTCCCTGCCTTTAAGCCCCATAAGCTCCAGAGCCTTCAGTGCTTCCTCCTTCGCCTTTTCTTCGGACATGCCTATATTCAAAGGACCAAACATGGTCTCATCAAGAACGTTATATTTAAATATCTGGTCATCCGGATTCTGGAAAACGTATCCCACCTTATCCGCCAGCATGGCAACGGTCTTTTTTGAAATGTCGTCGTTTTTGAAATATATACTGCCGCCAACCGGCTTTAAGAGCCCTTTTAAAAGCCTTACCAGAGTTGTCTTCCCTGCGCCGTTCTGTCCGATTATGGCCGTGGGACGGTTATTCAGGGTCAGGGAAAGCTTTTGGAAAATCGGCGTTCCTTCCGTATAGTAAAAGTCCACATTTTCCATACGGAAGAGCTCCTCCGTATCACCATCCTTGCTGTTTAGCCGGAGAGCGCCGGTCCCTGCCTCTTTTAAGGGTCTGATATTCTTTTCCAGAAACAGTCTCTTCGTATCCTCAAGCTTTACCGGATAAGTACCGTCCGGCAGAGAGAGACCGTATTCCCGGCATATCCTTGTGAAAGCCGGAGGTTTAATTCCGTATTCCGAAAGATCGTCCCTTGAAAAGATCTTTTCCGGTGTGTCAAAGTCGATGACCCTGCCCTCACTCATAAGGATGATCCTGTCCGCATAATGAGCAAGCTTCTCCAGCTTCTGCTCGATCATAATGATCGTGATACCTGTTTCCGTAAGGTCATCCACCACCCTGAAGACCTCCTCGGTCCCCTGGGGATCCAGCTGGGACGTGGGTTCGTCAAGGATTATTATGTCCGGCTCCATGCAGAGGATACTGGCTATGGCAACTCTCTGCATCTGTCCCCCCGAAAGCTCAAAGGGATTTCTGTCCCTGTACTGCCATATATCCAGCCGTTTTAATACCTGTTCCACCCGTGACAGGATGATCTCAGGCTCGATACCAAGATTCTGGAGTCCGTATGCCACTTCATTAAAAACCGTCTCTGCTGCTCCCGACAGCTGGTTAAAGGGATTCTGGAAAATCAGACCCACAAACTCGCACATTTCCTCCACCGGAGTCTCTTCCACGAGCCTGCCGTTCACCTCAACCCTTCCGCCGTATGCTCCGTTATAAAATCTTGGAACGAGGCCGTTTATCGCCTGTCCCAGGCTGCTCTTTCCCGCACCGTTCCTGCCGGCTATCCCGATAAATTCTCCCTTTTCTATTTCCAGGGAAATATCGTTTAATGCAAGCTTCTCCGTATTGGGATATCTGTATTTTAAGTGCTCTGCTTTTATGATAGACATGACAGTATCCTCCATACAGAAACGACAATGATAAGTGCTGCAAGAATAATGCTTATGACTATGTCGGCACTGCTCTTTTTCCTGTCCGTAATATAGCTCCTCTTATTCTTCCTCCCGAACCCCCTTACTTCCAGCGCAATGGCTCTTTCCCTGGTATTGATGAGGGCGCTCATGACAACTGGAGAGATAAGCGGAAGGAAGGCCCTGATCCTGGTAAACAGGGATCCCTCCGTCTCCATGCCTCTGCTTCTCTGGGCATCAACTATGGTATCCCTGGTCTTCATCATCTGTGGCACTATCTGGAAGACCGAATTGATGACATAACCAAATTTCGGGGAAAAGCCGTTCTTTTCCATTTCTTCCACCAGATCCTGGGGTGAGGTGCTAAGGACAAATACCGCAAAGCTTAAGAGCATATTTAAGATGTTTAAGGCTATGCCCGCTGCATACAGCACACCCTCCCTGTAAAAGGTCAGTATCCAGATATTAAACAGCGGATTCTCGTTTTTATGATAAAATAGCCCCTGTATCAGAAAGATCACAATGATAAGGGTAAAAGAGAAAGCCACGAGAGGCAGGGCACGCCTGAAGACCCGTCCAATGACAAGCAGTATCAGGCTGCACAGTATGATAAAGGGGAAGAGCAAAAGCCTTCCCCCTATAAGCGGGATCAGTATCGCCGCAAAAACATACAGAAGCTTTGTATAGGGATGCAGCTTATTTAAGAAGCTTCCCTTATCAACATAGAGACTTAATGCGCTCATTCAGTCCAGTCTTTCTATCTCTGCATTCACATCATAAAGAGCAGTAAGCTTTGCCGGAAGACCTTTAAGGATCAGGAAAGCGATAATGACCGTAAGTATTTTGTCCGGCACATCCACCACAAGCTCATCAAGGAAGGATCCGATGACTACCGGCATCCCGTTTGCCTGTGTTATGGCAAAGAGTGCATCTCCCCAAACATTACCCGTGGTACCTCCCCAGAACATAACATTTAAGGGAGTGGAAATGATGACCGCTGCAAGTCCTCCCGCAAGAGCACATACAAAGGACTTCGGAAATGTTTCCATAAAGCCCATTCTCGCAGTAATACCTACCGCAATACCTATGCCAAGACTTGTGAGAGCATACACGAGCGAGATATTATCTCCGGTTGTAAGGCCGTATATGATATTATTGACCGCACCGCAGATGCCTCCGATTACAGGACCGCCGAGAGCGGCTCCGATACAGGTTCCGATACAGTCAAGCCACAGGGGAAGCTTCAAAAACTGTGCAAAGAGCTTTCCCAGATAATTGATACCTATGCAGGCAGGTATCAGAACTATAGTGGCTGCATTGAGTTTTGTTTTGAAAATATTAGACATGATCTCTTCTCCTTTGCCTGTTTATTTGATTAGCCGGCGTTTCGCTTTTCCAAAAGATATTCGTCACCTGTCATTATCCTGACCTGAAGAGGAACAAGACCCGAAAGAACGGTTTCCGCTGCTTTTTCGGTCACCTGATCCAGTCCTGAAACACAATCCCTAAGGTAAATAACCTGTGCCCCCTCATCGATAGCGGCGAAGGCCGTTGACAGCACGCAGCATTCCGCCACCACTCCGGACAGAAGAACCCTGTCCGCTTTACACACCGCCTTTTTTACGTCAGGTATTGCCAGTGATGAATATACGGATTTGCTGTAAAGGGGATAATTCTCCAATTCCCCCTTAAGTATCTCCGCCATTTCATTGGCAATGGCGTCACTGTTAATGTCCGCGTTTTCCCGGTTGTAATCCCTCCAGGCGCCCTCTGCGCCATCATCCGCAAGGAACCTCGTAAAGATAACGTCAAAACAGTCCCTGCCATCACGGATAAGCTTCAAAATATTCTCCGCTGCTTTTCCAAAGCTGTGACAGCACCAGGCTCCTCCCTGTCCGTAAACATTCTGCATATCTATGACAAGCAGAAGATCTTTTTTCATTAAATCTACGCTCCTTTAAGGTGACAAGACAGATGTAAATGTATAACTGATTTTACAGCCTGGAATGGCTTAAGTCAATCGGTTTTTCAAAATGGTGTGTTTCTGATATAATGAAATTGTATGTCTGAATAAATACAACGATCCTTCACTGCGCTGCAAAAGATCCTTCGCTGCGCTCAGGATGACATTTGACAACTGTGACGCTCAGGATGACATTTGACAACTGTGACGCTCAGGATGACATTTGACAACTGTGATGCTCTGGATTACATAAGAAAGGTGCCGAAATATGAAATCATATCTTGAAATGACAAAAGACGAGCTGTCCGCTGAGATAGAACTCCTCCGGGCGGAATACAGAAAATATCAGGGAATGGAGCTGAAGCTTGATATGAGCAGAGGTAAGCCCTGCCTTGACCAGCTGGATCTTTCCATGGGGATGATGGACGCTTTGAATTCCCACGCGGATCTCTCCTGTGCCGATGGCACAGACTGCCGGAATTACGGGCTTCTGGAGGGTATCCGGGAAGCAAGGGAGCTTCTCGGGGATATGATGGAGAATAATCCGAAAAACATACTTATCTTCGGAAATTCCTCCCTCAACGTAATGTATGACCAGATCTCCCGATCCTTTACCCACGGGGTAATGGGAAATACCCCCTGGTGCAAGCTTGATAAGGTAAAGTGGCTCTGCCCCGTTCCCGGCTATGACAGACATTTCAGTATAACCGAGTACTTCGGTATAGAAATGCTGCCCGTACCCATGACACCCACCGGTCCCGATATGAACATAGTTGAGAAGATGGTGGCGGAGGATAAGGCCATAAAGGGCATATGGTGCGTTCCCAAATACTCAAATCCCCAGGGCTACTCATACAGCGATGAAACGGTGAGACGCTTCGCCAGGCTGAAGAGCGCTGCCAAGGATTTCCGTATCTATTGGGACAATGCCTACGGCATACACCACCTCTACGACGACCATCAGGATTACCTGATAGAGATACTCGCAGAGTGTAAGAGAGCCGGAAATCCTGATCTGGTGTACAAGTTCTCATCCACCTCCAAGATCACGTTCCCGGGAAGCGGTCTCGCTGCCATTGCCACCAGTGCCAACAATCTGGAGGATATTAAAGCCCAGCTGAAGAACCAGACCATCGGGCACGACAAGGTGAATCAGCTCCGCCATGTCCGTTTCTTTAAGGATATACACGGTATGACGGAGCATATGAGAAAGCATGCCGATATTCTCCGTCCGAAGTTCGAATCTGTGGAAAATATCTTTGAGGAGAATCTGGGCGGACTGGGAATCGCGGAATGGACAAAGCCGAACGGCGGCTACTTCATAAGCTTCGACGGGATGAAGGGAAGTGCTAAGCTCATAGTTGACAGAGCAATGAAGGCAGGAGTCAAGCTTACACCTGCGGGCTCTACCTGGCCCTATCACCGTGATCCCGAGGATAAGAATATAAGGATAGCCCCGACTTACCCGACCCTTGAAGATCTTTCCACCGCTGCAAGACTTTTCACGGTCTGTGTACGGCTGGTAAGTGCGGAGCTGCTTTTTGAAGAAATCGGGTGAGGGAGGGAAGATCCTTCGGGCTTCGCCCTCAGGATGACATTTAGCTTCGCCCTCAGGATGACATTTGGCTTCGCCCTCAGGATAACATTTGGCTTCGCCCTCAGGATGACATTTGACGTCACCCGTTCTTCAGCTCATTTTTTCTCACGTACATAAGAGCATCGGCTCTTTCAAAGACCTCGCGGTAGGTGTTGTCCGTTTCGGGAACGTATTCGGATAAGCCTGCCGCGATAACCACCTTACAGTTCCTTTTATTGTACTCGACTTTTCTGTTCAGGTCCTCCAGGATTTCCAGCCTTCTCTCATAGTCCTGCCCGTTAAGTAGAACCACGAACTCGTCTCCGCCGATCCTGAATACGGGACTGTGCTTAAACTGCTCGCATATGAGACTGCAAGCGCTTTGTATAAGCTCGTCCCCAGCCTTATGACCCATAGAATCGTTAATCTGTTTTAACCCGTTTATATCACAGACTACCACTGCGAATTCTCCCATGTCCCTGTCTTTTATCAGTTCCTCATACTGACGTTCTCTCACAGCGTACGCTGCCTTACTCTTCACTCCCGTGAGAGGATCCGTAAATGCGGCTGCTCTGGCCTCATTAAGCTCCTTTTCATGTTCGGCTTCGCGCTTTACCATTATGGACTGGTTACTCAGTATGATCCACACAGCAAAGGTAAAGAGAATCAGGGTGAAACCGGTGGAGTAATTATTAATACGGCCAAGCTTTTCCATTTCATTCCTGATGAAGTCATCCGTAGTCTGACCGTAGTCATCCTCCGTGCTTTTCTGCCCGTAATGGGAAATTATATTATCCATTGAGTTCCGGGTATAATACGCTGAGGTCTGCTTCACCCATTCAAGGGAGGTCATAAGTATCAGCATAAGGAGAACCACCCACACCACTCCGGTTCTTCCGAATCTTCTGTCCTTGTGGTCATGAAGGAGAATATGCCGGAAGAATATCATTCCGATCACAGCCCAGGCTGCAAAGAGGAAATAGGATTCCGTAGCCATTGCCCCGGTGTAGAGGAAATTCGGGATCAGGAGCATTAAAGCAAAGACCAGCATAACCGCCACACCCAAAACACCGGTTATAATCTCGGCAATACGCCCCTCTCTTCTGGCCTTAATAAAGGCTGACCCGGAAACAAAGCCATAAATAATAGTGGCTCCGAGAGTTGTAACATCCACGATCCACCCTACCGCCGTCCTGCCGAAGAATGGAATTATCAGCGATACTATCACTATAAGCCTGAAGGCATCCGCCGGATTCCTTTGCCCGTTAAGCTTCGAATAGTGCTCCGGCATGACCTGATCCTTTGACAGGGCATACATAAGACGGCTCAAAGCAAAGGTATTCCCGATAAGGCTGGTTATGACCACGGCAAACAGCACAAAAAGAAGTATGATCTCCCCAGCGGGTCCGATATGTCTGTAGGCTGCATAGAAGGCCGGCAGACCCTTCAGCCCTCCAATTGAACCTATATTCCTTAAATATGAAAGCCAGCTGTCATATTCGGGGGGAAAGGCTGAGACTGAAAGAAGCAGCAGGAAAATATAGAGGAGCGTGACCGTAAGAATGGATATAAGCAGTATCCGGAATGTCTTTTTCAGCGGAAAAGCGATCTCCTCTGTCAGATTTGAAATATTTTCAAAGCCGATAAAGGCCCATGGAGAAATACATGCGATATGCGCTATCTGGTACGCTATATTCCCGTCGGGAATGAATGCCGGCTTCATAACCTCATATCTTCCGCCCAGCCTAATAAAGGCCGCTATGAAACACACCGTGATCCCCACGGCAAAAACTATGGAAAGCACTATAACAAGGATCACCTTCAGTTTTTTTGTCAATGCGCAGAATAGACAGGATACCGCTACAGCTGCCATTGACAGCAGTATCTCCCCGAAATAGATCTGATAACCGAAAATGGAATAATGAAAGCCGAAACGAAACAGATCACCCAGAAAATATCCCGCAAATATGGGGAGTGATGTTACGTTTGCCCAGAATATGGACACATAGGTAAGTCCCAGAAACCAGGCTGTAAGGAAGCCGTAATCGAAACCAAAGGTCTTTCTGGTATAGGTATAGGCTCCTCCCGCATCGGGATATACCTCCATCAGATAGTGGTAATTTCTGGCGATCACCACCATTACAAGGGCACCGATAAGAAGACCCGAGATACTTCCCACTGGTCCGGCACTTGAAAGATAGGCATTCCCCGTAACAACGAAGGAACCCCACCCGATAGCTGTGCCTATTGATATCGCCCATACGGCAAGAGGTGACAGATATTTGTCCAAGCCATTTCCCTGCCTGTTGTCAGAAGTATCCATGCTCTTCCTCCGTTACAGCCCCTGTCTGTAATTATACCCCTACCCTGCTCTTTACTGCAACAATCACTTGGGGTATAGTAGCAGGGTGCTGCCGTTTTATGAAAGGAAAGAACAAGCATAAATGAAGATCAACAGATCAAAAATACTAAGTCCTCTCCTGCTCCTTTTTACAGCAATGATATGGGGAAGCGCCTTTGTGGCACAGAGCGTGGGTTCGAGGTCCTTAGATCCTTGGACCTTTGTATTCTCACGCTATGTTCTGTCGTCTCTGGTGCTTCTTCCGGTGACGCTATTAAGTGAGAAAAGAACCGGGGCAGAAGAAAAGCCGGAAGAAAAGAAGACCTTACTGAAGGGAGCTCTTTTCTGCGGTTTCTTTCTGGGACTTGCCAGCATTGCCCAACAGGCAGGTATCCGTTACACCACCGCGGGAAAGGCAGGTTTCATTACGACCCTGTATGTGGTGATGGTTCCTCTTATTTCGTTTTTCCTGGGGAAAAAGCCTGAACGGAAGACCTGGCTCTGTACCTTTCTGGGCTTAACCGGTCTTTACCTTATAAGCGTGAAAGAGAACTTCACCATAGGGAAGGGCGACGCCCTTGTGATCCTCTGTGCGCTGCTGTTCTCATTCCAGATAATCTGTGTGGGCTATTATTCCGCCAGAGTAAAAAATGTGGTAAAGCTCTCAAACCTGCAGTTTCTGGTAGCTGCCCTCGTAGTCCTCCCCAGTATGCTGCTTTTTGAAAAGCCTTCATTTGCGGACATCTGCGAAGGAGCCATGCCTGTTCTCTACGCAGGGATCTTCTCCGGTGCCATAGGCTATACCCTTCAGGTAGTCGCGCAAAAAAATACAGACCCCGCCGTAGCCTCACTAATCATGAGCATGGAGTCTGTATTTGCCGCACTTACAGGCTGGATCGTCCTTGGACAGAGCTTAAGTCCCAGGGAAACAGCAGGCTGTGCGATTCTTTTTATTGCCGTTATACTGTCAGAACTGCCCTTCTCCCTGCCGGAGCGAAGGCATATCCGAAACAGCGGAAAAGATTAACCCTTCCTGAGTGCCATCCTGACTGACCCTTTCGGATCGGTGATAAGGAGCTTTACGATCCAGATCACAAGTCCCAGGGCAACCACCGAAAGACCAAGGTATGTGTCATTCAGCATATCCTCAAGCGCCGGGGAAAAGAACGCTGCACCGTCTCCAATGTATTCAAAGACCGCATCCACAAACCACATAATGGAAGCACCCCAGTAAAGAAAGCATAATGTCAGAAGCTGCATCTCGTCATTTTTTCTGAAATACCAGAGAGCAGTTACGATAACCGCAGCAAAAACAGTTATTAGCAGTGTCATTCTTCTACCCCCTTTACAGGCGATTTTCTGTTTTTCCTGTTCACTATGGAGTCTGCAGCAAAGCACATAACAGCCCAGACAACAGTCACAAGAACTGCCATACATACGCCCGCTGTAGACATTTCAAGAAGCATCGCAGCAGTTTCGGACGGACTGCTCATGGCTGTGAGGAAGGGGAACCAGGGAACAACCTCTCCGTGCCAGATATGTTCGAATAAGAGGAGGATAACTCCCCCGATAAGCATATTGGAAAGCCAGTTAAGCTTCCGGCTAAAAGGGATCTTTATCTCCTTTTCCTCATTGTTGTCGGTAGAAAGTACTGCTTCCGCCTCACTTTTCTTAACCATCTTCTCAACAGCCTTCACTACAACCGCTTCTGCAGCCGGTACCAAAAAACAAGCCATTCCAAATTCCTCCTTTTTTTACTCTGTTCTTATAGTTTTATAGGTGTTTATGTAATTTGTCAAGATGCCGTAATCATTCAGACCTGCACCTTTCCGGTCTTGAAAAAATTCCTTAAATTGGCGAGCAGCTCTTCCCTTCCAATGGTCTTCAGAAGATAGCCTTCGGGCTTCAATGCCACTACCTGCATAACGCTTTCCTTATCACCCTTGCCCGTCAGGAAGATAACCGGTATGGACTTCGTATCAGCATCGCTCCTTAGCATCTCCAGAACCTGCGGGCCGCTGGTAACGGGCATCTCATGATCTAAGAGTATGAGATCCACGCCGTTCTTTCCTAGCCACTTTATCGCCTGAAGCCCGGAATTTGCCATGGAGACCCTGTACTCATCCTTCAGCCAGTCCCGTACGAGACCCATATAGGTGGGATCATCATCCACGATAAGGATGCTTTTTTTGTACTCTCCTGCCTCTATTTTTCCGAAGAGATCCGATACGGTCTTTACAAATTCATCATTATTGAGAGGACGGGTAAAGGCTTTGTATATGAGATTGCCGGGCATATTGTCAATGACCCTGCGGGTATCCGCCGCATCACCGATAAGGATGAACTGCCGTCCCTCGTCAGTCAGTTTGTCTGTAAGAAAGCTTAGGATCTCATGCGGGATCTTCTCATCACTGTCCATATAATATGTGAGCAGCGCATCCTCCCTGCCTTCAAGGGAAGCGTTTATTGTATTTACTCCGGCCTTTACAAAGGCCGCATCGATCCCTGCTTCCTTAAGCTTCTTAACCAGTACCCTTATGATAAAGCTCTCTTTTACACCGACAATAAAAACGGTCTTTTCTTCCATGTCATTCTCTCCGCGCTATGAAACCGTTCTTAAAAGTTCCTCCATCCCGTCCCAGTCAAGAACCTTAAGCTTCTTCTTCAATTCCTCAAGAACAATGCTGTCCTCAGCCGGCAGCCGGAACTCCTCCACTTGGGATAATACCATTTCCACGGCATCATAGTCCATACCGGGAATAAATTCTCTTAAAGCCGCATAGGCATCCTCAAGTTCTTCCCGGGAAATAAGCTCTCTTTCATCATCTTCTTTTTTTTCGGAAAGTCTCTGAAGCTTTTCCTTATACTCCCTGTATTTCCGTAAAAGAGGATCCGTATTCGCATCAATATAGTCAAGATCCCCGCTCTTTCCCGCATCTTCCAGGGCACGGGCCATTTCCGAAAGCTCACCTGCTCCTATTATCCTGGCCGAGCTCTTAAGGGCGTGCACCTTTATCGTATACATCTCAATATCCCCGGCAGAGCGGGCGTTTTCTATTGTCTCCGCGTTATCGGAAAGGGTATCGTAAAAGTTTCTTAGGGAATTCAAAAATGAATCCGCTCCTCCGCAGAACCTTATTCCGTCCTTAACGGAAATACCCTCTGTTTCATTAAGCCAGGCCATATTATCCGGCAGGACTTCCTCTGCTTCCGCGGCATCCCCCTCCTCCGGCTCTTCCAGTATATCAGAGGGCAGATATTTCTTTATGGTCTTTTCTATCTTGTCGGCTTCAACAGGCTTTGCTAGATAATCCTGAAAGCCTGCCTCCCTGTAAAAGTCCTTTCCGCTGGTGGCTGCATTCGCAGTAAGTGCTATGACCGGAAGCTCCGGAAAATCCTTTCTGATCCCGGCACAGGTCTGGATACCGTCCATTTCAGGCATCATATGATCCAGAAGCACCAGATGGAAGGACTGCTCCTTCAGCTTCTCAAGACACTCCTTTCCGCTCGTTGCGGTAGTGAGCCTGAGCTTCGTTCTCTTCAAGAGTCCCTTTATCACCTGCAGGTTCATATCGTTGTCATCCACAACAAGCACCCTGCCCTCCGGCGCAACGAACTCGGGAAGATATTTACTCTTTTCAGTTTCGGGGCCGCTTTCCGTGTATTCCCCTATGCCCTCACCGTCAATGATCTCCTGCTCTGCGCTGAAGTAGAAGGTAGAACCTTCCCCGTATATACTGTCACACTTAAGCTCTCCACCCATAAGCTGGACAAAGTGTCTCGAGATATCAAGTCCCAGGCCGGTACCCTGAACCGCACTGTTTCTTTCTTCATCAACTCTTTCGAAAGCAGAGAAGAGCTTCTCCATATCCTCCGGCTTTACTCCTATACCGGTGTCCTTAACGGCGAAATACAAAAGGCACTTATTCTCATTCTTTTCCTCCACCCTTACCGAAAGGGTAAATCCGCCCTTTTCCGTATACTTCACGGCGTTTGTAAGGAGATTCAAAACCACCTGCTTGATCTTTCCCGCATCTCCCCGGAGCTTTTTCGGAAGCTCCTTATCAATATCCGTTTCAAAGGTAAGATCCTTTTCATTGCTCTTCACTCTTATCATTGTGGTAAGGGATCTTAGAAACTCAAGTGTGTCATAGTCCTGAAGGACCAGATTCATCTTGCCGGACTCGATCTTTGAAAGATCCAGAACATCATTCACAAGTCCAAGCAGGAGCTCGGATGCCCGTTTTATATCCTTTGCATAACCTCGTACCGACTTGCTGTAGTCCTCGGGAACATTTTCCGTGTCCTCACGGAGTATCATCTCATCCATTCCCATAATGGTATTTATGGGAGTCCTGATCTCATGGGACATATTGGCAAAAAATCTGGACTTTGCACTGTTTGCACGATCGGCCTCATCCTTGGCGATCCTTATCTCCTCATACTGTCTCCTGATAATGGTGCTCTGCATAAACCTCCAAACCAGGAACCCTACCAGAAGAGCTCCGAGGATACCAATAAGGATCCGTACAAAGAGAAGCTCCATGATCCTTGGTTTTTTGTAGATCATAAAAATCTCGTCCCTGAGGACAGATCCGTCATTATTATTTAATATCTGTATATGAAGCTTATAATGCCCGTATGGAAGATTGGTATATTCAAGGTATCCCAGCCCCCTCTGGAAAGAAGTGAGACCTTCGTCATCTGCTCCCTCAAGGAAAATATGTATGGTGGGATTCGAAAGGGTGAAATTCAGGATCGCTGCCTTTATCTGAATACGACCGGTGGTAGGGGGCAGGATAAAGACTCCTCTTTCGTCCGGAATCACCTCCTTATCCTCACAGAGAATATATTCCACATCGATATTGCAGTCCTTATCCACATAATCATAGCCCTTGGTCCTTATTTCCCTGACGCCGTCGCTGCAGCAGAGTAAAAGCCTGTCGCCGGAGTCAAGCGGGAGATTCCAGGAATTGGCGGTTAACGTGGTATTGAAGCCCCTGGTATAGTCCAGGAGATTATATCTGTAATCTCCGTTTGAAATAAGATCATCAACATTGACAACATAAATACCGGCGCTGGATGATACCCAGGCCTCATTTTCGGGAGTTATAAAGATATCATAGTTATTGTTGTAGGGAAAGGCATCCAGTCTTCTGATCGATTTTCCGTCATCATAATAGATGGAATCACTGGTAACGTAAAAGTACCCGCTCTCATAGGGGACTATCCTGAGTACCACCAGTGTTCCAAGGCCCTCTTCCCTGCCTATATTATCTACTACCTTATCATCTTCTATAATATAGATCCCGCTTCCGTCACTGCCGGCCAGTATCCGTCCGTCCTTATCCTGAACCATTGAAAGGATCTGCGGCGTAGAGAGTCCGTCCTCCGCTCCCAGGGTCTTCACGACCCTGTCACCCTCTATGTAATTAAGACCCGTATTGCTGGCAACTAGTATGCGTCCGTCGGAGAGCTCCATACTGTAGCGGAATCTTCCGCCGAGAGTTCCCTTTCCTTCATGGAACACCTCGATCTTACCCTCTTCATCTATACAGTATATGCCCTCCTGCCCGTAAGTACTTAGCCAGATATTTCCCTTTGAATCGGTATTGATATGCCTGATCCGCACCCCGTCAAAGCGGGAAATGAAATCATAGTTCCGGGGCTCATAGCTGTCCTTATCGACAACACTTAACCCGTTATCCTTTCCGAAAAAGATATCATTGCCCCTGATCTCTATGGCGTTTACGACACTCCCGTCTATTCCGGCTTTTACAAATACATCCGTAAAGGGGTTCGGTGAAAGCTTGAGTATGCCCTGCTTATTTGAAACAAACCAGATATTTCCCTGATAATCCTTTGTGACCTGGCAGATGGAGCTTTCAAATCCGGCCCGGACAAGGGGTATGACTTCTCCGCTGTCCTCATCTATGACTCCCATCCCGTTTTCGGCTCCGAAGAAGAACTCATCAGAACGGCTGTCGTAGTAGACAGAGCTGAAATAGCTTATATCCCCGGTCTCGTAACGATCTGACCTCTTAATACTGTTTCCCTTGAACTCAAGCTTATCAATAAAGGCATTTGACGTACCGGCCAGTACGGTTTCCCCATTCAGAACCTCCACACAGGTATAATCAACACCCGGCACGTCACAATCACTTTCTGCTATGACCTTATCGCCCCTTATAAAAAAAAGGCTCCCGCCGTTTGTGACCCCGGCTATCAGATCTTCATAGCCGCACAATGAGCGGATCCCCGTATCTATGGACATATCCTGTATCTCAGATATACTCCCGTCGGTATTGATCCTGGACAAGCCGTCGACGGTTCCAACGTAGATACAGCCTTTATCATCCTCTGTTACGGCTCGGATACTGTCTGCCGTGAGCCCCGTCTCTACCGTGTAAAATGCCATCTCCCTTAATGACGGATCGTAGCAGCCGAGTCCGGATTCATTGGTACCTATCCAGAGCCTTCCCCGGCTGTCCACAAAGAGCGCCATTACGCTGTTTATATTGTAGCTCGCCGCAACTCTTTCAAAGGAAGCTCCGTCAAATCTGTAAAGACCGGAATAGGTTCCTGCCCAAATATAGCCGTCACCGGTCTGGACAATGGCATTGGTCTCCGTGGAAAGGAGTCCGTCGTCCTTTCCATACTGCATAGCCTCGTAGCCTGCCAGATATTCAATGCCCTTTGATCCGGAGAGATCGGCGGCAAGAACGTTTCCCGGTCTTCCAAGAGACAGTATTAAGATGATAAAAAACAGTAATGCCATTCCTTATAATTTGATGTTCTTTAAGAGATCTCCGAGGGAGGTGGTCACGGGAGCCGATTCGGGGAGTTTATAGATCTCCTCTGCCTCCGCACGCTCCTCATCAGCCTGAAGTGCTCTTATTGAAAGTGATATCTTCCGGTCCTCTGTTTTTATTACCTTCACCTTTACGGTATCACCCACATGGAGTACCTCATCCGGGGTCTTGATCCTCTTTTCCGATATCTGTGATACATGGAGAAGACCGCTCACTCCGTCACCGAGATCTATGAATGCCCCGTAGGGTTGTATGGTCTCGACCTTTCCTTCAAGGACCATTCCCTTTTCAATAGAGGAGCGCTTCTTTTCCTTTTCTTTCTCTTCCTTTTCTTTCAGGATGGTCTTTGCAGACAGTACCAGCTTTTTTCTGGCGCTGTCACAGGTAATGATCCTGACCGTGAGATCCTTCCCGAGCCACTCTTCCAGATTCTCCACAAAGTCAAGGGAGATCTGTGAGGCAGGTATAAAGCCCCTGATATTTTCAATATAGGCAATGAGGCCGCCGTTCACCATTCCTCCTACCTTGACCTTTATCTCCTCTCTGTTCTTATAAAGTTCATGCACATGAGCCCAGGCCAGGTTTTCTTCGGCGCTTTCCTCATCCTCCACCTTTCCCTCCATGACATCCTCTCCATCCAGCTTTTTCAGGGATTCATCAAGCTCCTTTTTGTAATCATCCATTGTCTCCATAACCGTTTACTCTCCTTTTTTATTTTGTTTCGGTGTTCTGCTGCTGTTGCAGGTCAGGTAAATTACCTGGCAGCTTTTTGCAAACTCCTCTGTCATCCGCATGGCGCTTTGGAAACGCTCTTCATCCAGATTGTTCATTACGTCATCAAGTATAACACAGGGCTTGTCATTCTCAAACAACGCATCGATAAGTGCGAAGCGTGCACTTAGGTTTATTATATCCCTGATGCCGCTGCTTTCCGCCAGAACCGGATGAAGGGCTCCGGATCTCTCAAAGCTGATATTGAAATCCGTATCCATTGAAGCTCCGATGTCGGCTATTCCGGCTTTTTCAAGATAAGCTGCAAACTTGCTCTTCAGCCTGTCCATATAATGGCCGGAAAGACTCTGTCTGGCCTCCGAAAGAAGCTCCAGGGTACACTCTATCTGATCCAGCTTTTTCCTGTCTTCATCACCCGCTGCCTGCAGTCTGTCTATCTCCTGCCTGAGCTTCTCCGGATCCTCATACTCACGGTTCAGCCCGTCTATCTCCTGCTTTAGCTCCGCTTCGCGCCCGGATGCGGCTTCAAAACTCTTACGCTTCTCTGTTACCCTGTCCTGCAGCAGTGCAAATTCAAGAGCCTTCTTTTTTATCCCGTAATGCCTTACGATCAGAATAATGAGAGCTATAAGGAAAATGACTGCTCCGACTACGGTAACAACCTGACCGTAAAAATAGAAAGCCGGCATCTTAATAACCGCGAAGCCTCCCACAGCTTCAGCTGCCAGGGAGAGGATTATAAGGAGAACTCCGAGGACCAGCATACCTGTTTTTCCGCCACCGGAAACATTTTCCTCCGTAAATTCCGTAAGCTCCTTTTCAGCCTGCTCCCTCTCGCTTTTACAGCCTTCCTTTTTCTTAACCGCCTCCGCAAGCTCGTTCTTCTTTTCCGCGGTTTTCTTTTCACCCTCAAGGGCCTTCCGAAGCCTTACCTCCAGCCCTGCCCTTTCCTCCGAATCACGGTCTATCTTTCCGCGCCCTCCGGTCTTTTTCAGCTCGCGTCTGGCATCGTTCAGTACCTTTACCGCATCCTCATAGGCATTGTCCTTCCCGTCATTCTCCAGAAGACCCAGAAGCTTAGTATTTACACTGTCATCGGTACCTATAGAAAGATCATTATGGGGAATATACACACTTCTTTCATAGCCGTATGCATCTATGCCGAAAAGTTCCTCACCCAGGGAGGAGGTAAAATCCGTAGACGGCTTCATGGTGGCAAGATCCGTAAGCTCAAAGGAGTCATCCTTTTTTCTTTCACCGAAAAATCTTGTGACCCTGTATTCCTTACCCTCTGTCTCGAATTCGACATAGCCTCCGAAATTTCCCCCCTGCCAGGGAGTCAGGTTCTTCCTGAAGTCCCCGGGATCATAGGAGGCACCGGGCTTCGGATTATCCAGGCCGTAAAACATTGCCCGCAGAAAAACCGCGAAGGTGCTCTTTCCCCAGCCGTTCCTCTCATTAAGGGAATTCAGACCCTTATTCAGTCTGCACTTCACATGGTGAAGGGAACCAAAATTTTCTATATAACAAGCAAGGATTCTCATAAGACGCTCTTTCCTCCCAAAGCCGCCGTTCCCATCTCTATAACAGCCTTTTTTTCATCCTCGGTCCAGTCCTTTTCCATAACAAGCCTTATGAATTCACCTTTAAGGGAAATATCGTATTCCACACTGCTTTCTTCCGTTCCGGCTATCGAAGTATCGTCAACAATATGCACGGCATAGAAATCCTCTTCATACTTCTTTAATAGAAAGCCTGTATTGATCTCACTCTTTGCAGCCCCGGTGAGAACGATCTTTATCAGATCATCTGCAGGAATACCCCTTTTCCCGATCTCCCCCGAGATAAGGGAATCGGCATCTCCGGTTCCCTCAGCCTCCGAAACATCGACCCGTATTTCATGAACCGTGCGTTTCGATGCCTGCATAAATACGGGCTCCAGTGAACCGTTTTCGATATTCAGCCTCACAAAGCCCTTTTCACCGCACTCATCGAAGCCTCTTCCCTCCAGACATCCGGAATAACAAAACCTCCCTCTGCTTCCGAGAGAGCCCTCTCTTAATTCGTGGTAGTGCCCCAGGGCAAGATAGTCTATATTTTTGTGTGCCCAGGCATTTGGACGTATGGTCCCGTGATAGAGGACTATATTATAATCAGACGGCAGAAGATCGAGTTCCGACGGGTCGGATACGCAGGATATGGTGATGCCTTCGTCATACCTGTAGGTTCTTGTACGATCAAAGGTTTTCAGATTCCGGGGTATATCCTCCAATGCTTTAAGAAAGGCCTCCTTCTCATGGTTACCGGCAGTATAGTAAAAATCTATGCTCGGATTTCCTATTATACATTTTTCCACTATATCCAGGGTGGCCGGGTTTATACGGATACTGTCAAACAGATCCCCGACGATAAGTATTGCCTTCACATCATTTTTTGCTGCATACCTTACCATACGGACGAATGTCAGAAGTATCTCGTTGCGTCTCTCCTCCGCTTTTTTTTCGTCCTTTAATGCGGACATAGCGGCATCCAGGTGGATGTCGGAACAGTGTATGAGTTTCATTGCTTTTACCTTTCTGTTAATCAGATCCTGCCTAAAGACCTTCGCTGACGCTCGGGATGGAAAAACGTCCTGTGGACGTTATTCAGGCACGTTTTGATGCGCCTGGCGCGTCAGTGCACCGCCGAGTGTCTCACGGGAGTCCCAGCAGATAGTAAACCGCTGCCGAGGATATGATAAATACCCCGCCTGCGGGATAGATGAATACTGCAGCTGCCTTTCTTCCGGACTGTATCTTTAATCCGATAAGAAGAGCTGCCGGCAGTATGATCCACGCAATATACCTCAGATCCCCCGAGCTGAAATTCGGAACCGACAGCATAAGTCTGAGCTGGAAGAGTATCCCCGTAAGTATCAGTATACTCCAGAACACGCGTATTGGCACTTCTTTTATGAGCTTTCCCCGTAAATGCAGTATGAATAAAATCGAAACCGTGATAAAAAGGAGAGAGCCGGAAATGAAAAGAAGCCAGGCAAAGGCTGTGATATAGGGGTTATAAACACTGTAATCATATTCGCCCGTGAGCCCTGTTTTAATAAGCATCAGGAAAATATTGAACTCGTCGTAGGGGTTTCCGTTTTTTATCATACAGGCATACGGTGTCTGCGTCCTTATGTCGATGAAACGCTGAAGGAGGCTGTATCCGGACAGGTCTTCTCCCACCTCCGGCATAAATGTAAGGGGTACAGAAAAAAGGATCAGGTTTCTTAAGGGGAAGAACAGCCCTAAGGGAAAAACTGTCAGGGCAAACAGAGCATATTCTCCGATACGTTTCAGCAGTCTTTCCCGGTCCTTTCTCTCCGAAACAAGCCTGCCGGCCATAAGAAACGCCACCGCCGGTGCGATCAGCACTCCGGACAGCTTTGACATCATTGAAAGACCTGTAAAAAGCGCGGTAAGCAAAAGATCTGTAAGCCGGTCCCCCCTCTGCCATTTCAGCACGTAATAAACAGCCATCACTAGAAACATATGACTTAGCATATCATTATTTATACTGCCGGAAAGAAGGGTGAGCACCGGATGAAATGCCAGCAGCGCTTCCGAAAGATAAAGAGCCCTCCCCTTGAGCCCCATTAGGGCAAGAATCCTGAAGCCGAAAAAAATAAACACCATGCTGTAGATCAATGTAAGGATCTGAAGGCTCTCACAGGCTCTGCCAAAGTTCATGCCTCGTAAGAGGCTTATCTTCAGCGCTGCTGCTGCAATGATATGGTGAAGCAGGGGCTGGAAGAATCCCCATCTGGTGGTAGGGTCAAAATCAGGGAGCCGTCCCTCATTCAGGAGATACTCTATCAGAGCCGCCTGTCCTATGCCTTTCCTGTTTCCGAAGCCTATAACATCATGCTGCCTGACCCAGGTATCGGTGTAGGAAATGTAAAATCCGTGGAGGATAAGTGAGTTTAAAAAGATTAGGAGCGGCAGGAACAGATCCTTTTTCTTAAATACCTTTCCTGCCGCGTAGGAAACAAGCACGCTTCCCACGCTAAGGAGAATGATAAAAACCAGGTATTCCCTTCTGGATAGATCCATAATACCGCTCTGCCCCATCAGTTGAACATTACCACTTCTTCCTGCGGCGGTTCCGCAGCCTCCACCGAGTCAGCTATGAGAAAGGGAACCGGTCCCTCGACTCCCGGCATCTTTGCTGCCCTGACAGTAGCAGTCACGGTTATAAAATCCTTTTCCTTCAACTCCTCAGCATGCTCATATCTGCACTGGAAACCTACAAACTGTATGTCCGCGGCACAGCAGGTCATAGCAAACCTGCCCGGTACAAAGATATCCCTGTCCCTTTTTTTCGGGAAATATACCTGTCCCTTAAAACGGACTCTTTTCCCTATATAATTATCCATGTGGTCAAAGGAATCTATATACCAGATACCAAAGTCATCATCATCGATATCAATGAGATCAGCATTCAGGTCATAGGGCAGCTCTTCCCTGATATTATTGTTTATACTGCCGTCGGTCATCTCAAAAATAACCTGGGCACGGCGGTTTTTTGCCCTGGCCGTTCTCTTGAAGCCTGCAAGATCTCCGTTCTCTGCCATTTCCTCCGTACATCTGTTGAACAGTATCAGATCCGAATAGGTGAACTGGTTTAACATCAGCATCTTCATATTATTCAGATGATCCGTGTATGTGGAAGCATCTACGGCGGCTATACCCTCCGCCACAAGCCAGTTTTCCGGCAGAGCCTCCACAAGAGCATCCTGATCCCACATACCGTTATACTCTATGATGACCCTGTCCGGCTTCAGCTTCTTATCTATTTCGAGAAAGCGCTCCTCGCTTATCTCAGACTGTTCCTCTATATTTACTGTCTTGAACTTATTGACCTGAAGCTGCTCCTCATCTATCTCCTCAAGTCCTTCCTCACACAGGATATAAACGGTCTTTTTCCCGTCCCGGAACTGACCCTCCTTCATTGTCTCCATAATGAAGCTGGTCTTGCCCCCTTCCAGAAAACCGAAAAACAGATATACAGGTACTTCCTTACTCTTAAACATTGAAAAGCTCCCTTAAAAGGTCTTCCTTTATTCCTGAACCGATAACACAGATACGTCCGGTGTAGTCTGCAGAACCCCGACGGATCTCGTACTCTCCGGGTGTAAGATCAAAGTGTATCCATTCACCTCCGTTTTTGTCCGGAACATAGCCCTTGGCTCTAAGCACCATTCCGTAGGTATCTCCCTCCTTGAGCTTCTCAAGGATATCCCTGATCTCATCTTCGTCAAACTTTCGTGCTGTCTCCTCACCCCAGCTCTGGAATACCTCATCCGCATCATGGTCGTGATGATGATGGTGATGATCATGGTCGTGATGGTGCTCATGATGATGTTCGTGGTCGTGATCGTGGTCGTCCTCGTGCCCGTGGTGATGCTCGTGGTCATGATCGTGGTCGTCCTCGTGCCCGTGATGATGCTCGTGGTCATGATCGTGGTCGTGATGATGATGTTCATGCTCATCTTCATCGTGAGGCTTTGACATTATCTCCTCAATAAGTGAATCCACCAGGGTATGACCCTTTTCCATTGCGGAAAGTATCTGATCTCCCTTCAATTCATCCCAAGGAGTGGTTATAATGACCGCCTCTTTATTATGCTCACGAAGAAGCCTGTGGAGTTCGTCAAGCTTTTCCTGCTTCACCGACTGGCTGCGGCTTATTATGATGGTTCCTGCAGTCTCCACCTGATTATTAAAGAACTCTCCGAAGTTCTTCATATACATCTTCGCCTTATTGCCGTCCACAACGGTGACCATGCTGTTTACTTTAAGCTCATCCCCGTCTGCTCTCTCCACTGCCCTTGCCACATCGGAAAGCTTTCCGACTCCGGAGGGCTCTATTATTATCCTTTCGGGATGATACTTTTCCACCACTTCCTTCAGGGCAGTACTGAAATCTCCCACAAGAGAACAGCAGATACAGCCGGAGTTCATTTCAGTGATATTTATCCCGGCATCCTTTAAAAAACCTCCGTCAATACCGATCTCCCCGAATTCATTTTCTATAAGCACCACCTGCTGTCCCTTAAAGGACTCTGCGATAAGCTTTTTTATCAGGGTTGTCTTCCCCGCTCCCAAAAATCCTGAAATTATGTCAACCTTTGTCATTCTTCAACACTCCTTTCCAGTATTTCATCTATCACCTCATATATCTCATCCCTTCCCGATTTATCCGGGGAGGAAAAGGGGATTATCCTTGCTTCGGTTTTCAGCTGTGCTTTTAAGCTGCTACTAAGGCTCCCGAGCCTCTTTATCTTTTCCTGCCTTTTTACCTTGTCGGCCTTTGTGGCTATGACTATGGGCTCGAAGCCGGAGGACTTCATCCAGTCCAGCATCATAAGGTCGTCCTCATTCGGATCTCTCCTGATGTCCATAAGGAGGAATATGGCCCGTAAGTCCCTCGATGCAGCAAAGTACCCCTCTATCATGGGACCCCATTCGGCTCTGAAATCCGTTTTTACCTTTGCGTAGCCATATCCCGGCAGATCCACAAAATAAAACTCATTATTGATATGGTAAAAATTCATGGTCCGGGTCTTTCCCGGTGTCTCCGAAACCCTGGCATAGTTCCTGCGGTTCATAAGAGCATTTATAAGGGTTGATTTCCCCGCATTGCTTCGTCCTGCAAAAGCTATCTCCGGCTGTCCCGTTACGGGAATGGTCTTCGTGGTGACACCAATGACCGTTTCCAGTTCCACATTTTTTATGATCATTTCTTCCCGCTGCCCGCTCTGCTCCTCTTTGCTGCCGGTTTTTCAACAGGCATTTCCACGAGGGCTCTTTCCAGCACTTCCTCTATTCTCTTTACATAGATGATGTCCAGTCCTTCTGTGATCTCCTCGGATATCTCGGAGAAATCCCTCTTATTCTTTTCGGGAACCAGAACTGTCTGCATCTTTGCATTTTTCGCGGCAAGCAGCTTTTCCTTCAGACCGCCTATCGGAAGAACATTACCCCTAAGGTCTATTTCCCCGGTCATGGCAATATCACCCCTTACCGGGGAGTCGGTTGCCACGCTGAAGAGAGCCGTGGTCATTGTTATCCCGGCAGAGGGACCGTCCTTCGGAACCGCGCCCTCCGGAATATGAAGATGGAAATCGTGGCTCTTAAAGTACCTGGCATCCTTTCCGTACTTCTCTGTCATGCTCCGGACAAGTGTAAAGGCTATATTCGCCGATTCCTTCATCACGTCTCCGAGCTGACCCGTAAGGGTAAGGGCGCCCTTTCCGGGCATCTCATTTACCTCTATCTCAAGGGTCACGCCGCCTACGCTTGTCCAGGCAAGACCCCGGACTATGCCTATCTCCGGCTTCTTTGCCTCATCCTCCGGAAGGTATTTTACATTTCCGAGATACTCCTCCAGATTCTTAGCATTTACGGAAATACGGCTCTTTTCTTCGCTATAAACCTTCCTTGCAGTCTTTCTGCAGATCTCACCTATACGGCGCTCAAGGCTTCGTACACCCGATTCCCTTGTATAAGAGCTTATCATGGCTCTTATGGCAGAATCGTTTATCCTCAGGTTGCTTCTCTTCAAGCCGTTCTTTTTAAGCTGCTTCCCGATCAGATGCTCCTTTGCTATATGGAATTTCTCATTTTCCGTATAGCCGGACACCTCCACTACCTCCATCCTGTCAAGAAGCGGCCCCGGTATGGTATCGGTGGTATTCGCAGTTGCGATAAAGAGAATATCCGAAAGGTCAAGAGGCACCTCGATATAATGATCCCTGAAGAACCTGTTCTGCTCCGAATCCAGTACCTCCAGAAGAGCTGAGGCTGTTGCTCCATGGTATTCCGAGCTTATCTTGTCTATCTCATCCAGAAGTATGAGCGGATTTCTGACCTTTGCATGCTGCAGTCCCTTGGCGATGACTCCGGGCATGGCTCCCACATAGGTTCTCCTGTGCCCTCTTATCTCCGCCTCATCCCTCACTCCTCCCAGAGATATGCGGATATACTTTCTGTTCAGAGCTTCCGCAATGGATTTTGCTATGGAAGTCTTTCCGGTCCCGGGAGGCCCCACGAGCAGTATTATGGGGCTCTGTCCCTTTTCGGTAAGGTTTTTCACAGCCAGGAATTCCAGCATTCTCTCCTTTACCTTTTTCAGCCCGTAATGATCCCTCTCAAGTATCCTCTCTGCATTGTCGAGAGATTTATTCTCTTCTGACTCTTTATTCCACGGCATGTCCAGAAGCGTCTCAATATATACCTGCTCCACTCCGCTTTCCGAAGACCCCGAAGGAATGTTGGTAAATCTGTCGATCTCCTTTTCTATATGCTCCTTTACCTCCTCGGGAGCATCCAGCTTTTCCAGTGCTTTTCTGTACTTATCGGCCTCGGTCTCAGGCGAATCATCACCCAGCTCCTCCCTGATATAACGGAGCTGCTCCCGGAGCACATAGTCCTTCTGATCCTTCTCAACCTTTCCGTTGACCTTTACGGCAAGCTCAGAACGGATACGGGCAACATCCAGTTCCTCTTCCAGTATCCTGCTCTCTTCCTCATATCTTTCCGATATCTTTAAGGATTCAAGGATATGCTGCTTCTTTTTGTTTTCCAGTGGAAGGTTTGCTATGATGGCATCCATCATATCCCCGAGATCCTCTATTTCCAGAAACTGCGCCCTGAAGGTCTTCCCTGTCCTTGGAAAGAATGAGATATATTCCCAGAAGCGCTGCAGGATCTCCCGGCGCATAGCCTCAGCCCTCTCAGGGGTTACATCATTAAGCTCCTCCCTTGTATAGGTCCTCACATCGACCTTTCTTAGCTTCTTAGTCCCGCTGAAGGAAATGATCTCCGCCCTTTCCTTACCTTCAACCATTATGCGGGAGATACGGTTCGGCATCTTGATAACCTGCTTGATGCTTACAAGAGTGCCTATGGTGTTGATGTCCTCATTCTCTATGGTTTCCTTATCGGGATCCTTCGGTGTAGCGACCAGAAGCTCCTGGCTTCCCGTCATTGCAAGGTTCATGGCATTTATGGATATTTCCTCGGAAATATCAAAGTGCATGATCACATTCGGCATTATGGTTAGATCCCGTAAGACTATGCAGGGTAATCTTTTCAGTTTTTCTGTCTTTTCCGTCTTTTCTGTCTTTTTTCTCATATTCTTTATTCCACTATGAAATGAACCAATAATAATTCGTTAAGCGCCCTCTGAATGACACTTTCCTGCGAGAATAGCATCAAGGGTGGAAGCCGAAGCCTCCACCCCTCGTTAACATTACAGTTTTCTTATTTTGCTTCCTTTTGTTCTCTGTCATAATGAACGAGAAGCGGCTCTGTCGTTCCCTCAACGGCCTCCTTTGTCACTATGACCTCCTGGACGCTGTCGTCTGACGGAATATTATACATTACATCCATCATTACGTTTTCGACTATGGATCTCAATCCTCTGGCTCCCGTCTTTCTCTCCAGAGCCTTATCCGCTATGGCTTCCACCGCGGCTTTTTCTACGGTGAGCTTCACGTCATCCAGCTCCATAAGCTTCACATACTGCCTGACCAGAGCATTTTTCGGTTCAGTAAGTATGCTTACCAGAGCGTCCCTCTGCAGGTTATCAAGCGCCACCGTAACCGGAAGTCTTCCTATCAGCTCCGGTATCAGTCCGAATTTATTCAGATCTTCGGGCAGAACCTTGTGGAAGGCTTCTCCTATTCCGGACTCCTTACCGGAGCCTATCACGGCATTGAAGCCTATGGACTTCTTATCCAGCCTGGTCTCTATTATCTTGTCCAGACCCTCAAATGCACCGCCGCAGATGAAGAGGATATTTGTCGTATCTATCTGTATTAGCTCCTGATGGGGATGCTTCCTGCCTCCCTGGGGTGGAACGGAGGCGACGGTTCCTTCCAGGATCTTCAGCAGCGCCTGCTGTACGCCCTCTCCCGAAACGTCCCTTGTAATGGAAACATTCTCTCCCTTTCTGGTAATCTTGTCTATCTCGTCTATATAAACGATCCCGATCTGTGCCCTTTCCACATCATAGTCCGCAGCCTGTATGAGCTTCAGAAGGATATTCTCCACATCCTCTCCAACATAGCCAGCCTCCGTGAGACTGGTAGCATCCGCTATGGCAAAGGGAACATTCAGAACCTTTGCGAGCGTCTGAGCCAGCAGGGTCTTTCCCGATCCGGTGGGTCCCAGCATCAGAATATTGCTCTTCTGCAGCTCTACGTCCGATTCTTTATTTGAAAGTATCCTTTTGTAGTGGTTATATACTGCTACAGACAAGACCTTTTTCGCTTCGTCCTGATCCACCACATACTCATCCAGGAATTCGTGGATCTGTCTGGGCTTCAGGAGGTTTATCTCCGTTTCATTGCCGAAGGATAATTCCTCCATCTCCTCGTCCAGAATGTCTGCGCAGATGGCAACACATTCATCACAGATATATGCTCCGTTCGGGCCCGAGATCAGCTTCGTGACCTGATCCTGGCTTTTATTGCAGAAAGAACATCTTATCTTTGGTTCATTTTTTGCCATTTACTTTTCCTTTGCCTTTGCTGCTTCCTCAGCGGCCGCTCTGGAAACCACGATCTCATCTATGATCCCGTACTCCTTTGCTTCCTCGGCAGTCATCCAGTTGTCCCTTTCAGTGTCAAGGGCAATGGTTTCAAGGGGTTTACCTGTGTTCCGGGAAAGTATCTTATTCAATCTTTCCCTGGTTCTCAATATCTGTCTGGCGGTTATCTCGATCTCGGTCGCCTGCCCTCTTGCACCGCCCGAAGGCTGGTGGATCATAATCTCCGCATTGGGAAGAGCAAGCCTCTTTCCCTTTGTTCCTCCTGCAAGAAGAAAAGCTCCCATGGATGCTGCCATTCCCAGACAGATCGTGGAGACATCGCATTTGATGTAATTCATTGTATCATAGATCGCAAAACCCGCCGTTACTGAGCCTCCGGGAGAATCAATGTAGAAATGGATGTCCTTATCGGGATCCTCCGCCTCCAGAAACAGCATCTGTGCAACCACAAGTCCTGCGGTCTGGTCGGTAACCTCATCGCCGAGAAAGATGATACGCTCCTTTAACAGCCTGGAATAAATATCATAGGCTCTCTCCCCGCGGTTAGTTGTCTCTATGACTGTAGGGACCAGCATGTCATTCACCATCCTTCTTCTTTGATTTCTTTTCTGCGGTTTCCTTCGCCTCGGAAAGTATCAGGTCAATCGCCTTCTGCATCCTGATATCATGGTGGATGTTTTCTTTTTCCTCGTCCATCATCATTTCCTTCAGCTTTTCGGTCTCCATTTTGTACTGGGAAGCCATCTTTTCCACTTCCCTGTCAAAATCCTCATCCGTGGACTCAATGCCTTCGGCCTCCGCAATGGCCTCAAGAACCAGGCGGCTCTTTATGTTCTTTTCCGCCTGTTCCTTCATCTGATCCTTTAATCTTTCCCGGGTCATTCCGGTATACTGCATATACATTTCAAGGCTCATTCCCTGGGAAACGATATTACGGGTAAAGCTGCGTACCAGGCCGTCAGCCTCCGTATCGATCATAGCCTCGGGAATATCCATCTTTGAATCCTCTATTATGGCTCCCAGAAGCTCATCCTCTTTGGCTGCCTTTGCCTCGTCTTCCTTTCTCCCGGCAATGCTCTTCTTTATATCTTCCCTGTATTCATCAACGCTGTCAAAGCCCTTATCCGAAGCATAATCCTCATCCAGTGCGGGGATCTGCTTTTCCTTGATGCCCTTTACGGAAACCTTGAAAAGTGCTGCCTTTCCCGCAAGGCTCTTCTCCTGATAATCCTCAGGGAATGTGACGTTCACTTCCGTATCATCGCCAATGCTCTTCCCGATGAGCTGCTCTTCAAAGGTATCGATAAAGGAGTGGGAGCCTATGGTCAGATCGTAATCTGTACCCTTGTCTCCGTCAAAGGCAACATCATCCACAAATCCCTCAAAATCTATGGTGGCGATATCCTTGTCCTTTATGGCACGGTCTGTAACGGGAACTATCCTGGAATCCCTTTCCCTCTCTTCCTCTATCCTCTTGTCGATCTCCTCGTCCGAAACAGAGGTATCGATCTTTGCGCACTTGACACCCTTATACTTGCCGAGCTCAACCGGGGGCTTTAATGCAACCTCTGCCGTAAAGATAAAGGGCTTTCCCGCCTCTATCTGGACTATATCCACTTCAGGACGGGATACTATTTCCAGCTCCTTATGCTCCTTTATCTCATTGCTGTATGCCTCCGGAATAAGTTCATTTGCCGCTTCCTCAAAGAACACTCCTTCGCCATACATCTTTTCTATAAGCTTTCTGGGAGCCTTTCCCTTTCTGAAACCGGGAACGGTGATCCTCCCCTTCTGCTTCTGGTAAGCACTCTGACATGCCTTCTCAAAATCCTCGGCAGAAGCCTCTATGGTAAGGCGTGCCATATTGTGCTCTAAATTCTCAACCTTTAAACTCATTTCTCTTTCCTTCCTATGGATCCGGGTAAAGTGCGGGCTCTCTCCGCCACGGATCCAAGTATTACGATAATCACAACCTTGGAATTATACCATAAGAAAGCTTAAATAATCAATATTGTACCTTACTTAATATTTCCTCTGCCTTTTCCTTCCCGAGGAGTGCCTCCAGCACCGCTCCGCCGAATTCAACGGAAACACCCATTCCTCTTGCGGTTATGAACCTGCCGCTTATTACTGCCTTTTCTCCGGCCGCAATCTCAGCACCCTCGAGGAACTTTTCGTTTCCCGGGAAGCAGATGGCTCTTTCGCCCTTCAGGAGACCAAGCTTTCCGAGCACCCTCGGAGCCGCACAGATAGCGGCTATCAGCTTCTTTTCACTGTCTGCCTTTTTCAGGAGATCAAGAAGCTTTTCACAGCTTTCCAGGTTTTCCGTACCCTTGCCGCCTCCGGGAAGAAGCAGCAGATCCATCCCTCCAAAATCCACTTCCTCAAACAGCTTATCTGCCTTTATTATAATGTCGTGGCTCCCGTGGATATCTAAGCTTCCGCTTATTGACACGGTAGTCACCTCCACCCCGGCCCGTCTCATCATATCAACCGGCGTAAGGCCTTCTATCTCTTCAAATCCGTCTGCTAAAAATACTGCTGCTTTTTTCATTGTGTGCTCCTTTCTATCCCTCTGCCGTTCGTAACTCTTCGTTTGACATACATCTCTTTGTCATCCTAAGAATACTGCGACGAAGGATCTTTCATTCTTTCTCCACAGTCACCTCTGATAAGGCCAGAAATGCGTTCTTGTACTGCCGTTCCCCCGTCACATCTTTTCCGAACCAGTCCGGAGCCCTGTAGGCAAGAGCCTCCTCCTCGCTGTCAAACTCAACCTCGGCAAGGATAAGTCCCTCATAGGGTACGTCAAAAATATCCAGCTCTATGGTCAGTCCTTCCTTCTCCGGAATGAGGTAGCGTTTCTTCCGTATGAGTCTTCCGTCCCTTTTTTCCTTCAGGTGTTCATAGGAATCCCTGTCAAGGGGTAGGTTGTATTCCGAATGGGAAAGGTCATTATTTCCTTCCGTCCCCCGGGCGCCCTTGTAGGTCAGGTAATACTCCTCGTTTTCCCGTCTGACCCTCACTGTCGGGGATACGGACAGATAGGCCTGCTCAATAATAAGACAGCTGTATTCTTCCGGGTCAAAGGGGAGCTTGTCTATGAGCCATTTTCGTTCGATTTCTACGTTTTTCAATAGATGTTTTCCTGCCATTCTGGGGGCTTTAGCCCGAAGAATCTTTTCTTCTGTATAATTTCACCATCTCTGAGATCCGTTTAACTGTCTTCTTCGTAAGCTCGTTTTTCTTCATACGCCATTTCCAGTTATCCCCGAGAGTCGAGGGTGTATTTATCCTGGCTTCGCTTCCGAGTCCCAGAAAGTCCTGCACCGGAATGATACAATAGTCCGAAACACTCATCATTGCGGCTCTTATAAAGCTCCAGGAGATCTCCTTTTCCGGTACATTCCCGATATCCAGGTATTTATCCGCAAAGCGCCTGTCCTTTTTTGACAATGATCTGTACCATCCCCGGCAGGTGTCATTGTCATGTGTTCCTGTATAGATCACGGAATTCTTAACAATATTGTGGGGCAGATAATCGGAATCGCCGCCTGCATCAAATGCAAACTCCAGAATCTTCATTCCGGGATATCCGGTTCTTTTGAGAAGCCTCCGGACCGAAGGGGTAAGAAAGCCGAGATCCTCCGCAATGACCTCTCTGTCCCCCAGTTCTTTTTTCATCCTTTCAAAAAGGGCATAGCCCGGTCCCTTTTCCCAGTGTCCGTGCTCTGCGGTCTTATCGCCGAAGGGGATCGCGTAATACTCGTCAAATCCCCTGAAGTGGTCTATCCTCACAACATCATAGAGCTCAAAGACCCTCTTTAAGCGTTTCATCCACCACTTGAAACCTGTATCCTTATGGTACTGCCAGTCATACAAAGGATTCCCCCAAAGCTGCCCTGTGGCGGAAAAAGCATCCGGCGGACATCCTGCCACGGATACGGGACGAAGACTTTTGTCAAACTGAAAAAGCTTCGGATTTCCCCAGGCATCGGCACTGTCCGCAGCTACGTATATGGGGATATCACCAACTATTATTATTCCCCTGTCATTTGCGTATTTCTTAAGCTTCTTCCACTCTTCCCAGAATTCAAACTGCAGGAATTTGTGAAACAGTATTTCCCCGGAGTATTTTTCCCGCGCCTCTCTTATGTCTTTCTGTTTTCTTATTTTTATTCCATCATCCCAATCTGTCCAGGGAGCTCCCTTTTCCGCAGTCTTTAACGCCATAAATAAGGCATAGTCATTAAGCCAGGATCCATTTCTTCTTTCAAAGCTCCTGAATGCCCTGTTTTCACTGATACCGCTGTTCCGGAAGGCTTTTTTCAGCATTTTGAAGCGGTTTTCGTTCAGCTTCTCATAATCGATATATCGTTCATTTCTCCCGAAATCATACTTCTGAAGCTCTGTTCTCCTTATCCACCCCTTTTCCACGAGGCTTTCGGGATCGATAAAATACGGATTCCCCGCGAAGGTTGAAAAGGATGAATAGGGACTGTCACCGTATCCCGTAGGCCCCAGCGGAAGCAGCTGCCACAGTGAAAGGGATGCCTCACTTATCCTGTCCACAAATTCATAGGCTTCCTTTGAAAAGCATCCTATTCCATGATCGGACGGAAGCGAAGATATACTCATCAATATACCGGCTGTCCTCATTAAACCTCCTTTTTCCCGTCGAGGAGCGTTCCTGCCACAAATCCGGCGGCTCCCGCCGCTATTGCAAAATCCGCCAGATTGTATACATACCTGCCCTTAGGAATATAATCTACCACATAATGCCTGAAAAGTCTGTCCAAAGTATTACTGAAGCTCCCGGCAGAAAGCAGGGTCCAGCCGGCTTTCCTGATCCTTTCCATTACTGTGTCATCGGGGAGAAAAAAGATCATGGAAATACCGAAAACCGTAAGAACGGCAGAAACCATCCTTACGATCTCCGGTCTGTTTTCCAGTCTCTCTCCGGCAAAGCCGCTGTTTTTGACTACCTCCCTGTACTTTTCGGGATGCAGCTCAGCATGGAGCTTCACTGACTGATCGATAGCCGTTATAAATGCTCCCGTCAGGATATACCTCGTGTTCTTCAAGCTCCATAACCCCCTTAAGGTCTATAATAGGTCCGCCCGTCCCGTTTACATAATCTTCCGTAATGGTCACCCGTCCGATGTTTTCGTCCTTCGGAACCTGGAACATGATATCCAGCATAAAATCCTCTATCACGGAACGCAGTGCCCTTGCGCCAGTATCCCTTTCCATAGCCTTCTTCGCTATGGCATGCATGGCCTCATCCGTAAACTTAAGGCTCACACCGTCCATGGAAAGCATCTTTTCGTACTGCTTTATGATGGCATTTTTCGGCTCTTTCAGTATTTCTACCATCATATCCTCCGAAAGACCCTCCATGGGACAGATCACCGGGAGACGGCCTATGAATTCCGGTATCATCCCGAACTCCCTTATGTCATCGGCCGTAACCTTTTTCAGTATGTTCTTTTCCTTATCCCACCTGTCCTTAAGCTCCGCATTAAAGCCTATGGAGGTCTCCTTTGAAAGGCGCTGCCGGATTATCTCGTCAAGATCCGGAAAGGCTCCGCCGCAGATGAAAAGTATATCCTTGGTGTTTATCTTTACCATAGGTACCATCGCGTTCTTGCTGTTGGCACCCACCGGAACCTCAACCTCCGCACCCTCCAGAAGCTTAAGCATCCCCTGCTGCACGGATTCGCCGCTCACGTCCCTCGTACGCGTCTCTTTTTTCTTTGCGATCTTGTCTATCTCATCCACAAAGATTATGCCGCGTTCCGCCCTGTTCACATCATTGTCGGCTGCTGCCAGAAGCTTTGACACCACGGACTCTATATCATCGCCTATATATCCCGCTTCCGTAAGGCTCGTGGCATCTGCTATGGCAAGGGGAACATTGAGGAGCCTTGCCAGGGTTTTCACCAGATAGGTTTTCCCGCAGCCTGTAGGTCCGAGGAGCAGGATATTTGACTTTTCCAGCTCCACATCATTATCTCCCTCGATATCCGCCTGCACTCTTTTATAGTGATTGTAGACCGCAACGGATATGGTCTTCTTTGCATGCTCCTGCCCCACCACATATTGATCAAGCATTTCCTTCACCCTGTGGGGCTTTTCGACCTTCGAAAAATCAAATTCCTTCTTCATATCCTCCTTGGAGGATTTTTTGATCTTACTCCGTCCCATCATGGGTCCGAAGCCGTTTGTGAGATCGGAAAGATTAAGGAAGGAAATATTGGGAATACCGGGGAATCCGTAGGGTGCCCCTTCTCCGGGATCACTGTCCTCTTTTGTGTCGATATTCTCTTTTTCCTCTTCCCCAGGCTTTTCTGCAACAGTGATCTTTTCCGCTTCCTGATCCTTTGCAGCGTCATCCTGCTTCTCATTGGCAGCCGGCTTCACCTGCCTTTGATCTCCGGCCGGCTTCACTTGCGGCATAAATGCGGATCCGTTCATAAATAGATTTGAAAGATCAATGGAGCTCACCTGCTCCATGGTTTTTCTTAAGCAGTCCTGACAAATATTGATGCCGTTTGGCATACGGAAAAGATCCTTTTTGGAAGTTATGGTACGTCTGCAGATATAGCAGATCTCGGTGATCTCTTCGTCTGTATCTTTATTGTTTTCTTCGCTCATTATAGTTCTCCGTTGTATTTTGCGGTTAAAGATTCTTCGCTTCGCTCTTTGACATCAGTCTGAAAGACTGATGTCATGGCGACATCTTTGAGCGATAGCGAAAAGATGTTGGTTGTGGAGCTTGAGAAGATTCTTCGCTTCGCTCTTTGACATCAGTCTGAAAGACTGATGTCATGGCGACATCTTTGAGCGATAGCGAAAAGATGTTGGTTGTGGAGCTTGGGAAGATTCTTCGCTTCGCTCAGAATGACATATTTGTTTTGCATAGAACAATAAATACACTAGCATAAACGCGGTTTTTACGCAACACGGAAGCCGGCAGCCAAAATTTAGCTGCCGGCTCTTATATCGTTATTTACTGTACTGATCCGTATCAGAATTTCCTGATATCCGCCTCTGTTGTATTCTCGTCTATGATGATGAGCTCGGTGTCCGTAAGGTGGGCAAATAAGATGATGTCCTCCTTGGTAAGTGCCGTGGATACTACGGAGTGATGTGCACCTCCTGCCTGACACCAGCCTGCGGTTCCGATCTTGAAGTTCGGCTTATGACGGTACATGATCTGCGCAACGGGAAGCTTCGGCATAGGCTGTGGAACCTTTACGAGCTCGATATCGGCACAGATTATCCTGAAGTGATCGCCAAGGTCTATAATGGTAACCTGTATGCCGTCTCCGGTAACGCTGTCAAACACAAGACGTGCAGGATCCGCCTTTCCTCCGATGCCTAAAGGATGTACCTGTATCTTCGGCTTTGTAAGTGCGAAGGATGCGGGAACCTCAAGCATATGTGATGCCAGCTCCAGTTCACTGCCGGCTGTGAGATCATAGGTATAATCCTCTATAAATCCGGTAGCTCCCTTTCTTCCTTCAGACATCTTCATAAGAACAGCGGAAAAAGCTGAGATCTTGTAATCGCCCTCGGGGCCGAAGCCCACTCCCTTTGCCATAAGGTTCTGAATGGCGATTCCGGGAAGCTGCTTCATATTGTGCAGATCCTGGAAGGTATCTGTGAATGCTCTGCATCCGTTGTCCTTAATAAACTTCTCGAAAGCTATCTCATACTTTGCCTGCTCACGTACAGCTTCGGTATTGTCTGTATCCATCTCATACTTTGAGAGATACTCGTCCATCTTCTTATCGGTTTCCTCGTCGCTTATCTTTTCGACGATGTCCGCGATCTCACCGATCCCCCAGTACTTGATCTCCCATCCGTACTTGATCTCGGCTTCCAGACGGTTTCCGTCGGTAACCGCAACGTCACGCATATTATTACCGAAGGTGGCAACCCTTAAGTCGTGTGAATAAGCGATAGCCTTTGCCACCTCCGCAAAGCGCTTTACTCCCTCAAGGAAATCCGGATTTTCATAATAGCCTGCCACAACCTCGTGAGGGATGCCGAGCTTCTTTACGATGAAGCCGTACTCCCTGTCCCCGTGGGCGGCCTGGTTTAAGTTCATGAAATCCATATCGATCTCGCTGTAGGGAAGCTTTTCATTGGCCTGGGTATGGAGATGGAGAAGGGGCTTACGAAGGAGCTGCAGACCCTTTATCCACATCTTTGCCGGAGAGAAGGTATGCATCCAGGTGACTACGCCTACACAGTCATCATCTGCCATTACCTTCTTCATATCCTCCACGCAGATCTTTGATGTCTCTACCGTTGGAAGAAGCTCGAATTTCACGGTATCGCCAAGCTTCTCATTGAAGAAATCGTTCATTTTCTTACAATCAGCGGCCACCTGCTTTAAGCACTCCTCACCGTATAAGTCCTGGCTGCCGGGAATAAAATACAGTTTACTCATTTTCAATCCTCCTTGTTAATTAAAAAGATTCGTAATGCCTTGTTTTTCATACGTCACTTGCGGTTCCGCAAGCTATTATTCAGCTGATGTCCAGTACGGAATTTCCGTTGCTTATTGATACCGGGAATCTGTAGGAATAGCCCTGCTCCGGATCTCCGCTTTCCATCATTCGGATAAGATTTCTCGCAGCTCTTTTTCCCAGCTCGAACTTCGGGTGTATGGCACTGGTGAGCTTCAGCTTCACATTTTCCGACAAACTGATATTGTCAAATGAAACTATTGACAGATCCTCCGGAATCCTCTTTCCCTTATCCTCCGCAAAGTCTATAAACTTCTCCGCTATCTCATCATTATAGAGAATGAGAGCCGTACATTCCCCGGTCTTTTTCAAAAAACCGGAAAGACTTTTTTTGGAAAACTGATAGTCGAAATCCTTTGTGGAATACCACTTTATACAGTCGTCATTAATGTGCAGTCCGTTTTCCGACATACATTCGGTAAAACCCCTGTAACGCTCAACACCCTGCATATCGTCATACTTGAAGATCCCCCCGATCTTTTTGTGACCGTTGTCTATAAGGATCCTCGTCAGCTCGTAGCTGCACTTCTCATCCGCCATCTCAACACTGCTGCATTTCAGGTTGCTGTAGTGATTGTGGATGAAGATAATTGGTATGTTCCGCCCCTCCAGCTCCCTGTACAGCTTCAGATTCGGGTTCGGGAAGGTGGATCTTGTACCCTCCACTATGAGGCCGGAAACATTTGAATTCAGAAACCTTTCCAGATACATGGTCTCGTCATTCAGTTTGTTCTTTGTCACAGCAACATCGATGGCGATGCCTTTTTCTTTCATAACAGACTCTATGCCCTCGTATATCTGCGGGAACATATAATCCGCAAAGTAGCTCATAATAAGCCCGATATGCTCACTGTTCCTTTCACCGCCGGCTTCGACATAGGAAATATAGGTTCCGCTGCCTCTGACCCTGCGGATCAGGCCATCCTCCTCCAGCCTGTTTAAGGCTGTCCTCACGGTCTGCCTGGAAACCCCGAATTTCTTCTGCAGCATATGCTCGGAGAGCATTTTTTCGCCGGTTTTCAACACTCCGCTAAGGATCAGTGTTCTGGCCCAGTTATAGAGCTTTACATATTTCAGGCTCTCATTTAAGGAGTCATTTCCCTCTATCATTGCTTTATGCTATTACTTCACTATCTGTACCGAATTGCGGTCACTGGTTATTGCAACAACGATAAGGAATACGATACCTTCTATAAGCTGCTGCATGGCAGGGGTAAGCCCCAGGGTTACAAGTCCCGCATTCAGTATGATGTAGAGAAGGGATCCTACAACCACATTCTCAAACTTAACCTTGGCTCCTCCTGAGATCGGCATTCCGCCGAGAACCAGAGCTATCATTATCTGCGTCTCCAGCTGGTTTCCTGAATTCGCCGTTACAGAACCTACCTTGACCACGTTTATGAATGCTGCAAGTCCCGTGATCGCTCCGGCAAGAACATATACCCAGAACTTCATCTTATCAGTCTCGATTCCGGAAAAAGCCGCTGCCTTTTCACCGGCTCCTATGGCCTTCAGATACTTACCGAACTTGGTGAACCTGAAGAAGAAGAACGCGATGATGAGAACGATAAGGGTTATTGTTATCTTCAGCTGGTCATTATTTAAGGACACGGTCTTTACTATGTCACCCTGTACAGGAGCGTTCGTTGTTGCAAATTCTATAACTCCTCTGAAAAGGAACATGGTGCAGATCGTAACCACGAAGCTCTTTACCTTCCGCTTCACATAGAAGAAGCCGTTTATTGCTCCTATCAGTGCCCCTGCGCATATACCTCCGACTATTGCCAGAGGGATATTATACTTTGACAGAAAGCAGAATACTATCGAGGCTATTCCGAGTATCGAGCCCTGGGAGAAATCAAGACCTCCCATTGTCATTATGAAGAACACGCCTGTTGCCGCTATCATGGTCACATAGACCTGTGACATCAGAAGCTTTATGTTCATTGGTGCCAGAAGCTTACCGTTGGATAGTATATTAAATATCAGTGATACCGCCACAAGACCGATTATAGGAAGGACGGCTCTTATCCTGGAGGCGAGGACTGCTCTTTTTAAGGCTTTCTCCTCGGCTGCAAGGACTTCGTCATTTTTTATTGCATCCGTGTTTTCCATTTCGTCCTCCTTAAACCATCTTCGCTATAAGATCATTCTCGGTGAGCTCAGGGCTGCGGAGAAGCTCTTCCCCGCTGTTACGTCCATCCTTCATGATAATGATACGGTCGCACATACCTATAAGCTCCATGATCTCCTCGGAGATCATGATTATGGACTTTCCGTTCTTTCTCATATCGTCCATAAGAGCATAGATATCAGCCTTCACCTTTACGTCTATTCCACGGGTGGGACTGTCAAGGACCAGGATGTCCGAATCCTTCCCGACCCAGCGGGCAAGAACCACCTTCTGCTTGTTTCCTCCGGAAAGCTCGGATACGAACTGATCCGTGTCCACCATCTTTACCGTCATTTCCTTTGCATGCTTTTCCGCAAAGGCCTTTAATTTCCTGTCGTTTAAGAGATGCGTCTTTCCGCCCAGCTCATCAAGGGATGGCAGGCAGATATTGTCACCTATACTCTCGTTTATGACTATGGACTCATTATCCCTGTCCTTTGATGCGTAGGCGATGCTGTGCTTTATGGCCTTGACTATGGAATCTATCTCTGTTCCGTCTGCCAGCTTAACCGACCCCTTCCTGTCATAGGAGGCACCGAATACAGCCTTTCCGACCTCATGCATCCCGCATTCGGAAAGCCCTCCGAAGCCTAAGATCTCTCCCTTATGGAGATCAAAGCTCACGTCATATATGACCCCGGGAACCGTTACATTCTTCACGGAAAGCACCACCTCATCGGATATCTTCTCCCCGTAGTCTTCCCTGTAATAGTGTTCCCCGAGCTCACGTCCCACCATAAGCTTCTTAAGGTCGTCCTCGGTCACGTCCTTAGCGTTCACCGTATCAATGTAAACACCGTCACGGAGTACCGATACCCGGTCGCATTTATCCAGAACCTCGGGCAGGTCGTGGGAAATAAAGATCACCGTATTCCCCTCTTCCCTTATCCTGTTCATATGCTTATAAAGCTCTTCTCTTCCTTCCTGGGAAAGGGCCGTTGTGGTCTCGTCGATGACCACCACCTTGGGCGCGAAATAGGTGGACTTCACTATCTCTATAAGCTTCCTGTCCTCGAAGTTGTAGCGGTCTATCATGTCCGCCGCATTGATGCGTCCGAAGCCGTACTTCTCAAGAAGTCCGTTTGCTTCCTTTACCATTGCATTGGTATTCTTGATGCCGAATTTAACAAACCTGTCCTCATGGCCTAAGAAGATGTTCTCCGCAACCGTGAGTCCCGACAGGGTTCCAAGCTCCTGTACTATGATGGAGATCCCTTCATTATTGGCCTCCACCTGGTTACGGACGTGTATCTCCTTCCCGTCCAGGATGAATTTGCCGCTGCCTATGGTATATATGCCCGTAAGCATCTGCATTAGGGTGGATTTCCCGGAGCCGTTCTCTCCGATCAGTCCGTGAACCTCACCCTTATAAAAATCTATGGATACGTTCTGTACTGCCTTTACGATTCCGAAGGTCTTACATACATCTACGGCCTGTAATCTTATTTCCGACATTATACGCAAAACCTCCTTTCTACTTGACTATCTCGCCCTTGACAGGCTTCATTGTAAGGGCAACCACAAGGAGCAATGCAACTCCCGTTACCACGTTCTGTATGGCGGTGGGCGCTCCCAGGGTTACAAATCCGTTGTAGATAATCTGTATCAGGAATTCACCCACGATTATTGCCGGGATCGGTAGTCCGAACTGACGGAATGCAAGCCCGAAGAAGCAGCCCATAGTAGGTGCAAAGTTCCGGCTCATGGATGCCATTCCCGTTACCGATACCATTGATGAACCGTAGGAGATAGCCAGTATTCCCATCAGTCCGTCAAAGAAGCCGGTGATAATAAAGGTCAGTACCTTATATTTATTTACGTTTATACCCATGTTCTTCGCCACTGCTTCATTGGAGCCGATAGCATAGGCATAGGTTCCGACCTTGGTATAAACCAGAAGAGTATATGATAAAAGGAACGCTGCGCAGGCTATTATAAGGTTTCCCGGTGCGTGGCCGAAGAATGTCTGATCCTTCGTAAGGAAGGCCTGGACGCCTCCGCTCACATAGTAGCTCACCGATTCGTAGATAAGGGCGAGTCCCGTCGTGACTATCATTGACGGTATGTGCAGCTTGATATAGGCGATACCGTTTATGAGTCCCACAAAGGCCCCGCAGATAAGGGGAGCGATCAGAAAGCCTGCATAGCCCATCCCCAGATTTTTCATGCATACGGTTCCCACAATGGCGCAGAGTATGCAGTTCGCACCAATGGAGAAATCGAATAGTCCCATGACTATTATGAAGTAAAGACCCACGGCGCCTACCGAATCAATAAGGCACTGCTGGAAATAACCCAGCACCTGCTGAGGCTGCCCGAAGGTTTCGGGACGGAGTATCTTGAAAATGATATACGAAACCAGAATAAGACCAACAAGGATGATCGCTCCGGTATAGCGCCCGAATATCCCCTTCGATCCGTTCTTTGTATTGGAAGAATTCATAATTTCCCTCTTTTTCTTTTTTACACCTTCTGTTTAATAGAGCCGGCATCGCCTTGATCCCGGCGAAACCGGCTCTTAAAGATCAGATAATACTATTCTCAGCCGTGACGGGACTGAACGTCTTCAAGTGAAAGTGATCCTGCCTTTTTCTCAAGATCGGGAAGTGAAAGCTCGGACATTTCCTTCAGCTCTTCATCTGTGTAAGGAAGCTCATCAACAAAGTACTTTGCATAGTTATCATAGTCTTCCTTTGATGCTACGAAGAGGTAGGGGAACTTAACGTTCTCGAAGGAATCGGTTGCTACCTGGTAATTACCCTTTACTGCATTGTAAACAAGCATGAATGCGAACAGAGGGTCGCAGTAGTGTCCGCCGGACTCACCTGCCATTGAACCATTCTCAAGTCTCTCGCCGAGGTCGGGAAGGAAGTCGGTTGATACGATAGCGATCTGGCCGGTCTTTCCTGCGCCTTCAACTGCTGCTATAGCTCCCTGAAGAGGATCTCCGCCGCCGCCTGCGGGGATAAGAGCATCGATATTAGGGTCGGCTGACATAAGAGCTTCTGCTGCCTGACGTCCGCCGTCTGAAGATGTTCCTGCATACTGGGGCTCTGAAAGAACTGCCTGATCATCGGGATGAGCTGAGTTCCAAGCCTCAAGACCCTTCTTGTATCCTTCCCATCTTCCGAGGAATGTAGCATCTCCCTGCTCCCATCCGATAAGGCCTATGTCTCTGCAGCCCTTCTCCTCGGTAAGTATTCTCATAAGTTCCTGTCCGTTTGCTACCTCATCCTCGTGAACCGCACCGATGAAGTAAGGGGACTCCTGAGCCATCTTGTAGATCTCAGGGCTGTTCTCTTCGGAGATGATCCTGAAGAACTGAGCAAGATAAACCTTGTTGTCATTACAGGTCTGGATAGCCGATGCCATTTCGGAGTCAGCTGAGTTACAGATGATGATACCCTGACAGCCTGCTGCTGCGAGCTGCTCAACGGAAGCGGTAACCTGCTCCGATACGTGACCCTGGTCAACGTACTGAACCTCTGCTCCGACTGCCTTTGCTGCCTCATCAAGGATCAGCTTGCACTGTGAGCCGAGAACGTCTGTTGATGACCAGATGGATACACCGATCTTTACCTTTCCGTCTGCCGCAGGTGCTGCTGCGTCTGCTGCAGGTGCTGCTTCCTCAGCTGCAGGAGCTGCGTCTGCCGCGGGTGCTGCGTCTGCTGCGGGTGCTGCGTCTGCTGCAGGTGCTGCTGTGTCTGTTGATGCGCTGCTTCCGCCACAGGCTGCAAGTGACGCGGTCATTGCTACTGTAAGGCCTACTGCGAGAAGCTTCTTCATTACATTCTTCATCTTTTTCCTCCCTTAAAATAGTTATAGGATTTCCGCAAACCCCTCTGTCTGCGGATCTTTAGCTATATGGTATCTTTTATAACAACTTATAACAAGATTAAAATACATTTTTTTGTCAAAAGTTGTATTTAAATTCTAAATTTGATATGAACACTTTTGTATTTTTCGCAATTTGTTTCGTCATTTTGTACATGTTCATTAGGAAAATATTTTAAGAAAACGATTGAATCACGAATTGTTTTGTATAAAAAGACGACACTTTTACAGAAACTGTACATTTTTAGTACAACTGACCGAAGTTGTACGCTCAAAAAGATTCTTCGCTTCGCTCTTTGACATCAGTCTGAAAGACTGATGTCGTGGCGACATCTTTGAGCGATAGCGAAAAGATGTTGGTTGTGGAGCTTGAGAAGATTCTTCGCTTCGCTCAGAATGACAGAGCCCGCTCAAGACACAAAAAAAGAGCCCCCGTATCAAACGGAAGCTCTCTTTTCATACAGTTAAACTAAAATCACTTCAAATAAGAGGTTCAAAGCTTGTTTACGTTAACTGCCTGCGGTCCCTTCTCGCCGTTTACAACGTCGAACTCAACCTGCTGGCCCTCATCAAGAGACTTGAATCCCTCCATATTGAGTCCGGAATAGTGAACGAAAACATCCTTGCCCGACTCATCAGATATGAATCCATATCCCTTCTGATTATTGAACCACTTAACAGTACCTTTCATTTTAATACCTCCAAATAACCTGGCCGCCAGGCCGGCAGCCGTTAACACTTTTCTGCTGCCTCACAGCAACAGACTTATACTAGCACAAGCCCCCCAGAGTTTCAATATCTGTTGGCTATTATCTTCACTCCGGGTCCCATAGTAGGTGCCACAGAGATGGATTTCATATACTGTCCCTTACAGGTTGCGGGCTTCGCCTTTACAAGTGCTGCAATGAGCGCATCGAAATTCTCAGTGAGCTGTTCAGCTGAGAAAGAAGCCTTTCCTACAGGTACGTGGATAATATTGGCCTTGTCCAGCCTGTACTCCACCTTACCGGCTTTGATATCCTTTATTGCGGTTGCGACATCCATGGTAACCGTTCCGGCCTTGGGGTTTGGCATCAATCCCTTGGGTCCGAGAACCTTACCCAGACGTCCTACCACACCCATCATATCTGGGGTAGCTACAACAACATCAAAATCAAGCCATCCGTCATTCTGGATCTTGGGGATCAGCTCTTCTCCACCTACGTGATCTGCTCCCGCAGCCTCGGCCTCGTCAAGCTTCGCTCCCTTTGCAAATACCAGAACCTTTACGGAACGTCCCGTTCCGTTGGGGAGAACAACCGCTCCTCTCACCTGCTGGTCTGCATGCCTGGAATCCAGACTTGTGCGGATATGTACTTCTATGGTCTCGTCAAATTTCGCAACAGCAGCTTTCTTTGCAAGCTCCATAGCTTCTATGGGCTCATACTGCTTCTGCCTGTCGATAAGCTTGGCAGCTTCCTGATATTTCTTTCCGTGTTTCATCTGTCAGCCCTCCTTAACCTTCTACCTCGACACCCATGGAACGTGCGGTGCCGGCGATCATGCTCATTGCTGCTTCCAGTGAAGCTGCGTTAAGGTCAGGCATCTTTCTCTTTGCGATCTCCTCGAGATCCGCTTTGGAAAGCTTTGCTACCTTTTGCTTATTGGGAACTCCCGATGCCTTGTCTATCTTGCAGGCCTTCTTTATAAGAGCTGCTGCAGGGGGTTCCTTGATGATAAATGAGAAACTCCTGTCGGTGTAAACCGTGATCACGCAGGGGATGAGATAATCACCCTTGTCTGCAGTCCTGGCATTGAACTGCTTGGTGAAGTCAACGATGTTTACACCATGCTGTCCCAGAGCGGGACCAACCGGCGGTGCAGGTGTTGCTTTGCCGGCCTGGATCTGTAACTTGATGTAACCTTCTACTTTCTTGGCCATTATTGCCCTCCTTAATTAATACTGGCGTTAAACGCCGTTTGTGGTAAAAGCGGGTAAGGAAAACCCTTCCACACTCCTATATCATATCAAAAGACGCTCAGCGCATCTTAGATATCTCGTCAAAGCTGATCTCTACCGATGTCCCTCTGCCGAAAAGCTCTACGGTAATGGTTGCGGTACGCTTATTCATATCCATACGTGTGATCTCGCCGATAGTATCCTTCCATACCCCTGCGACAACGGCAATGGTATCGCCAACACCGAAATCCACCACCATGTTCTCAACATGGATGCCCAGAGGCTTCATCTCCTCCTCTGAAAGGGGAATGGGCTCGCTTCCCGGTCCCACGAATCCTGTGACTCCGCGGGTATTCCTGACCACATACCAGGTGTCGTTGGTCTTCACCATATGAACCAGCACATATCCCGGAAACATCTTTCTCTCTGCGGTCTTTCTCTGACCCTTTGAATTCAGCTCGGAAACCATCTGAGTAGGTATCCTGACCTCCAGAATAAGATCCTCCAGATGTCTGTTCTTTATTGTATTATCAAGATCCGTCTTTACCTTATTCTCATATCCGGAATAAGTATGAACCACATACCAGTGGGCATTGTCAGGGATCTTCTTCTCATCCGTGCCTTCTTCCGGCCCGTCTTCAGGATTTGTTTCTGCAGCAGCTTCTGCCGCTTCGTTTTCCACTGTTTCTTCAGCTATATCTTCAGCCTTGTTTTCAGCTATTATTTCAGCCATAGAATCCCTTTCCTTTTATTTAAGCAGGAAATCAATCCCGTACAGAACTCCGCGGTCAATGATGGCAATAATGGCACCAACGATCACAGATACTATGACAACCGCCGCTGACTGCTTTATAAGAGCCTCACGGCCGGGCCAGACTATCTTATGAAATTCCGACTTTAGCCCCTTCCAGAAACCCTGGAGAGCCGACTCATTGCCGCTTCCCTTCGCGGAAGCAGATGTATTATGACTATCACTCATATCGCTTAATGCCGTTCCTTTCGTTTTCAGTGCGCCGGAGCCTTACTTGGTCTCCTTGTGCAGTGTGTGTGTACGGCAGAACTTGCAGTACTTCTTGATCTCCATTCTCTCGGGATGCGTCTTCTTATCCTTGGTTGTGTTATAATTACGGTTTTTGCATTCAGTACATGCAAGTGTAACTCTTGTCCTCATAGCTTCCTCCATTCATTGGCGAAATAGAAATACACTAAAAAAAGGGCTGTCGCCCTAAGCCGTATTACTATAGCACAGCCCCCTGACACAAGTCAAGGGGTTTTTTCTTACTAAAAAACACCCAAAAACACTCATTTATACACTCAAAAACCCGGAAGTTTGACAGTCCGGACGCAGATAACTGAATCTTAAACCCACCTCAAGCCCTTGTAAAGACTGGATTCTCCGGTCTATTTTTTTTGTCAAAATTTGTGCATTTTATTGTGGCTATTTGTGTCT
>Ga0256407_10000854_pt1 | contig 68810 bp, 40 predicted proteins | sample RumenRJG_04DNA_FD_193489 | JGI IMG/M metagenome (GOLD analysis project Ga0256407, IMG submission 193489) | Bovine rumen microbial communities from Lethbridge, Alberta, Canada - RJG_04 | ecosystem: Host-associated > Mammals > Digestive system > Stomach > Rumen | place: Canada: Alberta... | reverse complement strand
AATCCCCAATCCCCATATTTCATATTTTTTCATTAAAAAAATTTTTATTTTTTTTATATTAAAAAATATTATATCTTTAAAATATTATTCTTTTCAATACAAATTTTTTTTTATATTTTTTAATATTTAAATTTTTTATATTATAATAATTTAATCTTTTATTCATTATTTTTTGAAAAATTTCAATTTTTAAATATTTTATTTTTTATTTTTTAATTATTTATTTATATTTATTTATATTTTTTATGTATATTTTTTTAATTATTTTTTTTAAATTCTTTATTTTTTTCTTTATTTTCTTCTGTAGTCTCTTTTTTTATCTCCTCCAACTCTAAATGATATTTTAATCCAGTTATTTTTTTATAAATTTCTAAAACATTATCAATATCATCTTGAAAATGAATATTGGTATCAAAGGAACTTGTGATATAAATATTGTCTTCAAAATTGTTATCTATTGGTTCATAAATATCACAAATTGTTATAAATTCTTCTAAAATACTTCCTATAATAAATTTGGCTATTTTTATTTCTTCATAAGGGTCATTTGTTTCAACAACTGTTGATATAATAGCTAAATAAAAACCTTTTTTACATACACAATCTGAATAATTTAATAATAAAATAAAAATATCATTTTTCCTATTAATTTGACTTTGTGGAATAATAATTTGACATGAAGAAACATCTTGAATATTTGGGATTGGATGATTCATAATACATATTGATCTTATAACCTTCTTTGTTGATTTTACCTTTCCTAATTTTATAACATATGAAGGTTCAGCAATTAATATTTTCCCATATGCACATTCTCCTTTGGATTTAATTCCTTTAAATTTTCCATTTTCATCAAATAAAATTTCATCAATATCTTTATTTAACATATATGTTCCTCCATATAAGGCACATAATCTTGAAAATCCTTCAGCTAAACCAGATAAACCCCATACAGGATAAATAAAAGGACTATTTCCATATCTACCATATGAATTAAAATATAATTGCATTCTATTTATTATTTCTATTGCTGGTTTTGATAAATAATTATTATCAGTATATAAAACAATAGAATGAACAATAAAATTTATAGTATCTTCATTTAATTCAAATCTCTTCATTATTTGATTGAATGGTAAATTTAAATCATATCCTTCATAAGTATTTTTATCATTTTCATCAAAATCTTGAACAAATCTGAAGAAATTTCTACAACGTTTTTTTTCTAAATTATCTATCAAATCAGTTTTCAAAGCTTCAAAAGAATTAGAAGGGATTTTATATATTTTTCCAGTTGAATTTTGTGTTAAAGATTTTTCAAATTTATATATAAAAGTTGCATCAACAGATTTCCATTCTAAATATTGAGATACATTTGTTTTTAAAAGAAGTTTCACCAAACTCCCATTTGACATTACAAATTTAGGAATTAAATCTACATTCCAATCTCTATTCTCCCCATATTTTAAAGGGAATTGTTCTCCATTACGAAATCTTTTCCATAAATTAGTTAAATTAAGTGATGCAGAATCAGAACCATAATAATTATTTCTATCTAATTGAAATATTTTATATTTTTCATGTTTTTCATCATTATCAATTATTTGACTTTTTGATAAAAGACCAGCAAGAATTGATTCTTTTAACCCAGTTCCTAAAACAATAATATCATATTGAGTATTCATATGATAATTAAATTATTTTTTTCAGAAAAAATAATTTGAATTAAATTCAATTAAAAAATATATAACTTAAAAAAATGAATTCGAGTCAAAGTAAATTTAATCAAAGTCAAAGTCAAATGAGAAAAACAAATCAAACAAATCCTGGGGAATTTGGTGCAACTAATTTAGGACAATTAACTCAAACTGGTAATAATTTTGGTGCAACTAATTCTGCAAATTCAGCAACATTAAAAGGAAAATTAGTGAGTTTAGAAGAACAAATTCAATTAGTTGCTGAAGAAATGAATAATCATAAAAAAGATGTTGTTTCTTTAAAAAATGAAAAAGATACTTTACAAGAAATTTTAAAAATGAAAACACATGAAGTTAAAAATACTTTATTACAAGAATTAAATAAAGTAGAAGATGAAATGAAAAGACATTTTTCTCATCAAACATCTGAAAATAGTAGATTACAACAACAAATAACATCACTTAAAGCAGAAAAAACTGCACTTCAAAATCAATTAATTGCTTTACAAAGAAGAATTTCTGATTTAGAAATGCAAGTTGGAACAGATGATGTTAAATTCTAAATATTATTTTTCAATTCCATTTTTAAAAATATTATTATTTAAATTTTATTTTTATTTTAAATAATTAAGTTGAATATATAATTATTTTAAATAAAATAATAATATTTAAATAAATAAATAAAAAAATTAATAATAATTTTTAGTAACACCAACAGTCAAATAACTTTCAGTACATTCAATACAATTAATATCATATAAAGAAATATTTCTATATCCTTCTTTCATTAAAGAAATTGGTATTGCACTTCTTCCAATTAATATACTATCATAATATAATTTTAAAAAAATAAAGGATAAGTCATTTTCATAAATTTCAAAAATAATATTATCTTTTAATTTAAAATTTTGTTTTAATAAATTCCCTTCTAAACTGAATTTAAAAATTTTATTATTTTCAATATCAATTTTACTTCCAATAACATAACATTCTAAAATTAAATTATTTTTTCCAAAGTCAATCCCTTCTCTTTTAACTAATTTTTGAATCCAATTCATTGAAATTAATTTTATAACTACATATAATTTTGGTTTATCATATTTTTCAATCATTAAACTTTCAGGAAGGAATTTTTTAGGTTTTAAAATATAACCAGAATTTCTATTATTCATAAAAAATATTTTATTTAATAAAGTATAATCATCATCATTTTTTTGGATATTTATTGCAGCAACTTGTGTTCCAGAAGTCCAAATTTTAACAATATTATAATTTTCAGAATAGAATGATTCAGGATAAGATTTCATAAATGAATTTAAATTATAATTAATTATTTTTTCTCTATTTTCAAAAGAATCAATATATTTTCCTAATTTTGACGATTTTACAGTTACAAATTCCCAAGGTTGATAATTTAATTCTTTTATATTATTTATTTTAAATTTTGTACCTAATAAACCTCTTATTTTATCTAAATCTTCAATTGGCTCTTCTTCTATAATTTCATCGTCTTTTTCTTCAATTTTTATAATTTTTTTTGGTCTTGATTTATATATTCTCTTTTTATTTAATTGAGAATTTAAATTGTAAATATATTTTTTCATTTCATTTTTAACTTGATATGAATTTATTTTTCTAATTCTTAAATCTTTTAAATAAGAGGAATTATCTTCATATTTAATCTCACTTCTTGGTATGATTGATTTTGACTGATTAAAAATCCTTTTCCCAGTACATTTAATAATAAATTTTCCTTTTAATTCATCTAAAGTAGGGAAATAATCTGGTGGATTTTTTTGATCTAAAACATATAAATCAACTAATATTTCTTTAAATAACTTTGACATAATTTTTTGATGATTTTCATCTAAATGATTTTCAATAGATAATATAATTGGATAATTACTATTAACAAAACTATATTTTTTTAACTGAATTAAAATATCTATTAAATTAATTTCACTACAAAAAGTATATCCATGAGTAATAATAATATCATCATCATATCCATTATAACAATCTAATTCAACTAATCTATATCCTTCTAATACACTAAAACCATACATTTCAGATGTACTACTTGATTTTAATTGATCTCCTGTTAAATAAGTATTGTGAGTTGAATTGATAAAATAATCATTTAATGGTCTTTTTTCATTTTGTTTTTTATTCATTTCAATGAAATCTAAAATATTTGTTAAATTTGAGTTCAATATTAAAAAAAATTCTTTTAAATTTATTGATAAATTTTCATTAAAATAATCTATATCATCATAATTATTTGAATATATTTTTGTTAAAATTTCTTCTTTTTTTTCTTTGGAATAATTATATTTAAATTGAAGTATTATTTCATATAATTCATTCAATGATATTTTTTCTTTTTGTTCTTCTTTGAAAAATTTTAATAAATTTATGGGATATATTTTATCAATATGATTATCTGGATTATTTAAATCAGTATCATATTTTATAAAAATTTCTTCTACAAAAGAATCTTTAATATAATTTAAAATATTATTTATAAATTCTTTTATTTCAATATTACCATTTTTATTTCTATCTAATCTTGAAAATTCATTGGTTATATCTTTATTACTCATACCTAAATTTAATTCATGACAAAAGTTTGTAAAATCATCAATATTCCATTGTTTATCATAATCAATATCATAATAATTCCAAATATTATTTATTTTTTTTTTCATTGTTAAATCATCAACAAAGATATATTGTTCAAATAAAGCAACAATACCAGAAAGAAATAAATATAACTTATTTTTATTTTTAAAAATAAAATCATATGATATTTTATTAAATACAATATGACAAAGTGAATCATCTAAAATTTCTGCATCTGGATTATTTTCTTTAAATTGTTCAATATTTCCATTATTTGAATTAAATGATATTCCAAAAATATTTGTTAATCTAATTATTTCAATAGTATCATCAATACTAATTAAAGTTAATTCTTCTGGATCAGGTTCAATTTGATAAATATGACATATTGAATTTTCACCTTCTTTAATTACAGTTGCATTTATTCCATAAATAATTGTATTTAATCCTTCTTCTAAATTCATTTCATATTTTCTTTCAATTAAGAAATCTTTTATCGAAGAAATTAAATTTAAATGAGTTAAATTAAATTTTTTTTTTTCTAAACAATCAATTAAACGAACTTTATGATTATCCATTCAAAGTTATTTAAAAAATAAATTAAACTCTTAAAAATAAATTAGAAATTATTTATTTCTTATCAAATTAAAAAAATGTTTGTAAATATTTTAAAAACTTTGATGTATACACAAAATTTTATAGTTTAATATAATATATACAATAATATTTTATTTTTTAACTTAATCAATTATTTTTAAAACAATAAATTTTATAAATGTCAAAAATAAATAAAGATGATTTCCAAAAAAAACAAAATTCTATATCAAATAATGAACTCATTATTTTAAATAATAATATTAGTTCTCGAGAACTTTCAAAGAACGAAATTATTAATTCACCTAATAATAAAAATAAAATAAATGAAAAAAATAATAATATTATATTAGAAACAAATTATCAAGTTAATAATAAAACAATAAACACAATAGAAAATTTATTTTCAAATATAAATTGGGAAATAGATAAAAAAAAAAATTTATTTAATTCAATAATTATTTATGACTGGGATAATACATTATTAAATACATCAATAATTAGTAAATATGGTCTTTATTCAAAAATGGAAAAATATCCAATTAATGATTTAATTCAAATCTCTTTATTAGAAATATTGATATTTGAATTATTTGAAAAATCTTTTAAAAAAGGAGATATTTTTATAATAACAAATTCAGAAAAAGGATGGGTTGAATATTCTTGTAAAAAATTTTATCCAAATTTTTATCCATTATTATCCAAATTAACTATTATTTCATCAAGAAAATATAAAAAAATTCATCCAAAAAATTATTTTATGTGGAAAATTGAAACAATTGATTGTTTTATTAAAGATTATAATTATAATTGTGATTTACCAACAAATATAATTAGTATTGGAGATTCAATTGGAGACATCAAAGCAAGCAAAAGACTAAAAAATCAATTTAAAACATGTTTCATTAAAACTATTAAATTTATTGAATTTCCAAACTATATTGATTTACAAAAAGAATTAGATTTAATTATCAATAAATTTGATTATTTAATTTCTAATTGTAAAAATTGGAATATAAAAGTAGAAAACAAAATTCAAAAAAAAAATTAATTATTTTACAAATATCAAATATACCTTAAAATATATTGTTTTATATTTTTCAAAATTAATAAATGGTAAAAAGTAATTTAATATAACTATTTAAATATTTATTATTTATTAATTTTTGTTTAATTTATGGAAAAAGATTTTATTTGGAAATCAATAAATGTATTAAAATGATAAAAGATTAAAAAATAATAAATCTTAAAAAAAAAGTCTATAGCAGGTATTAAATTTTAGATAAAAAAGAAGTAGAATCAAAATTACAAAACAGAATTAAAATATGTTTATTTTTTTAAGTAATTATACAACAAGATTGAAGGTAGTATGAAAATGATATATTTCAGATAATTTTAATAATTCCTGAAATTTATATTCATATCCTTCATATTGTTTTATCAAAACACCAATTTATCATCCTAATATTTATGAAAAAAATGATATTTATTTAATAAATTTTTAAGAAAATTGGAATCCTAAAATGGTTCTTGAAAGATTAATACTTTCTATTATGAGCATTTTCGATTTATTTAATGTTGAGAATTTTTCAGATTATGATAAAGTATGATAAAGTAATATATTTTATTCATTTAATGATGAGTTTATACAGACAACTAAAAATTGGGTTGAGAAATATGCAAAGAATAAATATAATTATTAATTTTTATTTTATAAATATTTTTAAATAAAATAACAATCATTAAAAAATATTTTGAATATTTATAAATAAAAAGATGGCTGAAAATATAACAGGAGAAATATCATTTTTTGGAGATAGAGATTTTCATTATATGAATGAAACATCAAAAAATACAAAAGATTTTTCAAAAAATTCTTCAAATCCAGAAGGAACTTATGAAAAACTTAATTTAGAAATAAATAAAGTAACTGAAAACAAGAATGAATTAAGTTATTTGAGTAATTCAAATTCTAAAATAAATGATCAGCCACAATGTAATGAACAATTTTTAAATATTAAGTATTGGAAAAATAAAGATAACTCAAAAAATCAAACTCAATCTCCAAAACAATTTTCAATAAAATTTGAAAAAATAAAAAAATTGGAATTAAAGAAAAAAAACTTTTCTAATATTCCAAAGCCAAATCCATCAAGTATATTTGAATATACTTCTGATATTGATGAATTTGATTCAGATGAATTAAATGAAGATACTGATAATCATGAAATTATAAATAAAATATCCTCAATTAATATTCAATCTCCTAATTTTAATAATAATAAAAATAATAATAATAATAATCATAATAAAAGTATAGAAAGTGAAAGTCAAGATATAAGATTTAAGTCAATTACAGAACCAGATGAACATGTCTTTCAAAGACCAACTTTAATTGAAAATTTTAATTGTAATTTAACAACACCTAGAAAAATAAATGAATCTTTTTATACAAATCCTTATATTAATTATCCTTTAGGCTCTTTTTTTTCTATGAATAATTATCATCATGTTAATAAAGGAAGTTTTGCTTCAACAAATTATTCAAGTAATAGAGTTTATCTTAATACTAATAATAATAATAATAATAATTATGGTAGTAATGAAGATATTATTGAATTTGATGATTCATTAAATGAAAATGTTGATAGTAATTCAATTGGAAATGGAAATTATAAATCTTATTTAAGTGAATATAAAGCAAAAATTCCAAATAATGATTCATGTGATTCAAATCAATCAAATAATAATATAAGATATCCAAGAATGAATTTAAATTTAATTTATTGTAATCCAAATAATAATAATTTAATTGAGAATATAAATAATAATTCAAATACATCTCAACCTTTTTTCTCTTTTCAACCTAATAATTTATTTTTTACACCAAATAATATTCAAATGAATAAAAATAATAATTTTCATAGAAATGAAAATCAAAATAGTAAAAGTGAAAAACAACTCATTAATTTAGAAGATGTAGCAAATGGAAAAGATATTAGAACAACTGTAATGATAAGAAATATTCCAATAAAATATTCTGATAAAATGTTAATTAAAGAATTAGAAGAATTTAATGGAAAATTCGATTGTATTTATATGCCATATGACTTTGAAAAAAGTGGAAATAAAGGATATGCTTTTATTAATTTTACTCATCCTTTACATATTCTCTTATTTCATGATAAATTTCAAAATAAGAAATGGACTTATTGTGAAAGTAAAAAAATATGTGAATTAAATTCTGCAAATTTTCAAGGTATTATTGAAATTCAAAAACATGCAAAAAATTATAAAGGATTAAAAAAACCAATTTTTTTTAAAGGAATAGATATTTTGCAAAATATTGAAGTACCTATTAAATATTTACAAAATATTAAAAGTAATTATCCTAAACTTGATTATGTTGAAATGAAAAATCTTGGAATATTTCTTATAAAATCTTTTGAATAATCAATTAATCATTTTTAGAAAATAATTTTTTTATTTTTTCCATTAAAATATTATTTTTTATTTAATTCAAAATATCATCATAATAATTTCAAATTTTCCTATATTTTTTAATTTATAAATAATATTTAATAAATTAAATTATTTTTTTGAATATATTAAGTAAAAATATAATCAAAAAAAAAATATCTATATATTATATTTATCAAATTATAAAAAACATTCCTTATAAAATATATTCAGAATAAAATATGAGAACAATAATATATAATATTTAATTTTAATTTATATATAATGTTTGAATATTTTTTTAATTTTTTTTTTTAGTAATTATTATTTTTAAAATAGTTAACAAAATAATGAAAAAATATTCATTAACTTTTTTTAAATATACTACTATATTAAAAATTAAAAAAATAATAATGAATCATATTTTAGTATAAATAAAAATCTATGTAAACAATTGTTTTAAATTTTTTAATTTTAAAGATATTCTTTGTAAAATAATGAAGGAATTTTAAATTAAATGTAATACCAATATGTATAAAAATCATTAAAAAATTATTTATACAAAAAAATGAAACAATTTTTTCTTCCAATTATCAACAATAATTATGAAGAATTTAATAAAAAAAAGGATGAATTAATACCTGTTATAAATAAAAATGATTCAACATTAACAAAAAAAGATATTGGAGTACAAACAGATCACAATAATTTTTGCCCTAAATTAGAAAATAAATTATCAAATGAAAATTATTTGAAGAAAAAAAGATACAATAATAAACCAACAGGAAGGAAAAAAAAAAGTGATAATTCAATAGGAAAACATAATAAATATAGTAAAGATAATATTATTTATAAAATTAAAACTAGAACATTTAATTTAATATTAGATATTCTAAATCAATTATTAATTCAACAAAATAGTCAAACATTTTTTAAAAGAATTGAAGGAAAAATATTAAAAAATGGAGCAAAAATTTTTAATTTAAATTTATTGAATTCAAAATTATTAACTATTTTGAATTCTTCAATTTCAAAAAAATATTCTAAAATAAAAGAAAATGCAAATAAAGAATTAATTGAAAAATATTCAAATGTTCCTTTAATTAAAGAAATTTTAAATAGTACATTTAATAATGTGATTAAAAATATATATATGTTATCTAATGAAGACTTTAAAACCAAATATTCTTTTGAAAGCAAATATCTTTTTAATAATAATTTTTATGATGATGAAACAGAAAAAAAAATTATGAAAGATTTGATTGATTATGGATTAATGAAATACTTTGAAAGATTAAAAGAAAGAAAATATCAAATAATTTTTTAAAAAATAGAAAATAATTTAAAATAAAAAAATAAATAAAAATTAAAGAATTATTTAAATATGTATAAAAATAATTATATTTCAACAATTTGGTCATTATAAGTAAAAAAAATCCAATTTTCAATTTCAGAAATCCATTTTCTTCTTAAAGAATCACTTGTTGCACAAAATGAATGAATAATATCACCAATAATAATATCAAAGCAATAATTTCCATAACTATCATTATATTCATTTGTTTTTGCAAAAAGTACATTTATAATTTCAATGGGTTTTCCCATAGGATCATCCATTAATACTAATCCTAAATCACATAATATTAAAAACCTTTTATCATAATATGTTTGAAGTATATTTGAATATTTTTTCTTTATAAAACTTGATAATTGACATTTTCCAAAATAAGGTGAATTTGTATAATTTTTTTTTTTAATATTTTCAATTTGATTATTTAATTTATTACTATTAATTGAAATATTAGTTTTATCAAGTGAATTTAAAGTTTTAAAAAAATTTATTAATTCTAAAATACGAAATATTTCAAATACAATATTTTCACCTGAATCAAAAATAAGTGTAATTGTATTATTAGTTGTTGAAATATTTACAATTGATAAATAAATTAATGGAATTGAGAAAGCTTTTTCCATTGTTTCTTTATTAAATAAATATAAATAATTTTCATTTATAAAAATTATACATTCTAATATAGTGTTATTATTATCTATATATTTTATTAATTCTGTAAAAACTGTATTTAATTTTGGATTATAATAATCATCTTCTAAATTTTGTATTATTCTTTCATCAATTCTTAAACATAAAAAATCAAAATTTACTTTTGTTTTATTTTGGTAATTTAGAATTTTATTATTATCTATTTTTGAATATGAACTTTTTATAAAAATTGAATTTAATTTTTCTTCAATTAAAATAGAATTATTAATTGAACTAAAATCATTATATGATTTTATTAATGAATTAAATAAATTATTTTTTTTTCCTAATTTATAATCATCTAATTCATTATTTAATTCATTAATCTTTATGATTAATTCATCTTTATTTCTATTTAAAGTTGTATTTGCAATTTTTAATTTATTTTTTTCTTCTTCTAATTGGAAATTTATATTATGATAATTTTCAACTTCTTCTTTTAATTTTTGATTTAAATCTTCTAAATTTTTATTATATTTATCTCTTTCATTTATATATGAAATTAATTCTTCTTGATGCATATTTATTAAATTCTTTTGCTTTTCAGTTATATTTAAAGATTTAAAATTCTCTTTAAACTCTTTTTCTTTCTCTAATTCTTTTTTTTCTTTGAATAAATTTTCATTGAATTTATTCAATAAATCTGAATAATTTTTATTGAGTTCTTCATTTACTTTTTCTAAATTATTATATTTTTTTTCAATTTCATTTTTATTATTTTTAAATAAAGAAATTTCATTATTCAATAATATTAAATTATCATTTATTTGATTTTTTTCATTTTTTAAATTCTCAATTTCTTTTTTTAATGTCTCATTTTCTTCTTTTATTTTTTTATATTTTTCAGTTAATTTATTTATTTTTATATCATATTTTGTTTGAATTTCTTCTTTTTGACTATTTAATTTATTTTTTAAAATGGATTTTTCCTCAATTAATAAGTTATTTTTAGTATTTATTTTATCAATAAAATATTCAAATTTTTGATTTTGTTCATAATAAATTCTTTCAATTTCATAAACATAAACTAGTATATCAGATATAAAAACGTTAAAATATTTTTTATAAAATTCAGTTTTTAATTTATCACCATTATTCATAACTTCAATTAATTTATCTTTGACAGAAATTAAACTTTCATTAATCTTTAATAAAATATTTGAAAAATCAATTATATTTTCAAAATTTTTTAATTTAGGTTCATTTAATTCATCATCATCAAAAGTTTTTAGTTTTTTTGCAAAATCACTTAATTTATTTTTAAATTTATTCCCCAATTGTTCTATTAAACTAAAATATAAATCTTTTTTTAATTCATTTAAATTTTGTTTACTTAATTTATTAATTATATCTTTTATATTTTCTATATTCAAATTTATAAATTTATTTTCTTTTAAAATATTATCCAGTTCAAAAAAAGGAATTGTCCTATTATTATTAAATTGAATTAATGATAAAAATTTAAAAAATTCAAAAACCATTTCATCATCTTCATTTAAATTTTCATTTGTATAAATTGTTTGAATTGGAGAAGATAAAAATTTTTCAACTGAACTTTCTAAAGTTCTTTCAGGTGGGAGAATTTCACTTCCATGTATATGAATATAATCTGTTATATTCTTTATTACTATTACTTTTTGTAAATTTTTCTCTTGAGAATCTTTTGATAATGAATTCCAAATTTCATTATTTTTTTCCTCTATATTATCTTTATTCCAAATTCTTAATCCAAGATATTCTAAAAAACTTTTTAAATTTTCTTTTTCCAAAAAAGAATTTTCTTTAAAATAATCTGAAATTTTTGGAATAATTGTTTTTATAAATTTTTCTTCTCTTTCTTTTTCATTAATATTCATTTAATTAATAATTTAATTAAATATTTATTTTTTTTTATAATTTAATAAAAATTAATACCTTAACCTAATTACATCATTGATCAAATCTCTAGATTTATCAACAAATTGTGCAAAACTATGAAATTTAATAGTAAATATAATAGTAATACAAATATTTGCAATAAATTGTAAAGGAAATAAAATTAAATCAAGAATAACACCATTTAAAACTAATGTTAAAGTAAATATTTTACGACCTAAATATTTAATTCTTGAATTAAATACATCCACATAATCATAACCTTTTGACACAGACCAAAAGAAACAACCAAAAAAAAAACCAAAAAACAATGTTGCAATATCATAAATAATATCAGTATATTCATAATATCTTCCTTCAAAAACATCTATTTTTATTATATAATAAATCATTTCTGAAAAATAATAAAAAAATAAATTTCCTTTTAATAAAATAAAAAAAATAAACATACAAATATTCAAATAAATTTGAAAAATAAAATTAGCAAAACCAATTAAAAAAGTAGAAATAAAATAAAATAAAGAAACAAAATTTGCATAATATCCATATTTTAAATATTTAGCATCTCTAGTAGAAATACAAATATATGAAATAGGTTGTCCAAAAATAATATAAATAAGCAAAACTAAAAACTTTTTATAAGAAAATAAAATATTTGGTTCAATATAATTTTGAAAATTATCATAAACATTATAATTATTTTCATATTCAATTTGTCTTTCTTCAGATTTAATTTGAATTTTTCCTTCAAAAGCAAGTTGAATTTCATAATCATCTTTTGGTTTAAAAAATTGAAATCCTTTACATTTTCCTTTATTATAATGATCAACAAAATAATCTCCATTACATAACCAACACCATTGATGATTACATTCAGCACAAGTTATATGATTACATCCTTGTTCTTTTTCTGTCCATGTACCACATTTTGGACATTTTTTTATAAATTTTAATTTTGCATATTCTTCTAAATTTTCATCTATTTTTTCATTACATTGTATTTTTCCATGAGATTTTTGACAACATATAAAACAAAATGAATGACCATTTTTACATTTTACATCTTTCTCTTTTTCATCTTTTATTTCTCCATAACTATCACATCCTGGATAAGGGCAAAATTTTTTATTTGGATCATCTAAAATATCTAATTTTGTTTTATAATTTTTATATTTTTGTATTAATTCTTTATTATCTTTTATTATATTCATTATGAATTCAAATGGTAATTTTTCTTGACATTCATATTCTAAACATTTTATTTGAGTTAATTTATTTCCATTTATTTTTACTGATAAAAAATTATACCAACAATTTTTACAAAATGAATGATAACAATTTTGTAATGTTGTTTGATTATTTTTAATATATAATTGATCACATATTTTACATATTTCTTTTTCTTCTTCTTCATTTAAATTAATATTTTCTAATTCTATTAAATTTTTTTCTGCATTTATTGGTTTTGATATGTTATTTTCATTATTATTATCAATTAAAATATTTGAATCTTGATTTTCATTATTAATATGATCTTTTAATAATTTTCCGCAAATAAAACACTCTGGATTGGAAAAATTATTTATAAAATTATGTTGAATTTTTCCATTAATTTCAAATAAATAATCTAAAGCAGTATCCAAATTATTAGGATGAAAATAAGATACTAATCTTTTTGAATATAAATAATTATATCCTAATTTTACTAAATCAGAAACAATTGGATTATTATTAATTGAATATGTTGATAAATTCATTAATTCATTATTGTTTGATACATTATTTTGATTTTCAATTGTTTCATCAACTAAGTCTTCAAATTGATTCATTTTTTTTGGATAAAATTTATTTCTTTTAATTAAGTAAATTATTGACTAAATATTTATTATATAAAATTTTGTAAAATATGAAAACTAATCAAAAAAGTAATTCAAAAGAAAAAATTGTGGAAGAATATCAAAATAAAATAAGCGATTATTTAAGAAAAAATAATCAATTAGAATTGGAAATTTCTGATTTAGAAAAATCAATTGAAATTAATCAAAATATTATTTTTTCATATTTACCAAATAATGATGAAGTAAATAAATTAAAAGATGATTTATTTGAAACAATTTCAAAATATTTATCATTAATAGATGAAAAATCAAAATGTGAATCTCAATTAATAAAATTATCTCAAATGATAAATAATTTACCAGAAGAAATAAAAATGTTAAAACAAATAAATGAAGAATTAAAAAATGAATTAAATGAAAAAATTGGTCAAATATATAAATTAGAAAAAGATATAGATAAACAAAGAAAATCTCAAATCTTTAAAGAAGCATTAAAAGAAATTTATGTAATGAGTCCAACAAAAAATAATTTAGAATTATTTAATAAAGTAATTACAACACAAGATGATATTGATAAATTAAATGATGATAGAGGTGATAAAAGAGAATGTAAAATGTTAGAAGTTGCAGTAAAATGTTTAGAAGAACAATTAAATCAAATTAATAAAGACAATAAAAATGAAAAAGAAAATAAAGATATTTTAAAAACAAATTCAAAAGAATATGATAATATTTTTTCAAAAGAAGAAGAATATAGTGAAAGTGAAAATTCAAATAAAGAAGAAGAAGAAAAGTCATCAAATGAAGATGAAGAAGAAAATAATTCTTTTTCAGATGATGATTTAACTTTAATTGAATCTAATAATGACCCTGAAATTATTAAAAAAGAAATTGAAAATTATAAAAAAGATATTAAAAAATTAGAAAATGAAAATAAAAATTATAAAGATCAAGTTGAAAAATATAAAAATGATTATAAAGATTTAAGAGAAGAAATTCATAAATTATTAAAATATATTAAAAAAAGTTCAAGTTCAACTCAAGATACTGCATCAACTTCAGTAATAAATTCCTCAAATACTAAAAGTAGTAAAACAGAAAAAAAATAAAAAAGAAAAAAAATTATTATAAATAGAAAAAAAATATATAATGTAAATTTTTTAATGTAAAATTTATCTTAAGAAATATATAAAAAATAAAATATCATAGAACAAAAATTAATTTAACCTAATTTTATTTCAACTAATCAAAAAAAAAGTAAAAATATAATAAAAAAAATTTCATAAAAATTTCTGTTCTTCATAATCTCCTTTTTTCATAATTTCAACAACACCTTCTTCAAACCAAATGTCTAAAGAAGGATTTAAGCCAGAAGGAACATTTCTAAAAGCAACACCTAAATTAATACCATTTTTAAAATAAGTCAAAGTTTTTTCAGAAGCATCATATTTCATAGCAAGAAAAGTTTCATTACTTTGACATTGACAACCATAACCAGAAATACTTCCAATTTGACATCCTTTATCATCAGTTTTTATTAATTTTGTAGTCCAAGTATCCCAATAAAAAGAACTTGGTGAATCTTTCCAAAATGTACTTATTAATTTTGATAAATCATATTTTTTTTTATCTACTAATCCTATAAATAAATGACTTTTGTTTCGACATGCTGTTTTTATTGTTATTTTAAATTCAATATATGAATTGTTTTCATCTAATCCTGGTTTACAAAAAACTATTCCATGTTGAATATTATTTTTATATAATTTTATTAATGATGAATCTATTTGTAATGTCTGGGCACACCAATTTTTATCGAAAACCATTATTGATTTTTTTTTTTCTTTATTTGAATATGGAATTTGCCAATATTCTAATTCATCAAAAAAATTTTTTTCGTCTTTTTCATTTTCAAATGTTGGTATTTTATTATTTCTTAAATAAAAAAGTAAATTCATAAATGATAATCCATCTCTATCAATAAATATTCTATTATTATATGTTTGTAATTTTGAAGTGTTATCAAATAATAATGATAATAATGAATTTGGATATTTTTGTAATGTTTGTTTTGTAGTTGTTATTTTATATGACCCTCCTATATCTAAATCTATTATATCTGTTTTATCTAATAAATTATTTGATAATGTTATATTTTTTTCATATTTTAATTTTTCTTTTTCTAATTTTGTTATTTCTTGGTCACGAAAATCTAAAAATTGATTTATTTCTCTATTTAAATTATCTTTTTCTATTTTTATTTTATTTCTATTTTTTATTTTTAAAAATATATTTACTTTTCTGCAGAAACGTAATAAGTTAAACTTTCATATATTTCATCAAAATTTGTATCAAAATTTCTATTAATATAACCACTTTCTGATAAATCATCATTAAAATTATTATTTAATTGTTCAAAATTTCCATTAAAAAGATCTATAGAAGGATTTTTATTCATTGGATATTCATTGTCATTTAATAATATATTTTTTTCATTTTTAGAATTATCTAAAATAGATTTTGGAATATTTGAAACTAAAAAAATAAAAAAAATTAGATATTTACATGAATTATCCTCATATGAAACATTTAAACTTAAATTATTATCATCTTCTGATTGAATTTGAATTTCATCTTTTTCCTTTTCCATTATTTTAATATATATAATGTTATTTATTTATTAAATATTCATTCCATTTATATAAATTAATTTAAATTAAAAAAAATTAATCCTATAAAAAAGTAAAATGGATAAATTAAAATGTGAAATAATTCCAGATTGTTCGAATTATGATTTAAATTTTAAATTAATTTTAATAGGTAATTCTGGAGTAGGGAAAAGTTCTATAACAACAAGAGCAACTAAAAATTATTTTGATGATTCATATGTAGCAACAATTGGTTTTGATTTTTTTTCTTTAAATATAATGATAGATGAACAAAATATTAAATTACAAATTTGGGATACTTGTGGTCAAGAAATTTATCGTTCATTAATTTCTAGTTTTTATAGAAATTCATCTTTAGCTTTTTTAGTTTATTCTATTGATAATTATGAAAGTTTTGAAAATTTAAAAAATTGGTTAAATGAATTAAAAATAAATTCAAATCCTGATATAAAATTAATTTTAATTGGAAATAAAGTAGATTTAAATGAAAATAGAAAAATTGAATTATCACAAGGTGAAGAATTTGCAAAAGAAAATAAATTTAATTATTTTATAGAAACTTCTGCAAAAGATGGAACAAATACAAAAGAAATTTTTATTTATGCTGCTAAATTATTATATTTGGAACATTTAAATTATAATAATAGATCTCAAAGAATTGGTTCACTTGCTGATGTTGTTAATATTCAACCTAATGATAATGATAATAAATTAACAGATGAAAGAAAAGTTCCAAGTGGATGTTGTGGATGTTAATTCATATTATTGCTTATTTTATTTTAAATATATATATAATAGTTTTCATATCAATAATAAAAAAATTTTTAAATTCAAATTAATTCATAAATAATAAGGATTATTTTAAATAGGATAAATAAAAATTTATTTGGAAGTAAAAAATTTTATTTTTTTATAATTTAAATAAATCATAAGATTGAAACTTTATTATAATTTGAAATTTTTCAAATAATCAATGTGTTCAAATTTAAATACATTTACCTGTAGCCATTATGTAAATTTATTTTTTATATTAAATGTGATTTTAAATTTGATAATAAAAATTTTAACAAATTGAACACACATTTTGATACCTAACCTGTGAATTTGATTTTTTATATTGAAAAGTTATTATAAAAATTTAAATATATGAGTTATAGCTATTTCATGATTTTAAATTTTATAACATAAATTTTAATATAAAAATTGGATTCATAATTTATTATCTGAAAGTGAATTTGAATTCTTAAATGTGCATAAAAAAATTAGATGCATAAATTGATAGCTATTTCAAGAATTTAAATTTTTAATAAAAATTTGAAGGGAAAAAAATGAAATTCACCAAGTCAAATTTTATAGTTTTGTTGTATAAATTTATGATAAAATTAAATGGAAAACTTTTTTGAAAATTTTTGGTAAATTTTGATGGTTATATTTTTATTACTTTTTTTTTGTAAACTGTTTATAAATTTGAACAGTTAAATTTTTGATATTTTTTTTCTTTTATAAAATTGTTTAAATGTTGTCAAAATATCTTTTTTAAAGCTTTTTCTATTTTAATAATTAAAAAAATAATATTTAAAAAAATTCTTTAAATATTTTATGCAAAAAAAAATAGCAAAAATTTCACCCTCAAAATTTTCAGAAATTTACAAGAAAATAAAGTAACAAAAATCTCATTCTCAAAAAAATGAAACAAAAATATTACAAAAAAATATAGTAACAACATTTCATTTAAAAATTAAATAGAATTTTAATAATAAAAATATATCACCTTAAAATTTCATTAATTTTCTAATTAAATCCCAATAAAAATTTAATATAATTTGACTTGGTGAATTTCTTTTTTTTCCCTTTAAATTTTTATAAAAAAATTTAAAATCATGAAATAGCTACTAACTCATGTATTTAAATTTTTATAATAATTTTTTAATATAAAAAAATCAAATTCACTGGTCAGGTACCAAAGTGTGAATTCAATTTATGTCAAAATTTTTATTATAAAATCAAAAATCATGAAATAGCTACAAACTCATGCATTTAAATTTTATTTAAAAATTTGAATAAAAAAATCAAAAATTAGCATGTAAATTCAATTTTTATTGAATTCTTATATATATTAATTATAATATTTTTTGAATGAGATATCAATTTTTTTTAACATATTGATTTTTTTATTGATATAAACATTTTTTTCTCAAGAAGTTTCTAAAGAAAATATTATATTTAAAATTAATAATTAAATATTTGAAAAATATAATACAAGAAAAAAATAAAAAATTTAAAAAAATATTTATCGAAATTTTATATGATAATAATATTAAAAAATAAAAAATATAAAAATTTAACAAAAAAATCTATTACATAAAACAAAATGAAAGGAATAAATCAAATTTATAATAAAGAAATAGAAGAACCAATAGTATCAGAAAAAATAGAATTATTTATTCAACAAAGTGAAAATGTAACAATACCAGCAATTGTTTTTGAATATCTTTCAAAAGATAATTCAGATTTTGATGCAAATGATTTAAAAAATTTTTATGAACAATTTGGAATAATTGAAGATTTTGAATTACATGGAAAAATAAGTGTAGTACTTTTTAAATTATTTTTTGCTGCGAATACATGTAGAGAATTTCTTCAAAATGAACATAATTTTAAAGATAATATGAAAAAAGATTTTATGGTTCGTTGGTTTAATTTAGAAAAAGATTATGAGTTAATACCTGAAGAATTATTAATTAAATATGAACAAATTTCAAAAAAAAATTCATTTAATTTAAGACAAAATTTTTTTTCAACAGTATCAAATAATAAATTAAATACAAACATAATAAATAATGGAAATTTAGTAAATCAAAATAATTATAATATTCAAAATAACTTTATTCAACAAAATATAATTAACAACATAAATATGATAAATTATAATAATTCAATAAATATACAAAATTTATATATTAATAATTTAATACCAAATCAACAAAATATTATTAATAATAATTATAATCAAAATATAAATATGAATAATAATAATAAACATTATATAAATAATATAAATTATGAAGAAAAAAATTCAAGTAAATACACTTGTAAATATGAAATATTAATTCCAAATGATAAAGAATTTCAAATTGCAAGAAGACTTATTGGAAGTAAAGGATATAATATGAAGAAAATAATTGATGAATGTAAATTAATCGAACCAAATTGGAATGATAATGTTAAATTAAGGTTAAGAGGAAAAGGAAGTGGATATAAAGAAGGTCCTCTTAATAAAGAAAGTGATGAACCTTTACATTTATGTATAAGTGCAAAAAATCAAGAAGGAATGAAAAAAGCTTGTGAATGTGTAAATGAATTGTTAAATAATATTTATGAAGATTATAAAAATTATTGTTCAAAAATAGGAATTAATCCAGTATCAAAAATTGCAAAGTTAATTGATGGAGGAAATATAAATCATAAAGGAAATATTAATAATTTTTATTTATAAAATATGTCATTTTCATTATTTGTATATATAATTAAATGTGTAAATTTCTATTTTTATCTGGAATAATTTCTCATAAATGATTGTTATTAAAATCATCTTTAAAAATAATTATCAATCTTATTTTGTTATTTATAAATTAACTATTTATATTTGAGGATTTTTTAATAATATAATTAACTTAATTCTTTTAATTATTATTAATTAATTTTAAAGGAATAATTCATAATTATATAAAATTATTATAATAAAGATGGAAGAAAAAAAAGTAAAAATAAAAAAAGATAATTCAAATTCCAAAAATAAAAATAATAAAATAAAATCATATTTATTGTCATTAGAAAAAAGGGCAAATAAAAAAATTTATCAACATTATAAAAAAATAGGAACAACATACAATTATTTAATACTAGATAATTTATTATCAAATGGAAAATGTCATATTGTAGCATTATTTAAAGAATATTTAATAGTTGATGATAATTCAGAATTTTTAAGAAGGTTTTATAATAAAAAAGAATCTTTACCAAGAATAAAAAAAGTATCAAATTATTATCATGAAACTTCAGTAATTTTCCCTAATTATACTCCATTAATTGAAGCTAAATATATTTATAAAAATATTATGAGAAAACAAAAAGTAATTGATCAAATTCAAGAATTAGAAGATAAAGAAAGAGAAAAAAATCATAAAGTAAAAAAAAGAAAAGAAAAAGATAAAGATTTAAATGAAAATGTATTTAGTGATACAGCATATGATGAAATTTTAAATCAAAGTGAATCAGTTTTAAGAATTGTATTTGGGATAAAAAAAAATAAATATATATTAAATAATTTAAATGTTGAAGAAGTTGATAATGAATTTAAGGGAATTGAAAATTTAATAGATGAAATATCAAAATATGAAAATCAAGCCCAAATACAAAATAATATAATAAATAAAAATAAATTAAAATTGGGAATTCCAAATTCAAAAAATAAAAAATTATCTATTCCAAATATAAAAGCAATTATGGATTATAAAAATAAACCTAATCCTTTTAATACAATTAATTTTAGAACATTTTCTCCTAATTCAACAAATTATAATACAATTAATAATTCAACATCAAGAAATTTAAAAGTTAATTTAACATTGTTAAATAATAATTCAATTAATTCAAATAGACAAATAAATCATAAATCAACTTTTTCAATGCCAAAAATTAATATATCACCTGCAAAAGATAAAAAAATTAAATTATTATCATTTAATAATATTGAAAATAATAAAAATAATAACAACGTAAATAAAATTAATATAAAAAATATTGAAATGAAAACTTTTTTTATGTCTAATATAGCATCTCCTTCTATAAATAAAAAAATGCATAAAAAAATTAGAAGTGTTTTAGGAAGGAATAATGAAAATGAATTATTTAAAACATATTATAAAAATTTTAATACAAGTGGTAATATTGAAAAAGAAAAAAAAATTTTACATATTAAACAATCAGAATTATCTGGAAGGAAAGTTAAACCATCTTTATTTTTACATGAAGAATTTTTTGGATTTTATACTGATAGAAATAAAAAATAAAAATACAATATATTATTTTCATAGATTAGTATAATGATAATATACTATGAGTTTTTTTATATTTATATTTATATATATAATTCCAAACTTTTTCATTTTATTTTCTTTAAAAAATTATAATATTATAATTTTTAATTCCAAAAAAAAATAAATGGAATTATCAAATGGAAAACAATTAGAAAATTTAAATGAAATAAATTCAAATAATAAAATAAATCAAAATGATAATAATAATATAATAACACCTTCATCTAGAAAATTAAAAAGAGAATATAAACAATTAATTCCATTGGTTCAAAATATATTAAAAAAAGGATTAAGAAATCGAACACCAAAAGATATAAGTGATTTATATGAATTTTTAGAAATGACTCGTTTTGCATATAATATGAGAGAAGAAATAGAAGAAGGACATTTAGATTTACAACAATTATTATTTTTTTCTACTCAATTTATGACAATTAAAACATATAATTCAAAAGATGTTATTTATTATGAAGGTGACGTAGCTGAAAATATTTATGTTTTACTTGAAGGAGAAGTCAATTTATTTAAAATTAATTATATTAATAAAGAAATGAAATCACATGAATATTATAGATATTTATATTATATGAATAAAAATAATAATGATCCTTTTTTGTTAAATAAAACTGTTAAAGTAAATAAAAATGTTTTCCCTATTTATAAAAATAGTGATATTGAAATATTTGATGAAATATTATTTAAAATTGAATTCTGTGAATTATTATATGAAGGTGATTTACAAAGAGTAATGAATTTTATAAGATATTATAAAAAGGATTTAAATGATTTTGAATTTGAATCAATTAGATTAGGTGAAATGTCAATGAATGATTATTTTCAAAAAACATTAAGTTCACTAAATGAATCAGAAGATTTTTATTTTACTCATGTGAGAAATGAGCCAAAAAAAATAAAAATATTATCAAATTTTGTAATAAAAAGTTTAGAAGAAAAAGAATATTTTGGTAAATTTACATTAGAAGATGAAGGTGATATAAGAAGAGAAAGTGCAGTTTGTGAAAAAGATAATACATTATTATTGATTATTAATAAAAGATTATATTCTGGATGTATTACAACTGAACAAATAGAAGTTAAAGAAAAAGAAGTTGATAAAGTTTATTATGGTACTGTTTTTATGTCAATTAGAAGATTTAATTTTGATAAATATTACTTTTATAATTTTGATAAAGTTGAATTATCAAAAGGTGAAGAACTTTATTCTGAAAATCAAAAAGTTGATTATATTTATTTATTAAAAAATGGTTTAATTGAAGTTTATTTACCAAATAAAAATATTTTTGATATAAAAAAATTAATAAAAAAATTTAAAGAATTTGAAATTATTTTTCAAAAAAATGAATATGATGATACATTAAAACTTAAAAATTCATTAACATCATTACAAGATTATATTAAAATAAGAAATAATTATTCTTTATATGTATGTAATACAAAAGAATCTTTTGGAATTTGGGAATATAATTATAATAATAGAATGAGTCTTTATTCAGTTAAAATTAAAAGTGATAAAGCTACTTTATTTAGAATGTCAATTGATAATTTTTTAGATGATAAACCAGACCATGAAAAAGTTCCTGATAGTGAATTATTAAAAAAAGCAATTAAAAATGAAGCATTTGAACAAGTTAAAAATAATATTGAAAGATTGATATTTATTAAAAACTCTGTTTTAATGAAAATTGATTTTGAATATACAAAAAAAAAAAAAGATGAAGAGGAAGAATATATTCCAAAATTAAATATTTTTGAGGTTAAAAATATAATGAAACCTATAAATTATAATTTTCATTTTAATAAACATTTAATTAATTTATTGAAAACTCAACGTCAAAGAAAATCAATTGATTATAAACAACATTTTAATACAAATAATAATTATATTTCAAATTTAAAAAAATTTATTTCACATAAACCTGTAAAATCACTTATTTCTTTAAATAAAAATAAAAAAGATAAATTAAAATTAAATTTTTCAGATGATTCTGAAAATTCAAAAACTATTATTTCAATTAAGCAAATTAAAAATCATTATTCTAGAAATTTAAATAATGATAGGCAATTTCAAAATGAGCTTAATCATATTAAAAGTGATATGAATAAAGATTCTTTTCTTTATTTTCATAATCCTTTTATTACTGAAAGTGTTACACTCCCTAAAATTAAATCTCCTCAAAGAAAAAAAAGTCCAGTTTTTTTAAAAATGAAGACTGAATCTAGAGATAGTATAAAAAAAAGAAGCCTTTCTAATAATAATAAAGAAATTCTTTTAAAACCTATAAATAATAATAATTCTCAAAGAAATCTTAATTATTTAGCCATTAAAGAGTTTTATTCAAATTTTAATTCGTCGTTAAAAAAAGATAAGGTAAAAAGATTTATAAATAAATCAACTAAATAATTTTTTTATATTTTAATTTGATATAAATGGATAATAAAATTAAATACAATTTAATAATATTATTTCAAATAAAAGAAAAAGATGGACATATTGAATATGTTTTTAGATTAAGTGAAAAAAACAATCCTAATAATTTTGTTGATTTTCAAACTAGATATAAGAAACTTAGGAAATTAAATGAAGATCTTTTTAATGAATATAAATATTATGATTTTCCTTTATTTCCTGGAAAAATATATTTCAATAAAGAAAAAAAATTAAATGAAAGATTAAGAGATTTGAATAATTATTTTAATAAAATTTTTAATACAGATAAATTTTATAAATTAAATATATTACAAAAATGGATAAAGAATATAAATCAAAAATTTATAGGGAATGAAATAAATGAACTACAAGTAAAAAATAATAAAATATTTGAAAAAAATCATAATGATAATGATAATGATACTTTCCTTGATTTAATAATATATGATATTATTAATGATGAAAATGTTGATAACTCTAAACCAAAAAAATATAATGAAATGAATTTTAATAATTCTAATTATTTTTTGATTCCAAATGGAAATGATAATAATTTTAATAAATTAGGAAAAAATGAAAAAATAATGGATTATGAAAAATTCCTCACTAAGATATTAGGTTTTTTTAGTTACTATTCCAATAATTTAAAAAACAATTATAATAATTATATAATCAAAAATGATTTTAAAATATAAAAAGTTTTTTTAAAAAGAAATAATATTTTTTAATATTTTAAATTTAATTTATTTATATTTTAAAGAATAGGATAAATATAATGCAATGTAATGGAGAAAAAGAAATTAATTTTCATAATATATCAAAAATAACCGTAAGTGGAGGAAATAAAGAAAAAAATGAGTAACTTATCAAATTTTAAATAATTAAATAATAGAGTATCAAACAAAATAACAGAAATAAAAAAAACAATGAATCCAAAAGTACAAAATATAATGAATTTGTTGTGTAATATTTCAAATAAATTATCAGAAAATAAAAATATAAAAGAAATAAAATTATCAAAATTTAAAAGAGATTTTTTAATTGATTATAGTTTAAATCAAACTTTAATTTTTCAACCATCAATAGAAGATGATGATTTTTATTTTAAAAAAAATGTTTTAATGTCAAAGGAAGAAATAAATGAATTACGACAAAATTTATTAGGTAATAAAACAAATAGATTTAACAATGAAAATCCAAATATTAATATTAATAATGAAAATAATAAAAATTTGGTTTCATATAATAATGGCAAAATAAAAATTCAACAAGAAGAAGAAGAAGATAAAAAAATAGAAAATAATAATGATTTAATTAAATTAAATTATAATGTAATATTTATTTATTCATTTTATAGATGTTATCAATAATAAAGAAATTATTAATTAATTCTAATTTAAAAATAAGTAAACAATATGATAAACATGAAAAAAAATATTGGTTTTGTATATTAAAATGTACTTATATTATAACCGTTAATAAATTAAATGATAAAATAACTGAAATAAAAAGAATAAAAGAAAATAATAATTCTTATGATAAAATATTAAAATCAGATATTTTAATTTCAAAAGAATTAAATATTATAAAAACATTTTTGGAAAGTCAATATAAAAAAAATAACTATAACGATTAAAAAAAATTTTTATTTTATTTTTATATTTATTAAAAAATTTTATATTTAAATAAAAATTTATATGCATTTCCTATCTACAACACTTGAGCCATGCTCTTCATATTCTTCTTTTTTAATACTAATTTCATTAAAAGTTCCTAAAGAAGAAAGTATACTTGCACCTAACCAACAAGCATTACATCTATCTTCTTTTTTAGGATGTTTTGAAACTCTTACATTTGTTGTATGACTTACTTTAGGTATTATACCATCTTTTATTTTATTACATATATCTTCTGAAATTAAAGTATTTCCACCATATAAATAAATATTTGACATTAATTCTTTTTTTATATCTAATGTAACTTGATTTACTGAATTAAAAATTATTGTACTATAGTCATTTATATCATTTGAAAACATTAATTTTTCATAATTATCTCTTTCACTTTTTAATAATTCAATTTTTCTTTTATCTGGTAATATATATGTTATACTATTATTTTCTTCATTTAAATTAATTATATTTTTTTTTATATCTGATATAAATTTATTAGATATAAAATTAGATTTAGAAAGTAAACCAATTTTTCTTTCTATATTTTTCTTTATTTCATTATTTATATATTTCCCATTTATTTCACTATTAACTTTTGCATTTTTTATTATTAAACCATCATGCACTGGAATTGCAGTTGTATGATTATGACCACTATCAAACATTAAACAAGTAATTTTTCCAAAGGAAAAAGAAGATAAAACTGGTGTATTACAAGTAAAAAAAGAAGGTATAGAAAATTTTTCAAATAAATACTCTACTAAATTTCTTCTTATTTGTTTATTTTGAATTATAGGTTCAGAAAATAAAAAAGGATGAAGAAAAAGATTATCATCAATTATTGTTTTTGTAATTATTACATTTTCAAAATAAGATTCAAAATAATTAAAATTTGTAATATTACCATCTTCATTTTGATTCATTAAAGAAAAAATATTTGAATTTGGATTATTTGAAGCTTCTAATAAATCTACTTCTGAAAATAATAATTCATTTTCATCTTTAATTATTGCATTTGGAGTTAATGTAAATAAAGGGGAATCATTTCCTGAAATTCCTATTCTATAATTATAAGAACCTAAATCAAAAATAATTGATGTAATTTCTTCTCCTTCAGACATTTATTTTAATATTTTATAACATTAAAAAATTATTTTTAAATTTTTATATAATATTAAATTTTAATTTAAAGTTTTGAGGAAAAATAAAATTAAGAAGAAGAAAAAATTTTTTTTGGCTTATTTATATCTCTTTTAAATTTGATATAACGAATCCTATCTAAACGATTTTTAAGTAAGTTTTCATAATCTAATTTTTCCTGATAATTAATAAAGTCATTATTATTATCATTAGAGGAAATATTTATTTTTGAATTATTCATATTTCTTTTTATAGTTTCTAATTTATTATTAATAGCATGAAGTTCGTAATCTTTAATTTTAATTTTGGTTTCAAGATCATTTATTTTATTTCTGTAACGTTCTATATCATTTGCTTGACCATCAATAATTTCTTCTAAATTATTTCTTATTGTATTTATAGTTTCTATTTGGTGTTTATAATCAAAATTATTTTGCTCTAAATTTAAAACCTGTTCTTTCAATAAATTAATGATATCTCTTGAATTATCTAATTCTTTTTCTTTTTCTATGATTTTGTCAGAATAAATTTTATAATTTCTTAAAATTACTTTTTTATAAAACAAAAAAAAATTAGTAATAAAATATGTACATTTTCCATTTGTATTTTTTGCCAAAAGATTTGTATAATCTTTTAATAATTTATCAAATAAATCTAAAAATTCATTATTAATACTATAATCTGAATTAGAAATTGTTATTTTTTTATTAAATTTTTCTAAAATTGCCTTAAAAATATCATATTGATAAATATCAGAATTTTTAATTATATCACTTTCATTTGCAAATAACTCCAAATATTTTATAAAATCATTATAAAGGTCATGATAAGTTTCATTTAATGAATTTAGAAAATTTTTAAATAAACCTGTAATATAGGATAATTTTTTCATTTTTGAAATAATATTTAAGTTAAAACTATGTTTAGTGGAATGAAAAGTGGGTAAATTATTATTCATATTATTCATATATGAAAAATATGGTCTTTGTGATGATATTAATTTATTTTTTAATTCCTCTCTTATATTTAATTTTAATTGATCTTTATCAAGGGAATGAACTATTAATTTTTTTTTCTTTTTTCCACTAAATTTTTCTCCTATTGAATGATCAAAAGATGTATTTAGAGATGTATAAAATGTTCTTCTTAAAGTATTACTTATTTTGTCTCCATTATTCAAATATTTAAGAAAATTAGATTTTTCTGACATGAAAAAGAATTAATATTATTTTTATCTAATAAAAAATAATTTACTTATATTTTTGTTAATGTAAAAATTATAATCTTTTTAAACTTAAATATTTTAAAAAAATTTAAATATTAATTTTATTATTTTCTTATAAACATTAATAATAAATTAATGATTTTAAATAAAAAATTAAAAACATGAGAATAACTCAAAATTAAATACACAATCATTATCTTTTCCCATTTTTTTCTCAAATAATATAATGAAAATAATAAAAATTAAAGCAAAAATCCATTTAAATAACAAACACCATATCCCCATATATAACCAACCAAATTGTGTATTATAATATGAATAGCACCAAGCAATGCAATAAAATGCAAAGAAAAATGTACTTCCAAATATTATAAGAAAAGCAATAAATTTAAATTCATTGTTGTTTTCTAATTTTTGATCTTTTTCACGATATGATAAAACAAAAATAAATCTTATTAAAGATGTTAATAACATTGATATAAAAATGGATAATAATATATATTGAAATTCATGTTTTAAATGATATGAAAATTTATTTCTATCTTTTGCAAAAATTTTTTTTTCTATTCTTTCTTCATTGAAAAATAAAGCATTAAATCCAAAAATACATGAAATATTAAAAAGGAAAATAAAATGGTTTTTTAATAAAGGATATTTTTCTGAATATTGACTTAGATTTAGTAAAGGATGATTTTTAAGACATTTTTGCCATATATAATTCATTAAAGATTCATTATTTATCTTTTTATTATCTTTCTGATATATTGCTTCTTCTGTTTCCTTTATTATTACATTTATCTTTCCATCATTAAAAGAGTTATTTATATTTTGTTCATTTCTTTCATTATCTTCTAAACTTTCATCAATTGATTCATATATTATTTTAATTTGTTCAGTTTTATTTGTTTCTATATTTTTATTTTCTTCATTTTCATTTTTAGGTGGATTTGAAGGCAATTGTTGTTCTATATTTTTTTCTTTAATATTATATAAGATTTGATTCACTATTAACAATATGATTAAAAAAATAATAACAAATGAATATATATATAATGCAATATTTTTTTGTAAATTTTTTATTTTATTATAACATTTAAACGGAAGATTATAGATTTTTGTATTATTAAAAGATTTATTAATTTCATTTAATAATATATTATTTTTTTGATCTCCAGTACAATTAAATAAAACTTTATTTGTTTCATTATGAATTTCAACAAATGAACAATATTTAGAATTAAAACTTATATTTTGATAAACTTTATTTCTTCTATATTTTTGTGTTAAATCATAATCAAATTTATCATTTGTATAACATGGATCATTAAATGCTTCATCACTTTCATTATAAATGTTAATTCCTTTAATTTTATAACTATTAAATAAAGAATAATTATAATTCAATGATAAAGCAGGTACATATGTTTGATAATTAGTATATTTGCATTTTTCTAATAAATCTTCATCTATATTTTTTGAATGAGATGCAAAAATATTTATACCTAAAGAACTTTTATTATAAAAATTATAATTTTCAATATATGACATTATTTTATTTGGGATTGAAGTGATAATGATAATATCATTATCATCATTAATACAATCAGTGAAATTGATAAGACTAATTGTACTATTTGGAAAATGTTTTAAATAAGAAAATAATTCATTAAATGCACTTTGTCTATACCAAATAAATGAAATTAACCCAGTATCATCTGAAAATATTTTATAACCTTCTTCAGGAAGTCCTGTTTCAATAGCACCATTAACATTTATTTTATGTGCATTTAATAATAACTTTTCAATATCATTATTATTTTCTTCTAATCTTCTTCCTTTAGTAGAATATAAATTTATACATAAAGATAATTGTATAAAATAAAATAAATTTTTTATTTGACTATATTCCATTAATTCAATAGTACGATAAGTATATATAGAAAAATTATTCATTGCATCATTAAAATTTGAAGGAATAAAATCAGTAGACCTTTCAATTAAACTTAAAGTACTTTTAATTTGAGCAACTAAATTAGGATTTGAATAATTAAAATCATCATTACCATAAATATATCTATTAATAGATTCTAAAGGATATTGAATATTAGTAATACTACTATTAAATTCACAAAATAATCCTTTATATTCATCTTTACATTTACATTTCATCCAAATAGTATCACAATCTATATAATGATCTTTTACACACAATGCTCTACAAATCATTGATTTATCTTTTATTGATTTTATAATTGGATCATCTGGTAAATAACATACTCCTTTATATTCAATTGTACCTTTAGCACAATTTTCTATGCAATAATCAATTCCATTTCTTTCCTCTTTTTCATAACAAAAACCACACCAATGTTTTTCATTTGCTCTAACTGCATAATTAATTGAAGAATCACATCTTTCTGAACAAATTCCTTCTTGATAAAATAAATGTGTTTTAGATGTCTCATTACAAAATTTACAACTTGGGTTATTTTCATTATTAGAAATCCTAATTGTTGGTGCTGAACATTTTATTTTTATTATATTTATATCTTCTCTATATACTATTTTTTTTCCACATTTATTTTCACATGATAAAGAATATGAACCTTGTTCAACATTCATTAATGAAAATTGTAAAATTATTAATTTTCTATTGTTTAAATTGAATTTTGGAACAGATGAAAGAATTTGTGATGGAGAATTTATATTTGTTAAAATACATTGTTTAAATTCATCTTCTAAAATATTATCTTCAAATAATACTTTTAATTGTTGAATTGAAATACCTTCAATTAATTTTCCTGATACTGATGCAATATTTGTATATATTTCATTTGTTTCAATTTTAATTTCTTTTTCTTTATTTGTTTTTATAACAATTGTAGATTTTGGGGAATTATTATTTGAAATTTTAAATTCACATGTATAATGATTAAATGAATGATCAGTATAATTTCCACAACCTAAATTTAAAACTGAATTATACTTAAATTGGATTAAATTTGTATAAAATTTTGGAGTATCTAATTTAAAAATTAATGATCCTTGATAATTATTTTTACAAAAAGTTCCGGATGATTCATAAGTAAATATATAAATATATCTTACCCAAAATCTAAATTTGATTTCTAGTATTCCTGCTTCAATATTTTTTATTAAATAATTACAATTAACTAAATTATTTTTTGATTGTTCTATTGAGCATTTTTTATTATTTGGATATGGATTTAATTTAATTTCATTAATTTCTATATTATTTACCTCACTTTTATTGAATTCTAAAGTAAATAGAATATTTTGTAGAGTATCATTTGATTTATCTATATATGTAATGTTATCTGATTTTAAAATAAATGGTGATTTTTGAATATAAATTTTTTGATTTAATTCATTATAAATGTTAATTTCTGTATCATAATATTCCATATTATTTCTATAAATGAAAAAAGAATAAATATAATCTTCTTTTACTTCTAATTTAAAAGAAAATGAATTTTTACTATTTATAACAATATCTTTTTTCTCTTCAATTTTATCTTTGTTTGATTTAATAATAATATGCTTTAAATTTGACATATAAAAATCTTCATTTGTATTTTCAATTGTTATTGCTAATATACCAGGATAAATTTTATCTGTTTCACTAGGTTGTATTATAGAAAAATATGAATCACTAATAGTGTTTGATATAAAGATAATATTTGTTGTATTATAATTTCCAAAATAAAGACTATAATTTCCAAAAATTAAAATACTAGTTGAAACTCTGCAATTTATTCTTTTTTCAATATACGGAGTAGTTTCACATATGAAAGGTACTATACTTGAAGTTGATTGTATCATAGGTATTATTCCAAATAAATCAAAATTACAATCAACATTATCAACATAAATATAATCTTTATAAAAAAAGTTTGAGATTGAAAAATTACTATAAGTTATCCCTGATAAAGAGTACAATTCTAATTCATTATTTCCTATTTTTAAAAATATTTTAAAAGTATATGTTCCATTTAATAATAAAATACTTTCATCTTCAAATTGATATTTATCAATACTTTCATTATATTTTAATTGGAAATATTCATCTTCTTTACCATCATCATATAATCTTGATGTTAAATTCTGGTTTGTTAATAAAATTTTTTCACTTAAAGGAATTAATTTAATTTCAAAAGGTTGTCCTGAAAGAATACATTTTGTATCTATTTTTGAATTAAAGAATGAATCATTTTCTGAAAATACCATTTGATAAATATTTTTAATTGAATATTTAAAATTTGATTTTAAATATGTATATGCAAATACATATTTACCATGTTTATTTATTCCCTTTATTGAGTATATATTATCTGATTTATTTAAATAATTATCATCATTATATTCATCATCAGTTGAAATTTTATAATATATTTTATCAATATATTTTATACCATTACCAGTAACTTTTAATTCAATATTTACATTTGGAGTATATTTTGAAATTAGTAACAGTTTAGATTCAACTTCAAATATTAATTCTGTTTTTTCTATTATTTTATTTATTATTTTTGTTTTATTATCATTAAAGTTATCATATTTATATGATTTTCTTACTATTGTATTAATTTTATATGTTTCATTTTGATTAAAAATAGCTCTTATTATAATTGAATTATCTTCATTTAAAATAAATTGTGGCTCTTTATTTGAAGAAAATTCATGTTCTGTATTATTATCTTGATTTATAATGGTAATATAATCTATATAGTTCATATTAAAATTATTTGAAAAAATCATTATATCGGATTGAAAGTCTTGATTTGTAACACCAGGGAATAAGATTATATAATCACTTTCTTCAAATATATTATAAATTAATTTTTTATCATAAATTTTAAATTCAGTATAATATATATTAAAATAATCTTCCATTTTATTTTCAAAAATTAGGTTTTTTGTTGAACATAAAATTATTTCTTTTGCTTCATATTTAGTTAAATTACAATCTAATTCATATTTTTTATTATTAGATACATCTACAATATATAAATTATCAAATTCTGAATAATTAAATTCAAAATCAAAAACAATTTTATTTTTAAAATAAAAATTATCAGATAAAGGAGAAATACTAATACTAATATTTTCTTTCCAAACATAAAATTGAGCATTATTATGTTCTAAAATTATTAATTCAAATAGATTTTTCGGATTGATTTTTACTTTAGTTTCATCAGGCAAGAAATAAGTTCCATTTACATAATTAAATTTAAAGGAAATATTTTCTGATTTATCATTTAATAAGAATCCAATTTCAGATAAAGATAAATAATCAGAAAATTCATATGTAGTATTAATTGCAATAATTGGTGCATAATATAAAGATATATATGTATTTGGGAATTCAAAAATAAATAAATCTGTAAAATTTTTTTCTACTATAACAAATTGTTCAATAGGGAAATATTCATCCAATCTTTCATTAAAACGATATGCAAATTTATATAATCCTGTAGAATTTGGTATAAATGAATATTCATTATTTGTATAATTTAACTTATTAATATAAGTTGAATTGTTTAGTTGTATGACATATATTCCTTCAATTTTGTCTAATATAAATTCCTCATTTCCATAACCTTTAAGTATAGTTTTATTAAATTCATCTAGATTATTTCCTGAAGCATCATTATATAAAATAGAATCTAAAAAAATATATATATGATTAAACTCAAGTCTTGGATAATACATATTGGCTAATAATGAAATATTAATATTTTTGAAACAATCATCACAATTTTTTTCATAAAACATTTTCTTTCTTTGTAAAGACTTAAAGATAATAGGCTTATCTTTTTTTAAAGTAAAAGTGATATTTATTTCTGATAAAGAATTGTTTGTTTCATTAATATATTTTTCAATAATAAAATCATTATATTCTTCATTTGTATCATATGATTCAAAATTAAAATTTTCTAATTCATTTAATAAAAATTCATCACTTTTTATTGTAATATTATTAGTGCTTAAATATAATTCTTTTTTTAAATTTATAAAAATTTCAGATTGATTTAAAGGTTTTGAAAGAAAAAAATTATTTGAAACAATATTGTTACCAATAATTAAATAATAATAACCAGGTTTATTTTCTTTTAGAATTTTTCCATTATTTAAATCTATTAAAGAACATTTATAATTATTATCATCATTTATATAATTATCTTCACAATCAATTGAAATTGAATATTGTTCAGATATTGAATAAAATGTTATATCATTTCTGATTATATTATCATTTATTTCCTCCATTTCATTTTTCTTATAATATAATTCATCAAAAATTTCTATTGGTCCTAATTCATGTATTTCTTCCTCTTCAAAATCATATAATGAAATTTCCATATTATATTCTATTTTTGGAGCATCTATATAAATAAATTTTTCACTTGAATAGTTATAAGGTGTTATATAAAATATTTCTGTTGGCTCAATCATAGTTAAATTTTCAGATGTTCTAAAAATTATGTAAATTTTATAAAGACCTATGTTAAGTCGAGTAATGGGAATTGTTATTGTTTCATTAGAATTATTGATTATAAAATTTTTTATTATAATATCATCAAAATTAAAAGACATACTCTCTTCATGTACTTTTCTTAAAATAATTTTTTGAATTGTATTAATTATTTCTTTTTTTTCTTTATATTTTGCAATAATATTTATTGATTTGTCTTTAATATCCTTTTGATAAATAAAATTAGGACTAATAGATGTTATAGTAGGTTCATTTTTTACTAAAATATTAAATGAAGAAGGTAAATCAATATTATAAATATTAGATTTGTCACAATTTATATAACGAGTAATAAAATATTTATTTGTTGGAAAATAATTAGAAAAATAACATTCAATAGCATTCCCATTATTATAACACATTTCAGTAAAATATAATTTAAAAATATCTGTTGGATTAAATGTTGTATTAAAAACAAAATACAATGAATTAATTTCAGAATTTCTATGAATAACTTGAATATCATAATAAAATTCAGAATTAGTATCTATTCCAAGATATGGGTCATACAATTCTAATGTTTCATAAAAAAAATTACTATTATTTCCATAATATAAGGTATAGGGAAATATTTTTAAGCCATAAACATTTTTATTTAAATTTGTATAAACATATGAATAAGTATATGAATTCAATTCTACATTATTTAATTTTCTCTCTAATAAATAATCATTATTATTAATAGATAATGCAATATCAACATTATTTAATGAATTAGGTAAATAAACTTCTATTTCTATTAAATTATTTACATAATTGTGTTCTGGCAAATATTGGATACATTTATTAGAAATTGAATATAAAGCTATATAGATTTCTCTAATTTCTTCTTCTTTTAATGAATTTTCTTCTTCATTTTTTGTTTTATATATTAATTGATATTCTTTTTGATTAATTAATTTTTCATTTAAAATAAATGTAATTAAATATTCATTTGTACCTAATTCAATTATTGAATTAATATTATATATTTCATTTTCTGTTTTTAATAATAGTTTTTTATTTTCATTTAGATTTAATCTAACTCTGAATGGAATTTCAATTTCAAAATATTGAATCAAAACTACAGGGTCTAAAATAATAAAATCAGTAACTTCTAATTCAAAAGTATCAATTAATTCTAAAAATTCTATATAAAAAGTATAATTCACTAATTCATTATTTATTTCAAAAGGTAAATTTATCACTAATTCATCAAAATTTAAATTACTTTCAATTTTTTCATAATATATTTGATTTAATTCCTCTTCATTAGTTCCGTTTTTATTATATTTTATTATTTGAATGTCTTTGGATTTATTTTTTTTTAATTTTATAGAAAATGATGGATTTTTTGAATTTGTTAATATATATACTGTTTTGGTCATAATTATATTTTCAGATAATTTTCTATTTATTTCAGTTTTATTATATTTCAATAATGTTTGATATTGAATATTATTTTGATCTGATTTTAAATTTTGGTTGACTAGTTTAAAACTCATTTTATCATTTTCCAAAATTGATTTTAAATTAATGATTGGAATTATTTCACATAAAAATAAACAAAAAAATGTAAACATTTATTTATTTTTATTTATTAAAAAAAAGAATACATTTAATACACTTTTTTATCAATTTTCAATTTTTACCTAAATAAAATATTAAATAATTTTTTTATTCAATAAATATTTAATACATATTATTTATATGAATTAAAATTATTATTTTTTTGATAAAAATTTATTTTTACAAAAAAACAATTTTTAAATGAAAAATTTCAATATCAATTTGCCAACGATTATTTTTATAATAAAAAAATAAATTATTTTCTTCTAAAAAAACTTTTTTTTTAAAAACATTATTTTATTTTTATTCCTATTAAAGAAAATGAGTTTGGGTCTTTTTATTATTTAATTTCTTATTTTGTTTTTGATAAAAAATAAAAATTAATTATGTAGTTTTCTTCTTTTTAAAAAAATTAATAATATAAATGGAATTAAGGAAAAAAGAATTTAATAATTTCTATTTTAATAATCATAATAGAAATAACATAAATATGAATAATTTACAGAAATTTGATTTAGGAATTAATAATTTAATTTCAGAAGAGCATAAAAAAGAAAAACAAAATAATAAAAATACCAAATATATAATAAATAATAATCAAAAAAATACATTTGAAAATTTATTAAATCAAGAAGTAGACCAAATAAATAAATTAAATAATGATAAATATAATTTTAATCATTCATTTATTCAATTACAAATAGATCCAAATTTTAAAAATGAAAAATTAAATTCTCAAATAACAAATATGAATGACAAATTAATAATAAATAAAAATAATGAAAATGATAATATTAATTTAAATGATAATAACTATTTGAAAAATTCAAATTTAATTAAAAAAGGATTTGAGACAGAATTAGTAAAATTAAAAATAAAAATAGAAGAAACTGAATTAAATAGCAATCGTGTAATATTTGAAAATAAAACTTTAAAAAGAGAAATACAAAATCTTAAAGATAAACAAGAAAATGAAATGAATATTTTAAAACAATTTCATCAAAAAGAAATTCAAAGTTTTAAAGAACAAATTGATAATTTAAATGAAAAATTATATAATACAAACTCAAATATACACAATTATAATAAATTAAATAAAAATGATATTAATTCAAATCCAAATTTAGAAAATAAAATAAATGAATATGAACAAATGATAAATAATTATAATGAAGAAAATTATAATTTACAAAAAATAATTCAAAATTTAAAAATAGAAACTAAAAATAAGGATTTAATAATACAAAATAAAGATAAAATAATTGAAAAATTAAAAATTAATTATGAAGAAAAAATTCATAACTTAAATAATAAAATATTATTGAATAAAAATAATGAATATAAAAGAGAAAATAAAGATAATGAAATTATTAAAAAAATAAAAGGGTTAGAGAACGAAAATGAGAAATTAAAAAAACAAAATTCTGAATTAAAAATATATTATAAAAAAATAAATCAAGATATTGCAGAAGCAAATAGGATTTTTAATAAGAAAAAAATTGAATTTTATGAAATAAATTTAGAAAAAGAAGATAAATTAGTGAAATATAGAGAAAAAATAAGAATGTTAAAATCAAAAATTGATGAAATGTCCAAAGAAGAAATTGGATTAAATCATAAAATAAATACAATTTATAAAAATAATAATATAAATGATGAAATTAATTCTCATCCAAAATACCTTTCTTCAACCTATAATCCATCAAAACCTATAAATTATAATTTAAATAATTTTCAAAATGATATTTATATTACAAAAAATAAATCAAATAGTTTAATTAATCAAATTAAATAATTTGATTTAATTAAATAAATTTAGTATTTGAAATATTTTTATAGATTTAATTAATTAAAAAAACATATAAATTTTTTGAATATTTTATTTTTTTATTTATTTTTTCTTTATATATAATCATAAAGAAAAGAAAAAATTCATGTTTTTTAATAATAAAAATTATATAACTATTTTTTTAATTATTTCCATTAAGTATATTTCCATTATTCAAAATCTTATCTAATCTTTTAATATATTCACCATTTAAAATAAAATTAATTTCCCTTTTCATAGCTGTTATAAATCTTGAATATGGAATTGAATTAATTTGCATTGATTTACCTGGGTTATGTTGTTTATCAAATGGATCTTCAATAGAAAAAGCAATATTATCTGATTTATTTTTTATACATTCATTTAAATCTCTATTAATTGAAATTATTTGATCATTATCAAAAAAATATGAATAATATTCAAAAAATTTAACAAGTAAATTAACAGCACTTTCCTTATTTTCTAATCCTTTATTTATTTTATTCATATATCCTTTAATTTTATTTAAATCTTCTTCATAATAAATATTAGTTTTAATGTATTCACCATTATGATAATATTTATATAAATTTTCTTTATTGATATCTATTTTTTGTAGGTTTGGAAGTACTCTTGGCTCAACTACTTTTTGAAGAAAATGAATTAATAATAATAAAAGTGCATAACTACTTAAAAATTTGTCAGGAGCTCCATGAATTTTATTTATTTTAGCCCAATGTTTAATATATAAACCTAAAATATGAAATCTTTGATCAAATAATGAATATAATCTTATTAAATTTGTATTAAGTATTGGTAACATATTATGAACACATATATCAATCATAAATTTAGTTTTATTATCTATGACTCTTAATAATACATATCTCCCTGTTCTATGTGTTAATTTGTGTTCTGCATATTTTTTATTTATAATTTCTTCTTTTATTTTTTCAAAATATTGGTCAAATTCTAATATATTACATCTTGGAACAATACAAATATCAATATCACCTGAATCTATTAAGAAATTATTCATATATGAACCATATGGTTTTATTTTCCTTATTACTTTTTCTTTTATTAAACTTTTTTGAATTATTTTTTTATATTTTTGAAAAAGATATGAGTAAAGATCTCTTTTTTTATTAACATTATAATTAATTCTTTGATATAAAGGAATTAAAATTTTATTTTCAAAATTGACTAAATTATTCCAAATATTTGCAGGATTTTCTATTTCTTCAATTTTCAATTGTAAATATTCTCTCTTTAATAAAGCATCTCTTCCTCTAATAAAAAACTGTAAATTATTCATCATATAATTGGTCAAAGTCATTTTAATATTAAGATTTTGTTTATAAAAAATAACTTTATTAATAAAATCTTGATCAAAAATTGAAGTATTTCCTCCAGGAAAACCATTAGAATAATTAACAAAAGAAGGAATAATAACTTTTTTATTTTTTAATGCTGTAAAATCTTCACTTAATTTATTTTTTATGACACCTAATAAAGTAGCATCAACTTCTTTGGCTGCATTAGTATAAATATTTCCTTTATTTTCACTTAAATTTTTTACATCTTTATTTTGTTCTTCAAATAATTTTTTTTGTTCTTCTTCATCAACAATTTCTTTTTGTGCTTGATGAATTATTGTATCTAAATCTATTTTATCTTTAATAAACTCTTCAATTTTCTCTTCATAACTTTCTTGTTCTAACTCTTGTTCATTTTCAATAACATTTTTTATAATTTCTTCTTCAATTTCATATTCAATATCTTTAACATTAATATCATTTACTAAATCATCATCATCTTCTGATTCAGTTTTATTATTATTTAAATAATATTGTTCTCTTTCATTTGTTCCTAAGCTTTCACTAATAAATTGATTAAATTGTTGATTTATTTCTTCATCATTTGGCATAGAATCTGAAGATTCTTCATTTTCTATTTCATCTTCTTCATTTTCATTTATAATTCCATGGTAATTTTTCATTGGAATATTTTCATCTGATATTATTATTTCTGGATTGTTTGTTGGTTCTGGAGATGGTGTTAAAAAATTTCTATTAAAATTCATTAATTCTATTGGTCTTGGCTTTAATATTTCTTTTTCTATTATTTCTTCATTTGAAATTTTTTTTTCAATATTAATGTTTTTATTTTCTGATAAATTATTTTCATTTATTTCTATTGGGTTTTGATTATTGTTTTCGATTATTTGTTCTTTATTTGGTTCTGTCATACTTTCATTATTTATATTTTTTTCAATTGTTATTTTTTGATTATTTTCTTTTATTATTTCTATATTTGTTGTGTTATTTTCATTCTTTTTTTCTTGATTTGAATCATTCATATTTCCATTTTCTTTTTCTATATTATTGTTATCTTTAATTTCTTCTTTATTTTGCTCTTGTTTTTCTTCAGTTTGATTTTGAGTTTCTTTATTTTCTATTTTTTTTTCATCTTGAACATTTGGAACTTCTACTGCAATTGATGGATTTTGTATGGGATAACTAACTTCTTTTGCTTCTGCTGAATATTTATTTTTAGGTAAACTATCTATTTCAACAAAATCTCTTTTTGGTTTTCCAGAATTTTGAAAATATTGTTTATTTCTTCTATTATAATAACCATTATCAGAATTATTACCAGATTGAATATTATTTTGATTAGTATAATAATTATTATGATAATGATTTTCTCTATGTTGATGATAATTATAATGCATACCTTTATTATAAGGATTTTGTTTATAACTTGAATTAGGATTATGATAATATTTATTTAAATACTTATCAGAATTATTTGTATTAATAGAATTATTAGTACTACTATCATCTTTATATTCAAATTTAGTTTCTTTATTTTTATTATCATTATTTTCTTTTGGTTTTCTAATAATTTGAGGAATATTTGTTAATGATGGACCTGAACTATTATTATTACTTGTATTATTATTTATATTTGTTTCTTCTTTTGTTTCTTTTTGAATATTCTCTTTATTTAATTCTTCATTTTGAATTACTGAATTTGGAATTGGAACTTCAACTAATAAAGTACCACCTCTTTGTTTTGGTATTTTTTTATTTTTTTTATAATTATAATTATTAATATTTTGTTGAATAATTTGTGAATTTATATTTCCAGAATTTCTATGTCTATAATCATTATTATAATATCCTTTTCCTTGATTAGAAACTACAGATTGAATTACTTCAATTGAATTATTTTTCTTATCATCATAATTTTCATTATTATTATCATTGAAATAATTCTTTTCAGAAGAATTAACTTCATATTCTTTTTCTTCACTTTCAAAATATTTTTTATTATAATAACTACTATTATAAGTATTATTTCTATAAGGATGTCTTGTATGAAATCTTCTAGAATCATTATAATAATTAGTATTATAATCTTCTTCATAGTAATGTTCATTATCATAAAAATTTTGATTATAATCATATAAATTATTTCCAGTATTTGAATAATTTTTATAATCAGAATAATCATTATATGAATCTTCAAAATAATTTCCTTGATTTTGTCTCTGTTTCTTATATTTAATACTTAAAGATTTCATATCTTGTAATTTATTTTGTAACTCAGTTCTTTTAGGTTCATCAATTCTTCCTTGAACAACATAAAATAAATTTTGCATTTGTTTAAACGTTTTTTGTTCAAATTTCCCACCTTTTGTAACTAATTGTAAATTAGCTTCAATCATTTCTGCTAAACTTCTTCTGTCACCAAAATATAAATTTTGAAATGTTCTTTTTTTTAAATAAATGACTGTCATTTCTGTATATTTAATTTTCTTAAGAATTGTATCTTTATATTCAAAATTACTTAAATTTTGCACATTCTCAGCTATTTCGTTCATATCATTTAATAAATGAGTTAGAGTTTGATTCTGCATAAACAAATTTAATGTATCAACAAATTTTAATGCATAAATGAAATTATCAATTTCTTCATTTGAATATAAATTATTTTCAAATTTTGTTTTCTTTTTGAAATTTTGAAATATTTTATTTAGGTTTATTATATTTTTATTAATTTTGAAATCCATTTCATCTTGAGTTTGTATATTTAATATATCCTCTATTTTATCAAGATGATATGAATTTATTCTGAAATAACTTTGGTATTGATTATTTGGGTTATCATCTTGTCTACTCATATTATATAAAATAAATTTTTAATCTTCTTAATATAATTAATTAGAAAATTAAAATTTGATTAATTAATAACTTAAATTATATTAGAAAATAATAAAAAATTTAATATTAACATTCACTTTTTTTTATTTAGTTAAATAAATAAATTACCTTTATAATTATTTAATCACTTTTTTGAATTTTTTTCTTTTTCTTTCCTTCATTTTCTTTCTTCTGTAAAATTGAAGGAGGTAAACTCAAATCAACATTAAGAATATTATCCAATAAATAATTAATAACTTTATCTTTATTATCTTTATGTTGTTGTCTCATTAATTCAACATCTTTTTTAAAATCAGCATCCATTTGTTCAAAATAATTTTTAGTTACATTTAACTTTTCTTTATCAGCTTCTAATTTATCTCTTTGTTGCATTTCATAATTTTTAATAGTCTCTTGAGCCTCTTTTCTAGCTTGTTTTAATTTTTCATCTTTAAATTTTTTTGCTTGTTTAATCTCATTATTCATTCCATTTTCTTGTTCTAAAAATTTTTTATACCAATCATTGAAAATTTCTTCAAAACTTTTTGGTCTATCTTCAATCATTTTTTTATAGTATATATAATATATATTTATAAAATAAAATAAAAAGTAAAAATAAATTAATATATATCTCTCAATTAATATTTAAAAATGTCATCTGATATAAAAGACTTGAGAGTAGATCAATATGATAATGCTAGAAAAATAATGTATCTTGCTAAAGAAATGTTATTATCATCCGAAAAAATTAATATTAAGGCTACTACAAATTCTGCTGATATTGCTGCTAGATCTGCTGAAAGTTTAGTAAGATTTGGATATGTTACTTATGATAATATTAAAACAGAAACAATTATTGAAAGAGAAAGAAAAAGGGTTAGATTCATTATTACTATTAAGAAAACATCGAATTTCGAAAAACTTTATAAAGAAAATGAAGAATTAAGAAAAAAGAAAGAAGAAGAAAGAAAAGCTAAAGAAGAAAATCAATAAAAAATAAAATTTTGTTTTTGAATATATTATTTAAATTAATTATATTTAAATAATATAAAAAATTACATTTCAAAAATTAAGAATCTTTATATTATAATTTTAATTATATTTGTATTTATAATTGTTATTTAACTCCATTAATTCATTTTTTAATCTACTTTAATCATTGAATAAATTTTTACTAAAAAGAAAAAAGTACAAAAAACTCCTAAACTTCCACATATTAAAAATATAATAGAAGATAAAATTCCCATTGCACTAAAGTAAATTAAAATAGTAGTAAATCTTGTTGTTTTTAAATACTGGAAATAATATATAGAGTAACCAAAAAAATAAATAGTAGGTGAAGCACCAATAAAAAAACTTTTCCACCACCAATTATAATCACCAAAACATAAACAAATAAAACAAACAATAATTGAAATTTCAGATGATATAATAATTAAAACTAATAAAGCAAGCCATAAAAAACCAAATAAATAATAAATTTGATCTCTCCATAATGATGCCATTAAATATAAAAATTCTACAAAAATTGCAGCAAAAGGAATTAAACCAGTAACCCAAACTAAATATTTTATTTTAAAATACCATGGTTTATTTGGAATTGTAGTAGGACATGGATTTATTCTACAAGGGAATTTATATATTTTTTGTTTTATACCAAAAAATGAACCTATTAAAACTAAAGGTGATAAACAACATAACCATATTAATAATAATGAAAATATTTCTGAAAAAGTCATAGCACCATCTGATCCTTCTACAAAAAATAGAAAGTTAATTACAAGAAACATTAAATATAATAATGCTGGATAAAATAATGATGTTAATAATGCATTTTTAAGCCAACTTTTTCCTTTAAACATTTTATACATTCTAGAACTTATATAACCTCCTACAGTCCCCATTAAAGTAAAACTAATTAGCATTAAAGTAATTAAACTAGCCCTTGATTCTGGTTTAAGAGTTCCAATTATAAATATTAATAAAGATATAAAAACCATAGAAAATAATTGAAATCCAGTTCCTACTAAACAGCATAACATCATTGTATTAATTGGTCTTCTAAAAACATCATTACATACTTGTTTCCATCCTACCTCATCAATCAATTCATCTCCTGTTACTTTAATATTATAAATATCTATATCTTTTTTTATAGCTCTACAAAAAATAACAATAATAACAAAAGTAAAAATTAATATTATTAAATTTGAATTTAATAAACCAAACCAATGAATATCACTTTGTAAATGAAGATATCTATCCCATCTTGAAACCATTGTTAAATTTGATTCTTCAAAAATAACATCATATGTAAAAATTACTGATGTATTTTCTTGAAGAACTTGAGGAATTTGTGTCATTTCATATTGATAAAAATTTTTATTCTTTTCACAAACTAATTCATTTATATTAGGATGTTGTAATGATGAAGGATAAACTGAAAAACCAACAATTTCATATAAATCATTTTCATCATTATTTATTTTATGAACATCAACTTTAAAAGAAAAGTGATTATAAATAAATATTGTTTCATAATCATGTGGATTATAATTGATTCCAAATGGAATTCCTCCAGAATAAAAATATTTGGTTATATTTTCATTTGTATCAAAATATGCTCTTGCAGCAGGTAAATTATCTAAATATAAACTCATTGTATATGAATGTGATAATAACCATTTAAATTTATCTATAGTTTGTGAAGTAATATCTGCAACACATAAAACTTTACAATGTTCGTTTTTTGGAATTATTATTTCATAATTAGATTCTCTTATTTTATTTCCAGTTATAAGTTCTCCTAAATTATCATTTATTATTTTAGGATTTACTGGAGAACATAAATTTAAATAATCAAATCTAAATGGAAGATGGGTTACTATACTTTTTAATTGACCTAAACCTACATATTTTATTGTACCTTCTTGATTTGATGATTCAAAATATAATATTACTTGTTTTATAAGGAAAAAGATGACAAATTTATTTAATATTTTCATACTTTTAATGAGATAAAATAAAATAAATATATTTTAAATTAATTAATCTTTTTAAAATTAAATATTACAATTAATTTAATAATAATTATTATTTATTAATTATGATGATCAAATAATAATTAACCTCTTACAAAATATGTAAAATACTAATTAAAATAAAAAAAAGAAGTAAAATCATTTCAAAAAATATATAAAAATATTTAATAATGGAAAAATTTGAAAATAATAATTAAATTTATATTATCTATATAATCACCCAATAAATATTTATATAAAACATAAAACCTCCTTTTTTTAAAAACCAATAATTAGATTAAAAAAATAAAGCACTTTAAAATTCAATAATAAGACTCAAAATTATAAAACATTAAAAGAGAATAAAATAATTAAGAAGTAAAAAATAAAAATTGAAAATACTTAATTATAATTTTCTCTTGAAATTTCCTTCAATAAATCAAGGATACATAATTTTTTACCTTCAGTTTGAATATCATCTTCAATTTCATTTATAGAATCATCTTCATCAGTTGAATTAATTTCATTATCAGAATCACTATAAGAAATTGAAATTTCATCATCTGTATCTTTTTCATTATTATCTTGTAAAATAGATGTATCTTTTAATAAATTTCTATTTTTATTTAAGAATAAAGGAGAAGGTATAATTTCCTGAATTCTTTTTGGAATAATTGGTGAATTTAATAAAAAATCTAATTCATTTTTTTTATTTGATTCTTTAATATCTGAATTTGACATTTATGATTTTTAATAAATAGAAATCATGGGTATATTTATATAAAAAATAATTTTTTATAAATAAATATTATTCAATTTTTATTTAATTCATAAATTAAAAATGAGACAATTTCAAAGTAGTAATTCATCTTTATTAAATAATAGAAATAGTTATATTGATGAATTTAAAAGAGGAATATCTTCAGAACATTTTTATATAATTAAAAAGAATAATAATTCAACAAGAGAAAAAAGATGGATTAAATTATATAATTTAAATAAAGTCAGACAAAATAAATTAAATAAACAAATTGAAGAAAAAAGAAAAAAAGATGATGAAGATTTGATTAGTGAATGTACTTTTAGTCCAAAAATAAATAAAAATATTAGTTTAAATAATAGTTTTTCAATTATCAATAATGATAATTCAAAAAATGAAAATTTTTTTTCTTGTTTAAATTTATTTCAAAGACAAAATGTTTGGAATACAAAAAAACAAAATAAAATAAATAGCTTATCAAATTCACTTATTGAAAAAAAAATGAAAGAATGTTATTTTACTCCAGAAATAAATAATGATGATTATTTAAATAAAACAAAAATCAATCATAAAACAAGTAAATTATTAGAAGATCCTGAATCATATAATCAATATATTAAAAGACTTGAAAAAAAAAGAGAAATTGAAGAAATGAAAAAAAAAAATCAAAGAATGACTCCTGGTTCAGGTTATATTTGGAATAACAAACCCAAAAAATATGATTTAAAATATGATTATAGAAGTCATTCAAATACAAAAAAAATTTTACCAAGAAGTAAAAGTAGTAATATTTTAATTGTTAAAAATAAAAATAATAATATAAATATTAAAAGATATATAGATATTGATAAAAATGATTATTATGAAAAAGTATATTTAAAAAATAGTTTTAGTACTAAATATAATAATTGTAATCAAAATATTGATTTTAATTTTAAAGATAATTATGAAAATCAAAATAATCATTTATTTGAAAAACCTATTGAGTTTAATAAAGCTGTTAAAATTTTGCATAATGAATTGTATTCAATTCAACTTTTATCTAATGATTATTAAATATTTTTTTAAATTTAAAAAACTAAATAAAAAATAAAATTATAAATCAATAATTTATATTAAATAATATGTATTTTAAAATAATATATATATTTCAAATAAAAGATTATTTATTATTATTATTATTATTTATTTTTTTTTGTAGATCATCTTTTAAACTCATAAAATGAACAGCAAGTTTATATAAAGATTCACTAATTAATTTATGTTCTTCATTAACTCTAAATTTTTGTTCTTCATATGATTTTTTATAAAATTCTAAGTCTTCCCCTTTATCTTTCTCATTTTCTTCTTTTTCTTCTTTTAAATTTTTAATAATTTCTTCTTTTTGTAAATTTTGTAATTTTAAATTTTGAATTTCATTTTTTAATCTTATTATTTCTGCATCATTTGAATGATTATTAGAATTATAATTATTTACTATATTTGAATTTTTAGCATTTACTTTTTTTGGTAATGTATTTGAATTTTCTGTTTTTAATTTTTCATTTTCTTTTTGCAATGTTTTATATTCATTTATTAAATTTATTTTTTCTGTTAACATTTTTTCATTTAAATTTTTATGAGATATTAATTCACTTTTAAATTTATCTATTTCATTTTTATTATTTATTAATGTATCATGTAATTCATTTTCTAATTTCTTTTTTTCTGTAAGTAATTTATCATAATCAATTTTAAGTTTTTGAAAATTTAATTCAACTTTCTGAATTTCTAATTCAGCTTTTTCTTTTTCAATTCCTAATTTTTCATTTTCAATTTTTAACTTTTCTCTTTCTTGAATAAGGTCATTATATTCCTTTTCACTAATTTGTTTCATTTCTTCATCTGACATTAATTTAATATACTTATAAATAATAAAATAATATAATATATAAAATAATAAAAAAATAAATATTTATATAATTTAAGCAAGAAATAAAATATAAATAACACTAGCAAATATTATAATTAAAAATATTTTAAGAAGCAATTTCCTATTTCCTTTTACATTATCTAACATTTTTTTAACTTCCTGAGAACCTTTTTCAACATTATCATATGCAATATCAGTATTTCTACTAATATTATCAATCATTAATCCTTGTCCATAAATCATTTCTCCTATTCTTTTCATCATTGTAGAAACAGTACTCATTGTTTTTTCTATTGCCTTAACTTCTTCTAATCTACTTTCATAATATTTACTTTGTTTTTTTTCTTGAATTTGAGTATTATTTACATTTAATAAAACGTCATTTTCTTCATTTTTATTATTTTCATTTGAATTTACAAATTCATTATAATTTGATGTTGTTGTTCTTGAACGAGATAATTTTGTTTTTCTCTTTTCTACTTTTTGAATTAATTCACTTTGTTTTACTAAAAATTGCTTAAAATTATAAGTTAATTGACCAGTTCTTAAATTTAATATTTCTAATGAATTATTTATTGCAAATTTTTCATATTTATTTAAAGGGGTATTTTTTATATCTTTATTTTTTAACATTTTCATTTCATTTTCTATTTCTATTAAACTTCTTTGAATATTTGAAGATGCTGATGAAAATTTTAAATGATGATCATTAAAAGCACTACTTTTTTTTGACATTGATGTTATTTGTTTTATATTATTATCAGCTTCATTAATTTGTTTAAGTAATCTTATACATTTATGCATTGGTGAATATTTTTCACATTTAAATGAAAAAGGTTTTATATCAGTTTTAATATTTGAAACATAATCATAAAATTCTTTAGTGACATTCATTTTTTCTTTAAAAAAAATATTTTATTTAAATGTTTTTTTTTTATTTTTGAGAAAAAAAAATAATATTATTTTGTTGAAAAAACTTATATACCATATACAAAATTTTTTATATCAATTATTTATAGAAGATGATACTTCAAATTTCCCTTCAACTTCTTTTCCATTTTGTAAAATATTAATGTAAAAAAAATGTAATTCTTCAGGAGTGTCAATACTTTTAATATTATGAATTTCATTTTCATTACTAACATTAGAATTAGAATTAATAGATTTAGAAATTTTTTTATGAAATGAACTTTGAGTAGAAACAAATTGTTCATTTGAATTAATACTATTAGCATTAATTAACCTTTTATCTTTTATAATTATATTAGAACGAGGAATATTTGGTGATTTTTCTTCTTTTACTCTTTTATATAATTGATTATAAATAATTTTAATATTATTTACAGAAGATGTTGATTGAGTTAAAGGATTATTTAATTGTTCACTTGATGCTGAATTTGTTGAATTGTCTCTGTTTCTTAATTCTTTTTTAAATATATTATTAAATTTATATTTTTGAGAATTAAATGAATTTCTTAAAGGATTTGATGATGAATTATTACTTGAATTAAATAAATAATCATTTTCTGTAAAAGTATTTCTTTTATTTCTATAATTTTTTATATTATTTGAATTTCCTTTTCTTAAATAATTTTTAGTTGAATAACTAGGAGTATATGAAAAATTAATATTTTTTTTTGTTTGATTTGAATTTGAATTATTAATGTTTGAAAATTGTGAAAATGATAAAATATTAGAATTAATAGGTGATTTAGTATTTTTTATATATATATTTTTTTCAAAATTATTATTTCTTCTTTGTGAACTTTGATTTGAATATAAATAATTATTTTGTCTATTTGATGAATAACTTTTATACATATCTGTCATTATATTATTATTTTTATAATTTGTTAAATTTGGATTTTGTTTAAAATATTGATGACTATTATTACCACTATCATTATTTGTTTTCATTATTTTTTGTGTATCAGATAATAAATTTGTCATGTTTAACTTTGTATGAGTAAGGGGAGACATGAAAGTAATATTTTTTAATTTCAAACCTTTTTTATTTAAAGAAACATATGAAGACATTAAATATTTTATAAAATACTATATATTTTTTTTTTATTTTTTAATTTTTATTATATAGAGAATTTTATATTTATTTTTCTATCTTTTTAAATTTTTTTAAAAAATTAAAATGAGAAGTTATATAAAAAGCAAAATAACAGAATCAATCAAAGAAGAAAATAACTCTCAAGAACATTATGAACCAAAAACCTCAACATATAGAAATAAATACAGAAGAAATTTATATCTTAAAGAGACTGAAATAAAAAATGATGATAAATTTCAAGAATCAACATCATCTCCTTCTTCTTTAATAAGAAGAAATAGGAAAAAAACTGAAGAAAAAAAAACAGAAACAATTATAAATGAACCAAATACAAATTCATATAAAAGAACTAAAAAAAGACATAAAAAATTAAATGAAGAAAAAATAAATGAAGATAATAATAATTCTAATTCATTTATTAGTAAAAGTTATAGGAATAATTATAATAATAATTTCGATGAAACTCAAAATAAGAAAATAGATGAAAAAACTAAAATAACAAATAAATATGAATTTATGGAAATAAATGATGTTGATAAAATATTAACAAAAGATTTAAAACAAATTTATTCTCAAATTAAATTTGATAATATAGATTTTAAAAATAATATATTTTATAAAAATTTTGAAAATTTAATTGATAGTATGGGTACATTTGATAAAATGAAAAAAAATTATGTTCCAAGTAAAAATAGTCAAGAAGTTTTAGATAATATTTTACCTCCTAATTTATTAGTTCAAAAATATACTCAAAAAGTTAATAAATAGAATAATAAATTATTATTATATCTAATCTATAATTTAAAATAATAATTTAATTATATAAATCATAAAAAATTGAAGACATAAAAAATTTTTTATAAAATAAGTAAATTATCTTTTTTCTTTTTCATTTTTAATGAACAATTCTATTTTTCTTTTTTGTGAATTCATATATTGATTATATATTTGTTGTTGAATTTTGGCCTCATTTTCTTCAATTTTATCATCATTTACAAATTCCATTTCCTCCATTTCTGAAATTTTTTTACTTCTGTTTAAATTATTATTTTTTAAAATATTTTTATCACTTGATTTTGAAATTTTTTTCCCTTTTTTTAAATTATCTTCAATTTCTTTTTCTTTTAGCATATTTACAAATTTTTGTTTACTTTGACATAAGAAAAGTATATCAATGGTTTTTTCAGATTCAATTAAACAATCATTATATAAATTAATATAATTATCTTCATTGTTTATTTCATTATAATTATTAACTTGAGAATGTTGTATAATTGAATTATCTGAATTTATATTTATTGCTGAATTATCTTCAGAATTTATTGATTTTTCTTGTATTTTTCCACATAATTTTTTTATATTATTTATTACTTGTTCATATTTTAATGAAACATTGGAAAAAATATCTTGATTTTCAATATATTTCCTAGTCAATTCCTCTTCTTCTTTAATTAAATTAATATTCATATTTTTATCTTCAATATCTAAAGTTTTAACTGCATTTATTTCTTTATTATTAATATTTTCATTAATAACAATTGAACTTTTTAATTCAGTTAATTTATCTATTAATTTTTTAATTCTTTTTTCAATATCTTTTTTTTCATTTTCTTTATTAATTACTTTATTAATAATATAATTAAAATATTTATCCTTTTGAATAATTTTATCAACCATTAATTTTAAATTTGAAGTTCCAGAAAATAATTTAATTTTCCTAAAAGCTTCTTCTAATTCTATATTTTCATTTAATACTTTTGTCATTTTCTTATTAAGGAAATTATCTAATAAATATAATAATTGAAGAATATGTCTTTTATTAATTTCTTCTTTATCATTACCTGAATTTTTTGCTTCATGTGCAATTTGTTGTTGTCTTTTATATCTATCATCAGCTGAATTTAAAAACATCCATTTATTCTCTATTATAGTTTTATAATAACCTAATTGAAGATCATATTCATTTTTTTTAAAATAATTTTTCTTTTTTTGTTGAGTTATTTTATTATATACTTGATTATATTTTTCCCTTATTTCATTTTCATGTAATCTTTCTTTTTGAATTCTTAATTTTAATTTATTATTTTTATCCTCATTTATATTCATTTCTTTTACTTTACCTTCAATATCAATTTTTAATTTTTGGATCATTGAATTTAATGTTTTTGTATTAAATAATTCTTCTCTTAAAGTTTTTTTGTTTTCTTTAATTGCTTCTTTTATATTATCATTTATCATACTTGCTTCATCACTTTTTTTTTTTGTTTTCATATCAATAGTATTAATGGAATATATTTGTTTTTCAATACTATCTCTTTCTTTTTCTATTTTTCTCCTTTCTAATATTAAACTATCATATTCACTTTTTAATCCTATTAATACATTTGTTAAATCATTTATTTGTTTTTTTTGTAACATACTTACATTTTCATCTACTGAAGCTAAATAATATTGTTTTTTATTTAAATTCATATATTTCCCACCTATTTCACTTATTGATTTATTTAGAATATTTTCATCTCTTTTCATTATTTTAAATTTTTTATTTATTTTTTTTTTGAAAAATTATTAAAAAATTTTTATATTTATATTTGAAAAATAAATTAATAAACCAAAATTATAAATAAATATTATTCATTTTAAAAAAAAAATTTATTGTAACTTAAAAATTATATTATAATTTTCAAACCAATTTCACATTATTTAATCCATAAATAACAGGAGCAGTTTTAAAAATATTATTTTTCTTAACTTCAATACTATTAGTCTCATCCAAAACAACAGTTTCTTTAGCAACTTTTCCTTTATCTTTAGGATTAGGCTTTTTATTATCTTTTTTATTTTTATCATCTTCTTCAACATTTTCTTCTTCTTTTTTCTCAATAGGAATTCTTTTAGGTTCTTTATATTTATTAATAGAAAATGACATATAATCACCTTTCTGTATACTACCTTCAATAATATCATTCATCATTTCACTAACTTCATTATAATTGACTGACCATTTAGTAGTAAGAATACTAGCAACACCACATATAGTCATCATTGCAATTGTATCTAAAGGTTGATAATTGAAATTAAATGTTTTTGGAATTAAACTATTTTGATCAACGAAATTTTTAGTGTTTGAAATTCTGTCAAATATCAAACCAATACGACATTTACTATAACGACTTGTGTCAAAAATTTCAAATGGGAATTGATATAATAAAGCAGTTTGACTTGTGAAGATAAAAGTATTACTATTCATATATAATTTTTGTAATTCTGGAATAGATGGTTTATGATCATATGATATTACACCTTCTAATGCTGAAACTACAGGAGCATCTTTATCTTTTTTACCACCACCACCTCCTCCAGAAGCCATATTTTCATTAATTAAATTTTTTATATCATATTTTAATTTCATTTCATTTGAATAATCTAAATAATATCTAACTGTTCCAGGAAGAGAAATAGATGATGAACCTGATGTGAAACCTGCTGTTTTTAATCTCATTATATTTACATTTAAGGAAAAATCATTTGATTTATATGGGATTTTACCAAAGAATGATAAGGATTCTATTGGTAAATCATATAATCTATGATCAATTAAAAATGTTATTTGTTCTAAACCACTTGTTGGTAATGGAACATCTGAACTTTCTGTTTTTTTAGCATCTTTTTTACCTTTATCTGCTGGTTTTTTTGCTGCAGCTTTTTTGTCTTTTGGATTTGGTTTTGCTTCTTCTTCAGTTTCTAATATTACTGGGTTTATTATATCATTAATATCTTTGAATGCATTTTTTATTTCTTCTGTTAAATTATTTTCTAAGTCAAATAATATTTTATTTATTTTATCATTTTGTTCTAGGAATAATTTTTCCATTTCTTCATCAGTTACAATAACTGTTTTAATTAATATATGTTTTAATGTTTTAATAGTTTGAATCATATCATCAATTTTTTGATTAATTTCTCTATTTAATACAATTCTTTTAATATAATATGATACTTGTCTATCATCTTTAATAGTCATCAAACCAATATATAAAAGAGTTTTATCTTCAGTCATTTGGAAAATGAAATAAGCAGAATTATTAGGTAAAAAGTCTTTAACATCAGTATTCCAAGAATTATAGAAATTCTCATTCGCATTTTTATAATATGGAATTTCATTAATATAATTCCTATAATTAAAAATTGATTCAGGTAAAGATGCAGTTCTATAAATATCACCAAAATCACAATCAAAAGAAAATGAAGATAATGATTTATTATATAAAGCAAAAGTTGACCAATCTCTACTTTTTGGATTAACATATCTTTTAATAACATCTTCATTAAAATATTTTTTAACTGCACTATTTTGATAATCAACTAAAGCTTTAAATGCTAATTCAATATTTAAATATCCTGAAGTTTCTAACACACAAAAATAATATTTCATTAATTCTTTTGGATGATTTTTTAATATGTCATCATATTCTTTATTTTCATTTCCTAATATTAATTTTTCAAAATCTGATATTAAATTGATTGTATTTTGATGGAATTTTTGAATTACAATTTTATCTTTTTCAGGATCTTTTTTATTTTCTGAAGTTTCATCTTCATTTTCTTCTTCTTCAGGAGGATTTTGTAATTTATTTACTTTTTCTAATGTTTCGGTTTTCCAAAGTATTTTTAATTCTTTATTATGCATACTTTGTAACCTAAAACTATTAATTTTTTCAATAAAATATAATAAGTATTCACTTGAAATTTTTGGAATTAAACTTTCACATGAACCTAATAAAGAAATTGATTTTTCATATCTATTCATATTTTCTAAATTATCTCTTGCATCAATTGCATTCATTTTATGAATTTGTTTAGTTAAACCATTTAAATAATCTATAACTTCTTGATTGTATTTTACACCCTCTCCAAATTTTTTATCAATATCTTTATCATTTAATGATAATTTTTGACTTTGATGACTTTCTCTTTTTATTCTTGCTTTAAATTCTCCTATTAAATTATTTATTTTGGCATAAATTATTTTTGAATATGCTAAAATTCTATGAACTGGCATGTAAATAAGGGAATTATCTATTCTTAATGGAATGAAAGTTTGAAGATTATTTAAATATGATGATATATCTTCTAATAATTTTAAACAATTTTCAAAAATATCACAAATAATTTTTAATTCTTCTTTACTAACATAAACAAATAAATTATTTTTAGTAATACATTCTAATGTAATATCTATATAATCATATAATGAAAAAATAATAAAAATATTCATTGATGATTGTGCTAATATATTATTAAATTTTTTTAAACGTGGTGAAATATCAGTATCAAAATATTTTAAAACTGCATTAATATTTGATTTTTGTTCTTTAATAATATTATATTCATTAGCTCTAATATTTTCACTATATTTTTTAACAAGAGCTCTAACCATATTAATTAATGCATAAGTATAAATTTGATAAAAAATACTTTGTGATGAAGTATATTTATTAGTTTTAATTTTATTTTCATATATATTATCACAATAATCAATAACATTTAATAAATAATTAATCATTTCTTCATATTTACCCATATAATCAAAAATTTGACACATTTTTCTTACTACTCTAAATAAAATATCAGGTTCTTGATTTATATTTTGCACTTTTAAAAATAATTTTGTACAAGATTCAAAATCACTTTCAATAAAATTAATATTTGCTAAAATTATATTAGCATCAATAAAACAATCTTTTTCTTTAAGAACTAAAGAATGGAAAATTGCTTCTGTACAAAATTCTTTACTAAAATTAAAGAATCCAGTATTATAATATTCTCTTCCAAGTTCAATCCAGGAAATATGTGATTTTAAGTCATCAGCATATTTAATAACAGCATCAATATTTTCAATTCCAGTTGGCATAAAGGAATCTTCAGTTTTAGTATTTAAATCAATTGAATATTGTCTTAAATCATCTCTTTTTTTTTGAACAATATCAATTGTTAATTTTTGTTTGTCTTCAATTAATTCAACCATTTTTTCAAATAATTCTTTAGAAACTTTATTATTTTGATCATTGACACAAATATTAAATACTAATCTATAAAATTTCAATTCATATGCGAAAACCATATAAGGATCATTTAAGATATATTTTGCATATAAAATTCCAAATTTTGCCATTAATAAAGATTCACTATGATAATAATATTCATTCATAAATTTATCAAACATATATGAGAAATAATAATAAAATTGATATGGTGTTTCAAAACTTTTTTGACAGAAAATTGTATAATTTGGTAATGAAATATTTGAATTTTTAATTTCAGATGATGGAGTTGCATTTATTTCATTTTCTAAAATTATTCTTTTAATAAAGTTTTCAGGCCATTCATAAGTTAACCATCCATCCAAATTTTCAGGTAAAGTATAAACAGCTGGAATATTAATATCTTTTTCAATATAATAATGAGTAACTAATGAAGAAAGAGGATTTATATCCTCTCCTACAAAATTCATTTGTTCAATATTTTCTTTATTTTTTTCAAAGAATTCAATAACATTCATTGTCTTAATTGAAAGTTCTAAAATTTTTTTCAAAACATAAAAAGCATCTAATAAATATTCTTGTTTTTTTTTATAATCTTGAGTTACCATTGAAAGAAAAACTTCAATTTTAAATAAATGTTCCATATGTTGAATATTTAAATAAACTGGATAAGGATCATAATCTAATAATTTAGCAAACACAGTTTTAGTATTAGAACCTTTCTTAGAATAATTTCTAGACTTTGCTCTTTCAGATGCTTTACTTTTTGCTTTAGAAGCAGTACTTTTATGTTTACTTTGTTTTGAAGTTGCACTTCTTTTACTTTTTGATCTTTTACTTAATCTACTTGTTCTAGATGATGAACTTCTTTTTGAATGAAGTGTCTTTCCATCATCTTCTAAATCGTCTTCATCATCGAATAATGGTTCTATTTCTAATACAATATCAGCTGCTTGATTTAAGTTATCTTCTATGTCTTGATATGGATAATTATTTTTATATAACCATGATGCTAATTCAAATATTACGTTACAGACAAAAATGTTTTGATCGGTTTTTAATAGTTCAATTGCTGAATTGTATGCTTTGAATTGATCTGCTTTATTTTTGGAACTTCTTGCTAATTTTGTAAATAATTTTGCTTTTGTTAATACATCTTTATTCCCTGTTCCACCACCTTCTAAATTTTGAAGGAAACTTTTTCCTTGTTTTGAATAATAAAATAATTTATGTTCTAATAATACATGATGAAAATTATTTGGTATTATTCTTAAAGCATCTCCAATTACTTTTTCTCCTAATTCCCAATTTTTAGTTTCATTTATACAAAGGCAAAAAATACTAAAGAATAAAAGAAGAAATTCAGGGTCTGAATATAATGTTGCACCACCTGCTCTGTTACTCATTAAGATTTGATGTAATGTTTGGAATTTTTGACATAATTTTTCTCTATTTTGAGGTTGATCAATTAAATTAATAGAAATTGAAAAAAAGGCTTTTAAATCTTGCAATATTACATAATATTGTTTTGCACTTTCTGCAATTTTAGCACTTGTAATTATTTTTTCAATAGCTTCCATATATAATTTAATTTGAGGTAAACGTTCTTGTTTTTCTTTATCAACTAAATTTAAAAGTGAATCACCATATAAAAGAAAACCTAAACAATACCATTTTTTTAAAGTTAAACTAATATCTCTTTTTCTAATATTATTTATATCAATATTATCATAAGTACTAACACATTTATCACTACAATAACATGAATACTTATAATTTTTCAATTCAAACATTTGAATCCCATATTTATACCATAATTCACTATCTAATTCAAGTGTACTTTCATCATTAAAATTTACTTTATATGTATCAAGTAATTCAATTCCTTTTTTTAAAGCATCAAATTTACCCTTTTCATCAGGATTAATAATTGCATTTTCTAAATTAGTAAAACAATCACTGATTAATGTCATATCTTGAGATGGAGAAAAAGCACCTGGTTCAGCTTTTCCTCCTTTATTTTGTGCTGGTGCTTTTGCAGGAGCTGCTTTCTTTTTTCCTCCTGCTGCAGGATCACTAGGAATATTTGATGCTTTGGCTTTTATAGTATCAAATTTTTTCCTATATTTAGAATCAATTTTCCTTGTTAACATTATATCACAAATTCTAATACATTCTTCTTGTTTACCTTTATCATTCAATAATTTACAATATGCTTCTGTTAAATTACAAAATAAATCAACTTTTTTATAATAATCAGTGTCATTTTTTTCTGCATTTATTTGTTCATAAAATATCATTGAATTATTCATTGCTTCAAATAAATCTGCAAAAAGAGGTAAAACATTTTCAGTAGTTAATGATGTGAATGTTGGGGCATTTATTAAAACTAATAATCCATTCCAAAATTCAATTCCAGCATTAAATATTAACCAAGGTTGATTAACAGAAACTGCTAATTTTGTAGCTTCTTGTAAATTTTCTATTAAATTTTTTCTCCATTCATCAAATTTATTAGTTTCAATATCAGTATATTTCTTCCCAGGAGTATCAAAATTATCATAATTATTACCATATAATTCAAGTCCTTCTTCAAGTAAATATTCTTTATAACACATCGCACAATTTAATTTAACTTGACTTATTCCAATTATTTGTTCTATATCTTTTGTAGTACTTAATCCTTCAATATATGGGCTTAATATTTTATCTATTTCCATAACTGATTCATATTGATCACATTTATAACAATATCCTGCAATTTCACTACAAATATTAATAAAATGTTTTTTATCATCATATAATTTTAAATCATGTTTAACTTTGAATTCATTAATTTCTTCTTCTACAAAATCATGGTCACTTTTAGGTAATTCAAATTCATCAAATTTAAAATTCCTAATTAATTCCATACATTTATCAATACTTTCTTTTTGTGTATCTGGATTTTTTGAATTTTTAATATTATCACTTTCAAATATTAACTTATCGATAATATTATCAGGATCTTTATATACTGAAACTTTAACTCCAACATATCTTTTTAAATAAACTAAATATTGTTCTAAAAATCTCTGATGATAAGAAACATTGTTAGTAATAGAATCAATTAAATTAGGATCATCAGATTTAACAGCATTTGCTCCTTTAGCAGGAGCCTTTCCTCCTTTAGCATTCCCTTGATTAGCACTAGCATCACCAAAAGTTAATTTATTTTTAGGAATAGAATAATCATTATTTAAAGCTTTAATTAAATTCGAATTTGCTTCTTGTAATAAATCTTCATCTAAATAATATTTTGCTAATTCATAATGCATTGCAGCACGAAGCATATTTTCATTTGATGATATTTGTTCTAATTGTTCAGTTGAAGTATAAAATGCTTTATATAAATATTTTCTTAAACTCTTTTTAAAAAATGGCATTGCTGTATTAAAAATAAGCATTGATGTCTCATTAATTAAATCATAATCTTGTAATCTTGCACATCCACTCATATTTCTATCTAATATTTGTAAACTATCTTTTAATATATCTATTCTTTTTTGTCTTATTATATCAACTGGTTGTACATTTTCTTTTAAATCTTCTTCTAAATCATAAATTATTTTTTGTGAACGTATATTTTCCAAAAATATTTTTCCTTTAAGGGAATTACTACCACTTTGGAAGAGGAAATAATATAAATTAAAAGCAGTTGTAAGCATAGATGGAAATTTCATTATAGAAAAAGCTAATTCTGCTAAAACATCACTTTTCCAACTTTCTAATTTAATAGATGCACCACTTTGATATTTATTAGTTTTACTATCAATATTTTTAAAAAAATCAGGACATAAAGCAGTAATAACACCATTGACTTCTTTATCAATATCTTTATCAGTAATAATATTTGATTTAATAGCTTGTACAGTATATAAATATTTAAATTGAGGATAATTTGGATTTGTTTCACCATCTTTTTTAATATTACCTAAAGCACCATTATTATCTCTATTAAGATGAATTCTAATTCTAAATACTTCATCCATAAAATCACAATCTCCTTTTTTTTTTAATATTTCCCCAATTTTATCAAGAGCTTTTGATCCTTCTGCTTTTTTATCTGCTTCCATATAACATTCAGCTAACTTTACTAATATATAAATTCTCCAATTAAAATCCATATCATCACTTTCTTCAAGTAAAGCAGAAATTTTCTCAAAAATTTCCCAAAAATATCCAGCCCAATTTAATTTAAGATAGTCTTTTAATATATTACAAGTAATAATAGAAGCATTGTATAATGTAGTAGAATATTTTTCTTTATTTTCAGGTTTAGCAATTAATTCAACTCCTTTTTGAACATTTTTAATACTTTCTACTAAAGTTTCAGCTGCTTTTTCAGCTTTTAAATTTTCATTTTTTACTTTTTCAGCATTGACTTGTGCTCTGACTAAAAGTGCTCTTATATAATAATTATTTTTATTTACACCTTTTGAACTATCCATTTCAAAATAAATATCTATTAAGTTTTTTGCTATGTCAGGTAAACCACATATAAAAGCTGTTTCCGCTAATTCGACTATTCCATCTGTTGATGTTGTACTTAATGCTTGGACTAAATTTATTGAAAAAGGCTCATATAGTTTTTTAATTATTTCTATTGATTTATCCTTAAATGTAACATCTGTATTTCGGTTTTCGTAATAGTATTTTGCTTGATCTAATTGGTTTTTTAAATATCTTTCTGAAACTGACATTTTATTTTTTTAAATTATATATTTTTTTTATTTTATTTTTATATAATTGTTTTATTTATTTTTTTTAGTTAAAATTAAAATAACAGTTTAAGAATTGATTGCTATTCAATATTTTTACTTTTTCAATTAATTAGATACAATAATTAATAATCATATTGTGAATTTGATTTTTTATTACAAAATGTTATTAGAATTGTAATAAAAAAAATATCAACCTTATATTTCATTTATTTTCTCATTAAATCACATTAAAAATTTATTAAAATTTAATTTTATGAATTTCACTTTAAAATTTTATATTATTAATTTAAAATCTTAAAATAGCTATCAACTTATGCATCTTAATTTTTTTATAAAAGTTTAATAAAAAAATCAAATTTATTGGTCAGATACCGACATGGGAATTAAATTTTTATATTAAAATTTTTATTATAAAATTTAAATCATGAAATAGCTACCAACTCATGCATCTAAATTTGAATAAAATTTTTAATTTATTAAAAATAATTATTTATATTATATATGACAATATTAATAAATTTAATTATTTGAAAAAATAATCAATTCTTTTTTTTTTGATATTTAATTAATCTTTTTATTTTAAATATATTATTCCCTTTTTGATTTTCATTTATATTTGATTTGACATTATATTCTGTTTTTTTATAATCTTTAACATTTACAGTGTCACAATATTTTAATATTTTACTCTTTTTTTTTGAATTTTTTTCTGATAAAGCTTGTTGAAGTATATAAGAAATATCATCTTCCTCTTCTCCTAATTTATTTTTAATTTTCAAATTTTGATAATTAACATCTTTTAAATAATTTAATGATTGTGTAATTTTTCTTAAATATGAATTTTCTTTTATTAATTCTGATATTTTTTCCCTTATTTTCTTTTCTTTCTCTATATTTATAAAATAATCATTTTTTATAAAATATAAAAATGATAAAGATATCTTTTTTAAATTTTTATTTTCATTTATTAATATATCTATTTTTTCTTTTAATTCTTTATTTTTTTTATTATCTAGATATTTAAAATATTTTTCAGCATAAAATTTTATATTATTACAAAAAAAACTTTTTTGAACTTTAATTATTTTTAATAACATTTCAATTATATTATTTTTTTCATATTTAAATTGAAAATTTTCTCTATCAATAAATTTCCCTTTTTTAATTATAGAGAAAGAAATTTGTTTAGATTCAATAAATTGGTTTTCAAAATCATAATTTTTTTCATTATTCATATCAAAAGTTATATTATTAATAAAACATGTTGTAGTATTTGCTAATTTTTCATTTGTATAATTTTCATTTTTAATATTATTTGAAACTCTTAAAGGTAGAAGTTTTTTATTTTTATTTTTTGATTTATTTTTAATGAAAAATTTAAAATCTTTTGTTAATGCTTGATTAAATTTTAAATTAAAACTATTATTAATATATTTATTATAATAGTTTTTAATTGTTCTTTTATTAGGAGTATTTTTATGTTGAATTTGGGTAAATTCACTTTTTAAATTATTGATTATTTTATCAAAACTCCTTGGAGTTTCTTTTGTACTTTTATCTTTGCTTTTACTTTTATTTTTTTCAAATTTTTTATCAAAAAATTTTTTCATATTTAATGGATTAATTGGAGTCTTAATTCTTGAATTTGATTGATTGATTATATTATAAATATCATTTTTATTATTATTATTCATTGTTAAATTACCTATAGAAATATTTTTTGTCTTTTTTTTCAAAATATTAACTCTTACATTATAATTATTAATTATAGGTTCATTTTTTCTTTGTTTTTCTTCTGTTAAATTTTTAATAGTTATAGAATCTTTTGTTAAATTCATATTTCTATTAAAATCATTATTATAATAATTATTATTAATATTCAAAAATTTTTTCCTAAAATTGAACATTTTATTTAAAATATAATTGTTTTATTTTTTTAAAAAAAAATAAAATTAAATATAATGTTTTATATCAAAATATTCATCATTGTTATAATAATCAAAATCAATTCTATTAGAAGAAACTTTCCAAGCAACATCAATATTATTATATCCAATTCCCCAATTCTCTTCTTTATTATTATTAATGATAATCAAATTATTAAATTTTCCTCCTATCATATAAGTTCCATCATTTTGATCATCTATACCTTTAGGAACCAAAGAAGCAAATCGATAAAATCTATTTTTAACTTTATTTTTTTCATATTCTAAAATATGACTAGCATCAATTTGTGTTTCAAAACTTTTAAGAATATCAAAATTATCATTTCTAAAAGAAATATAAAAATCAATTTTTCTATTTTGATAAACATCAATTACAATAACAAGTCTAGTAGTATTAGAAGGAGCAAATTCATTAAATGCATGAAAATCTTTATTTTTAACATCATAATAACAAGGTCTCCAACCATTACCTCCATTCATTATTCCAATATCAACTATACCATTTATTCCTAATACTCCAAATGATATATATGCATTTCTATTACCTGTATTTAAAGTATATGGGAGTATTATATCACCTGTTACTTTTGAGTATCCTGTTTTATATGGAGAATAAGCATAATAATGGGCACCTGCTTTTGTTTGGTACCCATCCCAAAATCTTTTTTTTATTACAATCACATCATTTATTTTATCAAAATGCATTATTGTGATTAATGAAAAAAATGTAAATTTTTAATCTTTTAAATTAATTATAGCTTTTTATAGTGTATTGATTGATAATTTCTTGATATTTATATTTTTATTTAATATGTATATTTAAGATAAAATTATTTATTTATTAACTTGTTATTATAAATTAAGATTTATTGCCAAAATATATAAATATATATAATAAAAATATTAAAAAAAATATATATTTAAAATTGATACTATATTCATATATGAAAAAGAGATTTATAAATTTTAATTTGCCTTTTTTTCTAATTGAATAAATTTTTTTTCCAAGTCATTTATATCAAATGATTTAATTGCATTTCTTTGTTTATTAGTTATAATTTGTTTTAATAAGTCTCCAGAATTTTCTGAAGATGTATAATCTTTCTTTTTCAAATATAATTTTTTTTTTGTATTATATAAAATTTGAATATTAGAACTTTTCAAACTCATATGTCTTTTTATAATTTTTGGGGCAACATTGTTATCAATTTGGAAAATAACATTATTTTTATTTTTTGAAACATTCATTTTTAATTCATCAAAAGATATTTTTTCTGTCAATTTAAAATTTTTTTTTGAATTATTATCTGAATAAGTATAAATTGGATTTTCATTAATTTTTATATTTTTATTATATAAAATTTGAGGATAATTTTCTTCATTTTTTGAATTTATTTGAATTAAATTTTTGTTCCCAATTCTAAAACTATTTAATGTTTGAAAAGAATTTGAATTTAAAGAATTGTTTGTTGAAATATTAGTTGAATTATTTGTTGAATTATTTATTGAATGATTTAATGTATTTTTTATTAAAATTTTTGGCATTTCTTTATTTGAATTATATAAATTTAAATTATTATAATTTAATGTATTTCTATAAGTTTTACTCATTTTATTTTTAGTTGAATAATCTATTATTTGAACTAAATTTATTCTTTCTTTATTTTCAATTTCATTTTCTTCTTTTAAACTTTGTTCTAATTCTTTCATTTTTTTTTCGTTTTCAATTTTATATTTTTTTTTTATTTCTTTTCTTCTTATTGCTTCTATTTTTTTTAATTCTAATTCTTTTACTTTAGACTCTTTTTCCTTCATCATATCATTAAATAAAACTTCTTCTTCTCTTTTTTTTCTTTCTTTTTCTTTTCTTTCAATATCTTTAAGAATTCTTTCTTTTTCTTTTTCTTCTTTATTTTTTTCTTCTTCTTCTTTCCTTTTTTCTTCCTCAATTTTTTTTTTTTCCTCTTCTTCTTTTATTTTTTTATCTTCTTCTAAAACTAAATCAGCTTTTTCATAAGAAAAAGTAAAATTATTTTTCATTTTAGGAATATATTTTCTAACATCATCAACATTAGATAAAAATTCCAAATATGGTATAATTCTAATTAATTCTCTATCATTAATATCATTTAACCAACTTTTAATAGGAAATCCATTATCATTATTTAAAAAATAACAATTTGGTGTATTATCAACAATAATAATATCATTCATATTTCTATTTAATTTTTTTAAATCTTTTGTATAACCATTATTAATAAAAGAACAATGTTCTCTAAATAATTTAAAATTACAAACTTTTTTTTTATCTAATTGTTCAATTAATGGAATAGCATATTGTGATAAGCTTGCAGTAAAAATAACAATTTCATATAAATTTGACATTTTTTCTAAAAATTCATCAACTCCAGGTCTCTTTAAAACATTTGCTTTTATATTTCTATTTTCAAAATTAATATTTAAACTAATATCACAATTTGAATTATTAACATTTATAAAAATACTATGAACCAAAGTCTCATCTAAATCTAAAACTAATGTTTTTTTAAATTTTGAAACTTTATCAGGTAAAAATTTATCTAAAGTACATATTGGCTCTTTTAATTGTTGATTATTTTGATTATTATTTATCTCTTTATTATTTATTGTTTGATATATTGTATTATTTAATAAATTTATATCTTGAGATAAATCATTTTGTTCAATTATTGAACATTGAAAATTTTCGTTTTGATTTAAAACTTCCATCATATTATTTTTTTTATTTATTAAAAAAATATAAAAAAATTAAAAAATAAATAAGTAAATCTTTTTTTTATTCAGTTACTTTTTTTTCTCCTGTTATATATTGTACAACAGTAGAATATGGATAAATATCACCATGTACATAAAAACGAATCATAGTATCTCTTACATTTCTAAGAGCTTTTCTTACATCTGGAATTTTTTTAATAACAATTTCTTTTAAAACAGGAATTAACTTAAATAAAATATCATCATCTTTATCACCAATCCAAGTCTGAATAAAAATACCATTATCACTTTGTAATTGAAAATTCCCACAAGCATTATCAATAATAATAACTTTATTTAAATCTCTTCCTAATTTTGAAATATCTTTTAAATAAGTATTTTGTATTACTGTTGTATGTTCTCTATATAAACGATGACTAATCCATTTTTTATTTTTATCTATTTCATTTAAAATTAAATCTGCATATTCATGAACTGATGCAGTAAAAATTACTATTTCATAATATTTACTTAATTCACTTAAAAATTCTTTTGTTCCAGGTCTAATTAAAGGAATTAATTCAGGTTGAGATAAACAATGAATTATTGTTTCATCTAAATCTAAAACTAAAGTATATTCATATTTTTTTTCTATTGGAGGAAGAAACGGTCCATCTAAATTTATATGTACAAATGCTATTTCTTTATTTTGAGTTGTGTATGTTAATGTATTTTTTAATTCAAATAAATTATTTTTTACTTTTTCAAATGATATTGTATTTATATTTTTTAATATTTCATTAAATGGTAAAAATATTTTAATGTCTTTTTTTGTTTTATTTAAATAAATTTCGATAAAATAATTAATTGAACTTAATATTATTTTATTATTTTGTTCTATTAGAAATTGCTCATCTCCACTCATTAATTTATTTCTTTTTACATTTACAAGTTCTTTTAATTTTAATACATAAATATTATTTTGATATTCTTTACTTATTTTTTTTAAAAGAAGAATAATCATCAAAATTAAATTTTGATGAATATAATATAAAATATTTTTAACATGTTCAACTGGTTTTTCAATTACAATATCTTTTAAATAAACAATAATACTTAAAACTACAGAAATAAATTCTAAAATTTGGGCTTGATGAATATTTTCTTTATATTTTTCTTCAAAAAAAATTTCAAAAAGTTGATTACTTGTTATATGAGTAAATTCTAAATATTCTTCAGTGGAAATATTAAAATTAACTTTTAATCTTATATTCTCCAATATTTTGTATAATTTATCTTCTTGAATTAATAAATCTTCAACATTTAAATATATTTTTTTGTCTTTTGTAACTGCCAAATTTTTTTCATTATTAAAAAAATCATTAGAAAAATTTTTTGGATAATTTTCTGAATTTATATTATCTTCTTTATTTTTAATTTCTAATTCTTTATCATTTGGTCTATTAAAGGTATTAGAAAATATTTCTTGTTGAGAATATCTTTTTATTTTATTTGAAGGACGAACAGGTCTCTCTGAATTCATAATTTTTATTAATGTTTTTAATCAAAGAATAAAAATAATTTATAATTATATCATTTTTATTTTTTATAGATTATTTAATTAGGATACTCAAATCAAACCAATCATAAATCAATTTTTATTGATTTGTTTTACACTAATTATGATTCTTTAGTTCAATTTTCTTATATTTTATTTAATTTCTTTTAATTTTTGATTAAAATAAAAGTATTTTTTTTATTCTTTTATAAGAAACCTAAAATAATTATTACATATAATATTATATAATTATAAATGGAAAATATTAAGGAAAATCCAAAAAAAAAATTTCCATTATTTTATATATACAAAGGTAAAAAAAAATTAAATTTACTTTATATAGAAATAAAATTAAAAACGAATCTTTTATTAAAAAAATATAAATGTACCTTTTCTAAATGTAATAATATTTACAGTCACAAAAATAAAATGATAGCCCATATAAGAACACATTATGGAATAAAACCATTCAAATGTATGTATTGTGAGAAATTATTCAATGAAAAAGGAAATTTAAAAACTCATACTAGAATCCATACTGGTGAAAGACCATATCAATGTAATTTATGTTCAAAATCATTTAAAGCCTTTGGACAGTTAAGAGATCATTTAACTTCACATACCGGGATTAAACCATTCAAATGTCCTATTTGCTTTAAATATTATAGAAGAAAAGGAATTTTAAAAAATCATATGTTAATTCATATTAAAGAAAATGAGATTGATAAAGATTTTTTATTTAAAACTATAAAAGATGAAAATAAAATTGATTATAAAAATATAATGGAAATTAATAAAGATAAAAATAATATTAATAGTGTTGAAAATGATAAATTTAAAATACAAAAAGATTTGATTTTTGATGATATAAATAATACAAATAAAAGTTTATATCGAAATGAAAAGTTTTATTTATTAGGAAAAAATATTAAAAAAAATGATAATAATCCAAATTTTTATTTATTTAATAATAATTTATATAATTATTATCAAAATCCTTATATTCAAATAAATAATAATAATATGGCTTTTAATAACCTAAATTTTTTAAATCAAAACAATGTATATTATACATTTAATCCTTTTTTGTTCATGAATCAAAATAGTTTTGTTTTTGATTCAAATTTTAATTTTGGAAATTAATAATATTTGAACTTGACATTAATTTAATATAGTATTTATAATAATTTGATTCTGAAATGAGAATTTATTATAAATAACATATAAATTAAAGATATAGAATTTATTTAGTAATATTGAGGAAAATTAATTAAGGAAATTTAATTGTATTAATAATTTTAAAAAAAATAATTATTTTTTATATATATTATTAGAATAATAATTTATTCTAACAATTAAATTTTTTCATCTAAATATATATTAAAAAAATTATTTTTAATTTTTTTATTATATATTAATTTATTGACTATAAATCAAAATTTAAATATTAAGATAATTATATTTATTTATGTATTTAAATTATAAAATCTTTTTAAATGGGGAAGGGGA
>Ga0256407_10000853_pt1 | contig 68817 bp, 50 predicted proteins | sample RumenRJG_04DNA_FD_193489 | JGI IMG/M metagenome (GOLD analysis project Ga0256407, IMG submission 193489) | Bovine rumen microbial communities from Lethbridge, Alberta, Canada - RJG_04 | ecosystem: Host-associated > Mammals > Digestive system > Stomach > Rumen | place: Canada: Alberta... | reverse complement strand
CCTCTTGAAGACCTCTTCAACAAATCTAACCTCAATATTGACAAAGAACTTGACGGGTTCTATGAACCCACGTTGTTCGATTTTTAACTTTTAACTACGTCCACAACTTTTAGTGGACAGCAATGGAATCATAACTATAATTAGTTTGAGTATTATTACACTATCTCGCGTTCAAATATACATATAAATTATTAATAATCCACAAACCGCACAGCGCTCAATTGCTGGCTAAAGCGATGAATGCCGTCCTCTATTTTTCTGACGGTCTTGTTGGAAGGTTTGCGGTAGCCGCTTATATAGTGACCCAATTGCTTCTGGTTCACGCCCGTGATGCGTTGAAGCCCAGCAAGCGTAAATGCGTATGCATAATCTTGGAGGAACGAAGGAATGTCGTAATAGAATTCCAGATTAACCTCCTCGAATGATTTATCGTTTTCTTTATAATGATTACGCATCTCATTATAACAAGCACGAAAATCTTCAATGGCTTCCTCAACCGTAGCACCCTGGCCTATACAACTATAATCCAAAGGCGTATCATCCATATAAGCAGAGTAATCGTCTGCTCCCTTTTCGATATAAACTTTTACCTTTTTCATTTTATCATGTTTTTAATTCAATCCTGCCATTTTTAATATTTTGTGCAACGTTTTGGGATTCACCTCATGGGTATCGTGATGTCCTGTCGCAAAGGTTTTTCCTGTATCTGATAACAACCCGCTTTTTTAAGCATTCTTTCTAATTCCGTATACTTCATGACAAAGATAGTAAAATTACTAACATAAATCAAAAGAAACCTTATATGATTTCTAAATCACGAAGTTCGGTATACCTATCCGTGTAAACAATATTTACACGGATAATATAAATAATCGCCGTCCTACTATTGTAGAACGGCGATTATTAAAAAAGAATATCCTAGTTTTTAGGAAAAATGTAATGTAGACTTATTCGGTAGCTTTGCGGACGCAACGGAGTTCAACGCCCTGTACAAACTGGGCATAACTCAACGTTAGACGACCTTCCGGATAAGTAGATGTAAATGTGGACATCAGCGTAAATATCTGGAAGCTTGTACCAGCAGCATTGGGGCAATAGGCAGAGGATGTCATAATCTGATTCAGCGCACATTTGCCATACCATTCGGGAACGGTACATTTGCTCTCATTGATATCTGTCGTATTGTAGGCTCCGGTAGCAGTCGTACTGGTCTTGTTACGGGCTCCGAGGAAAGAAAAGTTCCATCCTTCAGCATTAAAGCGGGTAACAGAAGAACCCTTATAGGCCTTTTCGTAGTAAAGCGCAGTATCGTCATCGATCGCAGCGCCGCCCATATCTTTGTTGGAGTTACCGACAAGTTTCAGATAATCTGCACGGGTCGGGATGTACCAGCCGGGAGGGCAAATACCCTGAGCACCTTCGAAACTCCTATAATTTCCCTCCTGCCAGGTGCTTTGCGTTCCATAAGTAATATCTTTTTGATCCACTCCCAACGCCGTAGCAAAATCATACAGAAAACCTTTATCGGTAGAGTACGAGGGATAAGCCTTTTTATCTTTAATGGTATAGGTATACCAGATACCGGCATCCGCCGTAGGATCGGCAGAAACGGTCTTTCCGGCAGGCACATAAGCCAGCGGAGCGGCCATCCACCATTTACCATCGGCCAGCTTGACCAGCGGGTAGGTCCGGCCGGCATAGGTGAATTTCTTCTCGGCAAGGTTCTCTACAAAACCGGAGATCGGGTCTGCATTCTTGTAGCACTTCCCGTCAAACACATAGTAAACCGTATGATTCTCAGGATTGAAACCGGTCTGGCCGCAGAAATAGGTAGCCACGTTCTCGGTCGTCACCTTGTTTCCGTTCACCGTACCGGCAATCTGGATCATGCTTTCCTCCGTACCCAACGTAATGGGCTTGTCAGTACCATTGAATTTACCGACAATCAACCCCGTCAGGCCGTCAGGACCGCCAATCAGGGTGCAGTTCGCAGCACAGCCATCCATACCACTAAATTCCACATTGCCCAGGTTGGCAACCAAGCCACCCATCGCAGCAATCGTGCACTTCGACTCGACGGTACCACCGGCAAAGCAGTTGGAGAACGTATGAGCCTGGGACTGGAAGCCCGCAACACTGCCGGCGACCGAACCCAATTTGCCATCGGAACCTACGGCAAGGGTGTTAACAACCGTGATGGTACCCGTATTCGAGCAACCATTCATACGGCCCGTGCCACCATGAACACCGCCCGTGCGGATCTTGATCTTTTCACCCTCTACCGTAATATTTCCGGTGTTGTGGCAGTTTGTGGCGATATACGGAGTAGTACTATCCTCGGAACCCGGCCAGGCACAAATACCGCCAACGGCATTGTTCGTGGTATGGTCGTTGTACGAAACATACGATACGTTACCGCTGTTGTTGCAATTGGTAAGAGTAAACTTGTTGAGTTTATTGGTATCCGTACCGCCACTCGAGGTTGCACCACAGAAGTTATAACCGGAACCAACAATTCCACCCACATAGAAGGTATAACCGGCATCCTTGGCCTGGAAGGTGGTTCCGTTACCCAATTTGACCGAGACATCACCATGGTTGTTGCAACCCGTCATCGGGCCGGAGCAGTCTCCCACCAGACCACCGACGGAAGGACGGGCGGCCGTATGGGTACCATCCGTATTGGAAGGATTGGTTAACTCCAGGCTAACCTTGCCATAGTTCTCGCTGTTCTCAAATATCGGGTTCTTACCCGTAGCGGAAACCAAGCCACCTGTCGTCAAACCAGCAGTGATAGCATTCTTTCCCACATAACAGGTATAAACTTTGGTAGAACTATTTTGACCAATATCACCGATACTGTTACGGCCGTTAATGCGGACAGCGGTAACCGATACATCTCCTTTGTTCACGCAACCGGACATGGTATTGCTGGCAAAGTAACCGGCAATACCGGCAACAAAGGTCGCCTTCAGGGATCCCTCGGAAGCATAGGTAATCTTACCCGTATTCTCGCAATTGGTCAGGACACCCGTCGTGTAACTCGAGACACCGGCCAGGCAGAGAGCGGCTTCATGACCTCCGCAGGTAAAGGTAACGTTACCCGTATTCTTGAGCTGGACGTTACCGGAACCGTTGGTGGTACCACCCGCGACACCGCCGAAGTAGAAGTTCTTGGTATTCGTACCCGTGCAGGTAACAGTAATGTCGCCGTTGTTCTCGCAGTTCTTCATCACGTTGCTGGCATTGTCTCCCAACGAACCGATGACGCCGCCCACATACTGCGTACCGCCGGTATTGGCCTCGGTAGTAACGGTAATCTTGCCATTGTTCACGACGTTCTTGATCACGATGCCATGGTCCAGGCCCTTGCCACTGGCATAACCGATGATACCGCCCAGACGTCCACCGCCGATCGTAATATTGGTTCCGGTGATGTCCGCATTGTTGACAACAGCCGTGATATTACCGGTATTGAGGCTTGCCAGCACACCAAAGTTGGTGAGCGTGGAAGGGATGGTCAGGACACAGGACTTGTCGAAGACCAGGTTCTTGATAGCACCGGCATTGTTCGCAAAGAGCGGCTTGCCGTTGTTGGTCCAATTCTTGAGCGCATGGCCGTTTCCGTCAATCGAGCCCTTGAAGCCCTCAGCAACGGGAACCGTCTTACCGGCCAGGTCGATATCGGCCACCAACTGCCAGGTCTTTCCTTCCGTAGAAGCGATAGCCGCCTCATACGTATCCGGAGAGAGGGTCTTGTCCAACTGGGTCAGCAAAGCGATCAGTTGGTCTGCCGTAGCGATGCTGCCTTCGCCGGAAAGCGAAATGGCCGGCATCTTCAGCAACGTACCGCGTTCGATGACATTATCGGCGGTAGACGTCTTCTCGGAAATAACGGAATCATCCGCCTTGCGGAGGGAGACTGCGACGCTCTTGAACGTACCCGTCGGAACCGGCAGGTAGAAGTCCATGGCATCAGCCGTCTTGGTGAAGTTGATGGTCACCGTGGAGGATTCGGCTTCCTTGGCCACGATGGCGGCGCTGTTCTTTGTGCTGTAGGTACCGGTCAGGCTGGCAGCCTTGGCGGAAACCAACAGTTTGGACGCACCGTCCGGAATACCGGTAACCGAGAATTTCACCACACCACCAACCTGCTTGAAAGCAAGGATTCCTTTGTCGTCCAGCGCACCCGTCATGGGCACATTGGTCTGGGCACCTTCATACGTGTAAGTTTCAGGAAGGGTAACCTTCACTTCCGTCGCGCTCACATATTCCGGAGCCAGGGCGACAGGATAAACGGCAGGACCTTTTATCTTCTCACCGTCGGCCAAATCGGCGCCAAAGTGGGCCTTATTGGTTCCGGCACCATCCGTCAGCGTGAAAGTTTTGAACGCATTGGCAGAGGTATAGACGGCAATCTTGTCGCCTTCCTGCCAGGTAAAAGTACCTTCGTCGGCCAGAGCAGCCTTCGTATCAGCTCCGTCAATAACGGCGCTGATGGTCGTGTTGTACGAAGCGGTCTCGAACTTTTCGGCCACTTCTTTGGCGCAGCCCGCGAACAGAAGCGCGGCGGCAGCCAGAATGAAAACGTTCTTTCTCATGGCTTCAGAATTTTTTAATCTTCGTCATCCCACAGACCGTTGCCCGGCGTCGAGTTTTCACCCGTCGCGGACTGGGCCAGAAGACCGTTTTCCACCTCCAGGCAGAGATCCTCCACCTGCGGCGCAACATAAAACTTAGTGTAAATCATAACGTTATGATAATGTTATTAAATGTCAATTCGGACAAATATAACTATTTTTTCATTAAATAACCACAACTGCTGTTATTCTTCGAGCCAAGTGCCAAGTTCGGTGTAAATCTTTTCGGCCATGAACTTCATCGCCTGAGAGCCCGGATGGCAGCCGCCCACATCGCCGCTGTAGTCGTGCTTGGGCATATTGGGCTGCGAGCCCTTGTTGGACAGCGTCGAGGGGCTGTAGCCTCCCAGGTCGTTGAAACCGTTCACGCGGAACAGGTTCACCGTCTTGGCGCCATAGTGGCCGGCAATTTCGATTATCGACTGTTCGATGCTCTGGCTCAGGTAGTCACCGATGATACACACCACCTTGCATTGAGGATAGCGTTCGCGTATCTGGCAGAGCAACTTGACATAAGCCTCGCAGAAGGATCCGTCAGGCAGGGCGTTAATGGCGCTGCGCGTCTTGGCGGCATCGGCCGTGGCATAGATGGAAGTCATAATAGCATCCGAAGGCTTGGTACCGCCGTAAATATTGGACGCGTCATTGCGGATTGCCACGCCGGGGGCCAGCGGATCGGCATTGTGGGCCCAGTCGTTCGTACCGCCGTGAATCAAGATGATATCCGGACGTCCCATACCGCCGCACTCCGCAAAGCGGGTCGTGAAGTCTTTCTTGAACCAGGCGTTGGTGGCCGTACCATATTTGGCTTTGTAGTTGGCATCGGTCGTGTTGGTTACCGTGGAACCGGAGAAGGAGATGTTGGTATCAAACTCACAATTCTTCATATAATCGTGCACAAGACGATACCAATAAGTCTCATTGACCAAAGTGAGTGTACCGTCGGTTGCCGGATAGTGAGCGGAATAGCCGCCGGGAATCCATCCTTTGAAAGTAGAGATGGAGTCACCGATTATGCTCAGGCGTTTTGACGCCTTGGGCTTGACATTCGGATCGGCCGGAAGGCCTTCAATGGTAGGGAGACCGTTGGGGCCGGCAATCCAGGTGGTCCCGTTGGCCGAGGCCTGCAATTTGGCAAGGAGTGTCCCGTCGGAAAGCTGGGCCGTGGTCAGGGACTGGTTGCCAGTTTCGGTCGTCTTGCCCTCGGCCGGGCCGATCTTCTGCATCGACTCATCCCAGAAGCAGTTGCAGACCGTGGTCGGCTGGGTGCAGCGGGCATAGATCGCACCGAAGAAGCAATCTCCGCTAACCTCCGTTACCTTTTCACCGCGGTTGAGGACAGTAGCAGGTGTAAGGGTTGTGTAGCAGTTCTCGTACACCGTGGTTGTGGTACAGTTCTGGTAGCCGCTGATGCCGGCAAGGCCGCCCCGGTTGCCGACCGAGATGGTCTGGATAAGACTGGAAGCGACATAGCAGCCTTTGATGGTGGTTTTGCTCTCGCCGTGAGTCCAGCCGCAGAGTCCGGAGACAAGGGAGTAGGCATTGGAACCTCCGTTATTACCGGTTGCCGTCACTTCCGCACCGATCGAAGCACAGTTGGAGATGGTCACAGGCTTGGTGGCAGCGGACACCTTCCCGGGAGCGCTGGTCAGGAATCCGGTATAGCCGACCACCGCACCCACGGAGTACTGGCCCTTGACTACGCCATAAGAAGCGCATTTGTCAATGACCACTTCGGCTGTCGGAACAGCGGCTCCTACAATACCGCCCACGAAATACTTGTCGGATCCCATGTTGCCATAGCTTCCGAACACACACCCTTCGACACGGCCGCCCATAACCTGGCCGACAATTCCGCCGAGGATGTAACCCGTATTGGTAAGGTTGCCCTCGAACGAGCAGTTCTTTATCAGCGTGTTGGCCCCTTCGGCCTTTCCAACGACACCGCCTGCCCAGTGGTAGTAAACATTGACGGTATGTCCCTTGGTTACGCGGCATTCTTCGATGGTGGAATTCTTGGCATAGCCGACGCAGCCGCCGCTGAACTTCCCATAGAAAGTGGCTTCTCCTTCCAAGGTACACTTCCGGAGCGTGGTCTCGTCCATCCATCCCACCAATCCTCCGGAATAACCGCTGTTGGCATCGGAGCCGATGGTAATCCCGCTCACATACTCACGCACCTGGCCGGAAACCGTACAATTCTCTATGGTACAAGACGTTGCATAACCCACCAAAGCGCCGCAGTAAACGTATTTACTGTCCACATTCGCTTCCTCCAGCTTGAGGTTCTTGAGCGTTGCGCCTTCTGCCTTGGCAATGAAGCCGGCCGGCTTCTGGACCTCGGACGCGATCTTCAGGTTCTTGATGCTGTATCCGTCGGCATCGTAGCTTCCGGTAAAGCTTCCGCCCTGGGCGACCGGCGTGAACGTGCTGCCGGCCATATCAATCGCGGCCGTCTGCTTGTAGAAAGCACCGGTGAACTTGGCGGCCTCGGAGCCATTGGTGTATTCCGACAATTTAACAAGGTCCTGAGCCGTTGCAATATAATAAGGTTCCGCCTCCGTACCCTTGCCGCCGCTGAAAAGCGTCTCTTCCGGATTGACCGCCTCCATATCGGAAACGAAACCGCGCTTGATTGTGCAGTCCGCATTGGTACTTATGCTGCTGATGGGGGCAAGATTCGTATCGTAAACCGTGCACGTAAAACCTTTGGAGAAAGCTCCCGGAGGCGCCACAATGTAAAACTCCTTCGGTTCACTGCCCAGGGATACACCGGCATTGCAAATCAGCTTCACCGTATTACGGGACTCCTCGGTATTGGTTATCTCCACGGCTCCGATCGTATGGTCGGAAACGTTTACCTGCGCACGGCAACGTCCCCAAAGGATAACGGACGGATCGTTTTCGGAAACCACGATCTGCCCCACGGTGGCCGTGCCGGTAAAATTAAGCCGGAGCAAGCCGAACAGATGAGACAGGCTGACGGTACTGCCGGCATTCCACGAGGCCGCCGTAATGTCACAGCGGGGGTCGAAACTACCCGAAACATAGTTCTGCTCTCCGGGGAGATTCAGCACCAGCTCGGTGTTGCTGGATTCCGTGGCGACGGCAGCATACGGATACACCGCCACGTAAGGGCCTACGGCAGGAGCCTCTCCGCTGAATACGGCCTCTTTGGAATCGGCCGAAATCTTGTCGGCAGAAGTGGTAAACGGATGCCCGGCCGTACCGGCCACCTGGGCAGCGGAACGCACCCAAAGCTGGTCTCCGGGCTGCCACAGAACGGGTCTTGTGGAGCCGGACAAAGGACCGAGGGTCGTTTTGGTCTCGATCACCTTTGCGGTGATGGAAATCGTTGCGTCATCGGTGGAAGGACCCGGTTCCGGTTGATCCTTTTCATTCGCGCAGCCCAGGATGAGTGCAAGCATCAATCCTGCTAAAATAAATTTGTTATTCATGTTATGTGGCTATTAACGAGGTTATTCAGCTTTGTTCCGCACGCAACGGAGCGGAGCGGCAATGCGGTAACTTACTTTGGTACCGTTGCAGGTATAATCGGTCGCAGAACCCTTGTTGGTCATGGGCATCAGGCCGTAGAACTGGACATTCTTGATGCCGCTGGAAGGATCCGTTCCACTCTGGTAGGAGATGGACGCAAAGGAAGAGCCGCAGAACATACCAGAGGAAAGATGCTCCTTGTAAGCGGACATATAGCCCATGAAGGTTCCGGAGGTCTTGGTCACATCGATAATGGAAATGGCACCGAATGCGTCCATCTGGAAGCCGTCCTCGTTCAAAGCGGCTATGTAGCATTCCGATCCACTGTAATAGGGAGCCGTGGTGACGGTCGACAAACCTGCCACCTTGCCCACCAGGTTCTGGATATCGGCAAGCGTAGGAACGTGCCAGCCGGTAGGACAAAGGCCCTGGGCGCCTTCCAGCCCCTTGGCCTGGGCTTCAGAAACAAGGTCGCCCATCTTTAATCCAAGGGCCACTTCCGCCTGATAGAGATAGCCGTTGGCCGCAATGGTTGCAGCGTTATTGGCAAATTCGGCCGCGGACTGGTCCGCGTTGATGCGGATAGGCGCGAAAATGCCGGCGGTTACGGCCGTCAAGTCAGTGGAAGCGGTCATGCCCTCGGGCAGATAGGCCAGGTTCTGGGCCATCCACCACTTGCCGTCTTTCATCTTGGCCACCTTGTAATCGGTCCCATAGTAGGTGAAATAGTTCTGGTCCAGGTGCTCCACAAAATCGGCCGACGGCGGATTGCCGCCCGGTTCCAGTTCGCCGCCGTCTTCCCAATTGTCAATGGCTCCCGAAAGGGTCACTTTCAGGCCGTCGGGATTCACAACAATCCCCACCGAGTACTGTTTTCCGGCCTGCAGCTGGGCTTCGGCCAGATATTGTACCGGAAGCGACAGCTCCGATTCCACCTTTACGTTCAAGGCCACGGTCTGGGGCGGCAAAATCGCGTACCAGGTCTTCTCGGCGGCATTACGGGCCTTCACGGGCGTTACCACGGCAGAAGGATCCACCGTAGCAGTGAAATCCTCCGAAAGCGTGGCAGCCAGGCGGGCGCCGCCCACGGTAATGCCGGTAATGGTCTTTCCGGAATTGTTCTGCACCTTGAGCACCAAGCGGGTCAGGCGGTGGGTAAAGACCATCGCCACAGCACTCGAAGAAGGAAGAACGCCGGTTTTCGAGGCGGCCAGGAAGTCCGAAGAAGAAGTCCCGGCCGACTGGTCGGCCTGCACGGTGAACGACGTGGGAACGCCGCCTTCCTGCCAGGGACTGTACGCCGACAGCGAGGCCGCATCCGATCCCTCGGCATACCAGACCAGCGAGCCGCTGAAGCTGGTACCGTCAAAGACCAGTTTCTCGTTGGTGGCATAGACGCCAGACTCGCGGGAAACCGTCAGGCCGATGGCGTCACCGTTTTCAAAATCCGTCTCCGTAGCCCGCGTAATCACGGGTTCAACCTGTATCGGGAGGCCGGCGGCCGAAGGTTTATCGGTCCGTCCCTCGTCTCCTTTCCCGCAAGCACCTGCCAGCAGGGCTCCGGAAACCATCAGGATAATCGAATATTTATTCATATTTTTCAGAAATTAATTCCACATTGTAGGGTTGCACTCTTGCGGTCTGAACCCGGCAGGACCTCGATTTGGAAGCCGTGCATCCAGGAGGCTTCCGCCCCCAGGAACAGATGCGTCACAGAGCCCAGGGCAAATCCGTACCGCACGGACACCGTAAGACCGATACGATCGGCGGTCATGTATTCCATCCGGCGCACCCAGTCGCCCTCCAGGCGATAGGGTTTTTCTACGGAAACCGACGGGTCCACATTTCTCAATCCGGGCTGATCGGCCTTCCCTCCTGCATAATCCACCTTCGCACCCACTTGGAAACGCCCGAGCGGATAATTGACGGCAACCGAGCAGGAATAAATGTCCACGCCCAGCGAGTCCGCGTACGGATAAAGCGGAGTAGCCTTTTCGGTAATCCAAGTCCGTTTGGCCGATATCGACAGGAACGGGAGAGACCTGGAGGAATGGTCGTAACGGAACTGGACGCTGCGGGTATGCCGGCGGGAAAGTTCCTTGGGATCGTCGGTATACGAAACGGGGGTCACGACACCGCCCGAGTTCTCGCGGTCTACGACAAACTCGTTCAGGTGCTGGAGATTGCTCTTCAGTTCCAGCCGGAAGACTCCCCTGTAATTGTACTTTTCTACAAGATACGTGAGCCGGCCAATGAACTGCTCGCCCGGGAACCGCATCCAGACATAGCCTTTTTCGCCCACTTCGCCGAAGCTGCGGGTATAGGCGATTTCGCCATACAGATTCTCCTCATACGAGCCCTGGATGGCCCCGCCCCAGGTCTGCTCACGGACCGGGAAGCGGTTCACGCCCGCCTCGGCCAGGTGCACGCCGTCTCCGTCCCAGACCTCACGGGTGCCATACATCATTCCCTTGTCCAGGAAGACATCGTAGGTTTCACCGGAAGCACCCAGCTGTTCGGCCTGCACGCTTTCGCTCTTGCTGCGGTAATAGCCGTTCAGGCCGATGTGCAATTTCCCCTCCGGTCCGAAACTGTATTTCACGGCCGGGAGGACGGTAATGTCCTGGTAGTAATTGGTATGGCGGAGGTCCTTGCGCTTGGCATAGTTGTCGGCCTCGAAGCGGACCTTTCCGCCCACGGTCCACCGCTGCGAAAATCCCCAGGCAAGCCCACCGTCGAAGCAGTAGGTCTGCAGGGTCTTGGGACCGGGGGTAAACTCCATCAAATCAAAGGGATAGAGACCCGGATGGACAAACATGGACCGCATCATATCCTTCCCTTCCTTCTGGGTGAACGAGAAATCTCCCGCCATGGACAGGGATCCCTCGTGGACCTCGGTCCCGGCCCGGACGCCCGCTTTCCAGAAAGACGCGGCTTCAAAGGCCGGACGGAAACCGCCGTTTTCCACGGACCCGAACAGAAGGGCCGATGATTGCCGCGCCGGATGCTTCCCGACCCGGATTCCCGTGATGTTGTCCCCGTCTTTCCAGGGATTCTGGGCTGCAAGCGACCATGCCGCAGCCAGCAGGAGGCTAATTGTGCAAAGACTGCGTATCGCTTTCATAAAAATCATCGGTTGAATTGTTCGTATCCTTCAGGACCTCAAAGCCCTGCGCCTGCGTGGCCGCCTCGTCGACATGGCGCATCAGGCTGTGCTGCTTATAGGTATCGGATTGGATCACAAAGCCGGCATCCAAATCCGAAGGAAGCCGTTTCCGGTTTCCGGAGGAGCGGCCGTCGAACACCTCCACGGCGTCCACGACCCACTCGAGCGGGATTTTCACCACCCGTTCCGTGCTCCCCGGTATCTGGGTGATGCTTTCGGCCTGGGCCACATATTCCGCCATCGTCATTCCCTTGGCGCGGAAAAGCAGGACGGTAGGCGACGAAATGGAGATGGAATAGGCATTGGCCTGCCCCGTCTTGATGACGATATCCATCAGCCGGGCCGACTGGATCTTATCGCCCGGAGCCGGATGGTAGGTGGGATTCGGGAAATATTCCGGATTGTACAAGGCAAAGACATCCTCGCGGTTCAGGTTCACCGAAAGCGGATACTGCCGGGTATGGTCGATGGCTCCGCAAAGCGCCACGATGGCATCGCCGCCCGGCGCGAGCGGGAAATCCTGTCCGCCGCCCGGGAAACCGATGACCGCCTGGATGATGGGAGCGAAATCGATCCCTTCCGGCCAGGGGTTGTTGGCCGTGGCGTTGTACGGGGAAACCGTTCCCAGACAATAGCCGTCCAGATAGACGGTCTCGGCCGAATTGTTGTGGATAATCAGGTATTTGTCACTCTGCCAGGTTCCCTCCTGCGGGGCCTTGCTGCAGCCTCCCACATAGATTTCCTTGATCACCAGGGCACCGCTGATGGAGTGGAACAGCGGAACCGTACAGGACGCGTCGCCACCCAGGAGCTTGACCAGGCCGGAAGTGGTTCCATTAAAGATATGCTCACCGTGCCGGCCGGAAGCCGTTACCGCGTACAGTCCGTTTTCCAAGGTAAAGGTCGCCTTTCCGTGGAGGTCGGTCACCCCGGTATAGATGGTGGAGGAGACGATGTTGTCCGCCCGGACCGTAATGGGCATCCCGCTTAATTCGGAATACTCGGAAGGGAGGACCGTCGAAACGGTCAGCTTGAAGGTCCCGCCCTCATATGGTTCGCTCTTCATCTGAAGGCAACCCACTGCGCTCACAAGCGCCAGCAACAAAAACATTCCCTTTCTCATAGCTTGATGCGGCAGGTTAGTCCGTAATAAAAAGCCGGCGTGAAAATGGCCGCCACCCCGGTGGCATAGCTCTTCACATACGGACGGGCGTTGGTGAAATTATTGGCGAAGAAAGAGAAGGACACGTGGTCTCCTATTTCTTTGGTAATGCTCAGGTTGGCGCTGAAATACGGGTCGTAGCCGTCTGCGTCGAAGGTATAGATGTTGCCCGACTTCAGGAGCAGCAGGGAGAAGGCGTCGTCGGCCTTTTCCTGCTCCGTAAACGGATGTGTATTCCCGTCCAGGTCCATCCAGGCCACCGGCCAGAGGGCGCTGTAACCGTTGTCAAGCCGAAAGGCCAGCTGTTTCCCCTGGTACTCGCTCAACCGCTGCGAATGGCGCAACAGGGCAGCCTCCAGCCGGCAGGTAATCACCAGCCGGGCCGACGGGATATGCGTAATGGCCGTCAGGTTGACGTCCAGGTTATCGGTCCGGAGGCCGTTCGACACGGTATTGCCGCCCGGGTAGATGCCCACATAGTGATAAGGCTCCCCGCCGATCATGGTGCGGTTGTAATAACTATACAAGGTCTCATCTACCGTATAGGTATGGGTATAGGAACCGTCCAGCCGCAGGCGCGTACGGATGGCCCGGATTTCCGGGAAGTCGGCCGTCAATTCCACGCCGTACCGCTCCACGTCGCTGCCGTTCATCTGCATATCGGCACCCGCGAACGAGCGGCTGGCGTGCAGCACATCCATCGGCACGCGGTACCCGTCGGCATCGCGCATCCATACCTGTCCGGTCTGATGATCCACCAGCGGTGCGGGATCGTCCGCCGGCGTGAACCCGGCGGGAACGGCCATCGTCACATAAGAGATGGGCCGATAGGCTTTGCCGAACTTGTACGGGTCGTGGGTGACATTCCGCCAGAGCGAGAGGGTGATATCGGTTCCCAGGAACGAGGCATCCAGGCCGATTTCCGTATTGTTGTTGCGCTGCCAGCGAAGATCCGGATTGGTCGGCGGATAATAGGGCTGGGTATAATAGACATAGCCAGAGTGGCCGTTCGGATAAGAGACGCCGAATGTCAGGATATCCCGGTATTCTTCTTCCGGGTAGAGGATGTAGAACGAAGGCAGTTTCTCGGTCACGCCCCATCCGCCGTGGAGGGAGAAGTTCTTGGATATCTTCCACTTGGCGTTCAGACGGGGAGACAGGGTGGTCATACGGTCATACGCCGCCCCGCTGATCATGACTTTTTCCAACCGCAGGCCGGCCGTGAGGTCCAGTTCCGTCTTGCCCAGGGGCATCGTGAACCGGTCTTCGGCATAGACAGACAGGTTGTGCATATAGGGGAAGTCCGTGTAAGGACGCGGACGATAGCCGCTGGCCGCCAGAAGAGGGTCTTCATAATACTCTCCCTCACCTACGTTGCCGGTCGCCTTCCACTGAACACCGGCCTTGAGGACGCTTTTGAACCGTCCGAAATGGCGGAGCCAGTCGTATTTGAGCGAGGCGCTGTAGTCCAGTTCCTTGGAATCGATAATTTCATCGGAATAATAGGTGGGCGGGAGGGCATCGGCCAGGAAATAACCTTCCAGCTCGCTGTGGACCGCCGGGAGCGAGGACGAATTGGAATTATATGCATGGATGTGCGTCCGCTCGTCGTGGTAATAGATGTTCCCTTCCAGGCTGACATTGGTCACCCAGGATTTGTTGAGCAGCCAGACCAGCTTGAAATGCGGGGTGAGCATATTGTCGCGGATCTTCTCGAACTCGTCCTTGAACAGGTCCGGATCGCTTTCACTGTTCATTCCGCCGATATTTCCGGAGATGCCGGCTTCCAGGCGGAGTTTCTTGTGGAAGGTATTGCTGTAGTCGAAGGTGAAACTCCGACGGGTATAGGCCTTATATGGTGAGGAAAGTTTGGACGTGGCGCGGGCCCATTCGGCGCTCACATTCAGGGTACCGCCTTTTTCGCCCATGTCGATACCCTTCGATACCGACACCTCGTAGGTACGGGGATTCACCGAGAACGTAGCCTTGATGGGCGTACGACCTTTCCGGGTGATAATCCGGATGAGACCGCTGTTCAGGTCTCCGAATTCGGCCGACGGCACACCCGTCACCACCTCTACCGCTTCGATATTCTCCACGCCCAAGCCGCGGGTTCCCACACCCGCCAGTTCGCCCGTAGAGGCATTGCCGCCCAGGCGGACGCCATCCACCTCAACCGCCGTACCGAAAGCCGCGTTGCCCGCCAGGGAACCGCCTCCCCGGAGGACCAGCTGGTTATCCGTCGTCAGGTCCGGATTGAGGGTCTTTCCGCCCGGCAGCAGGGCGGCGATATCCGACACGCCCGTCATCTGCAGGTGATCCAGGGCGTTGCGGCCCAGGGTCCGCGTGGTTCCGGCAGCGTCATCGGACTTGCTGGCCGTCACCACCACCTCGTCCAGGGCGAGGGAATTCACCTGGAGGGTAAAGTCCACCTTGTCCCGGCTCACCGTAACGGTAAATTTCTCTTTCCGGGTCACATAACCCAGACAGCCCACTTCCAGTTCATAAGTGCCCGGCTGGACGTTTTCCAGGACATAGCGGCCTTCGGCATCGGTCACCGCCCAAAGATAATTCTCGTCCAGTTTGACAATGGCACCGGGAATGGGCTCTCCCCCCTTGGCCTCCGTCACCGTACCGCGCAGAACCACGGTCTTTGCCTGCTGGGCTTGTGCCAGGAACGGCACCGCCAGGCTGCAAAGCAACACGGCCAACAGGAATCCGATCTTGCCAATTCCTCTCATGAAACTAGGCTCCGGTGGAACGCTTGAACTCTTTCACCCAGACCTGCCGCTCAATGGCCTGGTCCAGGGAAATCATGGTTTCCGTAGATTGGATATACTTGATTTTCTGGATGGTGCTCAGGAGGATTTCCATCAGGTGATCGTTATCCAGGCAATACACCTTCAGGAGAAGGGCGGCGCGCCCGGTTACAAAATGGCACTCCACGATTTCGGGGACATGCTTGATGGCCTCGACAACCTCGGGGTATTTGTTCGATTCGGAAAGGGACACGCTGATAAAGGCGCACACATTCAGCCCCAGCGCCTGGGGCTTCACCAACAGGCGGGAACCGGTAATGACGCCATTGTTTTCCAGGCGCTTGACACGCTGATGAATGGCCGCTCCGCTCACGCCACATTCACGGGCAATCTCCAGATACGGCATCCGGGCGTTCTTGACCAGGAAAGAAAGAATTTTCTGATCGACGGGATCAATTTGATAACTGGGCATAACTTACAGTTTATAAGGAAAACCTTTTATTCCGGCTACGAAAATAAAGAATTTCCTTATAAACTACAAATTACCCAGCTATAATTTTTTTGCAAGATTCCTCGGAAAGGGCCTCTGCGTCCGTTCCTTTGGGGATTCGGTAGTTCTTTCCGGCATGTTTGATATACGGTCCGTAGCGGCCGTTAACAATTTGAATACCGCTGGCCGGGAACTCCTTCAAAACCGCTTTTGCAGACGATTTGGTCTTGTCTTCCGCTATCAATTTGATACTCTCTTCCAAGCTGATTTTCAACGGGTCTACCCCGCGCGGAAGAGATACATTGGTAGCGCCATATTTCAGGTAGGGACCATACCGGCCCTTGGTGGCAACAATATCCACTCCCTCATACTGACCCACGGTACGCGGCAGCGAGAACAGTTTTACGGCCTCTTCCAGGGTGATGTTCTCGATGAGCTGGCCCTTTCCCAGCGACGCATACTGGCGGCCGGGGCCGTCCCCTTTCTGGACGAAAGGACCGAACTGGCCGAACTTGGCCGTGTAAACATTGCCTTCCGAATCGGTACCGATGGTCCTGCTTACATTTTTAAAGCTGCGGTCCCGGATGGTCTCGTCAACGCGGCGATGGAAGGGGCCATAGAAGTCAGAGATAACCTTGTTCCACGTCAGTTTCCCGTCTGCGATCTGGTCAAAATCCTTCTCCACATTGGCCGTAAAATCGTAATCCATGATGTTGCCGAAATGGCCCACCAGGAAGTCCGAAACCAGCATGCCGATTTCCTGCGGCAGCAGGCGGCCTTTCTCCGCGCCGACGGTTTCGTTCTTGCGCGAAGAGGAGATCTTCCCGTCCTTGAGCGTGTAGTTTACCACGGGTTCCTTCACGCCGTCCTTATCGCCCTTGACGATATAGCCGCGGCCGGTCGTGAGGGTGCTGATGGTGGGAGCGTAGGTGGACGGACGTCCGATTCCCAGTTCTTCCAGTTTTTTCACCAGGGTGGCCTCGGAATAGCGGGGCGGGGCGGGCGTGAACTTGCACTCGGCAGAGAGGCTCTTCGCTTGCATCGGCGTGCCTTCGAACAGTTCCGGAAGCAGGATTTCCTCCTCGGAAACTTCCTCATCGGTACTTTCCATATACACCTTCAGGAAACCATCGAACAGGACCTGGGCGGCCTGGACCGAGAAGAGCTCGCTGCGCTTGTCGGAGGCTACCTTGATGGCCGTGTTCATGACCTTTGCGTCGGCCATCTGCGAGGCCACGGTACGTTTCCAAATCAGGGAATACAGGCGTTTTTCCTGCTGGGTTCCCTCGATATCGGCGTTTTCCATATAGGTAGGACGGATGGCTTCGTGGGCCTCCTGGGCACCTTTGGAATGGGTCTTGAACTGGCGGGGATGGGAATACTCCTCCCCAAACTGGTCAATGATGAATTTCTTGGCCGAACCCAGAGCCAGGGCGCTCAGGTTGGTCGAGTCGGTACGCATATAGGTAATGAGACCGCGCTCGTAGAGCTGCTGCGCCAAGCGCATGGTCAGGCTCACCGGGAAACGCAGTTTGCGGGAGGCTTCCTGCTGCAGGGTCGAGGTCGTGAAAGGCGGAGCCGGGTAGCGGACGCTCTCTTTCTTTTCTACCGATGCAATCCGGTACGATGCGCCGATGCTGTCTTCCAGGAAGGCGCGGGCTTCTTCCGCACTCTTGAAACGCGTATCCAGCAAGGCTTTCACCGGGGTCTGCGTGCCTTCGGGGATGAAGGTCGCCTCTACCTTATAATAAGGTTCGCTCTTGAAGGCCATGATTTCCTTCTCGCGGTCCACCACCAGGCGCAGGGCAACGCTCTGTACGCGGCCGGCCGAAAGCTTCGGCTGGATCTTGCGCCAAAGGATGGGGCTGAGTTCGAATCCCACCAGGCGGTCCAGCACGCGGCGGGCCTGCTGGGCGTTCACCAGGTTCATATCGATGGAACGCGGGGTTTCTACCGCCTTCAGGATGGCGTCGCGGGTAATCTCATGGAAGACGATCCGCTTGGTGCGGGCTGCATCCAGCTCCAGCGTCTGCGCGAGGTGCCAGGAGATGGCCTCTCCCTCGCGGTCCTCATCGGACGCCAGCCAGACAGTCTGTGCGCCGGCGGCCAGTTTCTTCAGTTCGGTAACGGTTTTCTTTTTATCGGCCGGAACCTCATATTGCGGGGCGAAACCATGCTCTACATCCACGCTCAGCTTCTTTTCCTGCAGGTCGCGAATGTGTCCGAAGCTAGGCTTCACGACAAAATCCTTTCCTAAAAATTTCTGTATGGTCTTGGCTTTCGCCGGAGACTCCACTATCACTAAATTTCCCTCCATTTCTGGCATAATTTTTTCAAATCACGATGCAAAGTAAAGAAGAAACACGGCAATTATCCAAATTTTGTTTTTAAATTTGTGACCTATATGTATAGATGAACATAGTTCATTTTTTTTTGAAATTATTTTGCGATGACAGATACAACCCGGAAAAAGATCGTAAAGGGGTTTTGGATGCTCCTCTGCCTCCCGTTTGCCCTCCTCTTTTTCATGTTGCTGCTGGTCTGGATGTTTGCCGACATCCCTTCCTTCGAGGAACTGGAAAACCCGGACAGCAAGCTTGCTACGCAGGTAATCGCCCAGGACGGTGAGATCCTGACCACCTTCCATATCGAAAACCGGACCTTCGTTTCCTATGAAGAGCTGTCCCCCCATCTCGTCCACGCCGCCATTGCGACGGAAGACGCCCGGTTCTATCAGCATTCCGGCATTGATTTCGTAGGACTGGGCCGGGTATTTTTCAAGACCCTGCTCCTGCACAACACCAGCCAGGGCGGCGGTTCCACCATCACCCAGCAGCTGGCCAAGACCCTCTATCCGCGGGCCGATGTCAGCAGCAAGGTCCCCGGATGGTCCAAGGTCCGGATGGTGTGGATCAAACTGAAAGAATGGATCACGGCGGTCAAGCTGGAGCGGGACTATACGAAGGAGGAGATCATCGATATGTACCTCAACTCCATCTTCTTCGGCAGCAGCGCCTATGGCATCCGGTCCGCATCGGAAACCTTCTTCGCCAAGCTGCCCATAGACCTGACGGTGGAAGAGAGCGCCCTGCTGGTGGGTATGGTCAACAAGCCCACGCGGTACAATCCCGTCATCAACCCCGAAAAATCCCTCGCGCGACGCAACTTTGTTATCGGACAGATGTGCAAAGAAGGCTACATTACCAAGGCCGAACGCGATTCCATCCAGCAGATTCCCATCTCGCTGTCGTACCAGGTGCAGGACCACAATGCCGGCCTGGCTCCTTATTTCCGCGATATGCTGCGCCGGACGATGAACGCCCGCAAGCCCCGCCGCGGTGACTATCTGAACCGGGAAGATTTCAGCCGCGACTCCCTGCTGTGGGCCACGGACGACCTGTACGGCTGGCTGAACAAGAACGCCAAACCCGACGGCACGCCCTACAACCTGGACCGGGACGGCCTGCGCATCTATACGACCATCAATTTCAAGATGCAGAAATATGCCGAGGAGGCCGTGGCCGAACACCTCGGAAAGGACCTGCAGAAGAGTTTCCAAGGAGACCTGAAGTATAAGCGCAACAAACCGTTCTCGAACGATGTGGATTCCGAAACCATCGACCGGGTCATGCGGCAGGCGCGCCGCTGGAGCGACCGCTATCGCCTGCAGAAAAAGGACGGCGTGAGCGAGACCGAGATCCTGAAAGGCTTCTCGCAGCCTACGCAGATGCGCGTATTCGCCTGGAACAAAAAGGGTTACATAGATACCACCATGACCCCGGACGATTCCATCCGCTACTACAAATCCATCCTGCGGGCGGCGTTCATGGCTATCGAACCGTCCACCGGTCATATCAAAGCCTATGTGGGCGGACCCAACTACCGGTATTTCAAATATGACAATGTGCGCCAGGGCGCCCGGCAGGTGGGCTCCACCATCAAGCCGTTCCTGTATACGCTTGCGATGCAGGAGGGCCTTTCGCCCTGCCACAAGGTGGTGAATGTGCCGCAGAGCTTTATTGTGGGCGAGGATACCTGGACCCCGCGCAGTACCGACAAGGCCGAATGGATTGGCAAGACGGTCACGCTGAAATGGGGCCTGACGCATTCCTCGAACAATATCTCGGCTTACCTGATGAAGCAGTTCGGGCCCGAGGCCATGGTGCAGATGATGCGCAAAATGGGCATCTCCAGCCACGTGGATGCGGTTCCCGCCCTATGTACGGGTCCGGCCGACCTGTCAGTCTATGAAATGGTATCGGCCTACAATACCTTCCCGTCCAAGGGCGTGTATGTGAATCCGCTGTTCGTCACCCGCATCGAAGACAGCCAGGGCAACGTGCTCAGCGAGTTTACCACGGTCAAGCGCGAAGCCATTTCCGACCAGACGGCCTTCCTGATGGTCAACCTGATGCAAGGCGTGGTGAACCAGGGAACGGCGGGCCGCCTGCGCAGCCGCTATCAGTTGAAAGGCGAGATTGCCGGCAAGACCGGTACCACCAATGACAATGCCGACGGCTGGTTCATCGGTTATACGCCTACGCTTACGGCGGGCGTCTGGGTGGGCGCCGAAGACCGTCAGGTCCACTTCCAGTCCCTGGCGCTGGGCAGCGGCTCCAACATGGCCCTCCCCATCTGGGGCATCTTTATGAAGAAGGTGCTGGCCGACGGGACGCTCGGCATTAGTGAGAACGACCGCTTTATGGAGCCGGCCGGCATGGTGCTGGACCTGGGCTGCAGCGGCGGCGACGAGGATACCCAGCAACAATCAACCCATTCTGAACAGTATTATTTCGAATAAACCATGTCCAAGTACAAAGTTATCGCAGTGGTGTACGGCAGCGATTCCTCCGAGTGGGAGGTCTCTTGCCGCGGAGGTGAATTTGTCGCATCCCGCATCGACCAGAATGCCTATGATGTCTATGAGATTTTCGCCCGTTTCGGAAAATGGCAGCTGGTAGCCTATCGCAAACGGAACTCCATGCATGTTCCGCTGCCCGAAGGCTCCCGTCCCGAAGTGGACAAGTCCGATTTTTCCGTCAACGTCTTGGGCGAGAAGATCAAATTCGATTTTGCTTATATCGTCCAGCACGGAAAGCCCGGCGAGAACGGTATGCTGCAGGGCTATTTCGAGATGCTCGGCATCCCGTTCAGCAGCTGCTCTTCCTTCGTGGCCACCACCGCCTTCGACAAATATGCCTGCAAGAGCTACCTGCGGGATTTTGACGGCGTGAACCTGGCGGCCGATTCCTTTATCCGCCGGGGAGATGACATGGATGCCTTTGTAGAGAAGGTTTCGAAGAAACTGGGTTATCCCGTTTTCGTGAAGCCGACCGATGGCGGATCCAGTTTTGGCATTTCCAAGGTGAAGAGCCGGGAGAAGCTGGCCGAGGCGGTGAATTACGCTTTCTCGGAGGGTCCCACGGTGATTGTGGAAAAGGCTGTCGTAGGTCGCGAGGTTACCTGTGCCGCGTTTTTCGACGGGAAAGATGTGGCCACCCTGCCGCTTATCGAGATTGTGACCGATAACGAGTATTTCGATTACGATGCCAAATACAATGGCAACAGCCGCGAGATCTGCCCCGCTCCCCTGGATGCAGATACCACCGCGCACGTGCAGGATGTGACCCGCCGGATTTATCGGCATATGGGCTGCAAGGGTCTGGTGCGCATGGATTATATTCTTTCCGACGAGGGCCTGTACTTCCTGGAAATCAATACCATTCCGGGTATGACGAATGCTTCGTTGGTGCCGAAGATGGTGCAGACGGCCGGCATGGATATGACGACCTTCCTGACCATTTTGATCGAGAATTCCTAATAATATGCTGCTGGCGGACTTTATCCGGCAGGGCACGGAGGCCTTGGCGGCCCTGTACCCGGAGCCGGAGGCCCGTTCCATCCTGCTCCTCCTGTGTGAGGAGCGGCTTGGTGTGTCGCGGCGCGCTTACCTGACAGATCCCGCGCTTGAGGTGCCCGCCGGATGTCTCGCGGGAGATCTGGTGCGGCTGCGGAACGGCGAACCTGTTCAATATATATTGGGTTTTGCCGATTTCTACGGACGCCGTTTCAACGTTTCGCCTGCGGTGCTCATTCCCCGCCCCGAGACCGAATTCCTCTGTCATACGATCCTTTCGGACCAGCAGAAAGTCTCTCTAGCTGCGGGGACACCTTCCGGCGAGAGAGCATTTTCTTTCGTTTCTGTGAACGAGACGGAAGGTGCCCCCGCGGCATCGGAAGCCGCTGCGCCGGTCCAAATTATCGATTTGTGTACCGGATCGGGATGTATTGCGTGGACGTTGGCGGCGGAGATTCCGGATGCGCAGGTGACGGGGGTGGATATTTCCCCGGAGGCGCTTTCCGTGGCGCGCGGGCAGGAGGTTGCGTGCCGTCCCCCGCTGTTCGTACAGGCCGACATTCTTGCCGACCCGCCCGCATCCCTTCCGGAGGCCTCGTTCGACCTCTTGACAGCGAACCCGCCTTATGTGATGGACCGGGAGCGGGCCGCCATGCGGCGGAATGTCCTGGAGCACGAACCGGCCCTGGCGCTGTTTGTCCCGGACGATGATCCCCTGGTCTTTTATCGGGCCGTAGCCCGTTGGGCCGGGCAGTTGCTGCGCCCCGGCGGCCGGGGTTACGCGGAGATCAACGCCCTCCTGGGTCCGGAGACCGCCGCCATCTTCCGGGAGGCCGGTTTTTCCGGTGTTTCTTTGCTGGAGGACCTTGGCGGCGCACCCCGTTTTGTGCGCTTCTTGAAAAAAGCCTGACTTTTTTATATAAAAACGCGGTTTTTCGTTCTGAAAAATCGCTCTTCCACCGTACTGTATGGCCGTTTTTTGCAAATAGCCGTGTAAATTTAGTTTACACGGATAATCCTCTCCAACTTTGCAAAAAATATGACGGTTATGAAAAAGGTACTGTTTTTGGCTTTGCTGGCCGGTTCGCTGGCCGCTTGCGAGAAGGTCGATACGACCGTGAAAGAGTATGACCCGGTGGCTGTTCCGCTGGAAGATGTTGCCCGTATCCTGGCTGCCCTGCCGGTGGGATCAGAACAATGGAATGAGGTGCATACGGCCGTGCAGGCCTCTACCGAGAACGGCTATGATTCGGAATACACCCTGAAGGATTTGTTTACCCGGCCGGGTGCGGGTGTAGGAGCCGCCCCTGGAGCGAAATCGGCAAATAATGATTATACCCGGCCTATGCGGGATTGGATTGGGGACTATGTAAATGACTTGTTTGCCGCCACGAAGGCGTCGGAAACCGGCGAGGTTTCCCGGAGCGGTTACAACAGTGCCCAGGAGTACCTGAAAGCCCTTACGGAGTCCGATATCCAGATTTATTGGCCGTTCGAGGACCAGTGGGACGGCGGAGAGGCGCCGGTCATCACCTTCGACCCCAACGACGGCTCTTCCACAAACGTGGGCTACCTGCGCGAAAACGGCATCGTCCGGGAGATTCTGGTGGATGAGGATACCGCCCGGGATCGGCCGGTCTGGGTTGTGAACCGGAACGATGATGCGGCTTACAAGACCCTGGAGGTGCTCCGCCGCGAGAACCCCGAATGGGGCCAGGGCGGCGCCATCCATCTGAAAGGGGAGGATGACGACTCGTCCGTTCACACCCTGATACTCAAGGAGTTCACCGCCAAGCGGAATTTCGACGCCTGGTTCGCGGGGGCCAGTGAATTTTTTGTGAAGATTGGCTGTCTGGATGAGTTTACCGCCAGTACCGAGGCCGAGATGCTGCTGTACAGCCCTACCGTGACCGATTTTATGGTGGTCGTGAAGCGCGGGCAGGTGGGCATCCCCGTTCCGTTCAATGCCATTTTGGTGTCGGACTGGACCGAACAGTTGTATGACTGCGCCTTCCTGATTACCGAGGACGATGGCGGTACCCGCACCACCTGGAAGTGCTCGGCCACGGTAAAAATCAATTCAAAAAGTTACGGATTCGATATCAATATTCCCTTCAACACCCGGGACGATATTGTCTGGCGCGGCCAGCTGTCAAGACGCTTCTTCGAGAACAACGCCAACGTCACCGGTCACTTTGGCGACGTGGACCTGGTTTTTGAGATTCTGTAGAAACCGTCATTTCGCAGCGGGCGCAGTCGAAGGTAAGCTGGAGGCGACGACCCTGATTGGTGAGGAAGAGCGGGGCGTTGGTGCCGCTGCCGTGGTGCTTGGGGCATAGGCCCAGTTCGTATCGGACACAGTAGCGGGTGCGCATAAGTTCGGAATCGGGCCGATGCGTTTGTTCATAGGCCGGTTCGCCGGGGCCGCCGTACCGCTTTGAAGCCAGGGAATTGGACACATTGGCCTTGTAGGTATAGGGGTTGCACCCCGTCTCCGTTCCGGTCTTTCTGCCTTCCGGAAGGGGACGGCACCTGCAAGGCTCCCGGTCCAGGGCCTCGGCCAGGGAACGGCGCAGGGCGTTCAGCCGGGCTGCCGGCAGCAACGGCAACGAAAGGGTCGCTTGCGGGGTGAACCGGAACTGATAGAGGCCGGTTTTCTTCGATAACTGCGTTTGAAGGATGGCCGCCATCCGGTCCTGGTTATCCGCTTTTTCCCCTTCCGGGAACAGCACCGATACCCTCCTCCCGTCCTCCGTCTCTGCTACCAGCATTAGACCAGTTTCAGCGGCTCCCGATCCCTCCTCGTCACAGGAAATTAGGGAAAATGCTCCTCGGAGGGAATCGGAAGCCGCTGTAGCGGGGGTATCCTCCGGCGAGAGAGCATTTTCTTTCGTTTCTGTGAACGAGACGGAGGGTACCCCCGCTACGGCAGGAACCAGTGTCAGGCTGACGTCGAGCAGCCGTTCGGGACGATTGGTCTGGAGCGTCTTCTCGAAGGCCACATCCAGGTTGCGGTACAGGACCGCACCCGGCTGTAGGCCGGACACCTGCTTGCACCGGATCTGGAGCCCCTCGCAGACATCGCCCCGGAAACCGGTAATCCCGTCACGCCCCACCACGGCAAAGCCATCGCCGCTGGACAGTTTCAGGTCCCGGCTGCGGGGACGCACCGACACCAAACACTCGCGGGCGTTCAGGGAACGCACCGAAGCCACTTCCCCGATACACTCGCCCACGCCCTTCGGGGTATCCATCGCCGCCCAGGGGCCGCGGAGGCCGTCCAGATACAGCTGGGTATAACCCCGGTTGAAGGTCTTGGACAAATCGGGTTCAAAGCCGCCCCGGACCGTTCCAAAGGAAGCCCGCCGCCACTGCCGGGGCTGGGCCGCCACCAGGGCGTTCAGGACCCGGGAATAGGCCCGGACCACATTGCAAACGTAGGATTGATTCTTCAGGCGGCCTTCGATTTTGAACGAGCAGATGCCGCCGGCGGCCAGTTCTTCCAGCCGCTCGGACAGGTTATAGTCCCGTAATGAAAGGAGGGCCTTGTCCCGCAGGAGGACCTTGCCGGAAGCGTCCGAAAGGTCGTACAACGAGCGGCAGGCCTGTACGCAGGCACCCCGGTTGGCGCTGCGGCCCGCCAGGTACTCCGACAGGTAGCAGTTCCCGCTATAACACACGCACAGGGCCCCGTGGACAAAAAATTCCAGTTCGCAGGAGACCGCGGCGCGGATGGCCGCCACCTCCTCCAAAGACAGTTCGCGCTCCAGCACCAGCCGCGAAAAGCCCAGGCTTTCATAGAACCGGGCCTGCTCCGGGGTACGGATAGCGCATTGGGTGGAAGCGTGCAGGGGAACGTGGGCACCGAAATCCAGGACAGCCAGGTCCTGGACGATAAACGCATCGGCCCCCGCCTCTTCCAAAGCAAGGAAAAGCCGACGGGCCTCGTCCAGCTCATCCTCGTACAGAATGGTATTGAAGGTTACGAACACCCTGGCCCCGAACCGGTGGGCATAGGCACACAGCCGCCGGACCTCCTCCACCGGATTGCCCGCCGCCTGGCGCGCCCCGAAGGCCGGCCCTGCGATATACACGGCATCGGCACCGCAGTCAATGGCTGCGATGCCGATATCCGCATTCCTTGCCGGAGCAAGGAGTTCGAGTTCCTTCATTACTTGCTGAGGGCGTCGATCATCTGCTTGGCCTGAACGCCAAGTTTGGGATCGTTGACCACCTTCTTATAGTTCTCGAGAGCTTTGGCCTTGTTGCCGGCACCCTGATAGAGGGCACCCACCGTGAAGGTAATGGCATTGGCATTCTTGGCATCCGGAGCCGCGGCCAGGTACTGCTCGAAGTACTTGATGGCGTCGGCGTTCTTCTTCAGCTGCTGGGAAGCCTGACCGGCCACCAGGTAAGCCTGGGCGTTCTCCGTGTATTCATTCACCTGGACGGCGGCAGCCACAGCCTCGGCGAATTTCTTCTCCTTCAGGTCGGCGGCCGCAACCTTCAGCAGAGCACCACCAACCACCTTCTTGGCATTCTCGCCCTGGCCGTTGGCCTCGGCGATGGCAAGGGCCTTCTTGGCCTCTTCAATCTGGCCGGAGTTGGCCAGGCACTGCACCAGACGGATGGAAGCGGGACCGTTGGTCGAATCGGCATCCAGCACCTTGCGGTACAGCTCGGCGGCACCCGCCAGGTCCTTGGCGTTGAAAGCATCGTTCGCAGCGTCCATATCCTTCATCAACTTAATCTGGGGAAGCAGGGAGGTAGCCTCTTCCTCAACCTCGCTGACAGCGTACTCTTTCGCAACGGAAATTGCAGCCTGGATACGCTCCAGGGCATTGTCATAATCCTTATTGTTGGACAATTCCTTGGCCATGGAAAGCATCACCGTAGGAATGGCCTGCTTGCAGTTTTTCACCAGATCCTCGGCCTCGTTACCGATAGCCGTTCCCATTTCATAGGCTTTCTGGAAATACTCCAAAGCCGCCTTTTTGTCGCCCGTGGTAAGCGCGTTGGCACCGTTGTTGTACATTTCAGTTGCCTGAGCCAGGTCCTGAGCGGACATGATACCGACAGACAGGAAAGCTGCTGCCAGCACAAGAATCATTTTTTTCATCATTACGTATAACTTGGTGTTTAACATTTTCTTTTATCGAACTACAAAAATAGTGATTTTTCTTTTTAATTTTGCATTATCGAACAGTAATTTTATGCGTGGCTTCCGATATATCCTTCTCTGCGTTGCATCCTTATGCCTTTCAATAATGATGCCAGCCCAGAAATTGACGCCCCTCCCCATCTCCTCCCAAATCTCGGCCGGGGCGCTTCCAAACGGCATTTCATACTACATCGTAGCCAACGGAACCAGCAAGGGTTCGGCCGATATCGCCCTGATCCAGAAGGGCGCTTCCGACCGGGAGGCCGCCCGCCTGCCGCTCCGCAGCATCCCCAATTTCCAGCAGCGCGCCCCCTATAAGTTTCTGGCCGATAAGGGAGTAGGCTATTCCCGCGAGGGATTCGTAACCGTCTCGTCCGATGCCACCACGTATCGGTTCGAACGGATTCCGCTGGGCGATTCGGGTGCGGTGGACAGCACGCTGATGCTGGTTTTCAACATTGCCGATATGTACGCCTACGAGCAGGCGGTGGTGGTGAGCGGCGATATCAACCCGGATGCCATGCTGCAGAAACTGACCCTCTTCTCCATGCTGGTATCGCCCCGGGCGGCCTTGCCGAAGGCCTCCGAGTACCAATGGGAACCGGCCGATTCCGCTATGTTCACCTTCCTGGACATTCCGTCGCGGACCTCGTTTATATCGGCCATGTACCAGTTCCCGCGAACGCCGGAAGAGAATATGAATACCGTGCAGCCGCTGGTGTCGCGCCTGTATTCTTCCCTGCTCCGGACCATCCTCACGAATCGCATCCGCGAACAGATGAGAACCCGGAACCTGCCCCTGTCGGGCATCGAATATGTCTATCGGAACAGCTCGGAAGGTCCTGGAAACGAGCATTATACCATTACGCTTCATACCAAGGCAGACTGCCTGGCGGACGCCGCGGAGGTGTTGGGCCGGACCCTGGCCGCCCTGGACCGGAACGGCGCCAGTCCGGAGGAATACAAAGACGCAAAAGACGCCTTTACCTCCAACCTGGGCTCCCTGGAAACCCTCCGCTATAGCCAGAACGCCTCCTTCGTGAACATGTGCGAGTCGGCCTTCCTGTACGGTTCCAACCTGGCCCCGGCCAAGACCGTTATGGAATTCTTTGCCGGGCGGCAGATTCCGGCCGAAAAGGAACTTTCCCTGTTCAACAATTTCGTGAGCGCCCTGCTGGACCCGCAGGCAAACCTGTCGGTGGTCTGCATCGGAGACTACAAGGGCGGCTATGACCGGCTGAAAACCGCCTTCGATGCCGCCTGGGAGCATCCCGCCATCCCGGAGGACGAGCATTTCCACGCCAGCCAGGGGGATACCCTCTCGCTCGTGTCCTTTGCCACGAAAGTCAAACTGAAATCCGAACAGGCCGAACCCATTTCGGGCGGCAAAATCTGGATGTTTTCCAACGGGCTGAAGGTGGTTTTCCGGCAGATGCCCACCCAGGGACGCATCCGATACTCGCTGATGATCCGCGGCGGCTATGCCTCCGTGCCGGACCTTTCCCGAGGCGAAGGTGCCTTTGTGGGCGACCTCCTGGGGCTCTCTCGCGTGGGAGGCAGGTCCTGCTATGATTTCCGTAAGATGCTGTCGTCCAACGGTATCACTATGAAGTCCACGGTGTCCCTGTCCGATTTGCGCATCAGCGGAAGCGCCCCGTCCAACCGGATGCAGCTGGTGCTGCGGAGCCTGCTCTCCGTTGCCAACCTCCGCCAACCCGACCCGGATGCGTTCGCCTATTACAAACTGTGCGAGGCGGTCCGCGAGGAGGGGCAGCGCGGCGAAACCGAGGGCATCCGCACCGCCATCGACCAAATTATGTTTCCGGACTATCCCTACTCGCCCTGGCGCGATGTGAAAGCCCTGCGCGACAACCTCCCCGATCGGGCGCAGCTGTATTTCAACGACCAGTTCAGCCGGGTGAACGACGGGGTGCTCACCATCATCGGCGATATGAACGAGGAGTATCTAAAAAAGATGCTCGTCAAGTGGCTGGGAGCCTTCCGGACCACTGGAACGGGCTTTGCCCCCCGCCCCAAGATCCAACAGACCCTGCGAACGGGAACATCGACCTATATCGTGGATTCCAACGACCTGGACGACGTGTACGACGGCAGCGTGAATGTGTTGATGAGCGCAGCCATCCCGTTCAGCACAGACAAATACATGGCTTTCAAGATGGCCGGATACGTTTTGCGGAAGTCCATTGTGCGCAACCTCGCCGATGCGGGTTATTACGTGGAGATGCAGGACGATGTGTCCCTGTATCCGCAGGAACGGATGGAAATCCTCATCCGCTGCAAGGCGGCCGATCCGCGGGGACTCCCGGCCGATATGGTTTCGGCCACACCGCTCACCGTGCTGGACCTGGTGCGCCGGGCCTTGGGCGAGGCCACCGGAAAGTCCCTCTCCAAACAGGAACTCACTTCGTATAAGGACCTGCTGAACAATTACTTCCTGTCTAACAGCAACCGGCCGGACTTTGTGGAGCAGTCCCTGCTGCTGCGCTATTCGGAAGGGAAGGATATGGTGACCCGCTACCGCGAACGCATCAATGCCATCACCGCAGAGAATGTGCAAGCCATCCTGCAGGCCCTCCGGAAGGGGTGCAACATTGAATACGTGGTAGAATGAGTGCGTTCGGGACCATTATCCAGATTGGCGACATCCTGGTTTCCGAGGATGTAGTCCTGGAGTACTTCGCCTGCGATTACGAGCGGTGCAAAGGCTGCTGCTGCGTGATTGGGGACAGCGGGGCGCCGTTGGAAGAATCCGAACCGGCCGAACTTGAGCGCTGGTATCCGGTCTATTCCGCCCTGATGCCCGCCGCCGGGAAGGCGGCCGCCGAAAAGGCCGGCTTCTTCGAGGTGGACCGGGATGGCGACCTGGTAACGCCGGTGGTGAAGGGAACGCCCGGAAAAGAGGAGTGTGCCTTTACCGGATTCGAAGGAGACGGAAACTGCTTCTGCACCATCGAACGGTGCTTTTTTGCCGGGACCTGCGGGTGGCGCAAACCCATTTCCTGCCGCCTCTACCCCATTCGCGTGACCCGGCTTACCGGCGGCGGAAAGGCCCTCAACCTGCACCGATGGGCCATCTGCAAGGACGCCTTTGAAAAAGGCCGGCGCGAAGGTATCCGCGTGTATCAGTTTCTGCGCGAACCCCTTACCGACGCCTTTGGCTCCGACTTCTACGACGCCCTCTGTGCCGCCGCGGAACATGTTATCAACCAGAAATAATTGTTATCTTTGCGAAAAATACGGCCATGACATACCTGCGACGCGCAATTAAGTCTTTCTTTTATTATTGTATCCTGCTGACGGTAATCCTGACGGCGCTGGTGCTGCTGCATGTGACGGAAGCCAATGTGCAGACCCTGTTCCGGGGTGGCTGGACGTCGGTAGGCCAGATCCTGCTTCTCTTTGCCATCGTAGCGGCCATCTATCCCCGCTTCGGCTATACGACAAAGGACGCCCTTTTGCCCGAAGGGCAGGCGGCCGTCGGTGAAAGCGGCGAGCGGGAGGTGCTGATAGAGGTGATGCAGAACCGCGGATACAAACTGGAGGAGGAGGGCGATGCCGTGTGGAAATTCCGCCTTCGCAACACGGTGAACCGCCTGTCCCGGATGGCCGAGGACCGTATTACCATCACCCGGACCCCGTCCGGTTTTTCCCTGGAGGGCCTCACAAAAGATGTGGTCCGCCTGGTACACGCCATTGAATATCAATTTGTTAATCATTCTTCTTTATGAATACCCTGAAAACCGTTGCGCGTTACCGTGACGCCATGAGCGCCCATATCTGCGCAGGCATGCTGAATGAGAACGGCATTCCGGCCGCCGTTTTCGGCGAGAATTCCTCGTACATTTCCCTCAACTATATCGATGAGCTGGAAGTCAAGGTGAATCCGGAAGATTATGACCAGGCCCTGGCCCTTGTCAACCAAAAAGACTAAACCATTAATATTATATCATTATGACAGAAGATCCGCTGGAGCGCATTGCGCGCCAAGAAAAAGAAAAGAAAAACACCGGTTTGAAGGCAACGACCTGGATTCTTGCGGTCATCGCCCTGGCCCTGGCCGGTACGCTGATGTATATCTGGTACCAGAAATCGCAGCTGATTAGCGATTTGAACGTAGAGAAGCAGGAACTGACCGAGCAGATGGTCGCCCTGCAGAACGATTACGCCACCCTGAGCTCCGATTACGATACCATCAACTCGCAACTGGATTCTTCCCGCGAGGAAGTGGCCCAGCTCATTGACCGCATCAAGAAGACCGACGCCACCAACCGCGCCAAGATGCGTCAGTATGAGAAGGAACTGGGTACCCTGCGTTCTATTATGCGCAACTACATTGTCCAGATTGATTCGCTGAACACGCTCAACCACAAGCTTACCGCCGAGGCGGCCGAAGCCCGTCGCGATGCCGCTGCCAGCAGGGCCGCGAACGAAGAACTGAACAAGCAGGTCGAGAGTCTCGCCGGACAGGTTGCCGCCGGTTCCGTCATCAAGGCCCGCGGCCTGAGCATGCAGGCGTACAACAATTCCGACAAGGTGACCGACCGCAGCAGCCGGGTGGTCCGCCTGCTGACCACGTTGAGCCTGGTAGAGAATGACCTGGCTCCGAAGGGTCCCGTCCGGGTGTATATCCGTGTTAAGGATCCCGAAGGCATCCTGCTTACCAATAGTGTCCAGACGTCGTTCAACTGCGGCGGCGAAGCCTTGCTGGCTTCGGCTTCCCGCGAGGTGGATTACGAGGGCAAGGAAGTGGAACTGAGCATCTATCTGAACGACATCCCGTCCTTCTCGAAGGGCATTTATACAGTGGAGGCTTATACGGAGCAGGGCTTGCTGGGCCGCTCCGAGCTGATGCTCCGTTAGTGACATGATTTACCTGCACGTACCCTTTTGCAGGAGTTTCTGCACGTACTGCGGGTTTTATTCCGAGTCGGTTCCCTGCCGCAAAGGTGGTGGGGAGCCGATTTTCGATGTTTTTGCGGAGCGGCTCTGCCGGGAGATTGATGAGCGGCTGCCGGACTTCGTGGCGGCGAATGGCCTTCCGGTGAATACCCTCTACATCGGCGGCGGCACCCCGTCCGTCCTTCCCGCAAATACCCTTCGCCGTATCGTCAACCATCTCCGAACCGTTCTTTCCGGGACGGCTGTTGACCACGTCGTCACAGAAAATAAGGGAAAATGCTCCGCCGCAGTCAACAGCCGTCCCGTCAGTATCAATCCGGACGGCCATTCAGCCTCCCTCGTCTTCTCAGAAAACGAGGGAAAATGTTCCTCCGAGGGAGGCTGCATGACCTTCGAGGAGTTTACGGTGGAGGTGAATCCGGAGGATGTGGTGGAGAAGGGTGTGGAGTATGTGCGGGCACTGGGGGAGATGGGCGTGAACCGGATCAGTATGGGGGTGCAGAGTTTCGATGACGGGATTCTCCGGTGGATGAACCGCCGGCACGATGCCGCACGGGCGCGGGAGGCGATGCGCATCCTCCGGGAAGCGGGGGTGCGGAATGTAAGCATCGACCTGATTTTCGGACTTTCGCAATTGACCCACGCGCAGTGGGAAGAGACCCTGGATGAGGCCCTTGCGCTGGAACCGGAGCACCTTTCGGCCTACCAGCTTTCCATCGAAGAGGACAGCGCCCTGGCCGACCAGATTGCCAAAGGGCGCTACACCGAGGCTTCAGAAGAGGCTTGCCGGCGGCAGTATGACTGCCTGTGCGAACGGATGGCCCGGGCCGGTTTCCACCATTACGAGGTCTCCAATTTTGCCCGGCCCGGCTTCGAGGCCGTACACAACAGCGCCTATTGGCGGCGCATCCCCTACCTCGGCCTGGGCCCCGGCGCGCATTCGGCTTATGCCCGGAACCCGGAGGAAGGGGTCAATCTCCGGGGCTGGAACAGCTGTGAGAGCGTTGACTGGAAAGAGGCCGGACGGGAGACGCTTACCCTGGAACAGCGGCAGGAGGAAACCCTGATGCTGGGACTGCGGACTGCCAGGGGGCTGCCGGAGAGCTGGCTGCGCGCCCATGCCAACTGGCAGGCCCTGGAACGGCTGCTGGCCGCAGGAGCCCTGGAAAAGGGGCCGGAGGGGACTCTTCGGATTGCCGAAAACTTCTTCTTTGTGTCGGACGAAATCATTGCCGAACTTTGACGTCCTTTTTGCAATCGTTTTCATGAAAACCCCGGACATCTGCCCGAAGATTTGCTCCTTAGAGTGGCTGTTTTACCGGAAATTTGCTATCTTCGCTATCCATAATCATCAAGCTATGCTTCATCGCCTTTTTCGGACTGCCGCCGTCCTCCTTTGCGCGGCTATCATCGCCCCCGGCGCCGCCGGTTGGGGCCGCATGGGTCATTCGACCGTGGCGAAAATCGCCCAGAATCACCTGACCAAAACCACCCGCGAGAAAGTGAATGAGATCCTGCACGGACAGTCCATGACGGGACTCGCTTCCTATTGCGACGATTACCGCGCCGACGTTGACGCGACTTTCAGCCCCGAATGGGCGCAGGGCGTTCCCCATGCCCACACCTTTGAGGTAGATGAGAATAACCGTCCCTTTCCGGTGCTGAAGCACCCCGAGACCGGCCGCGGCCTGACCAACTGCGTCTATTTCGCCGACCATTGCATCCAGGACCTGAGTCATGCGCAGGATTTCCCGGACAGCACCCAGTGGAAGGCGCTGGTGATGACGATTCATCTGCTGGGAGACATGCACTGCCCCGGCCACATCCGCTATGCCGACCGGCACAAAGATATCGGCAAGTTCGACGTTACCTTCGTGGGCGAAGAGACCAACTACCACAAGGTCTGGGACTACTATATGGTGGTGGGTCCGCTGCCGTTCAGTTTCTCGGACATTGCCGAGATCTGCGATGACTGCACCCCCGAGCAGATGGCCGAAATCGTGAAAGGAACCATCTACGACTGGGGAAAAGACAATGCCGACAGATGTGAATGCGTGCGCCTGGATGCCGTGTCCGAAGGCGACAAGCTGAACGGTTTCTGGCAGCGGGACCACACCGAGCTGACCCGTATCCAGCTGCGCAACGGCGGCTACCGGCTCGCCCACGCGCTGAACATGGCATTCGACCCGAAATATGCCCGTAAGTTCAACCGGAAATATAACAAATAAAGATATGAAGAAGACCATTACCATCATCGGCTCCGGAATGATGGGCTCCGCCCTGGCATTCCCGGCTTTCGAAAACGGCAACGAGGTGCGCCTGGTGGGCACTCCGCTGGATAAAGACATCATCGATGCCTGCCGTGCGACCAACCAGCATCCCAAATTCGAGATTCCCTTCCCGAAAGGTATCCAATATTATCAGTTCGACCAGTGGAAAGAGGCCGTGAAGGGGGCCGATTTCGTGATTGGCGGCGTTTCTTCGTTTGGCGTGGACTGGTTCCTGAACGAGGTGCTTACCTACCTGGATCCCGCCCTGCCGGTGCTGTCGGTGACCAAGGGCCTGATTAACCTGCGGGACGGCACCCTCATTTCCTATCCCGCCTACTGGGAGACCGAGCTGGCCAAGAAGGGCATCCACCGCCAGGTAAACGCCATCGGCGGCCCGTGCACGTCCTATGAACTGGTGGCCCACGACCAGACCGAGGTGGCCTTCTGCGGCAAGGATACCGCTGTTATCAAGATGATGAAAGAGGCCATGCAGACCTCTTACTACCATATTTCTACCACAAACGACGTCATTGGCCTGGAAAGCGCCGTGGCCCTGAAGAATGCCTACGCCCTGGGCGTGGCCATGACCATCGGCCTGGTGAACCGTCACCTGGGCCCGGACGCCGGCCTGCACTACAATTCCCAGGCGGCCGCCTTCTACCAGGCCACCAAGGAAATGACCAAGCTCCTGCGCTTGCAGGGTGCCGACGAGGACAGCACCGTCATCGGTATCGGCGACCTGTACGTAACCGTTTACGGCGGCCGGACGCGCAAGATCGGCATTCTCCTGGGCGAAGGCAAGACCTACCAGGAAGCGATGGACATCCTGGCCGGCGTGACGCTGGAGTCGCTGGTGGTGGCCCGCCGCGTGGCCAAGGCCATCTACCGCAAAGCCGAACTGGGCATGGTGGACCTGCGCGAATTCCCGCTCATGACCCACGTGAACGACGTGCTGGACAACGGGAAGGACGCCCAGCTGCCCTGGGAGAGCTTTACGTTTGACAATACGAAATAAGCATGAAGGCACGCCTTGTTGCAGCGGTACTGCTGGTCCTTGCCGTTCCAACGGCATCGGCCGAAAGCATGAAACACCTGTCGAAACGGGTTTTCGAGCTGGCCCGCGTCCAATACACCCACTTGGACGACCAGCTGGGACCCGCGGAGTTTCCCCGTTCCCTGCACCCTGACGGCAGCCTCTGGAAAAGCAAACAGAACTGGTGGTGCAGCGGTTTCTGGCCGGGTATGCTCTGGTACACCTTTGCCGGTACGGGCGATCCGGACCTGGCCGCCCGGGCCGACCGCAACACCCATAAACTGGACGGACTGATTGAGACGCCCACCCACCACGACATCGGCTTCCAGCTGAATTCCAGTTTCGGGAACGCCGCGCAGATTGCCGGAATCGCCCCCGGACCCGTTTTGCGGGACGGAGCCTTGAAACTGGCCGGACGGTTCAACCCCGGGGTGGGCGCCATCAAAAGCTGGGAAAGCGGCAAACGCGGGCAGTATCCCGTCATCATCGACAACATGATGAACCTGGAATTGCTGATGCGCGCCGCCCGCTATTTCCAGCTGGATACGCTCCGCTCCATCGCGATCACCCACGCCCGCACCACCCTGCGCACGCATTTCCGGGACGATTTTACCACCTTCCACCTGGTGGATTTCGACCCGCAGACCGGCGCAGTGACCGCCCGGAAAACGGTGCAGGGGTATTCCGATGAATCCGTTTGGGCCCGCGGGGAAGCCTGGGCGCTCTACGGCTATACGATGATGGCCGCCGAATGTGCAAAAAGCGGCTTGACGGCGGAAAGCCGGGAGTTCCTCGCACAGGCCACGGGTATCGGCAAATGGGTGGCCGCCCATCTGCCCGCAGACGGCATCCCCTACTGGGATTTCTCCGACCCGGACATTCCCAACACCTTTCGCGACGCTTCGGCCGCGGCCATCCTGGCATCCGGCTTCCTGGACCTGGCCCGGCAACTGGATTCCCAAGACGTGGCCCTGGCCAAGCGGTTCCGCAAACTGGCCAAACGCCAGCTCAAGACCCTGGCATCGGCCCCGTACCTGGCCAAAGCCGGACAGAACGGCGGTTTCCTCCTGCGCCACTGCGTAGGAAACCTGCCCGCCGGAAGCGAGATTGACGTACCCCTCACGTACGCCGACTATTATTTTCTGGAAGCCCTCCTGCGCTGGCGCAGGTAGTGTTGGCGCAGTATTTGCACGGCTCTTTCATATGAATCATTTCCGCACCCTCCTGGCCATGGCGGTCCTTTCGCTTGCCACCTGCCTTTCCCTCCGCGCACAAGTTTTTATCAGCAGTGCGGCCTATGAAAACCGCCACTGCAAGGTCACCGTTACCGTGGCCGACTCGCTGACCCGGGAGCCCATTCCCTTCGCTTCCGTCTACGTCAAGCTCAAAGGTGACTCGGTCATTACCAATTTTTCCCTGACAGACACCCTCGGCGTCGCCGAACTCGAGCAGGTGCCCCATGGGGACTATACCGTCACGGCCGAGTTCATGGGCTATAAACCCTATGTCAAGCGCAAATACTTCAACCGCTGGGAGGATAATCTCGGCACCTTCCTCCTCCAGCCGGACCCCCAGTACATAACCGCCGCCCGGGTGACCGAAACCGCCGTCCCCGTGCGGGTGATGCAGGACACCCTCGAATTCAACGCAGCCGCCTTCCACACGACGGACTATGCCGTTCTGGGCGACCTGCTCAAGAAAATGCCGGGTGTGGAAGTCGAAAAGGACGGTTCGGTCAAGGTGAACGGCAAGAGCGTCACCAAGATCACCGTCAACGGCAAGACCTTCTTCTCCAACGACATTGCCACCGCCGTGGCCAACCTGCCCGCCAAGATGGTGGACAAGGTACAGGTTTCCGACCACAAAGAAGAGGACGCCTCGTCTGTCCAGCGCAGCGACAAGACGGACGAAAAGCAGATGAACGTAGTCCTGAAAAAAGAGTATGAAAAGGGCTGGTTCGGCAACCTGAGCGTTGCCGGCGGGGCTGCGGCCGGCGACAAACAGCGCGAGCTTTCCGGCGGACGCGACTTCCTCTACAACGCCAAAGGCATGGTATCGGGCTACTCCAAAGAAAGCCAGATGACCATCATCGGCAATGCACTCAATGCTCCGGGACCGGACGATTATGTGGGCGACGCTTCCGGCGGACTCATGAAAAACCATCAGCTGGGCATAGACGCCAACACTACGTCCGTCAAGGGACTGGAGATTTCATCGACAGCCTCCTGGCGCATGCAGGAGAATGACAACCGCAGCCGAACGGAGCGCACTACCATCCTCACTGGAGCCGACGATATGCTGTCACGCACGGAAAACAGCTCGCTCAGCCACTCGGACAAATTCAAGGTCGGCGGAGAAATCAAGAACAGCAACCGCAAGAAGAGGTGGTTCAACCTGGAGCCCTCGATCTCCTATACCCGTTCCAACAGCGACGCCTCGGGTTCATCGGAAGCCACCTCCTCTGGGACTGCGCTCAACCGGTCCGTCTCCACTTCCCATTCCTTTTCCAACGGAATCGACGGTGCCGTCCTCGCGCGCGCCGGCATCAAGGATGTCGGCAAGAAGGACCGCGACCTGCGCATCCGTATCGAAGGGAACCTGTCCCACACCAAGGGAGACAGCCGCGAGCGCAGCGAGACCCACCTGCTGAAGGAGGGTTCTTCGCAGATACGCTCTCTCTCCTACGACAACCTTTCCCGCAAACGTTCCCTCATCGGGACCTTCCAGTGGGAAGAACCCCTCCGGAAGAACTGGATTATCCAGACTCGCCTCAAAGGCCTCTACACGGTTCGCAACACCCACCGCAACGCCTTTGACATGAGCAGCGGCACTCCCGTGGAGAACGATTATTATTCGACCCTGTCGGACAACTACCGCCAGTTGTATTCCCTGTCCTCCCTCGTTCAGTACAAAAAAGACAAGCAGACCGTCCAGATAGGCTTCGAGGGAATGACCGAAAAGAACGAAACCTTTTCCAAAAGCTTCGGCGTGTCCACCTGGTCGGGCAGGAACGAATGGCTGTGGAACTACTCGCCGGTCTTCAACTGGACCTGGCAAAAGCAGAAGGGACGGCTCTTCCTCGGTTACGGCGGCCAGTCCGGCCAGCCTTCCGCCACCCTGATGCTTCCGGTACTGGACGTCTCCAACCCCACGCGCCTGAAAACCGGCAACATCTACCTTCTTCCCTCCTTCCAGCACGCCCTTAACCTCAACTGGAACCAGTACGACCCCAAGAAGACCCTGACCTATTTCCATGCAGGAGGCAACGCGAGCGCCACCACCCGCAGTATCGTAAACGCCAGCTGGCTGGACAAGAGCGGCGTCCGTTATGCCGTACCGGTCAACTCCCGCAAACCCGGCCTCTCCGCCAACTTCTATGGTTCCATGATGCTGAGCCTCGGGGAGAAAAAACGCCTTCGCACCTTCTTCGGCACGAACATCACCTACCTGCAGACAACCAGCTACCAGAATACCGGAACCGTTCCCGCCATCGACACGGAGCACTTCGACTACGATACCTTCATGTCCTCTTTCTGGGGAAATCCGGACGGGGATATTTTCTACAGCGGCGGCAGCGGTTTCGCCGAGAGCCTGACCCGCACCTGTCTGGCCTCGCTGAGCGGAGGTTTCAGTTGGACGAATACCTCCGAAAGCTTTTTCATCGGACCGAATTGGTCGTCGCGCATACAACGGGTGTCCTATTCACTCGACCCCTCGGCTAACACCACGGCCTGGCAACACCAGGCGGAAGTTGTCTTCGGGCTGGACGAGATGGGGCCCTTCTCCCTTTTCTCCCAGCTTTCCTATGTCTTCTACTCCGGCTACGGGGAAGGCTACGACAAGCCGGAGGTGCGCCTCAACGCCCAGCTCAGCTACCACATCAAGGCCTGGACCCTTTTCATCAGCGGCAACGACCTGCTGGACCAGCAGCGCAGCTTCAAGCGCACGGAAACGGAGAACTACCTTGAAGACGCCTACACCAACGTACTGGGCCGCACGCTCTTCCTGGGCATAAAATGGAGCTTTGGGCAAGCCGGGGTCCAACAGTCCCGCAGCGCAGCCAAAAGTTCGAGGAATATGTAGAAGAAATTATTGTAACCGGAAGAGAACGGGGATGTTCACGCGGGTGGCTACCGCGACCCCGTCTTTTGTGGCCGGTTCCCATTTGGGCGAGGATTTCACCACACGGACGGCCTCTTTGTCCAACGTTACATCCACGCTGCGGATAGCCTTGACATCCTTGATAGAACCGTCGGAAGCCACGGTGAACTGGACAATGACCCGTCCCTGCACGCCGTTGTCGCGGGCGATGGGCGGATACGTTGTGTTCTTATGGACCCAGAGGGTGAAGCTGTTCAAGTCGCCGCCCTGGAACTGCGGCTTCACGTCCAACTCCTGGTAGGAGTACAACTTGTCGTCCTGAGCGAACAAATTGCCCGAAAGGCAACAAGTCGCAAGAACAAATAAGACAAGGAGTTTGAACGGCTTCATTTTTACGCTATTTGGATGCAAAAATACCTCCTTTTTTTGGGAATTACAAATTTTCTTTTTCCCACGATTATTTCTATCTTTGTACTATGGCATTCGTACACCTGCACGTCCACACGCAATACTCGATTCTCGATGGGCAAAGTTCCATCGAGCATCTCTTCGACCGCGCCGAGCAGATGGGCATGCCTGGCCTGGCCATCACCGACCACGGCAATATGTACGGGGTGAAGGAATTCTTCAAATATGCCAAAAAACATCCCGGCGTAAAACCCATTATCGGCTGTGAGATTTATGTGACCCAGGGGTACGACCACCGTATCAAAGACTCCGAGCACCGCAAATACTATCACCTGATCCTGCTGGCCAAGAACTACAACGGCTACAAGAACCTGATGAAGATTGTCTCCACCGGCCATATCGAAGGAAAATACTACGACAAGCCGCGTGTGAGCCACGAGATCGTGGAAAAATACCACCAAGACCTCATCTGCAGTTCGGCCTGCATGGCGGGCGAGATTCCGCGCTGCATCCTGGCGGGCGATATCGCCGGGGCGGACAAGGCCATCGAATGGCACAAGAACCTCTTCGGAGAGGACTATTACCTGGAGGTAATGTACCACAAGACAGAGGTGCCGGGCCTGTCCCTGGACGTGTACGAAGGCCAGTGCGCCTATGTGCCCACCCTTTTCGAGCTGGCCAAGAAGCACGGGGTGAAGGTCATTGCCACCAACGACGTTCACTTCGTAGACAAGGAAGACGGTCCCGCCCACGACCGGCTCATCTGCCTGAACACCGGCAAATTCCTGGACGAGCCGGACCGCCTGCATTATACCCAGCAGGAGTATCTCAAGAGCGAAGAAGAGATGCTCGCCCTCTTCCCCGACCATCCGGAAGCCATTTCCAACACCCTGGAAGTGCTGGAAAAGGTAGAAAACTACGATATCGACCGCGGACACGTCCTGCCCCGTTTCGAACTGCCCGGAGACTTCCTGAAAAACGTGGACCAGTGGATGGAGCGTTACAAGGAAGTGATTGAAGCGGGCCGCGAGGAGGGCCGGAGCGACGATTTCTACCACTCGGTGGCCTACCTGTGCAAACTAAGCTACGACGGTGCGCATATGCGCTACGGCGAGACCCTTACCCCCGAGCAGGAGGAGCGGCTGGACTTTGAGCTGAAGACCATCTCCCGCATGGGCTTCCCGGATTACTTCCTGATTGTCCAGGACTTCATCAACTGGGCCAAAAACAACGGCGTTTCCGTGGGCCCGGGACGTGGCAGCGCGGCCGGCAGCGCCGTCGCCTACTGCCTGCGCATCACCAACCTGGACCCCATCCGGTACGACCTCCTGTTCGAGCGTTTCCTGAACCCCGAGCGCATCTCGATGCCGGATATCGACGTGGATTTTGACGATGAGGGCCGCTACCGCGTGATCCAGTACGTGCAGGAAAAGTACGGGGTGGACCACATCTCGCACGTAATTACCTTCGGCACCATGGCGGCCAAGCTCGCCATCAAGGATGTCGCACGGGTAAGCCGCCTGTCGCTGGACGATTCCAACCGGCTCACCAAGCTCATTCCCGACCGCCCGTTCACCGTCAAGGTGGATGGCGAAGAAAAGGAAATGAAGCCGAACCTGAAGAATTGCATCAAATACATCCCGGAGCTGAAAGCCGAATACGAGGGCGACAACCCGCTCATCCACGAAGTGCTGGAATATGCCATGAAACTGGAGGGCTGCATCCGCCAGACGGGCATCCACGCCTGTGCGATGATCATCGGCCGCGGCGACCTGACAGACTACATTCCCATCACCACCGGCACCGACAAGGCCTCCGGCCAGGAAGTCTGGGTGTCGCAATACGAAGGTTCCTACATCGAAGAAGTGGGCATGCTGAAGATGGACTTCCTGGGCCTGCGGACCCTGTCCATCATCATGGAGTGCCTGGCGCAAATCAAGAAACGGCACGGGATAGACATTGATATTGAGGCAATTCCCATTGACGATGCCGCCACCTACGACCTCTATTCGCGGGGCGATACCAAAAGCATCTTCCAGTTTGAATCGCCCGGCATGAAGGAATGGCTGCAGCGCCTGCACCCGCAACGCTTCGAGGACCTCATCGCTATGAACGCCCTCTACCGCCCGGGACCGATGGATTACATCCCCTCCTTCGTCGCCCGCAAACGAGGCGAGGAGGAGATCACCTTCGACCTGCCGGTCATGGGCGAATTCCTGGAGGAAACCTACGGCGTAACCGTGTACCAGGAGCAGGTGATGCGGATTTCCCAGAAGGTGTCGGGCTTCTCCAAAGGCAAGGCCGACAAGCTCCGCAAGGCCATGGGAAAGAAAAAAATCGACGTGCTGGAGAGCCTGTATGCCGATTTTATCAAGGGCGGTGTAGAAAACGGCCATCCCAAGGAGGTACTGGACAAGATCTGGGCCGACTGGCGGAAATTCGCCTCCTATGCCTTCAACAAATCGCACGCCACCTGCTATGCCTGGGTAGCCTACCAGACCGGCTGGCTGAAAGCGCATTATCCCGCCGAATTCCAGGCGGCCAACCTGAGCAACCAGTTGTCCAACATGACGGAAATGAAGGAGATCATGGACGACTGCAAGAAGGGCGGCATCAAGGTGCTGAGCCCCGACGTGAACGAATCCGAGGCCCGTTTTGCCGTGAACAAGGACGGCGACATCCGTTTCGGTCTGGGCGGCATGAAAGGATTCGGCTCCAACGTGGTAGATGCCATCATTTCCGAACGCGAAGCCCACGGTCCGTTCTCGGACATCTTCGATTTTGCGGAACGCGTCCCGGGAATGAACCGGAAAGCCTTCGAAACGCTCATCAACGCGGGTGCGTTCGATTCGTTCGGCGCCCGCCGCGCCCAATTCTTCCTGCCCTGCAAAAACAACGTTCTCTTTATCGACGAACTGGTCAATTATGCCGATTGCTACCACCACGATACCATCGATGCCGGCTCGTCCCTCTTCGGGGAGATGGAGGAAATGAAGCCCGTGCGGCCGGAAATGCCGCCGATGTCGGGCGAGGAGGACGAACTGGCGAAGCTCCAGAAAGAAAAGGAACTGGTGGGCATGTACATCTCCTCGCATCCGCTGGACAAATATACCTTCGAACTGGAGACCTTCACCACCTGTCCCATCAGCTCGCTGAACGACCTGGTGGCCGAGTGCGAGCGCAAGAAAACCCCGCAAAAAGTGAGCGTGGCCGGTCTGGTGACCGATACCAAAAACCTCACCACCCGCACCGGAAGGCCGTTCTCGCGCACCCTGCTGGAAGATTATAACGGCAGCTACGAACTGGCCCTCTTCGGAAAAGACCATGAGAAGTTCCTGGGGAAGATCCAACTGCACGAAGCCCTGTTCATCGAAGGGGAAATCGGCGAGAAATTCGGACTGCGGCCCGAGGAAAAAGCCCAGGGCAAGACGGCTCCTTATACCTTGAAAGTCAAGGACATCGCCCTCTTGGGCAACATGTCCGATTCTCTCCTTAGCGGTTTCTCCATCCAGCTCACCACCCCCATGCTGACGCAGGAGTTCCGGAAGAAACTGGTGAAACTGCTCACCGCCCACAAGGGCTTGATCCCCCTGAACATCTACCTCACCGACCCGGTGACCCATTACCGTATCGAATTCTTCTCCAAGAAGTTCCAGGTGGCGGTCAATGCCGATTTCATCCGGGATGTCAAGGCCCTGGGCGTTCCCTATTCCGTTCAAAGAAAGATGTAAGTATGGAAGTTCGAGCAAAAAAGGCCCTCGGCCAGCATTTCCTGACCGACCAAAGCATCGCCCGGGCCATCGTGGACGCCCTGCAGCCCGATGCCGCCTCCGTGCCAATGCCGGTATTGGAAATTGGACCGGGCATGGGCGTGCTGTCCCAATACCTGCTGGAACGGACCGATATCGACCTGAAACTGGTGGAGATTGACGCCGAGAGCGTGGCCTACCTGATGCAGCATTTTCCGGGCCTTGCGGGCCGGCTGCTGGAGGCCGACTTCCTGAAAATGAACCTCCCGAAGTTCTTCCCGGGCGATTTTTGCATCATCGGGAACTTCCCCTACAACATTTCCTCGCAGATTTTCTTCCGCATCCTGGACTTCAAGGACCGCATCCCGCAGGTGGTGTGCATGATCCAGAAAGAGGTGGCCGAACGCATCGCCGAGAAACCCGGCACCAAGACCTATGGCATCCTTTCCGTCCTGCTGCAGGCCTGGTACGACATTGAGTATGTGATGAGTGTGGGATCCGGCTGTTTTGCCCCGCCGCCCAAGGTGCAGAGTGCGGTGATCCGCCTGCGGCGCAACGCCCGCACCAGCCTGGGCTGCGACGAGGGCCTCTTCAAGGCCGTGGTGAAAACCGCTTTCAACCAGCGGCGCAAAACCCTGCGCAATTCCCTGAAGCCCCTGGCCCGGGCCAAGGCCCAGCGGCAGGGCTGGGACGACGACGCCCTGGCCGCCTTCCTTTCCAACCCGGTCTTCGACCTGCGTCCCGAACGCCTGAGCGTCGAAGACTTCATCTCCCTTACCCTCCTATTAGGATAATATCCCGATATTTTCCCAATAGAATAATATCCCGATATTTTTTGTATTTTTGTCGGTTGGATTGATTCCGAACGACAAAAACAACAACATCGATATGTATCGCACACACACTTGCGGGGAACTCCGCATTTCTGACAAAGGCCGGCAGGTAACGCTGGCCGGATGGGTCCAGAAGGCCCGCAAACTGGGAGGAATGACCTTCATCGACCTGCGCGACCGCTACGGCGTCACGCAGCTGGTGGTGGAGGCCGACGCCCCCGCCGAGCTGGTGGAAACCGCCACCTCGCTGGGACGGGAATTCGTCATCCAGGCTTCCGGCGAAGTCCTGGAGCGCCAGAGCAAGAACGCGAAGATGGATACGGGCGACATCGAAATCAAGGTGAACGCCATCAACATCCTCAACAAGAGCGTCACCCCGCCCTTCACCATCGAAGACGAAAGCGACGGCGGGGAGGATATCCGCATGAAATACCGGTACCTGGACCTGCGCCGCAATCCGCTGAAGAACGCGCTGATGCTGCGTCACAAGATTGCGCACGAGACCCGCAACTACCTGGATGCCAACGGCTTCCTGGAGATTGAAACCCCGTACCTCATCAAATCGACCCCGGAAGGAGCCCGCGACTTTGTGGTGCCTTCCCGCATGAATCCCGGCCAGTTCTACGCCCTGCCGCAGAGCCCCCAGACCTTCAAACAGTTGCTGATGGTAGCCGGCTACGACCGCTACTTCCAGATTGTGCGCTGCTTCCGCGACGAGGACCTGCGCGCCGACCGTCAGCCGGAATTCACCCAGATTGACTGCGAGATGAGTTTCGTGGAGCAGGAGGACGTGCTGAATACCTTCGAGGGCATGATGCGCACCCTGTTCAAGAACGTGCTGAACGTAGAGATCGCCAACCCCATCCCGCGCATGAGCTGGTACGACGCCATGGACCGCTACGGTTCCGATAAACCGGATATCCGCTTCGGGATGACCATCCACGACATCACCGCCGAGGCCAAGGGAAAAGGCTTCAGCGTGCTGGACGATGCCGCCTATATCGGCGCGATTTCCGTCCCGGGCGGTGCCGAATACACCCGCAAGCAGCTTGACGAGCTGACCGAGTGGGTCAAACGTCCGCAGGTGGGCGCCAAAGGCCTTATATATATCAAGGTAAACACCGACGGTACCTACAAGAGTTCCATCGACAAATTCTACGGTCCCGAAGACCTGGCCCGCATTGCCGCCAAGGCCGAAGCCAAACCCGGCGAGCTGCTGCTGGTCCTGTCCGGCAACAACCTGCGCAAGGTGCAGACCATGCTGGGCGTCCTGCGCATCGAGATGGGCAACCGGCTGGGCCTGCGGAATCCGAAGGAGTTCGCCCCGCTGTGGATCGTGGATTTCCCGTTGCTGGAGTGGGACGACGAAACCCAGCGTTTCTACGCCATGCACCATCCTTTCACCGCCCCCAAACCGGAGCACGAAAAATGGTTCTACAGCGACAAAAAAGAAGACCTGGAGCGCGTCTGCGCCAATGCCTATGACTTTGTGCTGAACGGCACCGAACTGGGCGGCGGCTCCATCCGGATCCACAACGCCGACATGCAGAAACGCATGTTCGAAGTGCTGGGCATCGGACCCGAGGAAGCCGAGTACAAATTCGGCTTCATCATCAACGCCTTCAAGTTCGGCGCACCGCCCCACGGCGGCCTCGCCTTCGGTTTCGACCGCGTTTGCGCCCTCTTCGGTGGCCAGGATACCATCCGCGACTACATCGCCTTCCCGAAGAACAACCAGGGACGCGACGTGATGATCGACTCCCCTTCGGCCATCGACGACAGCCAGCTGGAGGAACTGCAGATTAAAACCGACGTAAAAGAATAAGTCTATGAACCGGATTCTCAAAGCGTTCTGCGCTATCGTCCTGATGGCGCTTCCCCTTTCCGTTGAGGCCCAGATGCTGACGGAACAGAATTCCCAGGTGGTCCGCAACGTGGAAAAAAACGCGGATATCGTGGTGTGCGGCGGCGGCCTGGCCGGCGTGTGCGCAGCGGTATCGGCAGCCCGTCACGGCGCCTCCGTCATCCTGGTGCAGGACCGTCCCGTGCTGGGCGGAAACGCCTCCAGCGAATGCCGGATGGGTATTGTGGGCGTTCTCAAGGACCAGTATCAGGAAGCCGGCATCCTGGAGGAAATGCAGCTGCGGAACTTCCGCTACAACCCCCTCCAGCGCTATACGCTTTGGGACGATGTCATTTATTCCACCGTCATTTCCGAGCCCAACATCACCCTGCTGTTGAACACCTCCGTTGACGAGGTGGAAATGGACGGGGCCCGCATTGCCGCCGTAAAGGCCTGGAACACCAATGCTTACACGCATTATCGCCTGAGCGGCAAACTCTTCCTGGACTGCACGGGCGACGGCATCCTGCGCCTGAGCGGCGCCAAGTTCCGCCGCGGCCGTGAACTGCCGGACGAGTTCCACGAGTCCTATCTGCACGAAGGCGGCGACGCCCGCACCATGGGCAACTCCATCCTCCTGCAGTTGCGCAAGACCGACGAGGACCATCCCTTCACCGCCCCCGACTGGGCTTATCATTTCACGGACGACGACTTTGACTACGCCACGCCCAAATCCACCATCCCCGGCGTAAAGTTCAACTACAAACGCATCTACCACCCCAAGGACAACAATTTCTGGTGGATAGAATTCGGCGGCACGGTAGATACCATTTTCGATGCGCCCGACATCCAGCGCGAGCTGAAAAAAATCGCCTACGGCATCTGGGAGTACATGAAAAACCATCCCGACGGACGCTGCAAGGGCTACGACCTGGACTGGATCGGCTCCCTGCCCGGCAAACGGGAATCCACCCGCTACGTGGGGCCGCACATCCTCAACCAGAACGATGTGCTGGACGGCGGTCATTTCGAGGATGTCATCGCCTATGGCGGATGGACCCTGGACGACCACGATCCCGAAGCCTTCCACAAGAAGGGACGCATCAGCACGGAATACGCCACGCCGGATTATTTCGGCATCCCGTTCGACTGCCTCTACTCGGTGAACGTGCCCAACCTGATGTTCGCCGGCCGCGACATTTCCTGCACGCACATGGGCCTAAGCGCCACGCGCGTCATGGCCACCTGCGCCCTGCTGGGACAGGCCTGCGGGACGGGTGCGGCGGTCGCCATCGCCCATGGCGTTGAACCCGCCGAGGTTCGTGCGAAACACATCGCCGAGGTACAGGACCTGCTGGAAGACGATGACTGCATGCTGCCCTGGCGGTGGCGGAAAGTATCGGACCTGACCCTTGCGGCCCGCACCGACAATGCCAACGAAGTGCTGCGCAACGGCATCGACCGTTCCTGGGACGGGGCCGACAACGGCGTCTGGGTGGCCCCCGGCGAGGAATCGGTGGTCTATTCCTGGAAGAAACCCGTGACCCTTTCGGGCGCACGCCTGATTTTCGATTCCCATTTCAAGGTACGCAGCAAGCGCATGCGCAAGCTGGAAGCCACCACCGAACGCGTGGAAGTTCCGCCCATGATGGCCCGTGCCTGGCGGCTGGAAGCCCGCGTCAAAGGGGAGTGGAAGACCGTCTATGAAGAGAAAGACAACTACCTGCGGCTGCGTCAGGTCCGTTTTGCGCCCGTCAGCGCCGATGCCCTGCGCGTCGTCATAGACCAGACCTGGGGCGCCGACAAAGCCCACATCTTCGCCTTCGACGCAAGGTAGTTGTTGAAAACTTTGTTAATTAATATTTTTATTCGTATCTTTGCAGCCCCTTTTTCGGAAGGGGTTTAAACATACATAAATAATTTACAAACATTTATGCCCACTATTCAACAATTAGTTCGCAAAGGGCGCGAGACCATCGCTGTTAACAGCAAGTCCCGTGCACTGGATGCTTGCCCTCAGAAGCGTGGCGTTTGCCTTCGTGTTTACACGACGACGCCTAAGAAGCCGAACTCCGCTATGCGTAAGGTAGCGCGTGTCCGTCTGTCCAACGCCAAAGAGGTCAATGCCTACATCCCGGGCGAGGGCCACAACCTCCAGGAGCACAGCATCGTGCTGGTCCGTGGCGGTCGTGTAAAGGACCTTCCGGGTGTACGTTACCACATCCTTAGAGGAGCTTTGGATACTGCTGGCGTAGATGGCAGGACTCAGTCCCGTTCCCTCTACGGTGCCAAGCGGCCGAAGAAATCTAAGAAGTAATCTTACTAATTTTTTCACCTTTAATTTCATTCAAAATGAGAAAAGCGAAGCCTAAAAAGAGAATTCTACTTCCTGATCCGAAGTTTCACGACATCGAGGTGACCCGGTTCGTGAACAATCTCATGTTACAGGGGAAGAAGAGTATCGCGTATGCAATTTTCTATGATGCCATTGACAAGGTAGGCGAGAAGATGAAAGATTCTGACCAGGCTCCTCTAGATATTTGGAGGAAGGCGCTCGAGAACGTGACCCCTCAGATCGAGGTTAAGAGTCGTCGTATCGGCGGTGCCAACTTCCAGGTGCCTACAGAGTTGCGTCCCGAGCGGAAAGTCTCCCTTTCGATGAAGAACATGATTTCCTTCGCCCGCAAGCGCTCCGGCCACTCTATGGCAGAAAAGCTGTGTGCAGAAATCGTCGCCGCCTACAACAACGAGGGTGGTGCATTCAAGAGAAAAGAGGATATGCACAGAATGGCAGAGGCCAACAAGGCATTTGCCCATTTCCGTTTCTAATCACACAGCTAGATGGCAAACAGAGATCTTAGACTCACCCGCAACATCGGCATCATGGCGCACATCGATGCCGGCAAGACGACGACTTCCGAACGGATTCTTTTCTACACCGGCAAGACGCACAAGATCGGTGAAGTGCACGAGGGTGCCGCAACCATGGACTGGATGGTCCAGGAACAGGAGCGCGGTATCACCATCACTTCCGCCGCTACCACTGCGTTCTGGCACTACGCCGGCGAGACCTATCAGATCAACCTGATCGACACTCCCGGACACGTAGATTTCACGGTAGAGGTAGAACGTTCCCTGCGCGTGCTGGATGGCACCATCGCCACCTTCTGTGCGGTAGGACGCGTTCAGCCGCAATCGGAAACCGTCTGGCGTCAGGCCGATAAGTACAAGGTGCCGAAAATTGCCTATGTGAACAAAATGGACCGCGTCGGGGCCGATTTCCTCGCCTGTGTCGAAGAAATCAAACAGAAACTGGGCGCGACCGCCGTTCCCATCTGCCTCCCGATTGGTGCAGAAGACAAGTTCCAGGGCATTGTGGACCTGATCTCGCGCAAAGCTATTTACTATGACTCTGGCGAAGAGCTCGTCAACTACGAGGTAAAAGAGGTTCCCGAGGACATGAAGGACGAGGTTGCCCTGTGGCGCGACAAACTGGTCGAGGCTGCAGCCGAATGCGACGAAGTCCTGATTGAGAAATATTTCGAGGATCCCGACTCCCTGACCGAGGAAGAAATCATCGCGGCCCTGCGCAAGGGTACCATTTCGATGCAGATCGTCCCGGCCTGCTGCGGCTCTTCTTTCAAGAACAAAGGCGTACAGTTCCTCCTGGATGCTGTGATGCGGTATCTCCCGTCCCCGCTTGACAAAGGCTCGGTGAAGGGTACCAACCCGCGCAACGGCGAGGAAACGGAGCGCAAACCCAGCGCAAAAGAACCGTTCTGCGCACTCGTATTCAAGATTGCGACGGACCCGTATGTGGGCCGCCTCGCCTTTATGCGGGTGTACTCCGGACGGCTGGACGCCGGTTCTTATGTCTTTAACACGCGTACGGGCAAGAAAGAAAGGGTCGCCCGCCTGTATCAGATGCACTCCAACCACCAGAACCCCATCGAGTTCGACGAGGCCGGAGATATCTGCGCAGCGGTCGGCTTCAAGGATCTCCGCACAGGCGATACCGTCTGCGCCGAGGACAAGCCCATTACGCTCGAATCCATGGAATTCCCTGATCCGGTGATCGGTATCGCCGTCGAGCCCAAGACCCAGAACGATCTGGACAAGCTGGGCATCGCCCTTGGCAAACTGGCCGAGGAAGATCCGACCTTCACCGTGAAATCCGATGCCGAGACCGGCCAGACCGTCATCAGCGGTATGGGCGAGCTCCATCTGGATATCATCGTGGACCGTCTGCGCCGCGAATTCGGCGTGGAAATCAATCAGGGCGCTCCCCAGGTCAACTACAAAGAGGCGATTACCGCTACGGTCCAGCACCGCGAAGTCTTCAAGAAGCAGACGGGCGGCCGTGGTAAATTCGCTGATATCATCGTGGAAATCGGTCCTGCCGACGAAGGCGTCAACGGTCTGCAGTTCGACAACCAGGTCAAGGGCGGCAACATCCCCAAGGAGTTCATCCCGAGCATCCAGAAGGGTTTCGAATCCGCCATGGCCAACGGTCCCCTTGCGGGCTTCGAGGTCCAGTCCCTCAAGGTGACGGTCCTGGATGGTTCGTATCACCCGGTCGACTCCGATCAGCTTTCCTTCGAAATGGCCGGCCGGATGGCCTTCCGTCACGCCGCCCGCAAGGCGAAACCCGTCCTGCTGGAGCCCATCATGTCCCTGGAGGTGGTTACCCCCGAAGACTATATGGGTGACATCGTGGGCGACCTGAACCGCCGTCGCGGACAAATCGTGGCCATGGACTCCACCACCAACGGAGCCCGCATCGTGAAGGCTTATGTTCCGCTCGCAGAGCAGTTCGGCTATGTGACGGTACTGCGTACCCTGTCTTCCGGACGCGCAACGAGCACGATGACGTTCGACCACTACGCCGAGGTCCCGGCCAACCTGGCCAAGGACATCGTCGAGAAGAGCGGATACCAATTCCATGACGATGAAGATTAGTAAGATAATTTAAAAAGTAAATTGATATGAGTCAGAAAATCAGAATCAAACTCAAATCATTCGACCACATGCTCGTCGACAAGTCTGCTGCGAAGATCGTCGACACTGTGAAGGCTACCGGTGCGAAGGTGAACGGTCCCATTCCGCTCCCGACGAACAAGAAGATCTTCACCGTGAACCGTTCGACTTTCGTCAACAAGAAGAGCCGCGAGCAGTTCGAGCTGGACGCTTATTGCCGTCTGCTGGACATCGACGATTCCAACGCCAAGACCGTGGATGCGCTGATGAAGCTCGAGCTCCCCTCCGGTGTCGAGGTTGAGATCAAGGTGTAAAACCGCCCGGGTCCCTTAGCTCAGCTGGTTAGAGCAGCTGACTCATAATCAGCGGGTCGTCGGTTCAAGTCCGGCAGGGACCACCCTCTTTACAAGCGAAAATGGCGGAGCCACAACTCCGCCATTTTTCTATGTCCGGCGGGAGTGGGATGGATGCCGTCCCAGATCCAATAGGAAGGACGGGGCTGCCGGCGGATCAGTTTTTCAAACAGGGTGTCGTTCACGCCCACAAGGACCGAAACGACATCGGGATGCAAATCCAGCACATCCTCCTGCCAGCGGTTGGCCAGATCGGCCAGTTTGTGGCCGCTGAAACCGCGGTTGTAGAACTGATAGCCCGCACGCGGATGCCGCGTTTCGTACCACGTGGCCACGAGCGACATGTACGTGTGCCCATAAATATGGTTCAGGTCTGTCTGGCTCCGATAAAAACCACACGTGGGCCGTCCTCTCCCTTCTTATTCCGGGAAAAGGCGTCGGGGCAGCTGGCGCAACACGCCACCAAAAGTCCCCATAATACAAATCTTATCCTTCGCATAATTACCCCACAACATGGATTAGATTAGAATGGCCGCAATTTGCTGTTTAAGGACCGGAACATCTATCAGAGCGGTATGCCAGAGCAGTTCAGGAAGAATAGAGGCATATCCGTGGACAAGCACATGACGCATTCGGATGATGTCATTCCACGGTATGTGGTTATTCTTCTCTTTAAACTCAAGCGATAGCATATAGGAAGCTTCTCCGATGATTTCAATGTTCTTCACTACTGCAAAATACCGTAATTTATCCTTCATAAGTTGCTCCTGAGAATAACCTTTTGTGAAGGACATTATATTATTGGCTGCTTGCAAGATGTCCTGTAGCCGTCCACTATCACGTTCAGGCTCTCTCATATATCAACACCTTGTCTTGATTAATTGTTTCTTGTGCAAATGGTTTGATACTACCCGTTGCGACCATGTCAACTTTCCGTTTTAGCAAATGCTCCAGTTCATTAATCATCCCGGCATATGTCAAGAGTCCTAACCGGGCAGTTGGATCCAGGTCTACAAGTATATCAATATCGCTATCTGGCCTTTCTTCCATTCGAGAAAAAGACCCGAATAGCCAGGCCCGCTCTATCGGCTTTTGCCGAAAATACTCCTGAATCGTATGTACTGTAGCCACGCGCTCCCGATTAATTTTACTCATCCGTTTACAGATTTCTTCCTTTTTCCCTTTTCTTCCGGCATACCGCAATAGACGGGAAGTATTGACAGGATATAATTCGAAGGCTTGCTGAAACTCCATTTGCATATCTTGGTCCGTCCGGTCTGCATATTCTTTATCGGCATCATGATCCACCAGCAGTTTCTCCAATTCCGGTACGCGTACGAGACTGTCTCTGTAAACAGGTGCTTCAGATATCAAGGGTTTAACCAGGATGAAATCATGCAAATCTTCCATCATGGGATAAGCCTTCCGAAGCAAGGCCACATCAGGGAAATGCTGTTTCAGTGTGGTTCTTACGGACTCACACATGGCCCTTGGAACCTCCACGATCAGATTCTTATGGGTCTCGGTAATGCAATTGTCCATCCCTTCAAAGGTATTCGTTAGCACCTCCGCAACGGCTATCATCTTGGGCGATATGATGTGCTTGTATTCCATCTTCTATTCTTTGTCCTGCAAATATAAAACAATTTTGGCAATATTTCATTATTATTGCCATAGTTTGGATGGTTCTATAATCAGAGTCTGAACGTCTCGTTTTTCAAATGAAAAACAATAGATATCAATCTCTCTTGACAAAGCCGCAGGAAAAAAGTATATTTGTAGGACTGATCACGAATTTTATGAAGAGAATCTTACTCCCGCTGCTGGCAGCCCTGGCCATCCTTCCTTCCTGCGGTAAAAAACCGCTCCTGTTGACGGAAAACAACATTCCGAAAATCGTCGCCGCCCTGACCGACGAAGAAAAGTGCCACCTGCTGGTGGGCGCCAACCACCAAAACCCCGACGACAGCACCGCCATGCTGGATATCGCCGCCTATAAGGACATGATTCCCGGCTGTGCCGGCTTCACCTTCCCGATTTCCCGGCTCGGCATCCCTTCCGTCGTCTTTGCCGACGGCCCGGCCGGTCCGCGTATCGCCAGCCATCGCGACGGGGAAGAAAAGACTTATTACTGCACCGCCTTCCCCATTGGCTCGCTGCTGTCCTCGACCTGGGATCCCGCCCTGGTAGAGGAGATCTGCGCCGCTATCGGCAACGAAGTCCTGGAATACGGGGTGGATGTGCTGCTGGGTCCCGGCGTGAACCTGCACCGCAACCCGCTGTGCGGACGCAATTTCGAGTATTATTCCGAAGATCCGCTGCTGAGCGGCAAGATAGCCGCCGCCTACGTCCGCGGCGTCCAGAGCCAGGGCGTGGGGACATCGGTCAAACATTTTGCAGCCAACAACCAGGAAATCAACCGGTTGAGCAATGATGCCCGCGTGAGCGTGACCGCCCTGCGCGAACTGTACCTGAAGAATTTCGAGACGGTGTTCCGCGAGAGCGAACCGTGGACGGTGATGACATCGTACAACTACCTCAACGGCACCTATACGGCCGAGCACAAAGAACTGCTGCGCGACGTGCTGCTGGAAGAATGGGGCTACAAGGGCCTGGTCATTACCGACTGGGGCGACAGCTGCGACCCGGTGGCCATGATCGAGGCCGGCAATCCCTATCTGGCACCCGGCACGCAGGCCCAGTACGACACGGTGCTGACCGCCCTCCGCAGCGGCCGGCTGAGCCGGAAAGCCGTCGATGAAGGCGTGGCCAAAGTGCTGGGGCTGGTGGTGAAATCGCCCCGCTTCAAAGGCTACGTTCCCTCGAACGATCCCGATCTGGCCGCCCACGCCCAGATAGCGCGCGAAGCCGCCACCCAGGGCATGGTCCTGCTGGAAAACCGGAACGCCGCCCTGCCGCTGAAGAAGGGCGCCACCCTGGCCCTGTTCGGCTCCAATACCTGGAAACTCGAGGCGGGCGGAACCGGTGCCGGCGATGTGAACACCTCCGGTACGGTGAACCTCTACGACGGCCTGCAGGAAGCCGGATTCGCCTTCGAACCGGTGGCCGAGAAGGCCTATTCCGCCTTTGTCGAGACGGAAAAAGCCCGTACCGCCCCCATCAACGAGTGGATGGGCTGGTGGTTCGGCCGGGTATCGTATGAAGAACTGCCTACAAAGACCCTGGAGGCCATTCTTCCGGCCAGCGCGAAAGGGGCCGATGCTGCCGTCATTACCCTGCTGCGCCAGGCCGGAGAAGGCAAGGACCGTCTGGCCGAGCCCGGTGATTTCGAGCTCACCGAAGCCGAACGGCAACTGCTGGAAAAAGTCTGCACGGCCTTCCATGCCGCCGGCAAACAGGTGGTGGTGGTCCTGAACACGGGCGGCGTCATGGAAACCGCTTCCTGGAAAGACCTGCCCGATGCCATCCTGCTGGCCTGGCAGCCCGGCCAGCTGGCGGGTCCCGCCATTGCCGATGTCCTGGACGGAACGGTGAATCCTTCCGGCCACCTGCCCATGAGCTGGCCCGTCCGATATGCCGACGTGCCCTCACAGACCTTCCCGCAGGTGCATGTCCCTCAGAGGAAAAACGCCTCCTGGTGGCATCACAAGAAGGGTCAGCGCTTCTATGAACAGGAAAACATCGACTGGACCGACTACCTGGAAGACCGGTATGTCGGCTACCGCTACTATACTTCTTTCGACTGCCCGGTGTCCTATCCCTTCGGCTTCGGCAAGAGTTACACGACCTTTGCCTGGTCGGACCTGAAGGTGACGCCCGCAAAGGACGGATGGACGGTGGACGTGACCGTTACCAACACGGGCGACGTGCCTGGCCGCGACGTAGTACAGCTTTATAGCAAGCCCTGCGAGACCGAACAGAACGTTCCCGTGTGCGAACTCAGGGCCTTTGCCAAGACCAGCCTGCTGGAGAGCGGCGCCAGCGAGACGGTTTCGCTCTGCCTGACCCCGGCCGACCTGGCGCATTTCTGCGAAGCGTGCAGCGCGTGGATTACCCCCGCCGGCACCTATGGCCTGGTTGTGGCCCGCGATGCCGACAGCCCCGAACTGGAAGCATCGGTCGAAGTCCGCAAAGAGATGGTCCGCAAGGTGGCCGATGTCCTGCATCCGTCCCAACCCGAAGGCCGTCCGCTCTACCTGGGCGGCGGCAGCGCTATAACCCGATAATTTATCATCACTGAAACATATGAACAAGTATCCCAAAATTGGTATCCGCCCCACCATTGACGGCCGTCAGGGTGGTGTGCGTGAAGCACTGGAAGAGAAAACCATGGCCCTGGCACATGCCGTGGCCGATTTGATTTCGTCCAACCTGCGCAACGGAGACGGAAGTCCCGTAGAATGCGTCATTTCCAACACGACCATCGGCCGCGTGGCCGAGGCAGCCGCCTGCGAGGAGCAGTTCGAGCGCGCCGGCGTCGGCAGTACCATTACCGTCACCTCCTGCTGGTGCTACGGTTCCGAGACCATGGACATGAATCCCCACTGGCCCAAGGCCGTCTGGGGCTTCAACGGCACCGAACGCCCGGGTGCGGTCTATCTGGCCGCCGTCCTGGCCGCCCACGCCCAGAAGGGCCTGCCGGCCTTCGGCATTTACGGTCACGATGTCCAGGACCTGAACGACAATACCATCCCCGCCGACGTAGCCGAGAAGATCCTCCGCTTCGCCCGCGCCGCCCAGGCCACGGCCACCATGCGCGGCAAGAGCTATCTTTCCATGGGCAACACCTGCATGGGCATCGCCGGTTCCATCGTGGATGCGGACTTCCTCCAGAAATACCTGGGCATGCGGGCCGAGTACGTATCGCTCGTAGAAATCCTGCGCCGCGTGGACTTTGGCATCTTCGACCGCGAGGAGTTCCAGAAAGCCATGGCGTGGGTAGAGAAATACTGCAAACCGCAGGAAGGCCATGACTACAACGAGGACCGTCCGCTCTTCCCGGGCACGCCCATGACCACCTTCAACGGCAAGGGCAAGGGCAAGAACCGCGCGGAGAAGGACGCCGACTGGGAGTTCACCGTGAAGAACATGATGATCATCCGCGACCTCATGTACGGCAATCCCAAACTGCTGGAAATGGGTTACAAGGAAGAGGCCCTGGGCCACAATGCCATTGCCGGCGGCGTGCAGGGACAGCGCCAGTGGACGGATTACAAGCCCAACTTCGACTTCCCTGAGAGCCTGATGTGCTCCTCGTTCGACTGGAACGGCATCCGCGAGCCGTACATCCTGGCTACCGAAAATGACGCCATGAACGGCCTGGCCATGCTCTTCGGCCACCTGCTGTCCAACCGCGGCATGATGTTCAGCGACGTGCGCACCTACTGGAGCCCCGAAGCCGTGAAACGCGTCACGGGCGAAGCCCCCACGGGCGTTGCGGCGGGCGGATTCATCCACCTGATCAACTCCGGCGCCACCACGCTGGACGCCACCGGTGCCATGAGCGATGCGAAAGGCGGCCCCACCATCAAGGAGCCGTGGAACATGGACCAGAAAGACGTGGAAGCCTGCCTCAAGGCCACGAACTGGATGCCGGCAGACCGCGACTACTTCCGCGGCGGCGGCTACTCCGCCCACTTCGTCACCCGCGGCGGCATGCCGATGACCATGCTGCGCCTGAACCTGGTGGACGGCCTGGGTCCGGTCCTGCAGATTGCGGAAGGCTGGACGGCCGAACTCCCGCAGCACATGCACGATATCCTGGACAAGCGCACGGATCCCACCTGGCCTACCACCTGGTTCGTCCCGCGCCTGGATCCTGCCAAGGACTGCTTCAAGGATGTCTATAGCGTGATGAACAACTGGGGCGCCAACCACGGAGCCATTTCCTATGGCCACATCGGTGCCGACCTCATCACCCTGGCCTCCATCCTGCGCATCCCGGTGTGCATGCACAACGTGCCGGAAGAGAAGATCTTCCGTCCGGCTGCCTGGAACGCCTTCGGTATGGACAAAGAGGGCGCCGACTACCGTGCCTGTGCCAATTTCGGACCGCTTTATAAATAATGGAAAGGAAATCAAAACTGGTCGAACGGCAGTTCCTGCTGCCGTTCGTCCTCATTACCTCGCTCTTTGCCCTGTGGGGCTTTGCGAACGACATCACCAACCCCATGGTGGCCGGATTCCAGACCATCATGGAACTGTCGGCCGCCAAGGCCTCGCTCATCCAGTTCGCCTTCTATGGCGGATACGCCACGATGGCCGTTCCCGCGGCCCTCTTCATCCGGCGTTACAGCTATAAGAGCGGTATCCTGCTGGGATTGTCGCTATACGCCATCGGCGCCTTCCTCTTCATTCCGGCGGCAGCGCGGCAGAGCTTCACCTTCTTCTGCTTCTCGCTGTACATCCTCACCTTCGGCCTGGCCTTCCTGGAGACGACCGCGAACCCGTTCATCCTCTCCCTGGGAACGAAGGAAACCTCCACGCGCCGGCTCAACCTCTCGCAGTCTTTCAACCCGATGGGCTCGCTGACCGGCATGGCCGTAGCCTCCTGGGTCGTCCTGCCCAGCCTGCTGAGCGACCAGTGTCGCGACGCGTCCGGGAAACTGATTTTCGACACCCTCCCGGAGGTGGAAAAGGCGGCGATGCGCGTCCATGACCTGACCGCGATTCGCAATGCCTACGTGGCCCTGGGCGTGGTGGTGCTGCTGGTGCTGCTGGTCATCGCTCTGACGAAGATGCCCAAAACGGCGGGGTCTGGACAGCGCGCAAAAGGCACCCTGGGCCGCCTGTGGCACAATGTCGCCTACCGCGAAGGCGTGCTGGCGCAGGTCTTTTACGTGGGAGCGCAGATCATGGTGTGGACCTTTATCATCCAGTATGCCGACAACCTGGGTATAGACAAGGCCACGGCACAGAAATACAACATCATTGCCATGGCTATGTTCCTGTGCTTCCGCTTTATTGCGACCGGTCTGATGAAGTATGTGAATTCCCGCAAGCTGCTGGCAATCTTTGCCGCCCTGGCAGCCCTCTGCACTGTGGGCGCCATTGTCTTCGTGGGACCGCTTGGACTGGGTTGCCTGGTGGCCATCAGCGCCTTTATGTCCCTGATGTTCCCCACCATCTACGGCATTGCGCTGGAAGATGTGGCCCCGGAAGACAGCCAGTTGGGCGCAGCCTTCCTAGTCATGGCCATCGTGGGCGGAGCCTTGCTGCCCCCGCTCCAGGGTTCCATTATCGACTTGGGTATCGTGGCGGGCCACCCGGCCGTAAACGTCAGTTTCGGCCTGCCGCTAATCTGCTTTGTGGCAGTGATGATCTTTGGTTGGCGGCGCTATCGCGAGACCCTATAGACGGGTCATTGCCGCTTCTACCTCATCCGGTTCGATGGGCAGCCGCCTGGACCCCAGGCGGCGGGCGCCGTCTGCGGTAACCAGGACATCGTCCTCCAGCCGGATGCCGCCGAAATCGGAATAGGTTTCCAGCTTGGCGAAATGGACAAAGCCCTTGTCCAGCCCTTCTTCCTTGAACTTCTGCATGAGGGCCGGGATGAAGTAGATGCCCGGCTCGTCGGTAATAACATGGCCGGGAACCAGTCTGCGGGCCATCCGCAGGCTGCCCAGACCCAGCTGCGAGGCACGTTTCTGATCCGGATCATAGCCCACCAGGTTCTCTCCCAGGTCTTCCATGTCGTGTACGTCCAGACCCATATTGTGGCCCAGGCCGTGCGGCATGAAGAGGCCGCCGATGCCTTCCGTGACCATGGCGTCCACGTCGCCCCGGACCAAATCCAGGTCCTTTAGGCGTTCCAGCATCAGGCGCACCGTAGAAAGGTGCACGTCGCGATAGGCTACGCCCGGGCGTATCTGGCTGAATGCAAAGTTGTTGCAGTCGCAGACAATCTGGTAGATATCCCGCTGGCGAGAGGTAAATTTCCCGCCGGTCGGATAGGTGCGCGTAAAGTCGGAGGCGTAGTGCTCGTTGGATTCGGCACCGGCATCGATCACCATCAGTTTACCCGGTTCGATGATTTTGTCGTGCAGGTGGTTGTGCAGGGTCTCGCCGTGCTGGGTGAGGATGGTCGGGAAGGAAACGCCCCACCCTTTCGAGAGGGTAAGTCCCTCCATCTTGCCCACAATTTCCTGCTCCACAATCCCCGTGCGGATGGCGTCGCGGCCCACGGAATGCATCTCGTAACCCAGGTCGCAGGCGGCATCAATTGCCGCAATCTCGCAGTCCTCCTTTACCAACCGCTGGGCGATGACCGCCCGCACAAGGGCCTCGGAAGGCTTGGCACCACCGGTGAGGGCCGCCAGTTTGAGGGTATTGTAGTAACGGCTCGGCGGCAGGAAATGCACCGGGCGGCCGGCCTGGAGGGCCTTTGCCACCACGGTGTCCAGTTCCCCGTACGGGGCCGCCTTCCGGATGCCGACCGATTCGGCCCGGGACAAGACCGTGGGCTGCGGCCCCATCCAGATGATATCGCCAATCTCCACATCGTCTGCAAAGACGGTCTGTTCCCCGCTTTCCAGATCCAGCACAGCGCCATAGAGCGGCTCATCCAGTCCGAAGAAATACAGCCAGGAAGAATCCTGACGCCATTTGTAGCAGTTGTCCTTATACTGTGCGGGAGCCTCGGCGTTTCCCAGGAAAAGGACGATGCCCTTTTCTCCGGCAGCCACCAGATCAGAGAGCAAACGGGCCCGGCGGGCGATATAGATTTCTTTTGCAAACATGATTATGCCTTTTCTATTTTATGAACGAGATGGATGAGTCCGCTGCCCAGCAGGCCCGCGCAAACTGAGCCCATCAGCACGGCCACCTTGCCCATATCGCGCAGGCGCGCCGTCACTTCCGGCAACTGATCGCCGAAGGACAGGGTATCTACGAAGATGGACATCGTAAACCCGATACCGCCCAGGCAGGCCACCGCAAAGAGCATCTTCCACGAGGCATTGGCGGGCATGGCGCCCACCTTGGTTTTGACCGCCAGGAAACTGGCCAGGGTGATACCCAGGGGTTTGCCCAGCAGCAGGCCCAGGAAAATACCCATACTCACGCTACCCAGTTCGGGCGAGAATTGGGCAATGTTGAAGTACTCCAGGCTGGGGATGGTGACGCCCGCATTGGCCAGGGCGAAGATGGGCATAATGCAGAAGTTCACCCACGGATTCAGGACGTGTTCCAGGCGGTAACTCAGGCCGATGCAGTTCTTGGACGTCCGGCTCAACTGACGCAGGACGTGCCGCTGCGGGCCATTCGGGAAACCGCAGGCTTCCGTTACGGAATCGAACTCCGCCAGACGGCGGCGGAACGTATCCCGCTTATGGTAATAATAGGCCTTGGAATAGCGGGGCTTCATGGGCATCAGGAAAGCCATCACCACACCGGACATAGTGGCGTGGATGCCGGAATAATAGAACAGGATCCAGATGAAAATGGCCGGAAGGAAATAGAAAACGGGCCGTTTTTCTCCCAACTTATTGATTAGCAATACCAGCAGGATGAGCACGATGGCAATGGCCAGCAGGAAGAAGTTGATCTTGCCGCCGTAGAAAAGCGCCACCACCAGGATGGCCACCAGGTCGTCCGCGATGGCCAGGGCCGTCAGGAAGACTTTCAGCGAGACGGGCACCTTGTCGCCCAGGACGGACAGGATCCCCACCGCAAAGGCAATATCGGTAGCCGTGGGGATTCCCCAGCCGCTGGCCGCTCCGGTTCCGTGGTTGATAACGGCATAGATCACAGCCGGCATAATGACACCGCCAAAGGCGGCGATGACCGGCATAATGGCCTTCTGCGGGGTACTCAGTTCCCCAAAAACCACCTCACGTTTGATTTCCAGGCCCACGGTGAAGAAGAAAATCACCATGAGGATGTCGTTGATAAACTTCTCCACCGTCATCTCGCGCGGGAAAGAGAAGCCACCACCGTGTGGCGTAACCGTTGTAATGGTAAGGCTGGTTTCCAGAAAGTTATGGTAAGCATCCCGGGTAAACGGCAGGTTTGCCAGCAGCATGGCCACAATCACACAGACAAACAGGACAACGCCCTGGGCCCAGGGCAGCTTCCGGAATGTCTTTCTGCTCATTTCAACTTTTCTGACACCTTTCGTCCAGGTATAGATGGGAATAAGGGGCATATTGATAATAACTTAAAATCCAAAAATGTATCGATGCTGTTCAGGGGTCAGCGTGTCAATGCTAACGCCCCAGGTGGCCAGTTTCATCTGCGCCACGCGCCGGTCGATCTCCGGCGGAACATCATGCAGCATGGCACCCTTGACGCGCTCGGGGCGGGAGGTTGCCATCCACTCCGCGCTGAGCGCCTGGATGGCGAACGACATGTCCATGATCTCGGCCGGATGGCCGTCTCCGGCAGCCAGGTTCACCAGCCGGCCCTCGCCGAGGATATAGATGTGTTTCCCGTCCGGGAGGGTGTAATCGTCGATATTCTCCCGCGCAACCCCGCAGCCGATAGCGTTCCGTTTCAGCCAGGCAATGTCCACCTCCACGTCGAAGTGACCCGCGTTGCAGCAGATGGCGCCGTCTTTCATCATCGCAAAATGCTTCTCGGTAATGACGCCCGCGCAACCGGTGGCGGTAATGAACAGGTCTCCCAGCGGGGCGGCCGCGTCCATGGTCATAACCCGGAAACCATCCATCACGGCCTCCATGGCCTTTACCGGATCCACTTCCGTGACAATCACCCGGGCGCCCAGGCCCTTGGCCCGCAGGGCGATGCCTTTTCCGCACCAGCCATAACCCGCCACCACCACATCCTTGCCCGCCACGATCAGGTTCGTGGTCCGGTTGATGCCGTTCCAGACGCTCTGGCCGGTTCCGTACCGGTTGTCGAAGAAATGCTTGCAGGCGGCATCGTTCACCAGCATCATCGGGAATTCCAGCGCGTGCTCGCGATCCAGGGTGCGCAGCCGGTGGATGCCGGTGGTGGTTTCCTCACAACCGCCAATCACGTCCGGCAGCAGGTGGCGATATTCGGTATGAATCATGTTCACCAGGTCTCCTCCGTCGTCGATAATCAGGTTCGGACCGGCCGCGATAACGGCACGGATGCAGTCCTGATACTCTTCGGGAGAGGCGCCGTGCAGGGCGAACACATGCATTCCCTGGGCGGCCAGGGCGGCGGCCACATCGTCCTGCGTGCTGAGAGGATTGCAACCGGTGGCCCACATTTCGGCTCCACCGGCAGCCAGCACCTCACACAGATGGGCTGTCTTGGCCTCCATGTGTACGCTCAAGGCAATGCGGAGGCCCCGGAAAGGCTTGGAACGGCGGAATTCCTCTTCGATGGCGGCCAACAGCGGCATATGCCGGCGGACCCATGCAATTTTCACTTCTCCCTGCGGTGCGAGGGACAGGTTGCGTACATTATTCATACTATTCTATTTAGAATTGCAAAGATAACCATTATTTCGCCACAAAGGGGAGGATTTCGCCAATAAAATTTGGCCCGTTCACAGAATCGGGTTATTTTTGCGGTACCGATGAAGCGAATCGGCGATTTTGAATGATAAAATTTTTAAGAATATGGGACTTTTAGACGGAAAGGTCGCCCTCATTACCGGAGCGGCCCGTGGCATCGGAAAAGCGATTGCCCTCAAGTATGCAGCCGAAGGTGCAGATGTCGCCTTCACCGACCTGGTTATCAACGAAGCCGCCCAGCAGACGGTGGCCGAAATCGAGGCCTTTGGCCACAAGGTCAAAGCCTATGCCTCCAATGCGGCCGACTTTGAGCAGACGCAGCAGGTGGTAGCCGAGGTGGCCGCCGAATTCGGCCATATCGACATCCTGGTAAACAATGCCGGTATTACGAAAGACGGTCTGGTGATGCGCATGAGCGAGCAGCAGTGGGATGCGGTGATTGCCGTGAACCTGAAATCGGCCTTCAACTTCATTCACGCCATTGTGCCGATCATGGCCCGCCAGCGCAGCGGCAGCATCATCAACATGGCCTCCATCGCCGGTCAGATGGGCAACCCCGGCCAGGTGAACTATGCTTCTTCCAAGGCCGGCCTGATTGCCATGGCCAAATCCGTGGCCAAGGAGATGGGCGCCCGCGGCATCCGCGCCAACGCCATCGCGCCCGGCTTCATCGTTTCCGACATGACCAACGCCCTCCCGGATGCCGTGAAGGAGGAATACCTGAAGCAGATTCCGCTGCACCGTGGCGGTACGCCCGAAGATATTGCCAACGCCGCCCTCTTCCTAGGCAGCGAGCTGTCTTCCTACATCAGCGGCCAGGTCATTGCCGTGAACGGCGCCCTGTACTGCTAGTGCCTTCTATTTCCATACGGCCTGTTATCAGAGCCCTGGGGGACGTGCTGCTGCCGCGCACCTGCGTGGTTTGCGGACGTCCCCTGCGGGTTCAAGAGACGTGCCTGTGCGTGTCCTGTGCCCTGGAGCTGCCGCTTACCTGGAACTGGGACCTGTCCCATCATCCCATGGCCGACCAGCTCAACGAACACATCCAGGCGCGCCTGACCGCCGCAGACCTGCCGGAAAACGCCGCCCACGAGCCCTACGCCTATGCGACGGCCCTGTTTTACTATCGGTCCGGAAACGGCTATTCCCAACTGACGCGGCGGCTGAAATATCGGGCCGATTTTCCCACCGGGCGCTACGTGGCCCGGATGCTGGGGGAGCGGCTGGCGGCATCGGCCCTGTATGGGAAAGCGGGTGGCGCGCTCCTGCCGGTGGATGCGGTGGTGCCGGTACCGCTGCACGGGTTCCGACGGGTGCAGCGCGGCTACAACCAAGCGGCCGTGATTGGAAAGGAAGTGGCTGATTGTCTGGGAGTTCCCCTGGTAAACCTGCTGGCGCGCCGGCGGCGGACCTCCACCCAGACACACCTGGATGCCTCACAGCGGCTGGCCAATGTCCTGGGGGCTTTTTCCATCCGCCCGGCAGCCCTCCGGTCGCGCGCGTACCGGCAAATCGGACCGGACGGTCCGCATCACCTGCTGTTAATTGACGATGTGTTCACCACCGGCGCTACCCTGGCAGCGTGTCACGCCGCCCTGCGGGAAGTTTTCCCGCCGGAAGTCCGCATCAGCACAGCAACCCTCGGTTGGGTCCGATAACGACGGCTCCGAGGCTGCGCAGAATGGCGGCCTTTTCCTCAAAGTCCGGGTCCTCCGGATTCAGCGGGCCGGCCAGGCATCGTCCCTGCGCATTTTTCAACCCTTGCAGGAGGGTTTCCCAATCGGAAGAATCTATCAACAACGCCGCACAGGAAACGGACGGGTCGCTTTGGATCAGACGGACGAAGCGTTCCATGGCGGCCGGCGTATCCGGCAGGCCGTCCAGATTGATATCCAACACGCTTGCACCTTCACAGACCTGTTCCGAGGCATAATACAGGGCATCGTCATATTCCTCGCGTTCCATCATGCCCGCGAACTCCGGCGACTCCTGCACATTGGCTGCCGTGGACAGGGCGGAAGTGAGATCTCCTTCCAGGGTCCAGGCCTCCAAACCACTCACTTTTAATTGTTTATCGGCTTGCGGAACTGTGCGCGCCCGCAGTTCGGGGATAGCCCGGATATGGTCCGGCGAGGTGCCGCAGCAACCGCCCACCAGGTTCACCAGACCGTCCAGTTCGGCCATATGGCAAGCCATCGTTTCCGGACTTTCGTCGTAACCGCCGTCGGCATTGGGCAGGCCGGCATTGGGATAGCAGACCACCGGAACGGGGCACCAGGAAGCCAGGTCCCGGACAATGGGGAGCAGCCCCTCCGCACCCATGGAGCAATTGAGTCCGAAAGCGGCCAGGGGAGCGTGCGAAACCGCCAGGAAGAAGGCTTCCAGGCTCTGTCCGGTAAGGGTTCGGGCACTGCTTCCGCTTACCGATACGGAGACGATGACCGGGAAGCCCGGACGGGCTCGGTGAACGCCGTAAAGGGCCGCCTTGGCGTTCAAGGCATCGAAACAGGTTTCTATCATAATCAGGTCCACGCCGCCTTCAATCAGGGAGCGAGCCTCTTCTTCGTATGCCGCAGCCACTTCGTCAAAACTGCAGGGGCGCCATTCGGGACGGGCAAAATCGGCCACCAGCGACAGCGACTTGGAACCCGGGCCCACGCTGCCGGCCACCCACACCTTGCGCGGTGCGGCATCGGCTTCCTGACGGGCCAGCCGGGCCGCCTCGAAAGCCATCTGCGGCACCAGCGACTCCAGGCCGTAATCCTGCTGCACCAGGGCATTGGCACCGAAACTGTTGGTTTCAATGATATCCGCCCCGGCCTGGATGTACGCCCGATGGATGGACCGGATGACATCCGGCCGCGTCAGGTTCAGGCACTCGTTATTGCCTTTTACATCGCGGGTGGGGCTTAGCGGAAGCCCCTTTCGGAAATCCTCTTCCTGAAGGTTAAAGCCCAGGATTTGCGTGCCCATGGCACCGTCCAGCCGGAGGACTCTGTCCTGCCGGAGGGTATCTGTCGTAAAAACGCTATTCTTTTCCATTTCAACACAAAGATAGAACATTAAAACAAAAAATGCGTAAATTTGTAAGACTGACCTCCTTGAGCCTTATGAACAGAAGATCATTTTTAAAATCCTCCTTCCTGGGAGCCGCGGCACTTTCGCTGCTGGGTCCGGGCGCCTGCCGGGTTCGCAATCGTTTCGATACCCTCATTAAAAACGGCACCCTTTATACCGGCGACGGGAAACCGCCCGTTCGGGGAGATATCGCCCTGCGCGATGGGCGAATCGCCGCTATCGGAACGGATCTGGGCAGCAGCGCCGACCTGGTGCTGGACGCGGACGGGATGGCCGTATCGCCCGGATTTATCGACCTTCATTCGCATACCGATACCAATCTGTTTGATGCTCCCAAAGGGGACAGCCGCATTTTCCAGGGGATTACCAGCGAGGTCGGCGGCAACTGTGGTTACTGCCCTTTCACCGGAAACGCCCCCTGGACAGACGCGGAAGGCTTTTTCAAGGCGCTGGACGAGCAGGGAATCGGCATCAATTATATGTCGCTGGTGGGACACGGGAACATCCGCGAAGCCATTGTGGGGCCGTATAATGTCGTGGCCTCGGACGACCAGTTGGAGCAAATGTGCAACCTGCTGGACCGGCAGCTGTCGCAAGGCTGCGTTGGCCTTTCCTATGGCCTGGAATATGCCCCCGGATGTTATTGCGACACGCGGGAAATGATTGCCCTGAACCAGGTGGTGGCCCGCCATAACGCCCTCTATGCCATTCATATGCGCAACGAGGACGACCATGTGCTGGAGGCCCTGGACGAGGCCATAGAGGCCGCGCGCCACTCCGGCGCCCGCCTGGAAATCTCCCACCTGAAGGCACAGAATCCGGCCAATTTCGACAAGCTGGACCAGCTGCTGCAGAAGGTCGATGCGGCCAAGGCCGAGGGGATCGATATCACGGTAGACCGATATCCCTATACCGCATTCGCCACCGGGTTCACATCGTTCATTCCCATCGAACTGCGTGACGGGACCGATGACGATATCTACGCGCGCTTGAATGACCGGGCGGCCTGCGAACGCATCCGGGCTTATGCCTATAACCGCCTGGCGCGGTTCGGCGGGGCGCAACAGGTGCTGGTGGCCGGGTGCAACAGGGAGGAAAATGCCGTCTTTGCCGGAAAGAACCTGGCGGAATGCTGCCAAATTTCGGGCAAGGACGAGTGGGAAATGATTCGTCATCTGCTCATCACGGAGAAGCTGCAGGTGAACCAGGCCACCTTTGCCATGAAGGAGGACAACCTGCTGAAAATCTACTCGCATCCGCTGGCTATGCCGGCATCGGACGGAAGCGTGTATTCGCCGGAAGGCGTTCTGGGACAGGAACTTCCGCATCCGCGGTCGTACGGGACCTTCCCCCGGTTCTTCCAGATTGTGCGGGAGAAGAAGCTTATGGACCTGTCCACCGCCATCTACAAATGCACCGCCCTCCCGGCCTCGCGGATCGGGCTGAAAGACCGCGGCCTGCTCCTGCCGGGCTATGCTGCCGATATTACCGTTTTCGACCCGGAGACCATCGCCGACCTGGCCACCTACGCCAAGCCGCACACATTCCCCGCCGGAATCCGCTACGTCTTCGTGAACGGCGTCCAGGCCATATCGGCCGGAACCCACACCGGCGCCCTTGCCGGAAAGGTGCTGGCATAGGTTTTCTATTCAAAAAAAACTCATTATCTTTGTACCCGCAATCCCCCATAGGCCTTGGTGGTGAAATGGTAGACACGAGGGACTTAGACATAATTTGAGTGCACTCTCTGAAAAGAGAGATGTAGAATGTCGTAAATTCAAGGAAACCATAACGGGTAAAGCCGATGGCAATCTTGAGCCAAGCCTCCGAAAGGAGGAAGGTGCAGAGACTAGACACGACACACCTAAAGAGCCTAGCTCCACGGTGAAGGAATAGTCCAGACCACAAACAGAAATGGTGGCGAAAGCCATAGTGGTACGAAAATCCCTTGGCCCGAAACGGCCGTGCGGGTTCGATTCCCGCCCGAGGCACGAAAAAAGACCGGTAAGTCCGGTCTTTTTTTGTGCCTAAATATTTGATTTACTGGGGGCCTAATCCCCCAGACCCCCTGGGTCGCTTCGCTCCGAAAATCGGCCATTCACCAAATTTGGTCGCATTTGGTCGCGTTATTCAATTTCGTAAAGGCCACTCCAATCCGAACCAAGCGGATCCCAACGGAATATCTTGACATTATTGTCCGGAAGGAGCATAATAGCCAATCGTGAGAACGATAGGAATCAACACAAGCAAAATGCCAGAGCCAGGGTAAGTGAAAAAGCAATATAAGAGAACGCCCTCATAATTCCCACTACAGGTGCCTTTGATAGTCCATCTTCTCGTGAAGAATACGATCCACCCAGACGGAACCATCTTTGTGCTTCTTATAGAAAACAATATGGTGCCCAACCTTAAAACCCAAGAGTCCAGTCTTGATGACATTATAGTCTTTTTCAAGGAAAACAGGCGAACAGTTCAATCCTTGAATAGCGGTATAAATCTGACGATAATAGATGATCGCCTGGTCTTCAGACCAAGTTTCAACGGTGTAGTCCCAGATGCTATCTAGATCAGCAATGGCTTTTCTGGATAATCTAATCTTAGCCATTGTTCCTCCGTTTAGCCTTCAACTCCTCCAAGTGGGATTCGAAGTCAAAGTCTTCGACATACCCGCTTGCTTCACCTTCCTCAATGGCAGCACGGAGAGCTGCTATCTTTTGCTCATCCTCCTCCAGCCTTCTGAGCCCGGCACGAATCACCTCACTGGCGTTCGTGTAACGGCCACCAAGGACACTAGCCTGGATAAACGCGTCAAAATGAGATCCTAATGCAACAGTAGTTGTTTTCATTTCTATAAATATTTTTCACAAATATAAGAAATATTCTTATGTTGCACAACTGTTTTCACTCCACAACTTTGTGGACCACAAGATTGTGGATCGGCTTGCATTGATAGAATTTTGGTCGCATTTGGAACCAAATGATAGATAAAGTAACTATGTTTGTAATCCAAATGAAGAACGCTCTCAGGGGCTTGTCGGCCCCTGCCGCTTGGCAGACCCCCGAGAAGTTTTTCATATGAAATAAAAGCTACTGATATTTTTGGCTACATTT
>Ga0256407_10000852_pt1 | contig 68821 bp, 55 predicted proteins | sample RumenRJG_04DNA_FD_193489 | JGI IMG/M metagenome (GOLD analysis project Ga0256407, IMG submission 193489) | Bovine rumen microbial communities from Lethbridge, Alberta, Canada - RJG_04 | ecosystem: Host-associated > Mammals > Digestive system > Stomach > Rumen | place: Canada: Alberta... | reverse complement strand
AGAGTGATATTCATTCCATATTCAATGTGACAAAAGAAGTTGGAAACAATAAACGTTCGGACAATCAACCTACACAACTTTCGTTGTGGTGAAAATTAAACCGGACACTAGTGAAATTAGTCATTTAATTTTTTGAAATAATCATTCATATTTTCTTTACCTCCAGTATTTTTAAAATTTTCATATGCTTTATAAATTTCCTTTTTGGACTCATCAAGTAACTTGTTGATTTTTTCTTCAGTCAATCCACCTTTTGTATTGGAAAGCTTTTCTAATTTTTTCTCAATCCATTTACTATATGCTGGATGATTTCCATGAAACCTATTGGGGAGTTTTTTCAAATTCTTACCGCAATCTCTCATAATGATTGACGTAAGTTTTTTTTCATATCTCTTATAAACAGCCTTTGGAATAATATGATGTTTTTGTATCTTTGTAATTAACAGTCGATAACTTTTGAACATCCTTGGCGCTTTCGCAGCATCTCCTACATAAGGGATAAAACCCATTCCACTGATTGCTGCGTCAAAATAATTTCCGTTTTTTAGATGTAGGGAAGCATTTATGCCATCTGCAACTCCAGTCGGATCTACAATACCTACTATGTCTAGTGCAGCCGATACAAACTCCTCTCCACTAAGCGTATAATTGCCATGGAAATCAATACCAAAGCTAGCAATGCTAACTTTACAATTCAACAAGTCCGTTTTTATTGTGATACTGGATTTTCTAGCACCAACTAATACAATATCATTTCCGTCAGGGTCTTTTAGAATTATTGGATTAGCCGCAGTTATGCAGTAGCCACTAAAACAAGGATATTTTTCGAATTTAGAGTCTATTCCATACCAGATGCTTGCCGCTGGGTTCATGTAGCGTGCACCATAGTAGTACAGTCCGGTCTCCTCGTCAAGTTCCTTGCCGTTAAATTTATACGGCATTTCCTCACTTGACGAGTGCTCATCGACGAGTAACTCGCCGTAAGGCAGGTAGGCATCATATTGGGTGATGTTGCCGTCCTTGTCGGTTGTTCGGGATGCGTTCGGGATTTTTGTTCCTCAGGGAGTTCCGATGGTTGCCTTACTGCGCGTGTTGTGCGCCTGAGGAATTTTGTTGTTATCGCCTCACGAAATTACATTTGAAATGTGTGGCGGTTATTTTGTACGCTTAGTTGCGTAAGATTTCGTTTCATCATACGTTTTATAGTCGCTCTTCCTGTCGAGCCTTGACTTTGTGTGCAACGATGTCAATGAACGTTTTGTTGTATTTAAAGAGCTGGGATTATAAACCCCTGTTCTGTTTTAATTGCGTGAATGTGTGGGGATTTGCAAATTCCCCACAAGCATATCTGACTGCATATCTTTAGGAGTTGGGTAGGGGAATTGGAGTTTTTATGGGTCTCTGTAATCAAACTCGTAATATTTTAATCTTCCTTTTATAAATATATATTCACAATGATAGGGATAATACTCATTCTTTATTGTATAAACGAGGGTATCACCATTTTGGATTTTTTTTAATTGTTTATTATACGATTTCAAAAAATCATCATTGTTGTTTATTTGTGCCCCAATGTCAGAGACAAAATGTTCTATTTCTAATTTATACACATAATCAACTTGTGGCATATCAGAAGATTTCATTACAACAAATTTATCATATTGACCAGCAAATCCTCCATAATTAGCACACAATATAAAATACTCAGAAGAGTCGGAATTACAAAAGATGATGCATTCTCCGTATTTAGCCAAAGAATTCATTTTAATAGTCGCATTTTGTATGCGCTTATTAAAATTTACATAATCATCTAGTATGAAACCACTAACAATTGTATCAATTGGAAGGAATTGCTTTGCATTTCCTTCTTGCTGATTGCAACATACAAATATACTACTGAGCAAGCTTAGCATTAGCCCTACCTTCATTACCATAATTTGGATTATCTTTAATGTTAAAATCAAAAATCATTCTATTACCTTTTATTGCAATATAGTCATTGAAGAAGTCACCTAGTTTTTTCAATTCTTGATAATTTCCAACAAATCCTATACAGCCTTTTGTTCCTGGTGAATTGGTGTCTGGATGTGCTTTTAATCCTGTACGACCATTAAAGTTTGGCAATAAAACCTTCCAACCGCGACTACCATTGTTTAGCATTCCTGATTCATCGGTATAAGTGAATCCAAATGTCTTATATGTAATTATTGGGAGTAGGACCATTACCATAAGGTCCACTATTAAAATTGTATTTTGCAACTGTATATGTATCACCATCTTTAAATACTGCATTTAATAAAGCTTCTCCTTTTATTCCTTTTTCCGCATTACTTTTCAAAGATATATTCTTTTTTGTGATGTCCTCGGGCACAAGAATCTTGCCCGTACCATTGTTTACCGACACGCCTCCGCCCAAACGGATGCCCAGTTTAAGTGCGCTTTCCTGCGCCGACAAATTCAACGCAGAAAGCATGAACAAAGAAAATAAAGTAATCTTATTACCCATAATTCATGATTGTTTTCGAAGTTTTAAGCTGCAAAAGTATCTATTCCACAGATTCTTACAAAACGATTTTACATTTCTTAACATTTACGGTATGTTATTTAATAAATATTAACATTTAATAACTCAGATGTGGGTAAATGGACAATTGACAATAGACTGTTGACAATTCAAAATTGAGATTCGAGATTATGACTTGTAGGTTAGAAGGAGAATTTTGAAAATTGAAAGAGTGTGATTGTTATCGCTTTTTCTTTCATAAGTTCTGCCGAATTTCTGTGCTCGAACTATGTTCGCTTGCTACCAAAGGGACGCAAGAATTCTGCAGCGTTACCTTCCCTTTGTTCTGCCGAATTTTGTTGCATCAGCGTTCGGGAGTTTGTAACTCCCATAGTCGCAAGGCGACAAAGAGTTTAATTTTAACATAACCATCACCTATTCTACGTATAATCTTCCTATACCTTCCATATATGGAACATATACCGAACATATAGCTTACATATACCCAACATATACCCAACATATACCCAACATATATCCAACATATACCGAACATATACTCTACATATATCCAACATATAGCTTCCATATAGCTTCCATATACCTTGGCACTATTTTGTATATACCAAAAGACAAAATACTCCACTTTTTCTACCATTATGAATCCTCACCGTCTGAATTGGCGGGACAATGTGGATTCCCCTCGAACCTTCCCCCTTGCTATCGACTTACTTCATTCCACCTAATCCAACTGTTCGGCGGTTAGCCTGTAATCTATTTCTTCATTCGACATCATAAAACTATGCTTTTATTATTCATGACACAGTTTATTTACATCCTCTCCAGTTCTACCTTCCCTCTACCTTCCCACGACGTACCTTGACGCTATTTTGTATTTACCAAAAGGCAAAAAAATCTACTTTTTCTGTAATTTTGAACTCTCAATTATTAATTGTCCGTTGTCAGTTCTGAATTCAGAACTTTCAAGTTTCAATTTGATTTAAGGGATATCGAACGAGAATTCAGAATCCATGAACTTTATATATTCGAGAAATTTTATAATTGGTTCGCATGGAATACCACGTTCGTTACAGAAATCCAGATAGAATTGCGGCTCGGTACAACTTGTGCTGTGGTGACCGAATCTGTCGTAGTAATCGCATGCATAAAAATCGCCGTCACCAATAAACACATTTATTTGTTTGTTGTTGCAAAAGAAGGGTGTTAGAGACGGCATCTTATGATATTTTTTCTTGCGTATTTCTTTCCATGTCTTGTTCCATGTTTCCGGGATTTCAATCTTCTGCTTGCTTACGTTTTGTATGTGTATGGAGTCGGCAATCTTGTATGAGTATCTTACAATCTCGCCGCGCCACCTTCCTTTTTTGTCGAGAAAAAGGGCGAGGATGCTTGTGTTGTAGTTGACAACCTTGCTATGCTTGCGGCGGAAGACTTCGATAAATATTCGATCGTTTTTTGCGTCGCATCGCTCCAGTCCTACCAAGTCCATATAGAGCGGTCTTTGTTTGGAAATGGTTTTGATATTCTGCGAGAAGGCGAGTATAGCAGACGTTAAAGCCAAAAGGAATAGTGTTATTCGTTTCATTCGGAGTTCTGTTATGATGTTATTTTTCAACTAATTATTCCAGTTCGTGATATGAAATACAGTTTTACTTCTGCCGAATTTGCCGCTCGCCCTTTGTTCGCTTGCTACCAAAGGGACGCAAGAATTCGACGGCTTCGCTTCCCCTTAGTTCTGCCGAATTTCCGAATTCGGCAGCATCAGCATTCGGGAGTTTGTAACTCCCATTGTCGCAAAGCGGCAAAAAGTTATGCATAAAAGCGATACCTTCGCATTACAGCCTTTTTCAGTGGTGGGAATTTCAAATTCCCATTTATTTCAAAGCCAAATTGCAAATTCGGCTTAACATGGGGGCAAATACGGCTTATCAAGGCAATTCTATTAATTGTCCATTGTGAATTATGAATTATGAATTGTGAATTCAGTATTTTCAATCCTCATCGTACTCAATAAAGGCATCATCAATATAATACACATGTGGAAGTGCCTTTTTAATGGACAGACGAACATGTATATGGTTTATCACGGAGTCGCCATATATCTCGTAAAGCCTATCTGCTTTTTTGTTTGTTGAAAAACGCACTAAATCTCCTCTATATCTGCAATTAATGCCACTTTTTTTCCACTTGGGTTATACTTGTATACTTCAATATCATCAGTCATAAATGCCTTTTCATCTTTGATAATTGTATAGTTTATGAAATAGTAGCCGAACCAGACACCAAAGACGCAAATGGCAAGTGCACGATTATAATAACGTAGTGCATCTAATTTCCATAAAACGAGGTAGGGAATTAGGATTGCCGGAATATTCAGAAGGAACACATAGGTATATGTTTCTGAAATATAATGGGCATCAAATCGAATAAGTATAAAAAAGCACACGATTGAAAGTATGTACCATTTTATTGTATAGCAAGCTTTTAGAATTTTTATTATCATCATTTTTTTATTTACTTTACACTTTCAAATCAGAATTGTCAACTGTCCATTGTCAATTCAGCATTTTCAACATTCTCTAAGTTTCAATTCCGAATTGTCCATTGTCAATTGTGAATTGTCAATTTGAAACCTATTTCAGCACCAGAATCTTGGTAGCCGCTCCATTCTTCAGTTCGCTGTCGCCAATCAGCACAAAGTACACGCCCGAAGCCACCTTGCTTCCGTTGCCGTTCTTGCCGTTCCACACAAACTGACCGCCTGTCGATGTGCCCTCGGCCATAAGTTGTCCCGCCGTGTTTACAATCCTAACCTTGCTGTCGAATGTAAGTCCCTTGATAGTTATGTATCCATCGTAATCAGGTTTCACTGGGTTAGGGTAAGCATAGATATTGGCCGCGTCGAGCGATTCTGACGCCTCAGAAGCCTCGCTTTTGTACGAAACCATACCTTTGTCCGTCGCGATGAAAATCGTGCCGTCCTGCGCCACTTTTATGTCGCTTATCGAGTTGGCAATAAGAGGACTGTTCTCTGTCGTGAAGTGTTCAATCTGCGTAAGGCAGTCTGCGCTGAACAGGAACACGCCGTTCTCCGTACCGAACCACTTGCGGTTGGCACCATCTACGGCTATTGTGTTTATTCTGATGTTGTCGAGAAGATAGTCGGCATAGTTTGTGCCGTCGTTGCGCGGAATCTTAACCTGCGTCAGGGCGGTGGTGCTGTTGCCGTTCTGAATGTATTTCGTCGGGTTCTTTATAACCAGCGGACCGACATTCGTTCCAATCCAAATCTGCCCCTTCATGTCCTCGGCAATGCAGTTTATCGTCTCCGTCTGTATGTGTATGCCGTCTTGGTTCGTCAGTTCCTTGGTGTTGAGGCTCTTGTCGTCGCTGCTGTCGTCGATGGTATTGTTTGTGTCAACGCAGAAGAAGCCGTTGCTGCCCCAATGTAGCGTTCCCCACAGCAGACCGTTGCTTTGCAGAATGATGTTGTTGCAATATTGCTCCTTGCAGATGTCATTCAGTTCAATCTGCTTCCAAGTGCCGTCGGCTGTCAGAATCTTGAGCGGACAGTCGAAATTGTTGTTCTTAATATCGGTAATGGTATTGGTAAACAGAAGGTTGCCGTTGCGGTCGTAAATGGCGCTGTTGAGCCATGTGTAGTACGGATTTCCGTAGAGCGTGTGAATGGTGTTGTCCTCGTCGGCAGCCTTGTGCAGTTTTACAATCTTGCCGTCGCGGAACTCGTAGAGGCCGTATCCCGTAGCGGTAATGTAGTGGTGATTGCCGTCCTTCGGGTCTTGCGCAATAGACGTAGGGTTTACGAACGGATAGCCCGTAACGTCGCTTACCGTCTTGCCGTAGTCGAAGTTGAGCCATCTGTCGGCATCCTTGATATACTTGGCGGCATATCCGTCGTTGTCGTAGTATATTCCGTCGAAATGATGCTTTCCCGACACAAAGCAAACGCCGTCGGGGGTTACAGACATCTTGTAAACCTTGTTGGTTATCGGACTGTCGGGGATGATGCTGTTAACCTTTATGTTAAGCCCCTTCTCCGCGCTGTATTCGTAGGCTATCAGCCCGTTGTAGCCCTCGGCACTCCAATACAGATTGTTGGCGTAGGCAACATAGTTGGTAGGGAAGCGGATTTCGCAGGCTTCGAGAGCCTCGTTAATAAGAAACTGATGCTGCGTGCCCAGAACCCACAGGCTTCCGTTGCACTCGCACGCATAGTTAAGCGAGTTTGAAGGGTCTGAAACGTAAGCCTTGCTCAGGCTGGCGTTGTATATGGCATCGCCAAACATGTAAAGAAGTTGGTTCTTGTAGTTTATTATCTGCTTTGGACTTGCCGGCATTATCTTCTGCCAGTTGTTCTTGTCGAGCAGATTGTCTGCCGTATTGCCGGCGTAGACTCCGTCGCCTGTAGATGTATAGATATGATTGTCGATGATGGTGCTCGAAAGCACCTTCTGCCCAAAGTTGTAGTTGCTGCTGAACTCGCGACGCTCTACATCGAGCAGGAGCAGTCCGTTGTTGGTAGACAGATATGCCGTGCTGCCAATAACGCTCACGCTGTTTATAGTCTTGTCGCTCACATCCTTCAGTCTGAAGTCGGATATGTTGTAGACCTCGTTATCGTCGTACAGCAGGTCGATGTTGGCGTTGCTGTAGATGACAACAAGAGCCTTCTGCTCGGCGCAGTAGGCTATGTCGGCAATGTTATCGTCGGTAAGATAGTTGCTCTTGTCGAAGGTTATAACCTCGCTGTCGGATGTGTTGTAAGAGAATATAGAGCCATTGCACAGGGCGTAGATTACACCATTGCCGGCAACGCACTTGGTTGCGTTGTGGTACGACTTGTAAATACGCCATTCGCCGATTTTCTGCGCATTTGCACAGACGGTAATCAGCAGAACCAGTGCAATGGCAATATATTTCTTCATTAACTTTTATTTGTTTAGATATTCAACCAGTTTGGCTACGGCGCGCGCCCTGTGGCTGATTTTGTTCTTCACCTCAGCCCCCAGTTCGGCAAACGACTCGCTGTATTGCTCGGGCGAGAAGACAGGGTCGTAGCCAAAGCCCTCGCTGCCTCGCTTCTCCGTAAGGATATCGCCTTTTACGATGCCCTCGAAGAGATGCTGCTCGCCATTAAGTAATAACGCGATAACCGTGCGAAATTGTGCGCTGCGGTCATTTTTTCCTTCCAGTTCCTTCAGAAGTTTGTTCATGTTGGCTTCCGAGTCGTGGTCGGTATTCTCGGCATATCGCGCCGTGTGTACGCCCGGAGCACCGCCCAGCGCGCTCACCTCCAGACCCGTGTCGTCGGCAAAGCAGTCGTAGCCGTAGTGCTCCTTTATGTACATAGCCTTCTGAAGGGCGTTGCCCTCCAGAGTGTCGGCTGTCTCGGGAATCTCGTCGTGACAGTCTATGTCGTTGAGCGAGAGAATCTCTATCTTGTTGCCCAATATGGCGCGAATCTCATCGAGTTTGTGCGCGTTGTTTGTAGCGAATACTAACTTCATCTGTCCTTATGCCTTTGGTTTTAGCACGATGTTCACAATCTTGTTAGGCACAACGATTACCTTTACAACGTTGAATCCGTCGAGGTACTTCTGAGCCTGAGGGTCGCTGAGCGCAGCTTCCTGTATAGCCTCGTTCGAAGAGCCGGCAGGGAACTGCATAGTGAAGCGTGTCTTTCCGTTGAACGAGATGCTCAGCGTTACGCTGTCTTCCTTCAGGTAATCCTCGTTGAACTCAGGCCACTTGGCATCGCATACCGATGTGGTGTTGCCCAGAGCCTCCCACAGTTCCTCGGCAAGGAATGGGGCAAACGGAGCGATAAGGACAACGATGTCCTTCAGGGCTGCCTTGTGGCGCACCTTTATCTGCTGAAGTTCGTTTACGCAAATCATGAATGCCGAGATGCTGGTGTTGTAAGAGAAGTTCTCGATGTCGCCAGTAACCTTCTTGATAAGTTTGTGAACAGCCTTCAGCTCGTCCTTTGAAGCCTCGCCGTCCTCTGGCAGGAACTTGTCGTCGCGGCTGTAGAACAAGCCCCACAACTTCTTGATGAAGCGGTGGCATCCGTCAATACCGTTTGTATCCCAAGGCTTTGACTGCTCAACAGGACCGAGGAACATCTCGTACAGACGCAGAGTGTCGGCTCCGAATTTCTCTACAATCATATCCGGGTTAACCACGTTGAACATAGACTTGCTCATCTTCTCGATAGCCCATCCGCAGATGTACTTGCCGTCGGCATTAAGTTTGAACTCGGCGTTGTTGTATTCTGGTCGCCAGTTCTTGAATGCCTCTACGTCGAGGATATCGTTGCTAACGATGTTTACATCAACGTGTATTGGTGTAACATCATCCATATTCTCAATCATGTCGAGAGATATGAACGTGTTGGTATCTTTTATACGGTAAACGAAGTTGCTTCGTCCCTGAATCATACCCTGGTTAACGAGCTTCTGGAACGGCTCTTCCTTAACGCTGAATCCGTAGTCGAACAGGAACTTGTTCCAGAAACGGCTGTAGATGAGGTGTCCTGTTGCGTGCTCTGTACCGCCAACGTAGAGGTCAACGTTCTGCCAGTAGTTCTCGTTCTTCTCCGAAACGATGCGCTCGTGGTTGCGAGGGTCCATATAGCGCAGGTAGTAAGCCGATGAGCCTGCAAATCCCGGCATGGTGTTCAGTTCGATAGGGAACACGGTCTTGCCGTCAATCTTTGAGTTCTCTACAACCTGCTTGTTAACTTCGTCCCAAGCCCACTTGGTAGCGTTGCCCAATGGAGGCTCGCCTGTTTCGGTAGGGAGGAACTTGTCAACCTCAGGCAGTTCGAGCGGCAGACACTCCTCAGGAATCATGCAAGGCATTCCGTCCTTGTAGTACACAGGGAACGGCTCGCCCCAGTATCTCTGGCGAGAGAAGATGGCATCGCGCAGACGGTAGTTAACCTTTACGCGGCCCAGATTGTTCTCTTTTACGAATTTCTTTGTTGCGGCGATAGCTTCCTTAACAGTAAGACCGTTGAGGCTGAAATTGACGTATGGCTTAACGCCCTCGCGTGGCGAGTTGGTAACGATGCCTTCCTTGGCGTCGTAACTCTCTTCAGACACGTCGCAGCCCTCGATAAGCGGAATGATTGGCAGGTTGAAGTGCTTTGCAAATGCGTAGTCGCGGCTGTCGTGAGCAGGTACAGCCATGATTGCGCCAGTTCCGTAGCCGGCAAGCACATAGTCCGAAATCCAGATTGGAATCTCGTCGCCCGTCATTGGGTTGATGGCGTATGAGCCAGAGAACACTCCCGAAACCTTGCGGTCGGCAATACGCTCGCGCTCTGTACGCTTCTTTGTAGCATCAAGATAAGCGTCGACATCAGCCTTCTGTGCTGCTGTAGTAACCTTTGCAACATACTCGCTCTCGGGAGCAAGAACCATGAAGGTTACGCCGAACATTGTATCGGCACGGGTTGTGAAGATTGTAAACTCAGTATCGCTGTCCTTAACCTTGAACTGAACCTCAGTACCCTCTGAGCGTCCAATCCAGTTGCGCTGAACCTCCTTGATTGAGTCGGTCCAGTCTACGGTCTCCAGTCCGTCGAGCAGACGCTGTGCGTAGGCAGAGATACGCAGACACCATTGCTGCATCTTCTTCTGCACCACAGGATAGCCGCCGCGCTCCGAAACGCCGTCGACAACCTCGTCGTTGGCAAGAACCGTACCCAGCTTAGGACACCAGTTAACCATTGTCTCGCCAAGGTATGCAATACGATAGTTCATCAGAACCTCGTTCTTCTTCTTCTCGTCCCACGAGTTCCACTCGTCGGCAGTAAAGCGCAGTTCCTCGCTCTCGGCAACGTCAAGGCCTTGGTTTCCTTCGGTCTCGAAATGCTTTACAAGAGTGCTGATAGGCATTGCCTTCTGCTCCTTGTTGCAGTAGAACGAGTTGAACATCTTCTGGAATGCCCACTGGGTCCACTGGTAGTATTCAGGGTCGCAGGTTCTGATTTCGCGGCTCCAGTCAAAGCAGAAGCCAATCTTCTCGAGCTGCTCGCGGTATCTGTTGATGTTGTTTACTGTTGTGATGGCAGGGTGCTGACCTGTCTGTATGGCATACTGCTCGGCAGGAAGTCCGTAAGAGTCGTATCCCATTGGGTTGAGCACGTTGTAGCCCTGAAGGCGCTTGAAGCGTGCGTAGATATCAGAGGCAATATAGCCAAGCGGATGTCCCACATGCAGTCCTGCTCCCGATGGGTAGGGGAACATGTTAAGTACATAGAACTTCTTCTTGTTCTCGTCTTCTGTCACTTTGTAAGTCTGCTGGTCAATCCATCTCTGGTGCCATTTTTTCTCTATTTCTCTGAAATTGTATTCCATTTTATTCGTTTTTCTACTTTGACCGCAAAATTATAATAAAAATGTTAATCTGTTGATATTTTTATTTATTTTTGTGCTGTTTGAAACTAATATGCGCGTAATAATGAAATATATAGAAAGGCTGCTCAATTATCTGCTTCGCGACAACCGCCTCTTCCCCGGCCGTGGACTGAAGCAGAAACTGTATAACATGATTTTCGGAGCTGATACATTCACGGGCAAGGCATTCGACATAATTCTGATGGTGAGCATACTTACGAGCGTGCTGTTTACCATCTTCGAGAGCATGATGATGTCCGACAGCCTGCTGCGCCTTATCCTGTTCTATTCGGAGTGGTTCTTCATCGTGTTCTTCACGTTCGAGTATATTGCGCGTGTGTATTGCGCTCCCAACCGCAAGGAGTACATCCTTAGCTTCTTCGGCATCATCGACCTCCTGTCAATCTTGCCGTTCTACACCTCGTTCTTCTTCCACGGAGCGCACTATCTGCCGGTGCTCAGGGTGTTCCGCCTTATCCGCGTGTTCCGTGTGTTCAAGCTGTTCAACTATCTCGAGGAGGGCAACCTTATCTTGGTGGCTCTGCACAAGAGTATGCGCAAGATTATGGTGTTCTTCATGTTCGTGCTGGTTATGGTTATTGCCATGGGAACGGTTATGTATGCCGTTGAGGGCAGGGTGCCGGGAACGCAGTTTACCAACATTCCGCACAGCATTTATTGGGCTATCGTAACGGTCACCACGGTGGGATATGGCGATATGGCTCCTGTTACATCGGTAGGCCGCTTTATTGCGAGTTTTGTTATGCTGTTTGGCTATGCCATCATCGCCGTGCCTACGGGCATCGTGTCGGCTAATATTGCCGACACCAACCGTCAGCATCGTGCAAAGAAGGAGAAGCATAATATCTGTCCTAAATGCCATCGCTATTGTGGCGACGACCCAGACGCCAAGTTCTGCAAATACTGCGGAACAAAGTTCGACTCGAAGATTGAATAGAATTCTGAGTTCTGAGTTGAAACTTGAAAGTTGAAAAATGAAAAATGCAGAGGCAATTCAAAATTCATAATTGACAATTCACAATTGACAATTAGTAAGTAGAATATTCTTAAGTTGATAATTTAGGATTTGTAACGGACAATTTCGCCAGAAATTGTCCGAACGTCGTAGGAACGTCGTAGGAACGTCGTAGGAACGTCGTAGGAACGTCGTAGGAACGTCGTAGGAACGTCGGAGGAACGTCGTAGGAACGTCGTAGGAACGTCGTAGGAACGTCGTAGGAACGTCGTAGGAACGTCGTAGGAACGTCGTAGGAACGTCGTAGGAACGTCGTAGAAAGGTAGAGGGAAGATAGAGGGAAGGTAGAAGGAAGCAAGCCGATAGCAAGGGGGTAGCAAGAGGATAGCAAGGGGAAAGGTTCGACGAAGCATATATTGATGCAATTCTGAGAAACTTGAAATTTGAAAATTGAAAGTTTTGAATTTGTAATAAATTGCGCGGAAAATATTCTTTTGGTAAATACAAAATAATGGGTAGGAAGAAGGTAGAAAGAAGGAAGCAAGATGGTAGCAAGACAGAAGATAGATTCAAGGTAGATTCAAGTAAGCCGGAAGGTACGGGGAAGAACTTATAAAGGTAGACTAATGGTTGAGAATCGGAATAGGTTAACTCTTAATATGAATTTACCAATGTAACAATTGGGGTTGGTATGGGTAACGTGAAACTCTGTGGAAAGCCTAACTGCTATTTGACGTATAATTCAAAATTATAGAAAAAGTAAGCTTTTAGTCTTTTGGTAAATACAAAATAGTGTCAAGGTATATGCAAGGTATATGTTGGGTATATGCAAAGTATAGCCAGATTAGGTGATGGGTAGGTTGTGGTGAAGTTGAAGAAAGTTGAAAATTGGGAGTGTGATTTAATTGACTGGAGGAATTGAAGTAAGCCGATAGCAAGGGGCAATTCTTTGAGAATCGGAGATGTAAAAATACTATAAAATGTTTGTGTGATTGGCTTTTTTGAAGTAATTTTGTAGCAGATTATAAAGTGCAATAAATAGTTACGGCTATTTTCAATGCACTCTAAAAGGAAATGACAAGCCTGTCTCTTAAAAAAAGGATAGGCTTTTTCGTTTTGTGCCGCAAATAATCTATGCTTTATTCTTTTTTCGATGCACGTTCGCGGTGTTTTAGGGCAAGATCCTGCAAGGCTCTGCCCATTTCGTCTTTCTGTGCCAGCATCAGAATGTCATCGTCAAGTTGCAGGGCATATAGAGCACGCAGATAGATGCCAATGGCAACAGTCGGCGCACCTTTCTCGATTCGGGCAACAGTAAGCGGAGAGCAGGTTGCACGTTCTGCAACCTGAGCCACGCTAAGGTTACGGCGCAAGCGGGCAAGCTTTATTTGCTCGCCAACTGTCTGCATTTTCTGTTCAAGCTTTCTGGGAAGCTTTGTGCCCATAGTTGTTTTGCTCATAAGGCATTTCAATCATTATTTACGAATGCAAAAATACGTTATTTTCTTTATTTTATGATAAGTTGTGCAGTTCAGAAGATGGGGCACTCCTTCAGAGTGCTTTTGGGCTTGTGCGCTATTTTCCGCAGGTCGCTCCGACCTACGGTTATTGAGCGGAGACACCTTCAGCGTCTGTAAGCGCGTTTGATGTAAGATTTCTTCGGGATGCCTTCGGGATTCGTTCGGGATTGCAGAAGTTGGGAACAACGGCATCTTTACAAAAAAGCGGAGGTTTCGTGGCTTTATGTGCCGAAACCTCCGCTAATTCTTACAAAGGCATGTTATTTTGTAACATACTTGTCTTTATTGAGACAATAGATTGGTCCGAATGTTACGCCAAAATTCAACTTACGTTTCTTAATCTCCTTGTAGAGCTTGGTGGAAACGATTAGGTCGTTGATAATGGGCTGCGAGTTGAAAACGTGAAGGTTCTTGACTTTCGCATAGTCTACACGCAACTTGATTACCGAGCCGGTAAAATCATTGAATACCGTATTCTCTTCGTCAATTACATCGTAAATCTTCTTGAAGTGTACGATGTAATATTGTCTGTCCCCATATTCCTTGCTTTTAACTGTAATGGGGATAAACTCGGTGAATTCAGGCTCTGCATACTCCTCAAGGAGTTCTTTAAGTTCTTCATTTACAAGTCTTACACAATGTGGTCCTCTGTCGTATGAAGGATACATTCCGTCTTGTAGTTCGCAAAAAAAATCGTTGTTAATAACAACTTCTTCTGCGTCCCTGATATTGGGGCATAGGTCCCAGTTAGGAGAGGATATATTCCCGGCTTTTTTATCCTCGCTGTTCATTAAAAACTCATAATAATTATCTGTCATAGCTATTTGTTTTCTGTTTGTTATGTTGCAGTCTGCTAATCTAACTTGCAGCCTTTAACGTTGACGAAGAAGTCGCGCACGTCGGCGATGAAGCGCTCTCTGTCGAACTGCTTGCGTATCTTTGTTGGTACGTTCTGCGATTCGAGTTTTTTCATTATAGCCTTGCCGATGTATGTCGGCGTGTCTTCTCTGCTAACCTTGATGAGTTCTACCAATGGCATTGGAATTTCAAAGAATAGTGCCATGACGTAAGCCTCATATGCATGTATTGGCATATATATTGGTCTTACTCTGCATTTGAATAATTCGGTATTAATAAACTCGAATGTGACTTTTTCAAGTTCCATGTCTGTTATATAACATCTACCTGATAGATGTTTATTTAGCTCTTTGCCTAAATGGTATATTCTACTCCTAAGATATTCATAATCGTAGTGATAGGCTTGGGGCGAAAATTCTATTTCCATGGCATTATAAATTAATTCTTGCCTTTATCGGATTATGTCGTGAAAAATCCGATAAAGGCAAGTGGTTCTTATTTTCCTCTTACAATCTTCTTAATCTCGTTAAGCTTGTTAAGTGCCTCGAGCGGAGTAAGATTGTTTACGTCTATGCCCAGAATCTCGTCGCGCACTTGGCACAGAACAGGGTCGTCGAGTTGGAAGAAACTCAGTTGCATTCCGCTGCTCTTCGACGGCTTGCTTATGCTCTTGGCCTTGCCGTTGCCGTCGCCCTGATACTTGCTTTCGAGCTCCTTCAAGATGGTGTTGGCGCGCGATACTATCTGCTTTGGCATACCAGCCATCTTGGCAACATGGATACCGAACGAGTGCTCGCTTCCGCCCTCAACAAGCTTGCGCAGGAAGATAACCTTGTTGTCAATCTCCTTAACCGCCACGTTGTAGTTCTTTATGCGCTTAAAGTTCTTGCACATCTCGTTAAGCTCGTGGTAGTGAGTGGCAAAGAGCGTGCGCGCGTTAGCCTTCTTGTTCTCGTGGATATACTCAACTATTGCCCATGCAATAGATATTCCGTCGTAGGTTGATGTGCCTCGTCCCAGCTCGTCGAAGAGCACGAGCGAGCGTGATGTTATGTTGTTGAGGATGTTCGAAGCCTCGCTCATCTCTACCATGAAGGTCGATTCGCCCACCGATATGTTGTCGCTTGCGCCCACGCGCGTGAAAATCTTGTCTACCACGCCAATCCGCGCACTCTCGGCAGGCACAAAGCAGCCAATCTGAGCCAGAAGGGTGATGAGGGCTGTCTGTCGCAGAACCGACGATTTACCGCCCATGTTAGGACCAGTAATTATCAGAATCTGCTGTTTGTCGCTATCGAGCAGAATATCGTTGGCTATGTATTTCTCGCCAAGCGGAAGTTGCCTCTCTATAACCGGGTGCCTGCCTTGTTTTATGTCGATAACCAGACTCTCGTCAATCTCCGGGCGGATATATCTGTTCTCCTGCGCCGCTATTGCAAACGACAGCAGACAGTCGAGGTTGGCAAGCTGGGTGGCATTAACCTGAATGGCAGGGATATAGCCCGAGATGTCCTGCACAAGTTCGTTGAACAAGCGCGTCTCGAGCGTCAGAATCTTCTCTTCCGCGCCCAGAATCTTGTCCTCGTATTCCTTCAGTTCCTGAGTGATGTAACGCTCGGCGTTGGCAAGCGTCTGCTTTCTTATCCAGTCGGACGGCACGTTGTCCTTGTATGTGTTTCTTACCTCGATATAATAGCCGAAAACGTTGTTGTAGCCTATTTTAAGGCTCGATATGCCCGTAGCCTCAATCTCCCTCTGCTGAATCTGAAGAAGATAGTCCTTGCCCGAGAAGGCTATGCGTCGCAGTTCGTCCAGCTCTGCGTTGACCCCATCGGCAATAACGCCGCCTTTGGCAACCAACAGCGGAGGGTCGTTTACAATCTCCTTGGCTATGCGCTCGCGAATGATGGAACAGTCGTTAAGAAGTTCGCCGATACGCTTCAGACGGTCGTTGGCAGAATGTTCGCACGCCGACTTTATCGGTTGCGTAGCCTGAAGAGCAATCTTTAGTTGCACAAGCTCGCGCGGCGACACTCGCCCTGTGGCTACCTTCGAGATTATTCGCTCTATATCGCCCACAAGTTGCATCTGCTCGGTTATGCACTCCTTGAAGTCTGGCTCGCGGAAGAAGTACTCGACCACGTCAAGGCGCTCATTTATCGCCGAAACGCTCTTGAGTGGGAATACTATCCACCTCTTCAACATTCGGGCTCCCATGGGCGAAATAGTGCGGTCTATGACCGACAGAAGACTGTTGCCGCCCTCGTTCATGGTGTTCATCAGTTCCAAGCTGCGTATCGTGAACTTGTCGAGGCGCACATATTTGTCCTCTTCGATACGCGAGATTGACGTGATGTGGCCAATCTGCGTGTGCTGAGTCATCTCAAGATATTGCAGGATTGCTCCGGCAGCCACAATACCGTTGCGCAGATGCTCTATGCCGAATCCCTTCAGGTTCTTTGTATCGAAATGCTTTATCAGCTTGTCGTATGCCTGCGACTCGGTAAACACCCAGTCGTCCATCTCGAAAGTGTACAGTTTTGAGTCGAACGTGCTCTGAAACAGCTCCTTGTATCCGCGTCTGAAGAGCACCTCTTTTGGCGAGAAGTTGCCAAGAAGCTTGTCTATATAGTCAGATGTGCCTTCGGCTGTAAGGAACTCGCCCGTAGAGATATCGAGGAAGGCAATACCGATAACGTTCTTGTTAAAATGAAGGGCTGCAAGAAAGTTGTTCTCGTCGTAGTTGAGAACATTGTCGCCCATAGCCACGCCCGGCGTTACAAGTTCGGTGATGCCACGCTTAACCAGTTTCTTTGTCAACTTAGGGTCTTCGAGCTGGTCGCAGATGGCAACGCGATGTCCGGCGCGTATCAGTTTTGGCAGATATGTGTCGAGAGCGTGATGTGGAAATCCTGCCATCTCAATAACCGTTCCCTTGCCGCCGTTGTTACGCTTTGTAAGGGTTATGCCAGTTATGTCGGCAGTAGTAACTGCGTCTTCGCAATATGTTTCGTAAAAGTCGCCGCATCTGAACAGCAGGATTGCATCGGGATTCTTGTCCTTCAAATCCATAAACTGCTTCATCATCGGAGTCATTACCACATCTTCTCTTGCCATTATTGTATCGTCTTTTTTGTTTGAGCAACAAAAATAATGCTTTTTGTTCGTAGGGGGAATAAAAATACTATAATTTTGCGTTTATTGTTGAATAAGCCAAATCAGAATCGTAAAAAATGGCTACAATTTCCTGAATGGCATTGCTTGTCTTGGTATTTTTATGTCTTTTTGCATCTCTGTTGTCGATGTTAATTTCAGAGTTTTCTGTCTCTCGTATGCAGGTAAAGAGAAACTGTACCATGAATATGAATCAGGTGAGGGTACGTGCAGGGCTGCAGGTGCATAATTTTGATTTTTTCTCAAGGAAAGTTATTTTTTTTCAAACAATATGTACTATCTTTGTACTGTTTTTGAAAAGTTTATTCTTAATATTATATCATGAAGAAATTATTTATTTCAATTTTGTTCCTATTGTCGGCATCTGCTGTAGTTGATGCGCAGGAAAAGAAAAACGACATTTCGGTTATGTATGGACTTGGTTCGTTGCACTATTTGTGTGAAAATGAAGGTGGTATTCCCCTTTATACTCATATTAAGACGGGTGCATTGAGCGTGCAGTATATTCGCCGAATAAACAGAATTTTGGGCTATGGCGGCATAATGGTCTTTGAGAAGATTGGAAAGGATGAATTTTATCCGGGAACGAGAGGTGGCGATAACTATGGAGTATCTGCCTCACGAACAGATTGTGTCTTTTCTCTTATGCCTGTGCTTCGAAGCAACTGGGTACATACCAAATATTTCAATCTTTATAACAAGATTGGGCTTGGTGCGGCGTTTGTAAGCGAAAAGTACAAAGCAGATGATAAGAGTCTGAATTTGCCAGACAAGAGAGAAAGTGTATTTGAACCTGCATACCAGTTTACTTTGTTGGGACTTGATTTCGGCTCTGAGCGAATTCATGCGGCTGTAGAATTAAGCTTCGGTTCTCAAGGATTGGGAGTGTTGGGCGTTAAGTATAAGTTCTGATTTTTTTCTAAACGTCATTTTCCGATTTCTTTTTATTTCCAAGTCGAAACGCTTTGTAGATGTTGAAAAACTATCTGAGAATCACCATTTTGTTTAAAACAAGGCCGAAAACTGTGGAAAACAACCGCTTTTTCTGTTGATAACCGCCAAAATCCACACAAACAGACGATTTCTGATTATCAACAGCGTGTTTATAACTTTTTGTTTCTTGTGAAACAATCGAGGGGAAACAATGTTTCACACCGTTTCCCCTCGAACTATAAATCTTTATTTCTTCTCGCCTAATTTCTTGCAGAGGCTTCCGCCAAACATGCAATAGAATCCGATTATGATGAATGGGATGCTGAGAATCTGTCCCATGTCAAACAACATTCCGTTTTCGAAATCTTCTTGTACTTCCTTAACATACTCAACAAAGAAGCGGAATGTGAAGATTGAAGCAAGGCAGAATCCGAAGAAGAATCCCGTGCCAACCTTTTCTTCGTGCTTCTTGTAGAGGTAAAGCCCAACCAAGAGAATGATGAAGTAGGCTATGGCTTCGTAAAGCTGTCCCGGATGTCGCGGAACCTCATCTACTCTGTGGAAGATAAACGCCCAAGGCACATTGGTAGGGCAGCCTATAATCTCAGAATTCATAAGGTTTCCCAGTCTGATGAAGCATGCCGTAACAGGAGTGGCTATCGCAATGTTGTCGAGCACTCGCATAACGTTCAGTTTCGACCATCTTACATACAACAGCAATGCGATAATGATTCCTATTGTTCCGCCGTGGCTTGCAAGTCCTTGATATCCAATAATGTCCCATCCGCAGCCGCCGTGCGTGCATGGAATCCAGCCCAAGAACCATTGTGCGTGGTTAGGGTCGAACACCTCGCGTATTGGCAAAAACATCTCTATAAGATGGTTCGAGAAATATCCGAAGTCGTAGAACAGACAATGCCCCAGTCGCGCACCGATAAAGATGCCCAAGAAGCAGTATGTAAACAGAGGGTCGAACAGTTCAGGCTTTATTTTCTGCTTCTCGTACAGCCATTTAACTATGAAGTAACCCAGCGCAAGTCCCAAAATCCAGCAAACGCCATAGTATCTTGCCGAGAAAGGACCGATGCGGAACAACTCAAGGTTAGGGTTCCAGTTTATGAAATAAAGAAGATTCATCATACCGGCAAAGTTTTATACGTTGAAGCGGAAGTGCATGATGTCGCCGTCCTGCACAACATACTCCTTGCCCTCTACGCCAAGTTTTCCTGCCTCGCGAACGGCAGCCTCGCTTCCGTACTTGATGTAGTCTTCGTACTTTATCACTTCGGCGCGGATGAATCCCTTCTCGAAGTCGGTGTGGATAACGCCTGCACATTGTGGAGCTTTCCAACCCTTGTGGAATGTCCATGCCTTAACCTCCATCTCGCCAGCCGTAATGAATGTCTGAAGGTTCAGAAGGTGGTAGATTGAGTTGATAAGTCGGTCGCAGCCAGACTGTTTCAAGCCGAGGTCTTCGAGGAACATCTGCTTCTCTTCGTACGACTCGAGTTCAGAAATATCAGCCTCGGTCTGAGCCGAGATGACCAGAATTTCGGCATTCTCGTCTTTTACAGCCTCTTTAACCTGCTCAACATATTCGTTGCCAGATGCCGCGCTCTTGTCGTCTACGTTGCAGACGTAAAGTACTGGCTTTGAGGTTAGAAGGAAGAGATTCTTTGCAATCTCCTGCTCGTCCTCGCTCTCGAACGAGACGGTACGCGCGCTCTTGCCTTCCATCAGAGCCTTCTGGTATGCAGCAAGCACTCCGTATTCTATTTTGGCATTCTTGTCGTTACCTATTTTGGCAATTTTCTCGACTTTCTTCAGTCTGTTTTCAACGGTTTCCAAGTCCTTTAACTGAAGTTCGGTGTCGATAACTTCCTTGTCGTGAACTGGGTTCACCTTTCCGTCAACATGAACGATGTTATCGTTGTCGAAACAACGCAGAACGTGGATTATTGCGTCGGTCTCGCGAATGTTGCCAAGAAACTGGTTTCCAAGACCTTCGCCCTTGCTTGCGCCCTTAACAAGACCTGCGATGTCAACAATCTCGCAAGTGGCTGGAACGATGCGTCCCGGATGAACAATCTCTGCCAGTTTTGTTAGTCGCTCGTCTGGTACCGAGACCTGTCCGAGTTGTGCGTCGATGGTACAGAAAGGGAAGTTTGCCGCCTGTGCCTTAGCACTTGACAAACAGTTGAATAGGGTAGACTTTCCCACGTTTGGAAGTCCTACAATACCTGCTTTTAATGCCATATTTTAGTCTTATTATTTTCTAATTAAAATTTCAGTTCGCAAAAATAGTAAAAAATAATGAATTCGGGGGTGGATAGTGCCATTTAGTGTGCCTCCAGCCAGTTTTTGCCCCAGCCGCAATCAGCCTTCAACGGAACTTTCATCTTATAGGCATTCTCCATCTCCTCAATTACAATCTGCTCAACCTTCTCCTTCTCGTCGGGATATACGCTGAAGTTAAGTTCGTCGTGCACCTGAAGAATCATCTTTGAGCGGATACCCTCTCTCTCGAAGCGATTGTAAATATTTATCATTGCTACTTTTACGATGTCGGCTGCGCTACCTTGGATAGGTGCGTTTATGGCGTTGCGCTCGGCATATCCGCGAACAACCGAGTTGCCCGAATTGATGTCGGGCAGATAGCAGCGACGCTTGAAGATAGTCTCGGTATACATCTTTTCGCGAGCCACCTCGATGCTCTTGTTCATGTACTCCTTAACGCTTGGGAAGGTGGCGAAATATCCGTCAATCAGCTCTTTAGCCTCGGCGCGCGGAACCATCATGCGCTCGGCAAGACCAAACACGCTGATGCCGTAGATAATGCCGAAGTTGGCAGTCTTTGCTTTGCTTCGCTCCGTCTTTGTAACCTCGCTAACATCCTTTTTGTATATTTTTGCAGCCGTTGCAGCATGAATGTCGAGACCTTCGTTAAAGCTCTCAATCATGTTGGCATCGCCGCTAAGATGTGCCATTATTCTAAGTTCAATCTGCGAGTAATCGGCAGAGAAGAACATGCATCCTTCTTCGGGAATGAATGCCTTTCTGATTTCCTTTCCGTTGTCGTCGCGGATAGGAATGTTCTGTAGGTTAGGATTGCTCGAACTTAGTCTGCCTGTTACCGTAACAGTCTGATTAAAAGAAGTGTGAATCTTTCCCGTTCGCGGATTTATCAGTTCTGGAAGAGCCTCGATATATGTGCTGAGAAGTTTCTTCAGTCCGCGATAGTCGAGAATACGCTCAACGATTTTATGCTTGCCTTTGAGCGATTGCAGAACCTCTTCGGACGTAACGTACTGACCAGTTTTCGTCTTTTTGGGTTTCTCTACAATCTTCATCTTGTCGAAGAGGATTTCGCCCACTTGCTTCGGCGATGAGATATTAAACTCCTGACCGGCAAGTTCGGTTATCTCCTTTTCGATATTTATTAGTTCTTCGGTGAATCTTTTTGCACTTTCCTTCAGAGATTCGGTGTCGAGACAAACGCCGTCGTATTCCATCTTTGTAAGAACAGGCACGAGAGGCATCTCGATGTTGTAGAACAAATCTTCACATTCCTTCTCCTTCAGTTTGTCGGCAAGAATGTGTTTCAGTTTCAGAGTAACGTCGGCATCCTCGCAAGCATATTCGTAAACGTCGCTTGGCGAGAGGTCGCGCATGTTCTTCTGGTTCTTGCCCTTTGCTCCGATAATCTCCTCGATGTGAATGGTGGTGTAGTTGAGCAGGGTAGAAGCCATGTAGTCCATGTTGTGACGCAACTCGGGTTGTATCACATAATGAGCCACCATTGTGTCGAACATCTTGCCCTTAACCTTGATGCCGTAGTTCATCAGAACGAGCATGTCGTATTTCATGTTTTGACCAACCTTGCTGATTTCTTCATTTTCGAAGAACGGCTTGAATTTGTTGAGTGTCGTTTGCGCCTCGTCTCTGTTTTGGCTCAACGGAACGTAGTAAGCCTCGTTTTCGGCAAAACTGAAGCTCATACCCACAATATCGGCGTTCATTGGGTCTGTTCCTGTCGTTTCGGTGTCGAAACAGACTTCTTTTTGCGACAAAATATTTCGCAAAAGATTATCTTCAATCTCTTGATTGTCAACGAGAATGTATTTGTGTTCTATATCTGAAAGCGTGGTTTGCTTACTTTCGGTTTTTTCTTCTTGAAAGTCTGCCGCGAATCCGCCAAACAAATCGCCCTGAATAGGACCTTTTTCTACCGCCTTAGGCTTAACGCCCAAAACCTTGTTTAGAAGTTTGCTGAATTCGAGTTCCTCAAAAAGTTTTCTCAACTCCTCCTCGTTCGGTTTGGCGATTTTCAGATTTTCCATGTCGAGAGTTATCGGAACATCTTTTCGGATTGTGGCGAGAACTCTCGAAAGTGAAATCAGTTCCTTGTTCTCTTCGACCTTTTTCTTCAGAGCACCCTTCAGTTGCTCGGTGCTGTTAAGAAGATTTTCGATGCTTCCAAATTCGCCGATGATTTTCTGCGCCGTCTTTTCGCCAACGCCCGGACATCCCGGAATGTTGTCGGACGCATCGCCCATAAGTCCGAGGAAGTCTATAACTTGGTCGGTATTCTCAATGCCGAATTTTTTCTTCACCTCCTCTATGCCCATAATCTCATAGCCGCCGGTATGCTTTGGGCGGAACATCTTCACGTTTTCTGTAACCAACTGACCGTAGTCCTTGTCGGGCGTGAGCATGAAAGTTTGTATTCCTTTCTCGTCGGCCTGATGCGAAAGCGTTCCAATAACGTCATCTGCCTCGAAACCAGCAACTTCCAGAATAGGAATATTGTAAGCCTCGATAATCTTTTTTATTATCGGAACAGAAAGTTTTATATCTTCGGGAGTTGACTCTCTTTGAGCCTTGTAAGGTTCGTACATCTCGTGGCGGAATGTCTTTCCGCTTGGGTCGAAGGCGATGCCGATGTGTGTAGGATTCTCATTATTAAGAACATACTCAAGAGTGTTGACAAAACCGAGTATTGCCGATGTGTTCAGCCCTTTTGAGTTTATTCTTGGAGTTCGTATAAGCGCGTAGTAGGCTCTGTAGATGAGCGCGTAGGCATCGAGTAAGAATAGTTTTTCCATTTATTTTAACTTTGAGATGTAAAAGTAACTAAAAAATATGATTTACAATCATTTTATTAGTAAATTTGCAACTATTATATTTATGGATCAGATTAGTTTAATAAGAAAACCCGTTGAGAAAGAGTTAGAGGCGTTTAATGTTGTCTTTGACAAGTGCTTTGTGCATGATAATAATCTGATAAATAAGATTTTACAATTCATTCATCAGAAAAAGGGAAAGCAGATGCGCCCCATTCTGGTTCTCTTGACAGCTAAACTTAACGGTGAGATAAACGACAAGACTCTGTATTCGGCAGTCACTCTCGAACTGCTGCATACGGCAAGCCTTGTGCATGATGATGTGGTTGATGAAAGCGACAGACGAAGAGGTCAGAGAAGTGTTAACTCTCTGTTTGATAATCGGTTATCTGTTCTTATGGGCGATTATCTTCTCTCTTCGGCTCTTCTTAATTCGGCCAAGACGAATGATTGCCGGATAGTTAACATCGTGAGCATCCTCGGACGGCTGTTGGCAGAAGGCGAGATAAAACAGATTGAAAACATCGACAACAAGGATATTTCGGAAGAGAAATACCTCGATGTAATCGAGAAAAAAACAGCCGTTCTCTTTGCTGCAAGTGCTGAAATGGGAGCCGTAAGCGCAGGTGCGTCTGATGAAAATATTGCTAAAATACGCGAATTTGGCAGACTTTTAGGTATCTGTTTTCAGATAAAAGATGATATTTTCGACTACATTTCATCGTCCGAAATAGGCAAACCTACGGGCAACGATATGCGCGAAGGCAAGCTCACTCTGCCTGCCATTTATGCCGTTAATAAGAGCACAGATGCTGCATATCGCGAGCTTGCGATGAAGGTAAAAAGTCTCGAATCTACCGAGGAAGAGCGCGAAAAACTGATGGATTTTGCCATCAAAAACGGCGGAATAGAGTATGCCGAATCGGTAATGAAACAATACGAGCAGAAGGCGAAAGATATTCTCGACAGCTTCCCTAAAAGCGATATTCGCGATTCGCTTTTCGAATATCTCGACTTCGTAACAAACCGTAATTTATAGTATTTCAGAAATAAAAAACGGGGCTAAATTGTGTATTTAGTCCCGTTTTTCGTCTTTAAATCAAAAGATTTTATCGCTAATTTTCGATTAGAAATAATTCTCTGTGCTCTTTGTCAACTCCTTGTAGATAAGGTTTGCCAAGCTGCTTGTTCCAAGGCGGAACATCTTGTTGTTAACCCACTCATTGCCAAGAACTTCCTTAACGATGGTGTAGTAGGTTAGGGCATCGTCGATGGTCTTCATGCCGCCAGCAGGCTTAAATCCAATCTGAACGCCAGTCTTCTCCTTGTATTCCTTGATAGCCTCGCACATAACGTAAGCTGCCTCTGGAGTGGCTGCTGGAGAGATTTTTCCGGTAGAAGTCTTGATGTAATCGGCTCCGGCATACATTGCGATGATGGCTGCTTTCTTGATGTTTTCAGCAGTTTTCAACGCGCCAGTCTCGAGGATTACCTTAAGCGATTTCTCGCCGCATATAGCCTTCAATTCAGAAATTGTGTCGGCAACACCCTCATAATCACCAGCCAAGAACTGACCAACAGGCAGAACGATGTCGATTTCTGTTGCTCCGTCCTTAACGGCAAGGGCTGTCTCGGCAACCTTAACCTCTTGGAATGTCTGTGAAGAAGGGAAAGCGCCTGATACACAAGTGATTTCTACGCCGTCAACCTCGAGCGAATCTGATACGATTTTTGCGAAATTTGGGTAAACGCAGATGGCTGCAACGTGTCCCAAATCGGTGTGGTCGGCATCGAAACTGTTTACTTTCTCAACCATTTTCAAGATGCTCTCGTCGCTGTCGGTACAACTTAATGATGTAAGTTCGATGCTGTTGAACAAGAACTTCATTGTCTCTGGAGTGCGGTTTTCAGCCAGTCTTTCGCTGATAATTCTCTCAACTTTAGCCTTTACAGCCTCGTCGTTGAGTGCAGTATTATACTGCTTTAAAGCTTCCTCGTACTTGTTTGTATCCATATTTATTTCAGTTTTGTATTATTCAAATGTCTTTCTTTATCGCGCGATGTTTTCTTCTCAAGATTCTTTTTAAAAGCCTCTGTAAGGTCTACGCCCGTCTGGTTGGCAAGACATATCAGAACCCACAAAATATCCGCCATTTCATCGCCTAAATCGTGCTTTTCGCCCTCTTTGAACGACTGTTCGCCGTATGTTCGGGCTATAATTCTTGCCAGTTCGCCTACCTCTTCGGTAAGGCAAGCCATGTTTGTTAGCTCGTTGAAGTATCTCACGCCGTACTGGCGAATCCACTCGTCAACTTGCTTCTGAGCCTCTTCTATCGTCATCTTTATTCCTTATTTTTGCTATCCATAATGATGGTTACCGGGCCATCGTTAAGCAACTCAACCTTCATGTCTGCGCCAAATTCGCCTGTGCCTATCGGTTTGCCCAATTCGTGCTCCATTATCTCGCAGAATTTGTTGTAGAGAGGTATCGAAATCTCATGCTTTGCGGCTCTGATGTACGAAGGACGGTTGCCTTTCTTGGTCGATGCCATGAGTGTAAACTGGCTTACAACGATGATTTCGCCGCCGATATCGAGGACTGATTTGTTCATTACACCGTTTTCATCGTCAAAAATACGCATGTTTACAGCCTTTTTGCAGAGCCATTCGGCGTCTTCTGGAGTGTCGGTTTCCTCTATTCCGACGAGGATTAGCAAGCCCTTTCCGATAGCCGATTTTATGCTGTTGTTGATGGTTACGCTTGCTTTCGAAACCCTTTGTATAACAACTCTCATTACAGTGTTTTATTTACAAAGATAAACAATATTCTATATAGATGCTATTTTTATGCGGAAAATTTACTCTTTTTGAGTGCCGAAATACTCCGCAATGATGCCAGCCTTGCTCTCTCCAACGACAGTTTTCAAGTCGCCGAAAGGTGCTTCTTTTATTCGTTTTACGCTCTTGAAATGCTTCAGAAGTGTATTTTTCGTCTTTTCTCCGATGCCTTTTATGTCGTCGAGTTCCGATTTTGTCTGCGCCTTGCTTCGCTTATCCTTATGGAAAGTGATGGCATATCGGTGAACTTCGTCTTGAATCTGTGTAAGAAACTTGAAAAGGCGCGATTTTATATCGATTCCAATTGTTGCCGGAGGGTTGCCGAAAAGCAGTTCGGATGTGCGGTGTTTGTCGTTCTTTGCAAGTCCTGCAATGGCTATATCAAGGTGTAAAACGTCCTCTACAACGCTTCTTATAGCCTCCATCTGGCCTTTTCCGCCGTCGGCAATAATGAGGTCGGGCAGGGGCTGATTCTCCTCTACAAGACGCGAATATCGGCGATATACCACCTCGCGCATAGATGCGTAATCGTCAGGACCTTCAACTGTTTTGATGTTGAATTTGCGGTAATCAGACTTGCTTGGCTTTGCTTTTTTGAATACAACGCAGCCCGCTACGGCATATTCTCCGGAAATATTCGAGTTATCGAAACATTCTATGTGCATTGGCAGTTGTTTTAACTTCAGAGCGTTTTGTAATTCCTTCATCAGGCTGGTGCTCTTTTGCTCTGGATTTAGCTTTTCTGCGCGCTTTAATCGGTCGAACTGGTATTGCTTTACGTTCATTTCCGACAGACTGAGAAGCTTCTTTTTATCGCCTCTTTGCGGCACGGTAAACGTGATATTATTCAATTCCGACTCTATTTCAAAAGGTACGATAATCTCTTTCGAGGTACTTTTATAACGCTCGCGCATCTCGATTATTCCCATCAAAAGCAGTTCTTCTTTGGTTTCATCGAGTCTTTTTTTGTACTCAAAAGTGAATGCTTGGTTAATCGCACCATTGGTGATATGCAGGTAATTTATAAACGCATTATCCTCGTCAATGCCGATTGAGAACACATCTATATTATGCAAAATCTGACTTACGACCTCGCTTTTTGCTCTATAATTTTCGAGAATCATGTACTTTTTTTTGATGATTTCAGCCTCTTCAAAACGCATTTCTTCCGAAAGTTGAAGCATCTTTTCGTACATTTCTTTCTCGATTTCGTGTGTATTCCCTTTCAGAATTTCTTTAATCTGACGGATATTTTCGATGTATTCTTCGTGGCTTTGTTTGGCTATACAAGGTCCTAAACAGTTCTTAATATGATACTCCAGACAAGGCGAAAACTTGCCGGATTTTATGTTTTCTGGAGATAAAACAAGGTTACAAGTCCGCAAAGGATATAGCTTTTTTATCAGCTCAAGAAGCGTGTACATTGTCGAAATGTGCGAGTACGGACCGTAGTAAGTTGCGCCATTTCTTTCCGTTTTTCGGGTGCTAAAAACGCGCGGAAAATACTCGTTGCTCACACAAATAGAAGGGTAGGTTTTATCATCTTTTAACAGAATATTATACCTCGGCTTGTACTTTTTTATGAGGTTATTTTCGAGTAAAAGAGCATCTTCTTCGGTGTTTACAACCACATATTTCAGGTCTCGAATCTTGCTTACAAGCATCCTCGTTTTGTTCGAAATCTGGTTCTTGTTGAAGTAAGAACTAACCCTTCTTTTTAGATTTTTTGCCTTGCCAACATAGATGATTTCTCCCTCCTCGTTGAGGTACTGATAGCATCCCGGACACTCTGGTAAATTGTGTACGATGCCCATGATATAATCCCTGTAAGAAGACGCTTTCTGCTCGCTCATGATAGTGTGGTGTTAAAGTATAACTTCAGCAAAAAATGCTTTAATAAACTTTTGTAACTTCCTGATTTGACGGATGGTTATAAGTTTTGTGAAACAAATTGTTTCACGTGAAACCCAGCCTAAAATTACCTTCCGAGGAGCACGAGCAGGATGTTGATATCGCTCGGTGAAACGCCCGGAATTCGACTTGCCTGAGCCAGAGATTCGGGGTCGATTTTCGTGAGCTTCTGGCGAGCCTCAGTCGAGAGATTCTGAATCTCGTTGTACTTGAAGCGACCCTTGATTTTGATGTTCTCGAGACGCTGCATTTTGTCCGCCACAAGTTTCTCTCGTTCGATGTAACCTTTGTATTTTATCTGTATCTCGGTGGCTTCGATAATTTCGTCTTTTCTGTCATCAATCTTGTCGAGAAGATTTTTGAAAGATTCGATTTGTGAAGATATGTTTTCGATGCCAATCTGAGGACGGCTAATCAAATCGATTAGTTTGCAACCTTGCTTGATTGGGGTAGCGCCAACTTGTTCAAGAAACGGATTTATTCTGTCTGGTTTGATTGAGAAATTTTGGCAGAATTCAACGATGTCGTTCATCTGTTTTTCTTTCTTCTTGAAATACTCAAAACGGGCAGAAGTTGCAAGTCCTATGTTGAATGCTTTTTCTGTCAAGCGAGCATCTGCATCGTCTTGTCTGAGCAAGATTCTGTATTCGGCTCTCGAAGTAAACATTCGGTAAGGCTCGTCCACACCCTTTGTGACCAAATCGTCGATGAGAACGCCAATATATGCTTCGTCGCGTCCGAGAGTGAAAGTCTTGTTTCCGCTGCAACGCAGAGCTGCGTTTATTCCGGCAATTGTACCTTGGCCGCCAGCTTCCTCGTAGCCAGTTGTGCCGTTTACCTGTCCGGCAAAGAACAAACCTTTCAGAATCTTCGATTCGAGCGTGTGCGTGAGCTGCGTAGGGTCGAAGAAATCGTATTCAATTGCATATCCCGGGCGATAGAGCTGGATATTCTCAAAAGCCGGAATCTTTTTCAGAGCGTTTAACTGAATATCTATTGGAAGTGAAGACGAGAAACCGTTCAGATACATTTCCTGAGTTGTTTCGCCTTCTGGCTCGAGAAATAGCGGATGCTGCTCCTTGTCGGGGAACGTTACGATTTTTGTCTCGATGCTTGGACAGTATCTCGGACCGATACTCTTGATTTGACCGTTGTAGAGAGGGGAGTCGGGCAAACCTTCGTTCAGAATTCTGTGAACTTCGGAATTTGTGTAGCAAGTCCAGCACGGAAGTTGCTTCAGTTTTCGCGATTCGCCCATATAAGAGAACTTGTGAAAGTCGTTTTCGCCGTCCTGAACCTCCATTTTCGAGAAATCAACGCTTCGTGCATCAATTCTTACCGGAGTTCCAGTCTTCATTCGTGCCGCGTTGATGCCGTGAGCCGTTATCGATTCAGTAAGATGGTATGAAGCCGGTTCGGCAACTCTTCCGCCCGGAACTTGTGTTCTTCCGAAGTGCATTAGTCCGTTAAGGAATGTTCCTGCGGTGAGAACGACCGATTTCGCATAGAATTCAACATCGAGAATCGTCTTTACACCAACGATTTCATCGCCCTTTACTATTATTTCCTTTACAACATCTTGCCAGATGCTGAGGTTTGGTGTGTTTTCGAGAATCTCGCGCCATGCCCAGATAAACTTGCCACGGTCGCACTGTGCTCTAGGACTCCACATTGCCGGACCTTTAGAGCGGTTAAGCATTCGGAACTGAATGGCTGTACGGTCGGTGACGATGCCCATGAATCCTCCAAGAGCATCGATTTCGCGGACAATCTGTCCTTTTGCGATGCCTCCGATGGCAGGATTACAGCTCATCTGTCCGATTTTGTTCATGTCAATGGTAATAAGGCAAGTTTTGGCTCCCATATTGGCGGAGGCTGCCGCTGCTTCGCATCCAGCGTGTCCTGCGCCGATAACAATCACATCAAATTTAAATTCCATAAGTCCGATTTTAATATTAGCGCAAAAATAAACAAAATTATTTTCTTTTGAAATGTGTAGTTTGCAAATACGAGTGTCAAACGCTTTTTTTTAGGTCGGGATTGATTTTTTACCTTATATATTCCGTAAAATTTCATTTTTTTAGTATACTTTTGCGCAAAGAAGGCAAGAACAAATTTGTATTAATAATAAAATAACTTTAAATTTTTAATCATTTATGTGGTTAATTGATTCTTCAATTGGACGTAAGGTTGTGATGTCTGTATCGGGCATTGCCCTTATCTTGTTCTTGACGTTCCATGCGTCAATGAACGTAGTAGCATTGTTCTCTGCTGAGGGCTACAACATGATTTGTGAGTTCTTGGGCGCAAATTGGTATGCTGTTGCAGCTACTATTGGACTTGGCGCGCTGGTAGTCGTTCACTTCGTTATGGCTTTCATTTTGAATTACCAGAACAGAAAGGCTCGCGGAAACAATGCCTATGCTGTTACAAACAAGCCAGAGAAGGTTGAGTGGGCTTCACAGAACATGCTTGTCCTTGGTATTATCATCATTCTTGGTATGTTGCTGCACTTGTACAATTTCTGGTACAATATGATGTTTGCAGAGTTGGCTGGCATCGCTGGCCCTTTCGACAACCCAAAACCATCTGAGGGTTATGCATTCATCGTGCAGACATTCAAACAGCCTGTTTACTCAGTAATCTATGTACTATGGCTTATTGCCTTGTGGTTCCATCTTACACACGGCTTTTGGAGCGCAATGCAGACTCTTGGCGTTAGCGGTAAGATTTGGTTTAACCGTTGGAAGATGATTGGTTATGTATTCTCAACAATCATTATCCTTATGTTCCTTGCAGTAGTTGTTAAGTTCTCAATATTTGCTGCTTGATAGTTTTATTCATTCATTTTAATTCGAAAAATCATTATGTCAACAATAGATTCAAGAATTCCAGAGGGTCCAGTAGCAGAAAAGTGGACCAATTACAAGGCACACCAGAAATTGGTGAATCCTAAGAACAAGCTTCGTCTTGATGTAATCGTTGTAGGTACAGGTCTTGCAGGTGCATCTGCAGCCGCTTCTCTTGGCGAGATGGGCTTCAACGTACTGAATTTCTGTATTCAGGATTCTCCACGTCGTGCTCACTCTATCGCTGCACAGGGTGGTATCAATGCTGCAAAGAACTATCAGAACGACGGTGACTCTGTTTACCGTTTGTTCTACGATACTGTAAAGGGTGGCGACTATCGTGCTCGCGAGGCTAATGTTTACCGTTTGGCTGAGGTTTCAAACAACATCATCGACCAGTGTGTTGCTCAGGGCGTTCCATTCGCTCGCGAATACGGCGGTATGCTTGCAAACCGTTCATTCGGTGGTGCTCAGGTATCTCGTACATTCTATGCAAAGGGTCAGACAGGTCAGCAGCTTCTTCTTGGTGCATACTCAGCACTTAGCCGCATGGTCGAGGCAAAGAAGGTAAAGCTTTACACTCGCTACGAGATGGAGGACGTTGTTATTGTTGACGGTCGTGCTCGCGGTATCATTGCCAAGAACCTTATAACAGGTAAGCTTGAGCGTTTCTCTGCAAACGCAGTAGTAATCGCAACTGGTGGTTACGGAAATGCTTACTTCCTTTCAACAAACGCTATGGGATGTAACTGTACAGCAGCTGTTCAGTGCTATCGTAAGGGTGCTTACTTCGCAAACCCTTCTTATGTACAGATTCACCCAACTTGTATCCCAGTTCACGGAAACAACCAGTCAAAGCTTACTCTGATGTCAGAGTCATTGCGTAACGATGGTCGTATCTGGGTTCCTAAGAAACTTGAGGATGCTAAGAAACTTCAGTCAGGCGAGATTCAGGGTAGCGATATTCCTGAGGCAGACCGCGACTACTACTTGGAGCGTCGTTATCCTGCATTCGGTAACCTTGTTCCACGCGACGTTGCATCACGTGCAGCCAAGGAGCGTTGCGACAAGGGCTTCGGCGTAAACAATACAGGCCTTGCTGTATTCCTCGACTTCTCTGAGTCTATCCAGCGTCTTGGTATCGACGAGATCCGTGCTCGTTATGGTAACTTGTTCGATATGTACGAGGAAATCACCGACGTTAATCCGGGCGAGCTTGCAAAGACTGTTGACGGTGTAGAGTACTACAACCCAATGATGATTTATCCTGCTATCCACTACACAATGGGTGGTATCTGGGTTGACTACGAGCTTCAGACTTCAATCAAGGGATTGTTCGCAATTGGTGAGTGTAACTTCTCTGATCATGGTGCTAACCGCCTGGGTGCCAGCGCGTTGATGCAGGGTTTGGCTGATGGTTACTTCGTATTGCCTTACACAATCCAGAACTATTTGGCAGACCAGACAATTTGGCCACGTCTTTCTACTGATCTTCCTGAATTTGCCGAGGCAGAGAAGAACGTAGACGAGGCTATCGATAAGTTGATGGCTATCAAGGGTAAACGTTCTGTTGACTCTATCCACAAGGAGCTTGGTCACATCATGTGGGAGCACGTTGGTATGGGACGTACAGCCGAGGGCTTGAAGGAAGGTCTTGAGTTGTTGAAGAAACTTCGCAAGGAGTTCGAGACAAACTTGTTCATTCCGGGCACAAAAGAGGGCTTGAACGTAGAGCTTGACAAGGCTATCCACTTGCGCGACTTCATCACAATGGGCGAACTTGTAGCATACGATGCTCTTTCTCGTAACGAGAGCTGTGGTGGTCACTTCCGTGAGGAGTACCAGACAGAAGAGGGCGAGGCTAAGCGTGACGATGAGAACTACTTCTATGTAGGTTGCTGGGAGTATCAGGGCTCTGACGAGGTTGCTCCAACACTTATAAAGGAGCCGCTTCACTATGAGGCTATCAAGGTACAGACTCGTAACTACAAGAACTAATTTAATTTGTCGAACAAACTTAAAGATTAAACAAAATGGCTAAAAATATAAGTTTTACTATAAAGTATTGGAAGCAGAATGGTCCTAAGGACAAGGGACACTTCGATACACATGAGATGAAGAACGTGCCAGACGACACTTCTTTCCTTGAAATGCTTGATATGCTTAACGAAGAGCTTATCAACGAGGGTCAGGAACCATTCGTATTCGACCACGACTGTCGCGAGGGTATCTGCGGTATGTGTTCTCTTTACATCAACGGTACTCCACACGGAAAGACTGAGCGCGGCGCTACAACTTGCCAGTTGTACATGCGTAAGTTCAACGATGGCGACGTTATTACTGTAGAGCCTTGGCGTTCAGCAGGTTTTCCTGTAATCAAGGACTGTATGGTTGACCGCTCTGCATTCGACAAGATTATTCAGGCAGGTGGTTACACTTCAGTTCGTACTGGTCAGCCACAGGATGCAAACGCAATCCTTATCCCTAAGCAGGATGCCGACGAGGCTATGGACTGCGCAACATGTATCGGCTGCGGTGCTTGCGTTGCTGCTTGTAAGAACGGTTCTGCAATGTTGTTCGTATCTTCAAAGGTTAGCCAGTTGGCATTGTTGCCACAGGGCCGTCCAGAGGCTGCAAAGCGTGCTAAGGCAATGGTTGCACGTATGGACGAACTTGGCTTTGGTAACTGTACAAACACACGCGCATGCGAGGCTGTTTGTCCTAAGTGCGAGTCAATCTCTAACATTGCTCGCCTTAACCGCGAGTTCATCAAGGCTAAATTGAACGACTAAAAGTACGTCAATGTCATAAAATAGAAGGCTTTGGAGTAAAATCCAGAGCCTTTTTTTGTTTTTATCAAAATAATATTTACTTTTGCATTTGGGGGTTGTACTTTTTTTGTATGCTTTCTTGAGCACATCCGTGCAGACAAGGGCGGGAGATGTTTTTGCTATACTCCTTTTATGGTACAATCCCCTTTTTTCGTTTTAATAGAGCGCATTTTTCGCCATTCGGAAGAAAAAACGTTAGTTTTGTAGAATGATTCAAGATGATTTCAGATTTTACAAGCCTTGCAGAACGTTGCAGCCCTTTGTACGCTTCTATTGGACTTTCAGAAGCGATATGAGGCTGAATACGCTGTCTTTTCCCCTCGGGTGCACACAGATTATCTTCCACAGGAAAAAACCGCTCTATATCCCCGAATTTTGCGCCTCGCAGGATAGGCTCACAATAAGCGGTCAGGTGAACTTCTCGTCACATCTGCGTTCCGAAGGCGATTTGGATATGATTGTCGTCGTTTTTCATCCTCATGCCATGAGCGCGTTTCTTAACGTCCCAACGTCGCTCTTCTATAACTTTGAAACATCCGGCTATAATCTCGAAGACCGAAGTCTGAACGAACTTACGGAGCGGATTTTCGATTGTAGAAGCGATGAAACCGCCATAAATCTCATCGAAAACTGGCTTCTGGCACGACTTGCCGGCTGCAAGACCGAAATGCTTCGTAAAATCAGCAGAATTGATGCTTCCGTACGGCGGATTCTCGGCTTTCCGCAGACAACGGTGGGCGATTTGGCATCTGTTGCGTGCCTTGGCAAGAAGCAGTTCGAGAGAGAATTCAGTTCTCTCGTCGGTATCAATCCTAAGGAATATGCCCGAATCGTCCGCTTTCAGAAGGCTTTGTCTTTGATGCAGAACCATTCTCGCCAAAACGTAAATCTGGTTCAGATAACCTACGCAAGCGGATATTCAGACCAGTCGCATTTCTGCCGCGAATTCAAGCATTTCAGCGGATGTTCGCCGGCCGTTCTGCTGAAAGACACGGCTCTGCACTCAGATTTGTTTGCAAATCCCGTCTGAATGTCTCTTTTGTTCTATCCCGATTCTGATGCTTCGGCTAATTTTGCTGCCTAATTCATCAAAAAAAAGAATCAGAATGAGTATGAAAGAAGTAAATCCGCAGGAAACAACCAGAGGTTGTCAGTTCGAAATCTGGAAGAACGCGCCAAACCCGATGGTGACATTCGTGAAAAGAATGGATGTGACGAATATCGTAAGGAAAAGCAGAAGGAAACATCTGAAATTCAATATGCTGCTCGACTATTGCATTGGCAAGGCGGCCCTCAGTCAGAAGGAGTTCAGGCTATTGCCCGTAGGCGATAAACTGATGGAGTTTGACAAAATTGCTATAAACACAATTGTGAAGAACCGCACGGGTGAGGTGAGTTCGTGCGACATCGAGTTTGATGGCGATTTTGAGAGATATTGCGGGGATTATATGCGATACACAGCAGAAGTGGCGGAAACATGCGCTAACCGCGATTTGTCGGACGACTGTATGGTAATTGGCACTTCAGCAATTGTTGATACAGAATTGGTTTGTGCCGGAGGTATGTATAGCGGAATATTTAATAATCCGTTTATCATGTGGGGACGCTATTCACGTCGTTTCTTTAGATTCTATCTGAACATTTCGTTCCAGTTTCATCACACGCAGATGGACGGTGCGCATGCGGCATGCTTTCTCAATGCTATTCAGAACGAAATTGACGGGCTGAAAGTGTAATGTACGTCCACGTTCGGCATAAATTCATAATGCTCCTATTCTGGCAATGAGATATTTCGTTATTGCATCAATATACGTATCTCGAACCTACCATCTTGCTACCTACTTACTATCTACTTGCTACCATCTTGCTATCTCGAACCTTGAAAGTGGCTTTTTGCCGTTTTTTTCTGTATGATAATTCATTGCTTTGTATATTGTTGCGAAAATGCTTATGCCAAACTTGCGTGTGGAGAGGGTATATAAAAACAAAAAGAGAAGCTCTGTGCAGCTTCTCCTTTTTGTCTTTAACCTCGTAATCCAAATTGAGTGTTAAACAAATTAAGATATCCATCACTCTGAATCTTTCCCTTTTTAGAATTACCTAATAAAACGTTGCTTTTGTTTTTGCGTTTACCTATATCTTCTTTCTTATCCAAAATCTTTTACCTTTGATCTTACCTAATTGTTACCACAATCTTTAAACCTATCTTCGCTTTACCTGTTTTATATTTTTTAGTTTCTTGGTTCTGATTTTGTTTTGTTTTCTGATGCAAATATATGGGTTAAAATATTGACAGCAAAATTTTTGGAGCGCGATTTTACGCTGTTTCCGAAGAAAGAACAATTTGTTCAATATCTGAACAATTAGTCCTATTTTCAGAGTCTGATAAGCCTGTAGTTTCCGCCGTTAAGGCATTTTGTCACACCCTTCATCTCGAGTTCAAAAAGAACCACGCTTACCTCGTGAACCGGAATATTTGTCTCGACGGCAATCTGATTTATCTGTTTGCTGTCGCAATCTTTCAGAACGTTGCAAACGGCCTGCTCGTTTTCCGAAAGTTCGATGAACAATTCTTGCTGAACCGATTTCTTCTTTGCAGGACGAGCGTTCCATCGCATCAGTTTAACCAAGTCGTCGGCGCAGGTAATCATGTTGGCATGGTTTTCCTGAATAAGACGGTTGCAGCCAGCCGAGTTCTCGTCGGTAACCCTTCCGGGAAAGGCACAGACATCGCGGTTGTAGCTCTCGGCAATATCTGCCGTGATAAGACTGCCGCCCTTGTTCTTGCTCTCTATGATTACCGTAATGTCTGCCAGTCCGGCAACAATCCGGTTTCTTTTTACAAAGTTGAACTTGTCGGCATTCGTGCCCGACATGTATTCGGTAACCAGTCCGCCTTGGCCAAGCATCTTTATAGCCGTGGAGCGGTGCGACGACGGGTAAATCTGGTCGAGACCGTGAGCGAGCACTCCAATTGTGTCGAGACCGCTGTCGAGTGCATTCCTGTGTGCCTCGATGTCAATTCCGTAGGCAAGTCCGCTGATAATCTGAACATCGGGCACGGCTTCTCTCAAATCCGACACAAATCTGTGGCATAGTTCCTTTCCGTATTCGGTGCAATGGCGGGTGCCAACGATACTTATGCTCTTGGGCGGCGTTAGGCTTGCATTTCCCTTGTAGTAGATGAGCAGGGGAGCATCGCTGCAATCCTTGAGCCTTTGTGGATAGTCCGAATCGCCGATGGAAAGGCATCTTATCCGTTTCTCGTCGGCAAACTTCAGTTCCTTTTCCGCCCGTGGCAGATAATCGTTGTGCGACGAGAGCGTTTTTATCAGAAGTTCTGATGCGTTTGGAAGATAATCCTTTATGTAGCCGATGTTATTGAAAAGTTCGGTAGCCGAACCGAATGTTTCGTAGAGAATTTTTGCATTGCTTGAGCCAAGTTTCGGTAGTAGCGTCAGCGTCATGACATTCAGTATTTCTTGGTCGTTCATAACGATAAAAAGATAAAGGTTTTATGAGTTAAATTAAAATCTATTCGCAAATATACACATTATATTTATTTTTTTCATACTTTTGCCACGAAAAATAAAAACAGAGAAATCAAAAGAATGAAAAATCTGGTAATTGTAGAGTCTCCTGCCAAGGCGAAGACTATCGAGAAGTTTCTGGGAAAAGATTACAAGGTGATGTCGAGCTATGGACATATCCGAGACCTTAAAAAGAAGGAGTTCAGTATTGACGTAGACACATTTACTCCGAATTATGAAATTCCTGAAGACAAATACAAGATAGTAGAAAGCCTGAAGGAAGAGGCAAAGAAGGCAGATACTGTGTGGCTTGCATCCGATGAGGACCGCGAGGGAGAGGCCATCTCATGGCACTTGTACGAGGTGCTCGGACTAACTCCCGAGAAGACAAAGCGCATTGTATTCCACGAAATTACAAAGCCAGCCATTCTTAAGGCTATCGAGAATCCGCGTGAGATTGACATCAACTTGGTAAAGGCACAGCAGGCACGCCGCGTGCTCGACCGCATCGTGGGCTTCAAATTGTCGCCTGTGCTTTGGCGAAAGGTAAAGCCGCAGCTTTCTGCCGGACGCGTGCAGAGCGTTGCCGTTCGTCTTATCGTTGAGCGCGAGCGCGAAATCAAGAACTACAAGGTAGAGTCGGCATTCCGCGTTGTTGCCGTGTTCCTTGTTCCCGACGGAAACAGAACCGTTGAGATGAAGGCGGAACTTTCAACCCGATTCAAAACCCAAAAGGAAGCCGAAGACTTCCTGAAGGAATGTGAGGCGGCAGAATACACCGTTAGCGACATCGTAACAAAACCGCTGAAGAAATATCCGGCTGCGCCTTTCACTACATCAACATTGCAGCAGGAGGCAGCGCGCAAACTCGGTTTCTCTGTGTCGCAGACAATGAGCGTTGCGCAGAAGTTGTACGAATCGGGACTTATAACATACATGCGAACCGACTCGGTAAACCTCTCGGCTCTGTGTATAAATGCCTGCAAGCAGGTTATCTCTGAAAAGATGGGCGAGAAGTATCTTCACTCTCGCCAGTTTACAACCAAGATTAAGGGCGCGCAGGAGGCTCACGAGGCCATCCGCCCAACATATATGGAGAACAATGCCATCGACGGCAATTCTCAGGAAAAACGCCTGTACGACTTGATTTGGAAGCGTACTCTCGCATCGCAGATGGCTGAGGCCGAGATGGAGAAGACAACCGTTACGATAAAAATCTCTAACCGTGCGGAAACGTTTGTTGCCAACGGCGAGGTTCTTGTATTTGACGGTTTCCTGAAGGTTTACCGCGAGTCGAGCGATGAGGACGCAAGCGAGGACGAGAGCACAAGCCTTCTTCCGCCGCTTAGCAAGGGCGAAGACCTTAAGCGCAAGGAAATCGTGGCTATGGAGCGTTTCACTCAGCATCCGCCACGCTATACCGAGGCAAGCCTCGTTCACAAGATGGAGGAACTTGGAATCGGTCGTCCGTCAACATACGCTCCGACAATCTCAACAATTCAGCAGAGAGAGTATGTCGAGAAGGCTGACCAGCAGGGAACTCCGCGCGATTATGCCGTCCTCACACTCAATGAGAAGGGCATCACATCCGAAACAAAACAGGAAAATACAGGATACGAGAAGGCAAAGCTCGTTCCGACAGATATAGGAACGGTTGTAAACGACTTCCTTTCCGAGCATTTTACATCTATCCTTGATTACAACTTTACGGCAAACGTAGAGAAGGATTTCGATGAGGTGGCAGAGGGAAGCATTGAATGGACCGACCTTATGCGCCGATTCTACGGCGATTTTGAGCCGATGGTAGAGAAGGCTTCGCATCTTCAGAGCGAGCACAAGGTTGGCGAGCATGAACTTGGCATCGACCCAGCCAGCGGCAAGCCAGTATTCGTCAAAATCGGCCGCTTTGGCCCTGTCGTTCAGATTGGTACGGCTGAGGACGAGGAGAAGCCTCGCTTTGCCCAGATGAAACCGGGGCAGAGAATGGACACAATCACTCTCGAAGAGGCTCTCGACCTGTTCAAACTGCCGCGAATCCTTGGCGAGTTTGAGGGCAAGACGGTAAAGGTAGGCACAGGCCGATTCGGACCATACGTTTATCACAACGGCGTGTATGTATCTGTTCCGAAAGATTTCAACCCGATGACATTGGCTCTGCATACAGCCATCGACCTTATCGAGGCTAAGCGCAAGGCCGAGGCTGAGAAGCATATCAAAAGTTTCGACGAAGAACCGAAACTCGAGATTCTGAACGGCCGATTCGGACCGTATATCGCCTACGACGGCACAAACTATCGTCTGCCAAAGACGGTTGAGAAGCCTGCCGAACTGACTCTTGAGCAATGTATGGAGATTATCAAGGCTCAGCCTGCATCGGGAGCCAAGAAGACAAGAACGACAGCCCGAAAGACAACAACACGCAAGACGGCTGCTAAGAAATAAGTCCATGAAGAGAGTAATATTCGTAGGCTACATGGGGGCTGGCAAGACAACAATAGGCAAAGCCCTGTCTGACCAACTGAAGATGACATTCTTCGACCTCGACTGGTATATCGAAGACCGCTTTCATCGCAAGATAACCGAGATTTTTGCCGAGAAAGGCGAGAGCGGATTCCGCGAGATTGAGCGAAACATGCTTCACGAGGTTGCCGAGTTCGAGAATGTAATAATCTCGTCGGGCGGCGGAACGCCATGTTTCTTCGACAACATGGAATACATGAACCAGCAGGCGATGACGGTCTATCTCAAGGCAAGTCCCGAGGTTTTGTGCCATCATCTTGAATACGGAAAAAGCAAGCGTCCGCTGCTAAAGGACAAGACCGAAGAAGAGATGCTCTCGTTCATAACCGAGTCGCTCAAAGTGCGCGAGCCGTTCTATAACAAGGCAAAACATATATTCAACGTCGACCCGCTCGACACCATCGCCGACGTAAAACTGTCGGTTGGTAAAATTGTCGATTTGCTCGGTTTGTAGGTCGGCACAATTGCATGAACTGAAACTATATTATTTACAATTTTTATTTGACACAGAAAAATGAGAAAATGGCGTGTTGAGGATTCTTCTGAACTCTACAACATTTGTGGTTGGGGTGTGAATTATTTCAACATCAATGAGAAAGGTCACATGGTGGTTACTCCGCGTAAGGATGGAGTTGAGGTAGACCTTAAGGAACTGATGGACGAGCTGTCGCTGCGCGATGTGTCGGCTCCGGTGCTCGTACGATTCCCCGACATCCTTGATAATCGTATCGAGAAGACTGCAAACTGTTTTGCCAAGGCAGCAAAGGAGTACAACTACAATGCAGAGAACTTCATCATCTACCCAATCAAGGTAAACCAGATGCGCCCTGTTGTTGAGGAGATTATCGGACACGGCAAAAAATATAACCTCGGTCTTGAGGCAGGCTCAAAGCCTGAACTTCATGCCGTTATCTCCGTAAACATGGATAGCGACTCGCTGATTGTGTGCAACGGATACAAAGACCAGAGCTACATCGAACTCGCCATTCTGGCGCAGAAGATGGGAAAGCGCATCTTCATCGTGGTTGAGAAGATGAACGAACTCGAACTTATTGCACAGGCTGCCAAGAAGTTCGATGTGCGTCCAAACATCGGAATACGCATCAAACTGGCTTCTTCGGGAAGCGGAAAGTGGGAAGAGAGCGGCGGCGATGCCAGCAAGTTCGGACTTACCTCGAGCGAGGTTCTGAAGGCTCTTGAGATTCTTCAGGAGAAAGGACTTCAGGATTGTCTTAAACTCATTCATTTCCACATCGGAAGCCAGATTACAAAGATTCGCAGAATACAGACTGCCCTTCGCGAGGCTTCGAACTTCTATGTTCAGCTCCGCAAGATGGGCTATGGCGTGGATTTCGTTGACTGCGGCGGCGGCTTGGGCGTTGATTACGACGGAACACGCTCTTCTAACAGCGAAAGTTCGGTAAACTACTCAATTCAGGAGTATGTAAACGACTGCGTCTACACGTTTGTCGAGGCGGCAGACAGAAATGGCGTACCTCATCCAAACCTTATCACCGAGGGCGGACGCTCGCTTGCCGCTCATCATTCGGTATTGATAATGGAGGTGCTCGAAACAGCTTCTCTGCCTGAGATGCCTGAGGAATACGAGGCAAATCCAGAGGCTCATAAACTTGTGCGCGATATTTACGATATTTGGTGTCATCTAAGCACTCGCACGATGCTCGAGGACTGGCACGATGTTCAGCAGATTCGCGAGGAGGCACTCGACTTGTTTGCCCACGGCTTGGTTGATTTGAAGACTCGTTCGGACATCGAACAGATGTACTGGAGTGTTTGCCACGAAATCAACTCGCTGGCACAGAGCCAGAAACACATTCCAGACGAGTTGCGGAAAATCGACAAACTGCTTGCCGACAAGTATTTCTGCAACTTCTCGCTGTTCCAGTCGTTGCCTGATTCGTGGGCGATAGACCAACTCTTCCCAATCGTTCCTATCCAGCGGTTGGACGAGAAGCCAACGCGCAACGCCACTATTCAGGATATAACTTGCGACAGCGACGGTAAAATAGCTAATTTCGTAACATCAAACTATAATTCGCACACTCTGCCTGTGCATCCTCTGAAGAAGGGCGAGCCTTACTATCTCGGCGTGTTCCTCGTCGGAGCATATCAGGAGATTTTGGGCGACTTGCACAACCTGTTTGGCGACACCAATGCCGTCCACGTTTCTGTTGATAAGGACGGGTACAAGATAAATCAGATTATCGACGGCGAAACCGTAGACGAAGTGCTCGACTACGTTCAGTATAACACAAAGAAGATGGTTCGCACACTCGAGACTTGGGTTACAAAGGCTGTGAAAGACGGCAAAATCTCGCTCGAGCAAGGCAGAGAGTTCTTGAACAACTATCGTTCGGGACTTTACGGTTACACTTATTTGGAAAAGTAAAAGATGGAAAAGTTAACAGTCATAAAGGTCGGCGGAAAAATCGTCGAGGAGGAAGAAAGCCTACAGCAGCTTCTGAAGGATTTTTCGGCAATCGAAGGATATAAAGTCTTGGTTCACGGCGGAGGCCGCTCGGCAACAAAGATTGCCGCACAACTCGGTATAGAGAGCCAGATGGTAAACGGACGCAGAATAACCGATGCCGAGATGCTGAAAGTCGTTACAATGGTTTACGGCGGATTGGTGAACAAGAATATCGTGGCAAAACTTCAGGCTTGCGGCGTAAATGCCTTGGGACTCACCGGAGCTGACATGAACGCCATCAGAAGCCACAAACGCCCGGTAAAGGACGTAGACTACGGCTTTGTGGGCGATGTTGATGAGGCTAACGGAAAGATGCTATCAACCCTCATTCAACAGGGAATCGTTCCGGTTATGGCACCGCTTACACACGACGGCAACGGCAATCTGCTAAACACAAATGCCGATACCATCGCAGGCGAGACGGCTAAAGCCCTGTCACAGTTCTTCGACGTAACCTTGGTTTATTGTTTCGAGAAGAAAGGCGTTCTTCGCGATGCCAACGACGATGACAGCGTTATTCCGCATATTACAGAACCCGAATTCAAGCAACTCGTTGAGCAGGGAATCGTTGAAGGCGGAATGATTCCGAAACTCGAAAATGCTTTCAATGCCATTCATAGCGGCGTGAAGAAGGTGAATATAACCCTCTCTACAGCCATCGACGGAAAGCACGGAACCATAATCGAATAAAAAAAATTAAAAAAATATTGCGGACGGGTGTAACTTCTGTTATTCCCGTCCGTCTTGCATATAGGGACGATGAAAAATGAGATAAGTTTCAAGAACGATGTGCTGCCACTGAAGAACAAACTTTACAGGTTGGCACTCCGAATCACGATGGACACAGGTGAGGCGGAAGATGTGGTACAGGACACTCTCATAAGGGTTTGGAATAAACGCGATGAATGGGACGAACTCGAATCGATTGAGGCTTATTGCATGACCATCTGCAAAAACCTGTCTCTCGACAGACACGAGAAGAAAGATGCACAGAACATTCAGTTGGATGAGGCTCTTCACGATTCTGCCGAGATAAGCGACAATCCCGAGTCGAGCCTCGAACTGAAGGATAGGGTTGAGCTGGTTCACAGACTAATAAACAGTCTGCCAGACAAACAGAAAATAGCCATCCAACTAAGAGAAATCGAGGGCAAGAATTACAAGGATATTGCCGACATAATGGGCATAACCGAAGAAGATGTAAAAGTGTCAATCTTCAGAGGACGCCAGAAAATAAAACAAAAATTTTTAGAATTCGAAAATTATGGACTATAAATACATACATCAACTTTTGGAGCGCTATTGGAAGTGCGAGACAACAATTGAGGAGGAGCAGATTCTGCGTACATTCTTCAGTCAGGGAGAAGTGCCTGTTGAGTTGCTGCCTTACCGTTCGCTTTTCGTGTACGAGAAGGAGCAGCACGACCTGCAGCTCGGAGTTGATTTTGACGAGCGCGTTATGGCCGAGATTAACAAGACAACAGTTAAGGCACGCAAGGTGTCGTTTGCCAGCAGCATGAAGCCATTCTACAAGGCGGTGGCTGTGGTAGCGGTGTTCCTCACGCTCGGCATTGCGGCAGAGAAGGCTATCGACAAGAACAATGCCGAGAACGATTACAGCAGCGTTGTAGACAAGGCCGGATATGCACGACAGAGCCATATCGTAAACGAAGAGCCATCGTCGCTGATGATGGTTTCGGAAGGTCTCAACAAAACAATTGACGGAGATTCTGTTACTTCGGTAAACGTCGAGAAAAACGGGGTGAAGGAGTAACACAACCAGAAGATATTTCTATTTGCTTTTTAAATATATAGTGCTTAATAAAACAATCTTTTTTCGGAAGCTGTGAAGCTTCGAACTCTCTCTCAAATTTTCATAACAAAAATTACTACAAGTAGTAAGCTCTTTCGAACAGAAAGAGCTTACTTTTATTTAGAACCAGCATGAACGAATATAGTTTCATCGACGATGAATTGGGCGTTATTACGGTCTGCCCTAATCCCAAGTCGAGATATCGCATCGTGATGCGTGCGGTTGACGGCGGGATTAGGGTAACTTGTCCGTTGCGTTCTACGCGGAACGATGTGCTGAACGCCATCGACAAATTGCGCGGTTCGTTGCTGAAACTGAAAAGCCGAAAGCCGCGCGAAACTGTCATCGACGCATCTTACGGCATACATACGGACTGTTTTTCGCTGCATCTGGAGCCGATAAGGTCGGAAAACTATCAAATTCGCGTCAAAATGGGCGAGGCGGTACTCTTCTATCCGCAGAGCGAAACATTCGCTCCTGAGCGCCAGAAATGGCTCAGAGAGGCAATATTGAACGTGTTCAGGGCTGAGGCTAAGATTTTTCTGCCTAAAATGCTGCACGAATTGGCAGAAAAGCACGGTTTCATCTATTCGGGCGTTACGATAAAGGCTAACCGAAGCAATTGGGGGAGTTGTTCGGCAAAGAGGCACATAAATCTGTCGCTCTATCTGATGCTTCTGCCCAAGCATCTCATCGAGTACGTTCTTCTGCACGAATTGTGCCACACGGTGGAAATGAACCACGGAGCGCGTTTCTGGGCTTTGCTTGACAAGTGCATAGGAGGAAACAGCAAAGCCGTACGAAACGAGCTTAAATCGTTCCATACGGCTTTGTAGCGTGATGTTTTTAGTTTGTATCTTTTCGCTAAATAAAACGATAAGCAGATATGGCTTGTGTGTGGCTTGTTTCTCCGTTTCTTCTCCGTACCTTCCCCGTTGCTACTCCGAAGCTACCCCGAAGCTACCCCGTTCCTACCACAAATCTACTCCTAACCCTCCGGCTTACTTTCCCGAACCTTGCCCGTACCCTGAAGCAACCTTGAATGTTGCTTCTCTGGCTCTTTCCTGCATAACGGTTAGGATGTTTTGCATATTGTTATTTGGGCTTTTGTGGTGAAAACAATGGTAATAAAAAAGGCTGGAATCCCTACAAGGATTTCAGCCTAATTTTTTGCTCTTTGCTGATGTTTTCAGCTGACTGCAATAGTCTTATTCAGGAATCATAACCACCTCGATCATGTTGTTGGCATCGATTACCGATTTTGTGAACTTCTTGATGTCGTCGGTTGTAATCGACTTTATCACCTTGTCGAAATCCGTGCGCACATCGAAGCCGTACAGAAGTTTTTCGGTCATCAGGCTGAGCCAATAGTTGTTATTCTTCAAACTCTGCTTGTTATCCTTGATAAGGAATTCCTTAACCTTGTCGAGTTCAATCTGGTCAACCTTTTCGGTCATTCCCTTCAGAATTTCTTTAAGTTGATTTACGGTTTCCTCATATCCGTCGGGATTTGAAGCCGTGAAAATCTGGATTCTTGCCTCTGGCTTGAAGTCGAAGCTAACGCCGCTTGCTGCGCTTGGCGAGTATGATTTTCCGTTCTTTTCTCTGATTTCATCAAGACATCTCTTGCTCAGAATCTGTCCGGCGATGTTTGCAAGAAGTCGGTTGCGCGTGTTGTACTCGCATGGAGCCATCCACACGAGGGCTGTCGTTGCCTGCGGAATCTCCATCTTGCGCTTGAAGATGTTGCTTCGCACGCCCTTGTGAGTGTAGAGTTTGCGGTCTATCGCCTTTTCTCTGTCCTTAGACGCAGGAAGAGAAGCGATATACTTCTGAACGTATGATTTGAGCGAATCTTCCTCGAAGTTACCGATAACTACGAAATGGAAATCGGCAGCGTTTGCAAAACGCTCTTTCTGAATCTCGAGCATACGGTTGTAGTCAGCCTTCTTTATCATCTCGGCAGTAAGGTTCTGTATGCGCGGATTGTTGTCGTAGAGCGTCTTTGTGATGCTGTCGTTGAAGGCCGTCATTGGGTTGGCTGCGCGATTGGCAATTACGGTGTGCAGGGTGCTCATTTCCGAAGCATAGTTTACAGGGTCGGCTTTAACGTTGGTGAAATACAGATAAGTCATCTGGAACATAGTCTCCAAGTCTTTTGGAGTTGACGTTCCAGAGATTGACTCCTTGTTAGTACTCATATTTACGCCCACGTTTACCTGCTTTCCGCTGAGTGCCTTCTGAAGCTCGAGATTGCTGAAGTTGCCGAGTCCAGAGGCGTTGATGCCTTGGTCGAACAGGTTGATAGTGTTGATTTCATTTGTGTCGTACATGCTTTCTCCGCCGTGGCTTACGGCTGCAAAGCGAACCTCGTTGTCCTTGAAATCAGTCTTGCGGACGTAGACCTTGCATCCGTTGCTAAGAGTCCAAACCTTGAAGTCGTAATCAGCCTTTTCTTCCTTTACGATTTTGCCTTCGGCAGGCATCTGGCTTATTAGAGGCTCGTTCTTTGAGTTGTCTACCCAAGCCGTCAAATCTTCGTTTCTTACAGATTTCAGAGTCTCCTTCAGGCTTTCGTCGTCAGGATAGTTGACTCCTTCTTTCTCTGGAAGAAGGCTCATCACTACCATATTCTTGTCGGCAGTTGGGTTGAAGAGCATCTTGCAATACTCGTTTATTGCCTCTACCGGAATCTGCGGCGCAATGTTGGTTAGCAGCGAGTAGCGGTCTTCGATGCTAAGAATTGGCTCGCACGAGAGGAAGTTGCGGATGTACGCTCCGGTGTATGAGTTGTTCTCCTGCTTGTTGCGGTTGGCGTAGTTGCGCTCCAGTCCGCCAAGATAGTCCTTGCGTGCGCGGTCGTATTCGGCTGCGTTGAAGCCGTGCTTCCACATTCGCAGCACCTCGCGGTAGATGGTTTTGTAGCAGTCTTCGAGTTTGCCTTCCTTTGCAACGGCGTTAATCTCGACAGCCTCTTTTGTGCGGTTTGAAAGAAGGAAACCGCCGTTAGACAGTCCGGCATACACGAAAGGAACATCGGGATTCTGCGACATCTCTTGGAAACGGCTGCTCATCATCGATGAAATTATGCTCTGATAGTAGCGTTCAATGATGTAGGCAACGTTGTTCTTTGCGCTGTCGGGAGTAACCGAATGTTTGAACATTACGCATGCCACAATGTTAGTCTGCTCCTTGTCCTGTCCGCTGGCAACAATCATATCGTCGTTGTCGGCAACAGGGAAGTAGACTCTCTCTGCCGCGTTCTTTGCTACTTTGTAGCCGCCGAAGAGTTCTTTTATCTTAGCCTCGATGTGGTCTACGTCAACATCGCCAACCACCACGATTCCCTGAAGGTCGGGGCGATACCATTTCTGATAGTACTTTCGCAAGTCCTTGGCTGGGAAGTTGTCTACAATGCTCATCTTTCCGATAGGCAGACGATTGGCATACTTGCTGCCAGGATAGAGTTTTGGCAGAATCTTCTCTATTATTCTCATCTGCGCGCCTGTTCTTACTCGCCATTCCTCGTGAATAACGCCGCGCTCCTTGTCAATCTCCTTTTTGTCGAGGGTGAGCGCGCCTGCCCAGTCGCTCAGAACCAAAAGGCACGAATCCACCGCGCCTTGGCGCATCGTAGGCACGTTTGTTATGTTGTAGACGGTTTCGTCTACACTGGTGTAAGCGTTCAGATTCTGACCGAACTTTACGCCGATGGTTTCGAGATACGAAATCAGGTTGTTGCCCGGAAAATGCTTTGTTCCGTTAAAGCACATGTGTTCCAGAAAGTGAGCCAGACCGCACTGGTTGTCTTCCTCCTGAATAGAACCGACTTTCTGCGCTATGTAGAAGTCGGCCTGATGCTCTGGATAGGCATTGTGTCTGATGTAATAAGTAAGACCGTTGTCGAGTTTGCCGATTCGCACGCCTTTGTCGACAGGTAGTGGAGGTAATTCCTGTGCCATTGCGCCCGACGACAGCGCGCCAAGTGCTATGGCTAATACGAGTTTTTTCATTTTCATGTTATTCTTCGTTTGGTACTATGTTTTTTTCTATTGTTATTTCAGGGTGATTGTCAAAATGTCTGTTAAGCCAGAATGTGAGAACCGCAAACGCAACTGTGCTTACAATCATGGCGATGACAAAATTTGTTGTGCCAAGAGTCTCGATGAGAGTTTCGTCGCTGTCGGACGTAGCTATGCTGACAATAGCAATACCGTTGTTCAGAATATGGCATACGATTCCCGGCATCACGCTGCCCGTGCGGTAGTAGAGCCATCCGAGGAAAAGCCCCATGGCGAAGGCAAAAGGAATCTGTGCAGGATTAAGGTGTATTATGCCAAACAGCATCGCACTGGCAATGATGCAGTGCCAAGCCTTGTATCCGTTGCGGTGCAGATATCCCTGAATGGCATCGCGGAACGTAAGTTCCTCGCATATCGGGGCAAGAATTACAATCGTTATTATTCCCGGAATGCTTGTAGCCATGCTCTTGTATAATTCCATGTTGTTGTCTTGCAGTTCTGCCAGTTCTGAAATTCCGTTAACAACGAAGATGCCGAATAGAACGGCAGGAATGCATGCAAGCAGATGCTTTGCTTCAATCTCCTTCCACGAACGAATGGTGCTGTTTACCCATCTAGTCTTCATCAAAATGCCAATCATGCAAATGTTGAATGCTATGAGTGCGCAGGCATAAATGGTTGGGTCTATATCTGTCGACGGAACATTTGGTCTGCCCGTCATTCCCTTCATCACATTTCCGAAAGAACTCAGCAGCACTGCCGGTATGGTGAAGAAAAGCTGCAGTAAGAAAAAAAATGATACAACCGAAATTATTCTTTTCATTTTGCTGTTTTTATTAAAAAGTAGACAAATGTAATTATTTAGTATGTATTTCTGATAATTTTCTACTAATATTTTCTGAAATTCTGACAAAAAAATAAAATGTGCTATATTTGCGATTGCTAAAATATAACAAATACTATATAATGAAAATCAGAATTTTGATACTATGCCTCGTCGTGCCGTTGTTGGTCTGTGCAAAGCCTGACAATGCAGCCGATGTAAGAAAAATCATTGCCAAGGTAAACGATTATTGGCAGAAAAACAACAAGCCCGAAGTCCGTTCGTTTTGGGACAATGCTGCCTATCACACGGGCAATATGGAAGCATACAGACTAACAGGCAGCAAGAATTACCTGAATTATTCGCTTAAATGGGCTGAATTCAACGAGTGGAAGGGAGCAAAAGGCAACGACCGCTCAAAATGGAAGTATACCTACGGTGAAAAGGACGATTTTGTACTCTTTGGCGACTGGCAGATTTGCTTTCAGACTTATGCCGACTTATATAATATCATGCCCGAAGACAAACGCATAAGACGCGCTCGTGAGGTTATGGAATACGAGATGTCTACCGCCAAGCACGACTATTGGTGGTGGGCCGACGGACTCTACATGGTTATGCCGGTAATGACCAAGATGTACAAGATTACCGGAAACAAAAAGTATCTAGACAAACTGCATGAGTATTTTCTGTACAGCGACAGCATAATGTACGATTCAGAAACCGGATTCTACTATCGCGATGCAAAATACACTTATCCTAAGCACAAGAGCACGAATGGAAAGAAAGATTTCTGGGCGCGCGGCGACGGATGGGTTTTGGCCGGATTCGCAAAGGTTCTGCAAGACCTTCCGCAGGATTATAAGCATCGTAATTTGTTCATCGGCAGATATAAACGCTTGGCAAAGGCTGTTGCCGAGTCTCAGCAGCCGCAAGGCTATTGGACGCGCAGCATCCTCGACCCCGAACATGCACCGGGAGCAGAGACAAGCGGCACGGCATTCTTTACTTACGGATTGTTCTGGGGAATTAACAATGGCTATCTCGACCGTGAAACATATCTACCAGTAGCGATGAAAGCGTGGAATTTCCTGAAAAACACCGCGCTTCAGAAAGATGGTCGCGTAGGATACGTTCAGCCGATAGGCGAGAAAGCCATTCCAGGACAGGTGGTAGATGCTAATTCAACAGCCAACTTCGGCGTGGGAGCGTTTCTTCTGGCATCGTGTGAGTACGTCCGTTTTCTCGAGGCTGAGGCTCCTAAGGCAAGCAACGGCCGCCAGTATTGGACAAATCTTCTGTACAAGATGGCAAAGCCTGTTCTGAGTAATATGGCAGAGGGCAATCTGCAGAAGAATATGCAGGTTGAGGTCAGCCCAAGTTTCGACAAGCGCGACAAACGTGTTACTTACATGGAGGCTTTCGGACGTCTGATGGCTGGTCTTGCACCGTGGCTCTCGCTGCCCGATGACGATACAGCCGAGGGAAAGCAGCGCAAGCAACTTCGTGAGTGGGCTTTGAAGAGTTATGCCAATGCCGTGAATCCCGAGAGTCCCGACTATCTGCTTTGGCGAAAAGAGGGGCAGCCGTTGGTCGATGCCGCCTATATTGCCGAGAGTTTCCTCCGCGCCTACGACCAGTTATGGGTTCCGCTCGATGAAACCACAAAGAAACGCTATCTCGAAGAATTCTCCCTTCTCCGAAGAATTGACCCTCCTTACACAAACTGGCTTCTGTTCTCATCTACGATAGAGTCGTTTATGGCAAAGGCTGGCGGTAAATTCGATGGTTATCGCATAAATTCTGCCATCCGCAAAGTCGAAGAATGGTATGTCGGCGACGGATGGTATTCTGACGGACCGACGTTCGCGTTCGATTATTACAGCAGTTTTGTGTTCCATGCAATGTATCTCGAAACTCTCAGGGCAATGACCGAGTCGCATTACGGTTCGCGACTGAAATATACCGATTATTACGCCCGTGCCGAGAAACGTGCCCAGAAGTTCAGCATCATTCTAGAACGAATGATTTCGCCCGAAGGAACATTCCCCGTCTTTGGTCGCAGCATTCCTTACAGAATGGCTTGCCTTCAGCCGTTGGCTCTCATGGCTTGGTACGACAAACTGCCAGCCGGAATGTCGCGCGCTCAGGTTCGTTGCGCACTTACAGCCGTGATGCACCGGATGTTCGATGGAAAGGAGAATTTTAACGAAGGCGGATTCCTGACTATCGGCTTCTGCGGACGACAGCCAAATGTTGCCGATTGGTACACAAACAACGGAAGTCTGTACATGACATCGCTCGGATTTCTTCCGCTTGGATTGCCGGCAACGCATCCGTTCTGGACCGATGCCGCCGACGACTGGACAAGCCGAAAGGCATGGGGAGGCGAGCCGTTCCCGAAAGACCATCAATGGAAAGATGAAATCGTAACAAAAGACTTATGGTAAATTTCAGATATCTTCTTTTCGCCGTACTTCTGTCAATGCCTGTGGTTTCATCGGCGCAGAAGTTAGTTCCGGTTGCCGAGGCATACAGTCAGACATCGGTGAATACGGCTGTTTTTCGCAATAATTCGCTCGTAACGCACAAAGGCTGGCAATATATCGCCTTTTACGATGCTGACGGATATCTTACTCTCGGCAAGCGAAAACAAGGCAAGGACAAATGGCAGATTGAACGTTCGCAATATCGCGGAAAGGTGCAGGATGCCCACAACGTAATAAGCATCATGCTCGATGGAAACGGATATATTCACGTCTCGTTCGACCATCACGGCAATGCTCTGAAATATTGCCGGAGCGTTGCGCCTTATTCGCTGAAATTAGGCGATTTGATGCCAATGACAGGCAACGATGAGAAGGACGTTACTTATCCCGAATTCTACTATCTGAAAGGCGGCGACCTTTTGTTTGCCTACCGTTCGGGCGCATCGGGCAGAGGAAATCTTGTGATGAACCGCTACGATGCCAAAAGTCAGAAATGGACTCGCCTTCAGGATATTCTGATTGACGGCGAGAAGAAACGCAATGCCTATTGGCAACTATATGTCGATGGAAAGGGCACAATTCATGTTTCGTGGGTGTGGCGTGAGACGTGGATGGTTGAGACAAACCACGACCTCTGCTATGCCAAGAGCGACGACGGCGGTAAGACGTGGAAGCGTTCGGACGGCTCGCTCTATCAGCTGCCAATAAACAAAGACAATGCCGAATATGCCTGCATCATTCCGCAGAACAGCGAGCTGATAAACCAGACGAGCATGTCGACCGATGCCGATGGGAATCCGTATATTGCGACATACTGGCGCAGCGCAGACAGCGATGTTCCACAGTATCGCGTTGTGTGGCACGATGCGTCGGGCTGGCACAATCAGCAGGTTTCCGACCGAAAAACGCCTTTCACGCTGAAGGGCGGCGGCACAAAGATGATTCCAGTGGCGCGTCCGCGAATGGCGGTCGATGGAAACAAGGCTTTTTACATTGTTCGCGATGCCGAACGCGGAAGCAAAGTGTCGATGTATTACACCGACGATATTCATTCGGGCAAGTGGCAACTTTCCGATTTGACCGATTTCACCGTAAACGCATGGGAACCGAGCATCGACAGCGAACTTTGGAAACAAAAGCGCAGACTTCAGATTTTTGTACAGAACACCATGCAGGGCGACGGTGAGAAAACCGTCAGAACCGAACCGCAGATGGTTTATGTTCTTGAAGTGGAGAAGTGAAATATGCGACAGTCTTGCTAATTTGTTGTATCTTTGCCATCGTTTTATACGATTATTCAGATGAAGAGATACACTTGCATCATGCTCGCCGCCTTCCTGATGTTCGGGAAGGGCACGGCTGAGGCGCAGAACGGATACAACGTCGAGAAACTGAACCGCATTCAGGAACTGTGGGCATCGCTCAATCCAAAGAGCGTAACCCTAACGCCGTATCTTGCCGAGTACGACGGAAAGCCACACACGGCAATCATCGTATGTCCCGGCGGCAGTTACAGTTGGCACGACACCGAGACCGAGGGCACGGGTGTGGCAAAATGGCTTCAGAAGAACGGAATATCGGCTTTCGTGCTGAATTATCGCGTGGCAACGGGCTTTGCCTACGCATCGCACTATCGTCTTCTGTTTCGCGGAAACAGATTTCCCGATGCGTTTGTCGATGTTCAGCGCGCCATTCAGTTTGTGCGCAAATATGCGGCGGTCTATTCGGTTAATCCGAACGATGTGGGTGTTATGGGTTTCTCTGCCGGTGGACATCTGGCAATGGCATCGGGCGAGTATTTCAATACCGATTATGCCGGATTGGGCTGGCTCGAAAGCCGTCGTCCCGATTTTGTCGTACCTGTTTATCCTGTCGTTACCTTTACAGACAAGCGATACATGCACAAGCGCAGCCGAAAGGGACTGATAGGCGAGTGGCACACAAAGGAGATGAACGATTCGCTGTCGATTGAGCATCATGTAAAGTACGACACTCCGCGTGCTTTCATCGTAAATTGTGTTGACGACCCTATCGTGAAGTATCAGAACAGCGAACTGCTCGACTCGGCTTTGACGGCAAAGGGCATAGAGCATCGTTATATTCAGTATAAGACAGGAGGTCACGGCTTCGGGGCAAGCGACGAGAAGGGTACGGAAGAATGTCGGCAGTGGCGAGGTGAGTTCCTTGAATGGCTGAAATCATCGGGCAGGGCACGTTAAATGTGCCTTTTTTTGTTTCGTTCTTCTCAAATATTTGTAATTTTGCAGTTTAGTGAGGCTTGTCAGAAGCCTCTGGAATAGTTTATTAACGAGAAAGATAATGTTTAAGTTGCTTCAGATTATCAGCCGCTGGCTTGCGTCGTACACTTCGGTTTTCGTCATTGCCGTGGCTGTGGTTGCCTTTTTTGTGCCCGATGTTTTTTTGTGGATTAAGGGCGATGTCTCTTCGGTTATTTTGGGCATCATCATGCTCACGATGGGACTTACCCTCACAACCAACGATTTCAAGATTCTGTTTTCGCGTCCGCTTGATATTTTCATCGGCGCGTGCGCACAATTCACCATAATGCCGTTGCTGGCATACACGCTCTCGCACGTTTTCGGGCTAAATCCTTATCTCACAGCCGGAATAATCTTGGTGGGATGCTGTCCGGGCGGCGTTTCGAGCAACATTATGTCGTTTCTTTGCAAAGGCGATGTAGCCTTCTCTGTTGGAATGACAACGGCTTCTACGCTTCTTGCGCCCATTGTCACTCCGCTGCTGGTGCTCTGGCTTGCCGGCACGCAGATTCAGGTTGATGCGTTGGGAATGTTCTGCAATATTCTGCTCGTAACAATTTTGCCCGTTTCCATCGGATTTGCCTGCAACGTGTTGCTTGGCAATAAGCCCGTTTTTAAGGATTTGCAGAGCGTTATGCCCGGCATCAGCGTCTTCTGCCTCGGATTGATTGTTAGCGGCGTTGTGAGTTCAGTAAAACCTCAGCTTGTCGAAAACGGAATACAACTGTTTTTGCTTGTAATGGTTGTCGTTTTCTGTCACAACACCTTAGGATATTGCCTCGGATATGGCGTTGGCACACTCTGCGGCTTCAGCAAGCCTAAAAAGAGGACTATCTCGATAGAGGTCGGAATGCAGAACGCCGGAATGGCAACGGTTCTTGCCACGTCGTTCTTTGCAAACCCCGATATTCTGACTCATACGCCCGAGGCAATCCTCTGTGTGGTGCCGTGCGCCGTCAGTTGCGCCTATCACTCAATTTCGGGCACCGTGCTTGCTGGAATATTCTTGAAGTACGACAGATTTGTAGAAAGAAAAAATCAAAAACAATAAAGATATGATTAGTTATCAGACAGACGGCGTAAAGATGCCGGCAATAAAGCGTCGCGAAACAACGGCGTGGATAAAGAAGGTGGCAGCCAGTCACGGACGTAAGGTGGGCGATATTGCCTATATCTTCTGCAACGATGAGAAGATTCTTGAGGTGAACCGCCAGTATCTTCAGCACGATTATTATACTGATATCATCACGTTCGACTACGACGAGGACGATGTCATCAGCGGCGACCTCTTTATCAGTCTCGATACCGTTCGCACCAATGCCGAGCAGGTTGGAGCAACCTACGAGGAGGAACTTCACCGCGTTATTATCCACGGAATACTTCACCTTTGTGGAATAAACGACAAAGGACCCGGCGAGCGCGAAATAATGGAAGAGAACGAAAACAAGGCATTGGCTATGCTGAAAGAATAAAGGCAAAATCCCTCTCTGCTGAAATTTGCAGAGAGGGATTTTGCCTTTATGTGAAAACGACTTCTATTTCTTACTAAGCAACTCGATTGCCTTTTGAACCGTAGCGTTGTTCGCGTTCATTATCTCGAAGTATTCGCTCATGTCGAAGAGGTCGCGAGCTACGAGAGCCTTTACTTGCAGCGCGAGCGATTCTTTAGCCTTAGTCCATTCGTCGTTGGTGCAGGTAATCTTCTGCTCTGCGGCTTTCTCCCGAATCTCCTTCAGAATCTTCTCGGTTTCATCGTATTTCTTCATGAAAGCCTTGAAGTTTGGATATTTGCTGTTCATCGACTTTCGGTTCTTGTCGATGTACTGGAGAACCACGTTGTACAGAACGCTGTGCGCAGCCACCTCGCGATGATATCGGGCATATTTCATTGTGTCGAGAGGAATGAAATAGTCGGGCATTATTCCGCCGCCGCCATATACCGTGCGCTTCTGCTTCAGTGTTGTGAATTTCAGACTGTCTACAAGATGAATGCTGTCGATGTTCGTAAATTCGCCCTTGTTAAAGCGGTGGATGATGTCCTTGTGATAATCCTCGCTGTTACCCTTCTCGTAAGGCTTCTGGATGCATCGTCCCGAAGGCGTGTAGTAGTGTGCCACGGTAAGACGAATCATTGAGCCGTCGGGAAGGTCGATAGGACGCTGTACAAGCCCTTTTCCGAAGGTTCTGCGGCCAACAACCAAGCCGCGGTCGTGGTCTTGTATTGCTCCTGTCAGAATCTCGGCTGCTGAGGCTGAATATTCGTCAACCAGCACCACGAGCGGAATCTTCTGGTATTTGCCCTCGCCGTTAGCCTTGAAACTCTCGTTTCTGACAGCTCTTCCGTGTGTGTAGACAATCATCTCGTCCTTGGCAAGGAACTCGTTTGTTATGTCTACCGCAGCGTTCAGGAAGCCTCCGCCGTTGCCCTGAAGGTCGATAATCAGCTTCTTCATTCCCTTTTTTGAGAGGGCTGTGAGAGCGTTGTGAACCTCTTTTATCGTTTCGAGTCCGAAGCTGCCGAACTTTAGATATCCTATTTCCGGAGTAATCATGTAATAGGCATCTACGGTTGTTACCGGAATCTGAGCGCGTGTTACGATGAAATCAGCAATTCCGCTTACTCCGCGGCGCACGATGCCGATTTTTACCTTTGTTCCGCGAGGGCCTCGCAGACGCTTCATAATGTCTTCTTTCGGCATTTTAACGCCGGCGATGGCTGTGTCGTTCACCATCACGATGCGGTCGCCCGGAAGGATGCCCACTTTCTCCGAAGGGCCTTTGCTTACAGTCTGTATTACGAGCAGGGTGTCTTCTGCCATGTTAAACTGAACGCCGATGCCGTCGAACGAGCCTTTCAGCGGTTCATTGAACCTCTTCACCTCCTCGGGAGTGGCGTAGGTTGAGTGAGGGTCGAGTTGGTTGAGCATTCCTTTTATGGCATCCTCAACGAGCTTTGTCTCGTCAACCTTGTCAACATACATGTGGTTAATCAGATATTCGGCAATCTGCAACTTGCGCATGTTCGTAGCGTTGCGGTCGTTCGTTATTATCTGAGTTTGCTGTGCCATCATGGTATTGGCGGCAAGCATTAGTAGTGCAATTATTATCTTTCTCATTCTTTATTATCGGGTTGTGGCAGGAACGCGCTCACGTCCTTGCCGAAGCTTATAAGTTCTCTTACCACGCTCGAGCTTACGCTTGTAAGTTCCGGCTCGGTAAAGAGCAGAATTGTCTCTATTCCTGCCAGTTTGCGGTTTATGTCGGCAATGGTTTCTTCATATTCAAAGTCTTTAACGCATCTTATGCCTCGGATTATGAACTGCGCGTCCATTCGCCGTGCAAAATCGATGGTAAGGTCGTTGTATGACGCTACTTTAACCCTCGGCTCGTTCTTGTACAGTTCGCGAAGTGTTTTCTCCCTTTCTTCTATCGAGAACATCGTTCTTTTGTTCTCGTTGTATCCTATGCCTATCACGAGCTCGTCGATAAAGGTTATGGCACGCTTCACGATGGATGCGTGCCCTATGGTAAACGGATCGAATGTTCCGGGGAAGATAGCTCTTTTCATTCGTTTTCTTCGGATTGTTTTGTTAGAATTTCTCGCCTTCCGAGAGCAGTTCCTCTTCAGGACGGTCTTCCTCTATAACGAGGTTGTCGATGATGAAGTTCTGTCTTTCCGACGTGTTCTTGCCCATGTAGTATTCGAGCAGTTCCTGAACTTGGTCGCTTTTGTGCAGCGAAACCGGTTCGAGTCTGATGTCGGGACCGATGAAGTTCTTGAACTCGTCTGACGAAATCTCTCCCAGACCTTTGAATCGGGTTATCTCCGGGTCTGGTCCGAGAAGTTCGATGGCTTCGGCTCTTTCCTCGTTAGAGTAGCAGTAGAGCGTGATGAACTCGTTTTCTTTCTTTCTGCCTTTCTTCTCTTCTTCCTTGCCCTTGAGTTTTGCCTCGAGTTTTGGCATGTTAGCCTTCTTTATCTTGCTCTTCTTGTTTCTTACGCGGAAGAGCGGAGTCTGAAGAATGAACACATGACCTTTCTTTATCAGTTCGGGGAAGAACTGAAGGAAGAACGTAATCATTAGCAGGCGGATGTGCATTCCGTCTACATCGGCATCGGTTGCTACGATAACCTTGTTGTATCTCAGTCCTTCAAGGCCGTCTTCGATATTTAGCGCAGCCTGAAGAAGGTTGAACTCCTCGTTCTCGTATACCACTTTTTTGGTCAGACCGTAGCAGTTTAGCGGTTTTCCGCGAAGGCTGAATACGGCCTGTGTGTTAGGGTCGCGGCTCTTGGTGATGCTTCCGCTGGCAGAATCGCCCTCGGTGATGAAGATTGCGCTTTCTTCGAGAAGGTCGCCTTTGGCATCGTTCAAGTGAACGCGGCAGTCGCGCAGCTTGCGGTTGTGCAGATTGGCTTTCTTGGCTCTCTCGCGTGCAATCTTAGCTACTCCAGCCATGGCCTTGCGCTCCTTTTCCGACTCCGAAATCTTCTGAATCAAAACCTCGGCAATATCTGGATTCTTGTGCAGGAAGTTATCTACCTGTTCGTGAACGAAATCGCCCACATATTTGTCGATGCTCACGCCGCCGTTAGGCTCCATGGTGAGCGAGCCGAGCTTGATTTTAGTCTGGCTCTCGAACATCGGTTCTTCAACGTTTAGGGCGATGGCTGCCACAAGTCCGTTACGGATGTCGCCGTAGTCGAAGTTCTTGTTTGAGAAGTCCTTGATGGTTTCGGCAATATGCTTTTTGAAAGCCGACTGATGCGTTCCGCCAAGGGTAGTGTGCTGTCCGTTTACGAACGAGTGATACTCTTCGCCGCTCTGGTTTGAGTGCGTGAAGGCAATCTCGATGTCTTCGCCCTTAAGGTGAATTATAGGGTAAAGACCGTCGTTCGTCATGTTGTCGTTCAGCAAGTCCTCAAGACCGTTGCGCGACAGTATTCTGCGGCCGTTGTACATTATGGCAAGGCCTGTGTTGAGGTATGTGTAGTTGCGCAGCATAACCTCGATGAATTCGCTGTGAAACTGATAGTCCTTGAACAGAGTGTTGTCGGGCTCAAAGAAGATGTACGTTCCGTTCTCGTCCTGCGTGTCCTCGGTTTTGTCGGATGTGAGCACGCCTTTCTCGAATGTTGCCGTGCGCACCTTTCCGTCGCGGTACGAGCGCACCTCAAAGTGCGAGCTAAGGGCGTTTACCGCCTTTGTTCCCACGCCGTTCAGGCCGACGCTCTTCTTGAACGCCTTGCTGTCGTATTTTCCTCCGGTGTTGAGTACGCTTACCGCCTCGATGAGTTTTCCCTGCGGAATGCCTCGTCCGTAGTCTCTCACGCTTACGCGCAGATTGTCTTCCACGTTAATCTCGATGCGCTTTCCGGCGTTCATCTTGAACTCGTCGATACAGTTATCAACGATTTCTTTCAGCAGGACGTAAATTCCGTCTTCTTGGTGACTTCCGTCGCCCAGTTTTCCGATGTACATTCCGGGACGTGTCCTGACATGCTCCATGTCCGACAGGTGGCGGATGTTGTCATCTGTATAATTAACAGTTTGTTCTTGGCTTGGAATTATCTCTTCTTCTGCCATTTACTTAATAAATCTTTTTGGTTTATAATCTATAGTGGCTTGGTATAGCAGCGGCGGCGCTTCGGAATCTCGGGGTTGAGATATGTCCACTGTGCCAGACCTTTGGTGTTTTCTTCGAGTTGAGGGTTTGTCTCTGCCCACTTGAAGCCCATCTTCTGGTAAACCGGAATGAGGTCGTTGAACAGCAGAGAGTTGATTCCCTTGCCCTGATATTCGGGCAGAACTGCAATTAGCAGAAGCTCAACGCCGTCTTCGTGCTTCCATTTGAGCGATTTCAGGATGTGGAACCATCCGAATGGGAACAGCTTTCCTCTTGATTTCTGAAGAGCACGCACGATTGATGGGATTGAGATACCAACGGCGATAAGTTCGTTTGTCTCGTCCGATTCAACGAGCGTAATCATGCGCATATCAGCCATTGGCAGATATTCCTTGACGTACTGGTCAATCTGCTTCTGCGTAAGCTTAGAGAAACCGAACAGTGGTGCGTATGCCGCATTCAGCACGTTGAAAATCTTCTGTCCGTAGCCCTTTTTGAAGATGTCGTCGTTGCCGTTCAGCTTCTTGATGTGCAGCTTGTATCGCTTTAGTGTGAGTTCGCTCACACGCGCATATTTCTCTGGAATATGGTCGGGCACCTGCATCTTCATCTCCATCCAGTCGGCATCCTTGTTGTATCCCAGTTCTTCGAGGAACTTAGGGTAGTATGGATAGTTGTAGATGGTTGACATTGTGCCGAGTTTGTCGAAGCCCTCGATGAGCATTCCCTCGCGGTCGAAGTCGGTGAATCCCAGCGGACCCTGAATCTCGTTCATTCCGTGCTGTCTGCCAAATTCCTCAACCTTTTCGAGCAGAGCCTTGCACACGTCGATGTCTTCAATAAAGTCAATCCATCCGAATCTTACTTTCTTCAGGTTCCACGTTTCGTTGGCTCTGTGGTTTACTATCGCTGCAACTCGACCGGCTACTTTCCCGTCCTTGTAGGCAAGAAACAGCTTGGCATCGCAGAATTCGTACGCCGCGTTTCCCTCAGGAGAGAATGTTTTCATCAAGTCCGAATGTAATTCCGGAACTGCGTAAGGATTATCCTTATACAGGTCATAATTAAAGCAGATGAAGGTATCGAGATCTTTCTTCGAAGATACCTCTCTAACAGTTATCGATGACATTATATTCTTGTATTGTTTTTTTGTTAGGGGGCAAATATACTTAATTTTTTTATTTCTTACTGCACCTTATAATTGTTTTTTTGTTGCTTGCCGTGGTGGTGGCAAACAAATACACGCTTCCACCGTCTTTGAGCTTCAGTCTTTTTTTAAGTTCCTCGGCGGTGCTCGGAAAGTTGCGTACGGTTATGTTTGCTTGGCTTATGCCGTTGGTAAGTTCTTTCAGTTCTTTTTTGCCGAACGAGCAGAAGCCGTCGACCTTGAATATTCGTCCCGGAAAATCCTCGGCGAGCGTGTTACTTGTGTAAAGCTGACTGTTGTGGTGCAGCTTCGTAACGCCGAATCTGGCGGCGAGCGAGCGGTTAAGTCCGGCTTTCAGAATGGCAGAGTTAGGCTCGTACAGAAATGCGCCGATTTCATCGGTTACGGGACAACTGCTTTCTTGCTCTTTGCTGATGGTTGAGGCGTAATTCTGCACGCTTCCATCGGCTGAAATGTTGAATGTATGTATTGGAATGTCGTCTGATGAGATGTTGCGTCCGTCTTTGCTCAGAATAAGCAGAAGTTCCTTACATTCGTTGCGTACGGCAACAACGTGAATTTGGCAGACGCTCCCCAGTTTCTGAACCGCCTGAAAAAGGTCGAGCATCGGCGACAGCTTAATCATGGCATAGTCCGATTTGTCGAGAATGAGCGGTTCCAACGCTATGATATTCGGCTCACATTCCTCTATCAGAACCGTCTTTTTGCCCGATGCGCTCCGTCGTGCAGGGTCGAGATAAAGCCAATTCACCGGTTCCATCGTTTCGAGATGCTGGCATCCGTCGGTATTGATGATTTCGATATGTTTGAGGTTCAGCAGGTTGAAGTTAGACTCGGCTGTTTTACATAGATGCTCCTGCCGTTCAACGTAAGTTCCTTTATTGAACATCGACCCGATGAAACTGCAATCTATGCCGAATCCACCGGTCAAATCAGCCATCGAGTTGTTGAGGCTGCTGTCAGAGGTGTTTATTTCGGCAATAACCCTCTGCTTGTATCGTGCCGACTCCTCGCTCGAACATTGCTCCATAGACAGGTGCGGCGGATAGACGATGCCCTTTGTTGCTGCCCATGTGGGAATCTTGTGCTCGGCAATCTGCCAGCCCTCAATTTGCTCCAAGGCATACTGTAGGTTGATGCTTTTGTTTTTTGCCGATTTCAACGCAAGTTCGCGCACATTGTCGTGCTTATGCTGCTCGATGAATTCTAATGTTTCTTGCATTTCTTGGGATTTACGGAATAACCTTGTATTTCAGAGCCTTGCATTGTGCCCTTGTTTTGAAGTTGAAGTGCCACCATTCCGAGTTCAGGACGTGAAAACCGGCGGCTGTCATGGCGTTGCGCAGAATGCGGCGGTTGGCAACCTGCTGTTTTGTCAGAATCTTCTGCTGAATCATCTGCTGCTCGGTGCTAACGTGCGCCTCTTTGCCAAGATGGTCAACGCACGTTCCCATGTCGAGCTCCTTGCCGTTCTTGTCTACCACGGTAATGTCTACCGCCAGACCGAAGTTGTGAAGTCCTCCGCCGTGTGCCGGATTGCTTACGTATCGCTGCTTGTTGGTATTCTCGACCACCTTCCACATCTGCGCCTGGATGTGCATAGGGCGGGCCGCGTCGCACACCTTCAGGTTGTAGTCGGGATATTTCTGATGTAGGATTTTCTGCGCTTTCATCAGAGCCTTTGCCGCCTCTTTCTCGAGATAAGCCTCTTTCAGATCGGTATATAGCACTTTTCCCGTGAAGTTGTCGGCGCGCGAGTACATCAAGTCTACGACTATCGTCTTGTCCAAAGTGTGAATATTAACATATCCTTGCTTTTCGAGTTCCTGTGCTGTCTTGCTCAGTTTCTGTGCATTGCAGAAGATAGCTGACGATGATAATGCGGCAAAAATCAGTATTTCTTTTAACATTTTGAATATGATTCTTATTTTCTTGCAAAATTAGCAACTTTTAGGGAAATGCCCCAAGCAAATAGGGATTTTCTTCTTTGTCGTGAAAAATGATATTGTAATTTTGCGTGCAAAACAAGGATTAAAAACAGTTTTTATGATTGTGGTTTCTATAGAATTCAAAAAAGAATAAAAGGTATTATTAGGGTATTATTGGATTGATTAGTGATTTACAAGATTTGTAAGATTGAATGATTAGAAAAAGCTTCACATTTCTGCCGATCGTGAGATTAGCGTTATTGTGAAGCTTTTCGTTTTTTTTTAGTCGTTGCATATTCCGTGTGCCGCCGCGTAGCCCATAGTCCATGCCGCCTGAAGGTTGAAGCCGCCGGTTATGGCATCTACGTCGGTAACCTCGCCGGCAAAGAACAGCCCTTTGTATTTCTTCGCTTCGAGCGTTTCTTGGTTTAGATTGCTGAGTGCAACGCCGCCGCACGTCACAAATTCTTCCTTGAACTTGCTTTTTCCCGTAACCTGATACTCGTCGTTGGTGAGATGATGCACGAGCATGTTAAGCGACTTGCCTTGGAGTTCCTTCCATCGCATCTCGGGCGAGATGTGCGCTCTGTCGAGCAGATGTTTCCATAGACGGGCATTCAGCTCGGTTGGATATGCTGATGAAATCTGCTTTTTTTCGTTCTTTGCCGCCATGCTGCGAAGCATACTTGCCGCGGTTTCATCGTTCTGTCCGTTGAGCCAGTTTATGCTTACCGAAGCCTTGTAGTCCGATTCAGCCAGAATGCGTGCGGCAGCAGCCGACAGTTTGAGCGTTGCCGGACCGCTTATTCCCCAATGCGTTATCAGCAGCGCGCCTTGCGATTTTATCTTTGTGCCGACGAGCGTAATCTGCGCGTTCTCAACCACGGTTCCCATAAGCGATTTCAGACTTTCGTCGTTTATGTTAAGAGTGAAAAGGCTTGGAACAGGCTGAACGATGTCTAAGTCGAATCCGCTAAGCATCTCGAAGCCTTTGGCTGTCGGATGGCCTCCGGTGGTTACGAGGATTTTGTCGGCAGAGAGTATTCCGCCGTTCGTCTCAATCTCGTATCTGCCTTCGTTAAAATGGATGTTTTTCGCCTCCGTGCCGGTGAAAAGCCTTATTTTATGCCGTTCCATCAGTCTGAGCAGAGTGCCTACAATCTCCATGGCGTTTTGCGACTGCGGAAAAACGCACTCGTCGTCTTGCGTAACCAGCTGCACGCCTTCGTTCTCGAACCACGCGTAGGTATCTGCATACGAAAACGTGTGAAACAGCCTTTTCATCAGTCTGAAACCACGCGGGTAGACTTGCTCAAGGCTCTTTACGTTTGCAAACGAGTTTGTGAGGTTGCATCGCCCTCCGCCAGTTATGGCAACCTTTGCGAGAGGCTTGCTGTGCTTCTCGATAACGGTTACTTGTGCCGATGGATTCAGTCTTTTTATTTCGATAGAGGCAAAACAACCTGCTGCCCCGGCTCCGATTATTACGATGTTCATGTGCGCGATTCTGCTTTGTTTTCTGCAAAAATAAGCATTTATGTGCATTTTGTTGCAATCTGCCAGTCTTTAATTTGCCTGTCGTTGAGGCAGATGTAGAGCCGACAGCAGTCTGCAAAGTCCGTTTTTACATAAAATATTCATCTTTAGAACATTCTTGGCACTTTTTTGTAACAACGCAAGTTTGTGCATCGGGTCGAAATGAATAAATTTGCGCATATTTGAAAATCTCTGATGAATATTAAGAATTTTGGCAATTATCTGGGTCGCAACAGCAGAATTGTTCTTGCCGTTGCCATGTTTGTCGGCGTATTCTTGTTCTGGTTTGTACGCTATCCTCATGCTATGTCGTATCAGGAGCAGAACCAACTTTTTTTGTTTACCGCCGATTATCTCGTGTCGGATGTGAGCAAGATGGGCGGACTTGCTGCCTATTTGGGCGAATTCATCGTTCAGTTCTACTACGTTGAGTGGCTTGGAGCGGCTATGCTGGCACTCGTATATGTGCTGCTTTACGTCCTGCTTTCACGCGTGATGAAACCGTCGCTCGCTCTTGTTCCGTGCGTGCTGATGCTTTGGCATTATGGCGATGAGAACGTCCTTCTTGCCTATATGATGGCGGTGATACTTTCGCTTGCAGCATATCTCACCATGAAAAAAATGCCGTTTTATTCGGATGTAGTCGTTGTCCCGGCGTTATTCTGGCTTGCCGGACCGATGGCTTGGCTCTATGTTGTGCTACGGTCAATTCGGCAGAAACTGTACTTCGGACTGGCTCTTGTGGCATATTCCGCAATCGTGGCGGCGGTACTTGCCTTTGTCGTTCTGCTACAATATCCCGTTCTGTCGGCTTTCTTCGGAATTGGCTATTATGCCGTGCCGATGACATATCCTGCGCTACAGTTTGTAATTCCTTTGGCGGTTGTTCTGCTTTCCCTTGCATCAGAAAAGTTGCAGAATGTAAGATATCTGGATTATGCGGCAATACTCTCGACTGTTGTCCTATCTTTTTGTGCCGATAAAATCGGCTTCGACAAGGAGAAATACGAGGTTCTGAAACTCGACTATCTGGTAAGAAACGAGCGATGGAACGACATAATTTCGCTTTCAGAGAACCATCAGATGCAGAATAACTACGGCTCGGTGTGCGTAAATTTGGCGCTTGCCAAGACAGGACAGTTGCCTTACCGCATGTTCACGTTCTACCAGAGCGGTCCTGATGCCTTGGCTATGGGCTTTGAGCGCGACAACCTGACGTGTATTCCGACAATGGAGGTGTTCTATCATCTTGGAATGGTAAACGAGTGTATGCGATATGCCTTCGACATTCAGGAAAGCATCATGACGGGCAAGAGTAGCGGACGAATGACCAAGCGTATTGCCGAATGTTGCCTTGCCAACGGTTGGAACGATGTGGCTCAAAAGCATCTCGTCATGCTCAGACATTCGCTTTTCTATCGTGATTGGGCAGAGAAGGCTGCCGTGAGCCCTCATCTTAAAGAGTTCAGATACAAGGACGATTTTCTGTATAACTACAACGAGATTGACAAGATGTTCGGAATGTTGTTCCAATGCAATCCGAAGAACAAGATGGCGCTCGAATACTTCTTGGGGCAGACGCTCCTTAACTGCGATGCGCAAGGATTCATGCAGTATCTGGGCTGGGCCGGTCAGTACGGCGGCTATGGAGAAATGCCCGAGGGCTATGCCGATGCCGTGCGTTGTATTCAGCAGAGAGGAAACGTAAGGTACTCAAGCTATGCCGACTATCTGCACTCGTTTATGCAGAGGGCGCAGGAGATGGGCGTAAATATTAACGAAAACAATTCAGTACACTAAGAAAATGAAGAAGATATATCTACTCGCCATCGTAGCCCTGCTTTCATCGTGCATGAAGCAGGTCGAGAATCCGACGGAGAGCGGCACGCAGCCCGAGATTTTTCCCGATTATGTGGGCGTAACTATTCCGGCAGGCATCGCGCCGATGGATTTCGGAATGAAGGACGATGCCTTTACGCTCGTTGATGTGGTAGCCACCGGAAGCAAGGGCGGAGAGCTGCACGTTCAGGGCGAATATGCCGATTTTGACGTGGAAGAGTGGCACGACCTTACCGAGCGTAACATAGGCGGACAGATTTCGTTCGTGGTGTCGGCTCTGAAGAATGGCAGATGGACACGCTACAAGAGTTTCGTGATGAACGTGAGCCGCCATCGCCTCGACGACTACGGAATAACATACCGACGTATTGCGCCGGGCTACGAGTGCGGCGGCGACATAGGCATCTACCAGCGCGACATCCACTCTTTCGACGAAGAGCCGATGTTTACCGTCGATGCCGTTCCTGGACAATGTATGAACTGCCACACGGCCAACCGCGCAAGTGCCGACGAGTTTCTGTTGCACGTCCGTGGCGAGAAGAGCGGAACGATGCTTCAGCAGAACGGCAAACAGACGTGGCTCAACACCAAGACCGACAGCACCAAGGCTAACATGAGTTACAGTTATTGGCATCCGTCGGGCAACTATATCGTTTCGTCGGTAAACACTATATTTCAGGCATTCTTCGTTGGTAACAAACGCCGGATAGAGGTTTACGACCTTATAAGCGACGTTCTGGTCTACGATGTAAAGAAGAACGAGCTCTTGCTCGACAACCGTCTGCAAACGCCCGATTTCGAGACATATCCTGTTTTCTCTGCCGATGGAACCGCCATCTTCTTCAGTACATCAAAACTATGCAACGTGCCTGTCGATTACGAGAAGATGAAATACAGTCTTTGCAAAATAGGCTTCGACCCGGCTAACGGAACATTTGGCGAGAGGGTAGACACGCTCCTCAACGCCGAGTCACTCGACAAGAGTTTCACCTTCGCCCGTCCGTCGTTCGACGGCAAGTGGCTGATGTATAATGCCATGGACTGCGGAAACTTTCCGGTAAACCACAAGGAGGCCGATTTGTGGATAATGGACTTGCGCAACGGCAACACTCGCGCCTTGAAAGAGGTTAATAGCGATGACTCCGAGAGTTTTCACAACTGGAGCAGTCAGAGCCATTGGTTTGTGTTCTCAAGCCGTAGGATAGACGGAATGTACACCAACGCTTATTTCGCGTGCATAGGCGACGACGGAAAGGCAACAAAGCCGTTCCTGCTGCCGCAACGCAACCCTAAGAAGCATTATCGCGAGTCGCTCGACTCGTACAACTGTCCCGAGTTTACAAAGACAAAGGTCTGTTTCGATGCCCGACAAGCCGGAAGCGAATGTCTTGGCGGCAATAGAAAGCAGGTTGATTTAGCAATTCACAATTGACAGTTGAAAATTCTTTTGAATTGACAGTTGACAATTTTATTTAATTGAAATTTGGAGCTTGAAAGTTGATTATTCGTATCAAGGTAGATTTTACATAGAGGCAAGCTATATTGAAGTAAGCCGACGGTAAGCCGAAAGTAAGGGGATGCCAAGGGAGTACCAAGCCGAAAGGTATGGAGTAGTTACGTTCAAGGTACGTTCAAGATACGGAGAAGTAAGCCGGAAGATACGGGGTAGCTACGGGGTAGGAACGGAGTAGCTACGGGGAAGGTACGTTCAAGATACGTTCAGGGTTCGTTCAAGTTACGTTCAAGATACGTTCAAGCAAGCCGGAAGTTACGTTCAGGGTACGGAGAAGGTTCGGGCAAGTAAGCCGGAAGGTTCGGACAAGATACGAAGAAGATATAAGGTGAGAAGGTTGAAAAAATCGGAGTGTAAGCAGAAGTAGGCAGAACTAAGGAAACCCGAACGAAACCCGAAGGCATCCCGAAGGATTAGCCACAAGTAAAGCCTAATTTGTCGCTCGACCTATGGTCGCTCTTGCTACCGAAGGGACGCAAGAATTTGGCTGAGAACAAAATCGGGAATTTGTCGCTCGAACTTGTTCGCTTGCTACCGAAGGGACGCAAGAATTCCCACCGCTGAAGAAATCTGTAACGCACAAATACCGCATCCTTACATAACCTCTTGTCGCTGAGCGACAATGCGAGTTGCAAGCTTTCGAGTTCGCATAAATTTTTTGGTTTGACACAAATTAAATCGGGAAAAGGTGTTTCATTTCCAAAAAGTAGGATAAGAAGAAATAAAGAAAATTCGGCAGAACGGAGCGTGGGTTATTATGTCACGGCAGATGTGATTTTCTACTCTGTTAATAGAAGATTTTGAGAAAAAATCTTCTTTGTTCTCAAGTAACAACCGTTTAATGCTATCGCTATACGGTCGAAGACAAGAGAATGAAAAACGACATGTAAAAACTCTTAGAGATTTGCACATTAGTTAACGTAGAGGATTATACATAGTATGCGTCATAATATATTAAAACCTTAAATCCGCAAGTGTGTATTCTCCGTTTCTATGAACTGGTGGTCAAAATCAACGTCGTACATCTCTCCTTTCTTGAGATGTCCCATTGAGAGCAAGGCACTTATCAGCAGGGAGTTGAGCGTGTCTGCCGTGTTGAAGTCGTAGGACTTGCCCGATGAGGACGTATAGGAGATGTTCTCAACGGTAAGCTCCCTGATTGCCCTGAGGATGGTATCCGCGCTACATGTCCGGAGTGTCGGATGCAGGGAAAGATGACTCATGAGATGTGTGGTTACATCCTCTATACACGACCCTCCGCAGAAGTAGACGCTCATGA
>Ga0256407_10000851_pt1 | contig 68825 bp, 49 predicted proteins | sample RumenRJG_04DNA_FD_193489 | JGI IMG/M metagenome (GOLD analysis project Ga0256407, IMG submission 193489) | Bovine rumen microbial communities from Lethbridge, Alberta, Canada - RJG_04 | ecosystem: Host-associated > Mammals > Digestive system > Stomach > Rumen | place: Canada: Alberta... | reverse complement strand
GATGAAATAAAGTCTGAAATGACTACTTTTGCAAACGTTAAACAACGAAAAATAATGCGAGTGTTCACTTTTATAATTATTAATCTCTAAAAAAAAATTTTCGTGTCCACTGAAAGAGGGCAGTACATACTGGTTTTGTTTAGGTTGGATTTTTGTAATAAGTCATGTGTTTTTGCATTGGATTTTTGAAAGTTTTCCTTAAATTTTGCATTGGATTTTAGAATTGTTTGTATATTTGCGTCATAAATGGAGATGTTATGACATATTACAAGAGACATATCGATGAGAAGCTACTTGAATGGAAAGATGGTTCAAGGCGCAAACCTTTGCTTATACGTGGAGCACGACAGGTGGGCAAGTCTACTGCTGTAAGAGAATTGGGCAGAACTTTCAAGTACTATGTGGAGATTAATTTGGAGAGACAGCCGTCGCTCAAAGCTTTATTTACTGAGGACATCGATGTCAAAAAGACATGCTCCAACCTCAGTGCAACACTCGCCATCCCCATCATTCCCGGCGAGACGCTGCTGTTTATCGACGAGATTCAGTCGTGCCAGACGGCCATCAGGGCATTACGCTACTTCAAGGAAGACTACCCGGAGTTGCATGTCATTGCTGCCGGCTCGCTCCTTGAATTTGCCCTGGACGAGCTGTCTTCCTTCGCTGTCGGCAGAATACGTTCTCTGTATATGTACCCGTTTTCTTTCGACGAATTTCTGTCTGCCCAAGGGCTTGATCTGCAGGTAAGGGCTAAAAAGGACGCCACACCGGACAGCACTCTCATAGAGCCTCTTCATAACCGGATGAAAGAGCAGATACGGTCGTACTATCTTGTGGGAGGTATGCCGGCCGCGGTAACGGAATGGATAGAAAGCAACAACTATTCCGAGGTGAGGCGGGTACACAACGACATCATCGACACTTACCTGGATGATTTCCCGAAATATAAAAAACGTATATCTCCTGTGCTGCTGCGCATGGTGCTCGACTCCGCTGCTCATCAGGCTGGCAGTAAGTTTGTGTATGCCCAGGTTTCCCGCGACATACACTCTTCAAGCATCAAGGAGGCTCTGTCACTGCTCTCGCTGGCGGGGCTGATTACACCTGTCACCCACAGCGACGGCAATGGGCTCCCGCTTGGTGCAGAGGCAAATATGAGCTATCAGAAATATCTGTTTCTTGACACGGGCTTAATGCTCACCATGCTTGGCACACCTGCTTCGGATATTCTGCTCTCATCGGATACTGACCTGGTCAATAAGGGGCCTCTGTCGGAGATGTTCGCCGGACTGGAGATAATAAAGTATAGCGATTGTTTCGTAAAGCCTTCCTTGTTCTACTGGCAGCATCAATCTAAGAATGGCAATGCTGAGGTGGATTATTTAGTGGGAAGAGACGGCCGGGTTCTACCCATTGAAATCAAAGCGAGCACGCGGGGAAGTATGCAAAGTTTGTATCTTTTCATGCGCAAACGCCATCTGGAGTATGCCATCCGGAGTTCATTGGAAAATTTCGCTCAGTTCGAACATGTTGACGCGGAAGACAATCAGGCTCTCAGGCATATTGACATCCTGCCATTGTATGCTCTCAGCAATCTGATCATTGGGGACGGTTCTCGATGATCAACTTTTCAGGACGTACGCCTTGCGGCATACTTGTATCTCGGCACGCTTCGCGTGGAAATTAAACAAAAATTAAAATTCAAAATTAATCGCGCTGCGCGCTGAAATTGGGACGTACGCCTGCGGCATACTTATTTATGGAGTGCCCTACGGGCAGAAATCTTACAAAATCGGTTCAAAATCTTACAGAATCTGGGCGAAGCCCCGGTCGGGACTTCTGGTATCTCGGCACGCTTCGCGTGGAAATTAAACAAAATTAATCTCAAAATTATTCAAAAAAACTGGTTAATTTTGGTTTTAATTTTGAATAATTTCCCGCGGAGCGGTTTTTAATCTTATCTTCTTGGCTCTAAATATCCCTGCATTATAGCCGCTCCTTATCAAGGGGCTCTAAACCTTGCTGCGCTTGACATACCACAGCTTTTTGTAGATGCCGAAGACGATGTTGACGCCGGTGAGGAAGAGGGAGGCGAGGCGGCCCATGCCTTCGGCCTGGCGGAAGAGGCGGTAGTGCCACACCACGAGGGTGAGGTAGCCTTGGTTGCTGACGCTGCCCTGCCTGTCGCTGCGGTATCGGGACAGGCACTCGTCGAGGAGGTAGCAGTCGGCCTTGCGGATTACCTTGAGCCACATGGCGTAGTCGTTGAGCCGCTTCATGCGGGCTATCTGTACGAGGCCGACACGGTGCTGGTCGTACATGACGGTGAGGCAGCCCACCCAGTCGTATTTGAGCATGCCCCAGTGGGTAATATGCCGGGGTCCGGACACCATCACGCCGGTGGGGCGCGACTGGATGTCTATCTCCTGGTAGCAGGTGTAAGTGAAGGCGTAGCCGTGGTCTTCCATAAAGCGGATTTGCCGCTCGAGCTTCTGGGGCTCCCACAGGTCGTCGCTGTCGAGGAAGGCTATCCAGCGGCCTTTGGCCATGCGGAGGGCTCTGTTTCGGGTGAACGCGGGACCTTCGTTGCGCTCGTTTTGATAGAGGGCGATTCTGTCGTCGGCGGCTTTGAGTGCGGTGACTCTTGCTACGGAGTCGTCGGTGGAGCCGTCGTCGATGACGATGAGTTCCCAGACTGGGTAGGTCTGTGCGAGCACGCACCGAATGCTTTCTTCGATGTATTCGGCGCAGTTGTAGGAAGGCATGATGATGGATACGAGGTCGTTCATATGGGCATGGTGCCTTTTTTCTGATGCAGCTGCAAAGATAGTGATTTTTTCTGGAATACTGGTGCTTGGAGTCGCCTTCGGCGAGAAATCTTACAAAATCGATTCAGAATCAAACAGAATCTTGACGTACGCCTAAAGGCATACTTAATCTTCGGCGCCCTACGGGCGGAAATTAATCAAAAATTAAATCCAAAAATTAATCGCGCTGCGCGCTGAAATTATCGGGAGTCGCCTGACGGCGAGAAATCTTACAAAATCTGATTCAAAATCTAAGCGCTGCGCGCTAAAATCAAACTACGGATATATCTGATTTTACTGATTTTTCGGGGCGTACGCCTAAAGGCATACTTAATCTCGAGCACGCTTCGCGTGGAAATTAATCAAAAATTAAGTTCAAAAATTAATCGCGCTGCGCGCTGAAATTATCGGGAGTCGCCTGACGGCGAGAAATCTTACAAAATCTGATTCAAAATCTAAGCGCTGCGCGCTAAAATCAAACTACGGATATATCTGATTTTACTGATTTTTCGGGGCGTACGCCTAAAGGCATACTTAATCTCGAGCACGCTTCGCGTGGAAATTAATCAAAAATTAAGTTCAAAAATTAATCGCGCTGCGCGCTGAAATTGGGACGTACGCCTCACGGCATACTTTTTTTAAGTCGCCTTTGGCAGTGAATATTTTTTTTGCTATATTTGCAATCGAAACGACGGTTTCGGAAACGACGGTTTCGGAAACGACAGTTTCGGTATAACAACCGGGTTATTAAATTTTGGTGAATGTATGGAGTTTTTTGACAGGACGCACGAAATAAAAAGACTGCAGCAGATAAGAGAGCTCTCTGAGAAATCGGCGCAACTGACAGTTGTGACCGGAAGAAGACGCATCGGCAAAACGTCGATGATAATAAAAGCACTGGAAGAGGAGAATTTTCTGTATGTATTCGTGACCAAAGGGACAGAAAAAGAGCTGTGCAGGGACATGGCGCAGGAAATGAAGATTAAACTGAAGCTGCCTCTGGTGGGGGACGTGAGCAGAATGGACGACTTGTTGGCTCTGCTGATGGAAACCGCAAAGGAAAAACCGCTCACACTGGTGATGGACGAGTTTCAGAATCTTCAATATGTAAACCCTGCCATCTTCTCATATATCCAAAAGTTGTGGGATTTGAACAAGAACCAAGCGAAAATAAACTTCGTGGTGTGCGGGTCGGTCGCTTCTATGATGAACAGACTCTTCCGCGACTACAAGGAGCCGCTCTATGCCAGGCACACGGCGATGATGAAAGTGGAGCCTTTCGAAACGCAGGTGCTGACAGATATCATCAAATCGTTCAACCCGAAAGCTTCGGGAGAAGATGTGCTGGCGCTCTTCCTGCTCACTGGAGGCGTGGCCAAATATGTGGAGCATTTGATGGATCATGGGGCCACGGACAGGGAGACCATGCTGAGAACAGTGGTGGACAAGGACTCGGTGTTCCTGCTGGAGGGGAAAAGCTTGCTCATAGAGGAGTTCGGAAGAGACTACGGCAGGTATTTCGACATACTGAAACTGATAGCCGAAGGACACAACTCACGAAGCGACTTGGAGGGCATTCTGGGGGTGGAGATATCAGGGCACCTGTCTCGCCTGGAAAACGACTATGGCATCCTTTCGAAATCGAAACCTCTGCTCCAGAAATCAAACAACAGAAACATACGTTACCATATCAAGGATCATTTCATGAGATTCTGGTTCAGATTCTTCTACAAATATAATACTTTCATCGAGGCGAATGCTTTCGAACAGCTCAGGACGGTGGTGGAAAGGGATTATACAACCTACAGCGGAAGGGTGCTCGAGGAGTTCTTCAAACAGAGACTGAGGGAGATGGGAAGGTATACGCTGGTGGGCAGCTGGTGGGACAGAAGGGGGGAGAACGAAATCGACATCATAGCTGCTGATGACTTGGCCAAAAGGGTGACGTTTTTTGAAGTGAAGAGGCAGAGGAAGGAGATTGACCTGGCTGTTCTTAGAAGCAAGGCGCAGCATTTCTTGCAGACGACGGGGGCCATGGCCGATTATGATGTTGAATACCGTGGGCTTTGCCTCGAGGATGTGATCATTGGGGACGGTTCTCGATGATCAACTTTTCGGGGCGTACGCCTTGCGGCATGCTTGATTTGGGAGTCGCCTGGACGGCGAGAAATTAAAAAAATCTGATTCAAAATCTAAGCGCTGCGCGCTAAAATCTTTGGGCGTACGCCTAAAGGCATACTTAATCTTCGGCGCCCTACGGGCGGAAATTAATCAAAAATTAAATCCAAAAATTAATCGCGCTTCGCGCTGAAATGAATCATTGGGGACGGTTCTCGATGATCGACTTTCGGGGCGTACGCCTCCGGCATACTGATGCTTGGAGTGTGCTTCGCACAGAAATCTTACAAAATCTATTCAGAATCAAACAGAATCGGGCGAAGCCCCGGTGGGACTTCTTATTCTTGGGGCACGCTTCGCGTGGAAATTAATCAAAAATTAAATCCAAAAATTATTCAAAAATTATTTTCCAATATTGGGTTAATATCAGATAAATCAGAGAAATCCGTAGTTTTGATTATTGATCATTGGGGACGGTTCTCGATGATCACTTTTCGTGCGCACGCCTTTGGCATGCGTATTTGGGGTCGCTCTTCGAGCGAGAAATTATTCAAAAATTAAATCCAAAAATTAATCGCGCTGCGCGCTGAAATTGACTCTTGACGTACGCCTAAAGGCATACTTAATCTTGAGCACGCTTCGCGTGGAAATTATTCAAAAATTAAGTTCAAAAATTATTCAAAAATTATTTTCCAATATTGGGTTAATATCAGAGAAATCAGATAAATCCGTAGTTGGCATGCGTATTTGGGGTCGCTCTTCGAGCGAGAAATTATTGTATTTCATTCTACTTTTTCTCGCCATGGCAATGTTCAAGCGAGCTTGCATTGCTCATTTGGCTTAACGAAAAAGTTCAAAAATTAAGTTCAAAAATTATTCAAAAATATATCAGATAAATCAGAGAAATCCGTAGTTTTTATTTTCTGCAGATAAATCCGTAGTTTTGATTATTAGGGAGCCTCCTGGCGGGTATAAAAAAAGCGCTGAATGACCGACCTCGGTTACTCAGCGCTAACATGTTGGGGTACTCGGACAACAAATAGCTAAATTGACTAAAATTCAAATTAATCAAATTTGTATGTAAACATCTAAAATATAGACGATTATATAATTATATAATTTCAGTTCGATTTTATACAATCACGCCAATTTTTAGAATATCACGCCAAAAACACGCCAAAAAGTTTGGTTCGATTCCTTTTTTTATTTACCTTTGCAAATAAGTTTTTTACAATATTATTACCTCAACAAAGAACAAGTTTGGAGTGATGTCTCTCATCATTTTCACCATCATTTTAGATATTGGTCGTTATGGCACAAATAGAACTGAGATTATCAAACAAGATGCAAAAGGAAACGGAAATGAGTGAAGTGCTCATCCGTTTCTATCAAGGTACGAAGTTTAATACAAGAGCAAAAAGCGGTATCTTTGTCTCTCCACAATTCTTTGAATACTACATTGACAGAGATAAAACAGAGAAATTGGGGGTGAAGATTCCGGGACATATTACTACAGCAACCTCGGAAAAGGCAAAGAGGCTTCACTATGTTTTACGCCAAAGTGGAACAGTCGTTGTAAAACAACGACTTGAAACTCCCGATGTCAAGTATCACAGAGAGCAATTGGCAAAACTGAATGAATTAAAGAAGTTGATTGTAGAGTCTTACGAATCCAATAGAGATAAGATAATGTCGAGTGATTGGCTCCAGTTGATTGTTGACAAATACCATGACCCCACTAAATATGAGATTAAACCAGAAAACAATAGTTCCTTCTTTGAACTTGTGGAGGAATATATTGAAAAGCGTCAGTTGGCTGATTCCCATGCTCGTGTTTTTCGGGTATTGTCAAGAGCAATTGCAAGATTCCAAGGATTTGTCAGGTTTACAGATAAGGACAAGAGCGATTATGAGTTTGACATTGACAAAGTAACACGTGATGACATAGAAAAACTGACATCTTATCTTCGAAACGAAAAAAAACTGTCTGAGGATTATCCTAAGTTATTTAAAAAACTTATCAATGATTATCCTGCTGCTGTCAAAAAAGGACACAACCGTCTTGAGGAGCGAGGTGAGAACACGATTATCAAAATGCGCACCAGGTTGAAATCGCTCTTCCTTTTCTTCTACGAAGAGGGGCTGACCACCAACAGGCCATTTGATGGCGTAAAGATTGGAACGGCAAAGGTGGGGACACCATATTACATTACAATAGATGAACGCAACAAAATAGCCGAAACCAATCTTGAAGAAAAATGGAAGACGATGGATGAGGATTTCAAGAAAAAATGCAAGATGCCTATTCAAACGCTGATTACATGTAGGGACATTTTCGTTTTCCAATGTTTGATAGGTTGTAGAGTCAGCGATTTGATAAAACTCACTCCAGAGCACATAAACAATGGTATTCTTGTATATACACCACACAAGACCAAAGACGAAGGAGATGAGTCCATTCAAGCTCGTGTTCCATTACATGCCAAAGCCCAAGAACTAATAAAGAAATACAAGGGTGTTGATAAGATGGGAAGACTATTCCCATTTATTACAGCTCAGAAATACAATGATGCCATCAAGGCGATTTTTACTATGGCAGGAGTGACGCGCAACGTAGAAGTACGCAACCCTCTTACTGGCGAAAATGAAATACGCCCAATCAATGAAATCGCTTCAAGTCATCTTGCACGTCGCACTTTCGTTGGAAATGCATATTTCAAAGTTAGTGATCCAAATCTGATTGGAAAAATGTCTGGTCATGTTGATGGATCCAAGGCTTTCAAGCGATATCGTAAAATCGAGGATGAAACATTGAAGAATGTGATTGACATGATAGGATAAAAAACAATGTTATAGATAATATTGGTTTTTTTTGTGTAACTTTGCAGACTATGACGAAAGAAGAATTATTGAAGCGTATAAGCGGTGTTGAGTGGGAGGACTTTGAATGCAAGGAAGCCCTTGACGAACTGCCAAAGAATGTCTGGGACTCTGTAAGTGCTTTCAGTAATACTGCAGGTGGATGGGTGGTGCTTGGCATCAAGGAAACAAAGAAGAAAACAGGCAGTGTCTTTACTGTAACAGGTGTCAACAATCCAGAGAAGATGGAACAGGACTTTATCAGCACCCTCCGGTCAAAGACGAAATTCAATACCGTCATCTTCTTCAAGGCACAGATGTATGATATTGACGGCCACAAAGTGTTGGCCTTTTGGATTCCGTCTTCGAGCATTAAGCCTGTCTATTTCAACAACAACATACAAAACACATTCATCCGTTGCGGAAGTGGGGACCAGCGTGCAACAGATGGTGAGATTGCGGCCATACAACGTGACCAGGCGTTCGGCAGCCGCTCAGAGATAGAAGTTCCAAGAACAAGTTTCAATGACTTGAATAGAGGTTCACTTGATACGTTTAGAAGGAGAATGCACCAGTTCAATGAGAGTTCTCCCTATAATGAACTCCCAGATGACATGTTCTGCCGAAAGACCGGCATCACATCAAACGGTTGTCTGACCTACGGCGGGTTACTCATGTTTGGCAAGGGCGATGTGGTGAAGGAACATGTGCGCAACTTTTGGATAGACTATATTGAGATTCCTGGCACTTCATACGCAGATGCAGAAGAGCGATACACATTCAGGATGCAAGAGCAAGAGAACATTTGGGAATCCTATCAAGCCATTTATCAGAGACTAAGATTGTATGTTGACAATCCTTTCACAGCCGGGCCAGATGGTTTTGCTCCTGACGACAACTCGCAATTGTACTGTCTTCGTGAGGGTCTTGTCAACTTTTGCGCCCACGCCGATTATTTCAGTCCCATGCATCCGACGATACGCAAATTCGACGACCGTATTGAGTTTCAGAACCCTGGGAGTTTCATTGTAGGTATCGATGTGGTGAAAACCAAGAACGCATCGTTCCCTCGCAATCCAACCATCATCAACCTGTTCCGATATGTCAAACTTTCCGAAAGTGCTGGCTATGGTATAGACAAGATTCTTCGATGGGAAAAACTGACAAAACAAGCTGTGAATTTCGAGACAAGCATTTTGTACTCCACAATAACGTACCACTTGCCTAAAGGTGGTCAGAAAAGTGGTCAGAAAAGTGGTCAGAAAAGTGGCCAGAAAACCCGCGAACAGATTCTTAAACTAATAAAAGAAAATCCTTCAGTCACAAGGATGCAACTAACTGAAGAATTAGGAATTTCTTCCTCTGCCATTCAGAAACATATTAAAATTTTAAAAGAAATGGCTAAAATCAGACGGGTTGGTCCAGACAAAGGTGGCTATTGGGAAATCATCGAGTAAGGGATATGACAGAAAACAGGATTCTCGAAACCACCAACGGACTGAGGCGAGTCAACGAATTGCTCTGCAGGTATGTCCGGGAACAGGTGCTCAGTTATGAGGAGAAGCGTGAACTGTGGCTTTTCTACAAGGAGCACGAGGACACCAACTCCCTGATTGACTGTGCGGTGGCCATGGCCGACAAAGACCTGAATCTGCTTTTGTCGAATGCACAACAACTGCTCAAGGAGGCGGAAGAACTGATTGGGATTTACAAGTCATCAGTGCCGCTCTTTTCCTCATTCGACACCAAGGCGGACTGCAATGCACACCTTCAGCCGTTCAAAGAGGCGTGGGAAGAGATGAAGGAGAAAGCCCATACGGTGTGGATGGAGTTGCAGGGAATCAGCAATCGCCTCGACTATATGCCCTTTTCTGATCCTGAATTCAAATCCCTGGACGAGAAGTGCGACAATCTGAGAGCTGGATACGATAAGCTCCACAGCAGCGTGAACGAGCTGTTTGAAAGATACCGGAATGAGCAGAAAGCCCAGGCTGGATTGTACTATTTCGATATGGAATACCTGTATGTCCTCACATCCCGGTTGTCGGAGATTGCCCGTTGCATCATATCCGACATTGCCGACTTCAGGGAAGGAGGTGAGGCATGAGCTACTCTTCCATTCTTAGGAATACACAAAGACAGAGGGACTTGGTTGGTCTTAGCCTATGCCTGACACTATACAAGTTGTGTAACGGCAGACAGTTCGAAAGCATGGAGGGATCAACTTTCGTCAACTTTCTCAATCTCAGAGCCCCTTTGCCGATTATCGTCCGCAAAAAGGAAAAGACCCGTGTTTGCTATCTCATACATAAGGTTGCAGACCACCTTCGTGACGTTTGTCTGGCCAACGAATGGAAGGAGCAAATACTGGGCATATGCAACATAGGCATCGGTTTTTACAAGTCTCATTATCTTGACGCTGAAAGCAGTGATGCGAAAATGAACAAATTATTTTGTAAGGAATTGAAAGAAGCCATTCTCGCTGCCAAGTATTATGATGATTGAGGCTGTTTACCACGCCAAATTACGTCAATACCACAAACGAGATTTTTTGAAATAGACATTTAGAGCCTCAAAGTACTGACAATCAGTATTTTGAGGCTTAACGTTTTTTGTGAAAAAACCACGTTTGCACCACGTTGACCCACGTGGGGAAATGGCGAACTTTGCCGTCAGAAATATTTAAATTTATTCAATATGAAAAATTTCGTTTCAACGCAAAGTTCAGCCGGCCAAGACGGCTACTTTGATTCAAGCAACGACGGCAAGCTGTTCGCGAAACAACTCGTGGCCGCCATCGCGAGAGGAGACAAGCACATCTCCCTGACCCTTACGGACAAGAGCGCCATTGCTTTCGCCCGCGAAATCTCTCAATGCATTCTCGCAGAAAACGCAGCCAAGGCATCCGGCAAGAAGGATGACGATGAACTCCTTACCAAGAAGGAGGTGATGGAAAGGCTCGGAGTCAGTTCCACCACACTTTGGAATTGGAAAAACGACAGGTATCTCCTACCTGTAAAGATTGGGAGGAAAATTTTCTACCGCCTTTCTGACATCAACAAGCTACGTGAAGGGAAGTAGACCAGCCCATGCGCCCGTGCATTCGTGTGCGGGCCACTCGTTTTCTTTCATTATATAAAATCATAACATAAAAAGATTATATAAATCATGAATCATATATTGCTCTTTTCCAACATAAAAGGCGGCGTGGGCAAGACAACCTTGTGCGCTCTCTTCTGCGAGTTCCTCACGATGAAGGGCTTCCATGTCACCGCTGCGGACGCAGACCTTCAGGCATCGCTGTCAAGACACCGTGAGCGTGAGATGCAGGAATCCCCCGGGCTTCCAATCCCATGGGACATAGTCAGGCTCAACACCCTTGACATGGATATGCTGCAGGCAGACCTGAAGGAACTGCGCAGGAAGGACGGCATCGTCGTCATCGACTGTCCGGGCAACCTCAACGACAACCACCTCTCGGCCATCTACGCCATGGCCGACCTGATTGTCATACCAATGGCATACGACGTGGACACCATCGACGCCACGGGGCTCTTCGTCGCCGTCATCAGGAAGATGACTTCAGCCAGGCTGGTGTTCCTTCCCAACCGCATCAACACGACTGAGGGCAAGGCGCGTGAGTTGGAGATGAGGGAGGAGACAATCTCCATTCTCGGCAGACTCGGCACAGTCACCCCCAGGATCAAGCAGAGCGTGGTCATCAAGCGATACTCCACGCTCCAACCTCTCGACAAATTCCAATATGCTGCCGTAGAGCACGCTTTTGACAGGATAATCGACGAATTGAAACATCTGTAAATTATGGAAAGGAAACAAGACAAGATATTGAACCCTTTGTTAGCCATGACGGGAAACGGCAAGAGCCTTGCCGACAGCGTGATGGAGATGACGGGGAAACAGGTCGCTCAAACTGGTGGCGACATGGATGGCTCTTCCAATGCTGTGTCATCCAACTCCACCTCCAGGGAATGGCGCAGGTTCACCGAGGGTCTTGAGGAGTTCACGGGAGTGAAGGGACAAGGCTCCGCCGTGTGGATTCCCACTGAGGTGAAGAAACGGATCGAGCTGATACGCGCCAATGCAAGAACAAACATCCCCATCCGCGCCCTCGCTGCCGCGATGATTGTCGCCTTCATCGAGGAGCACCAGAGGGAACTTGGTTCCCTTTAGGTCATTCTCTGTATATAAGTATATAATATATTTGTTCAATTCTATAATTTTGAAATTATGATAGACAAACAATATATAGACGACATCATGGACAGGGTCGACCTGGCAGAGGTGGTTTCCGGCTATGGCATCAGCCTGAAGGCCACAGGCCATCATCTCTTCGGTCTCTGTCCATTCCATCAGGAGAGGACACCGTCGTTCTGCGTCAACACCGACAAGAACCTTTGGTACTGCCACGGTTGCTGCAAGGGAGGCAATGTCATCAACTTCGTCATGGAGATGGAGCACATCTCCTTTCCCCAGGCCGTGAGGAAACTGATGATGGAAAAACTGGGACAAGCCCTGCCTGACGAGTCGATGCCGTCCGCTCCCGAAGATGAGGCGAGATACAAAAAACTGGAGTCCATGCGCATCATCAACGACAAATTGTGCATGTTTTTCTTCGAACAACTGCAGAATGACACCGTAGGGGCGAAGGTCGCCAAGACCTACATGCTGGGGCGATGGGACGAGGAGTACTGCAATGAACTTCGCATCGGCTATGCGCCCGACGACTGGACGTCAGTCGTTGATTTCGCAAGGAAGGCCGGGTTGTGCCTCGAACTGATGCAGGAGATGGGCATCTTGAAACAAAGCGAGAAGGCGGGCTCTCCTTACTGCATTTTCAGGAACCGTCTCATGATTCCCATCAGGGACAGGTACTCGAACATCGAAGGCTTCACAGCAAGGGCGTTGGACGGCAAGTCCGAATGCAAATACATCAACTCTTCCGACAGCGAACTTTACCACAAGTCGCAGTCCGTCTTCGGCATCGACGGTGCCGTGACGAGGGCGAGGACTGCGGGAAAGTTGTATCTGGTGGAGGGTGCTCCTGACGTGATGAGGCTTCAGTCGCTGGGCATTCCCAACGCCATCGCCTCTCTCGGCGGGTCGTGGTCGGAGAAGCAGTTCCAGATACTGAAGGAGCACCGCCTTCAAGACTGTACACTCTGCTTCATTCCTGATTCGGACGTCCCCCGTGATGGCGAGAGACTGGGCGCGGGCTTCAAGAACGTGCTGCGCAATGGTGCGCTGGCCATGCGGCAGGGCTTCACCGTCAGCGTCATGGAGATTCCCAACGAGCTATCTGTGGAAAAACCAAGGAAAATCGACCCTGACGAGTTCTTCCATGACAAGGCGGAACTCTCCAAACTGGCAGAGAGGGAGTATCTGCTTTGGGCTTTTGAGAAAAGGTTGAGTCTGTGCATCACAGCCGAGGAGAAGCAGAAAGCCATCAAGGAGACCTGCGAACTGCTGGCGCTTGTCAAGGATGGTGCCGTCCGGGACAGGTACATCACTGAACTTTCCAAGATTGACGGCAACAAGACAACCTGGCGACAGACACTCAACACCACCATGGCAAAGAAGCAGAAGCAACTTGTGGCCAGAAGCGAGGAAGTTGGCTTCGTCACCCTCGAAGAGTATGGGTTCTTCATCAAGAATGGCTGCTATTTCGGCCTCGACAAGAAAGGCAACGAGGTGCAGTGGTCGAACTTCACCCTGAAGCCGTTGTTCCACATCAAGGACGACCTACGACCCGTCCGACTGTTCGAGATTCAGAACGACGAGCCCGGGAGCAGGAAGGAAACCGTCGAACTTGACATGGATGCCTTCACCTCGGCGAAACTGCTGCGCAAGAAACTTCTGGGCATCGGCAACTACACATGGCTCGTCGGCGAGGAGCCGCTCATCAGACTACAGCGTTACCTTGCCAAGGTGACCGAGACCGCCGTGGAGGTCAAGCAGCTTGGCTGGCAGAAGAAAGGGTTCTTCTGCTTCTGCAACGGCGCGCAGGAGGACGGGGCGTGGCATCCCGTCGACGACATGGGCATCGTGAGGCTGAATGCCGGCATATACTACCTCCCTGCCATGTCGGAGTTGTACAAGGATTCCACGGAGTTGTTCTCCAACGAGAGGAGGTTCCGCCATCGCTCCTCTTCCGCCATATCCCTCCACGACTTCTTCGCCAAGATGGTCGAGGTGTTCGGCGACAACGCGAAGGTGGGCATCTGTTTCTACCTGGCCACGCTGTTCAGGGACATCGTCTTGTTGCAGACCCGCTTCTTCCCCTTGCTGAATATATTCGGTCCAAAGGGCTCGGGGAAGACGGAGATGGCGGAGACACTGATGGCCCTCTTCACGACAGGCAACGAGCCTCAGAACATCGAGACCTCCACGCTCCCCGCCCTGGCGGACTGCGTGGCCAGCGTCAGCAACGCCCTCGTCCACATCGACGAGTACAAGAACGGCATCGACATCAAGAAGGTCGAGTGGCTGAAGGACCTGTGGGGAAGCATCGGGCGCAGCCGCATGAACATGGACAAGGACAAGAAGCGCGAGCAGGCCAGGGTGGACTCGGGCATCATCATCACGGGGCAGGAGATGGCTACCGCCGACATCGCCCTGTTCAGCCGCCTGATATACCTGACCTACGAGAAGCAGCACCATACGGAGGAGGAAAGAGCACGCTTCGCCGACCTGCTCAGCTACAGGCAGCTTGGTGCCACCCACATCACATTGGAGATTCTCGGATGTCGCCATCTTTTCAAGGAACGCTTTTCAGAAGCATTGAAGAAAGCCGAGGCAGACGTTTCTTTCAGGATGAAAGGACGCGAGGTCATCGACCGCATCGAGAGGAACTGGCTCGTGCCGCTTGCCGCATTACTCGCCCTTGAGGGGGAGATGGATTTGCCTTTCGGTTATAAGGAGATGCTCCGCATATGTACCGAAGGCATCATCCGCCAGAACGACCTGTGCACAAGGACCGACGAGATGTCCACCTTCTGGAACATCCTAAGCAGCGCGCAACAGAAAGGCAGGTACATGCAAGGGCAGGACTATCTCATCAAGAGCAAGGGAATGCTCAAGACCAACTTGAAGAAGGACGGCATTTCCTTTACTACGGAACGCACCATCCTCATGATCCGCAAGAACATATCCTTGGCCATATACCAGGAAATCGGAAGCCAGATAAAGGCCCGCCTGTTGCCCTCCGAATCCATCCTGCACTATTTGCAGGCAACCCCCGAATATTATGGCCAGGCCACCACGGCAGAACGGTTCCGGAAGTTCACCCCAAGCGGCACGCCGGTGCAGGAACAGGTGGTAGATGGCGGCAGCATTACATACAAGACCCTCTGGCAGAAGGATCGTCCCCTTTGCTTCGACTATGAGATGGTCTGCGAGAAGTACGACATCAACCTTGATTCCGTGACGGAAGAGGCAACTGACGACAAGGCCCCCCAAAAGGAGTCGGAAGTACTCCCGTTCTGAAACAATGATGAAGGACAGTTGTCAATGGATGGCTGTCCTTTTCTCTTTGCCATCAAAAAATGCAAAAATCCGGAAAAAGGCGTGTGGCATTTGTGGCATCGTGTGGCATCGCTGATAATCAGCGAGATAGAACACAAATTCGTTGTGGTAACAATGTGGCATCGTGTGGCATTTCACCGACTTGTCGGTGCTTGTTGTATAAAAGTGTGGCATTCTATCTATGATTACAAGAAATGAGCAATTCTAATATCTCTGATTTTCAATCGATTATAGTTTTTGCCACAGATGCCACAAATGCCACAAGAGAATATATCGTCTTATGTCTTCCCCACAACTGATTTATTTACGAATCAAAAACTCCATCCCAAAGGGTCAGTTGCCAAGATTGTGACAAATTCCAGTCCCATGCCATTCCAAACCAATTCCACCCTAACCAGGCTGGCCATGTTCCATCACCAACATCCCTATGCGAAAATAAGAAAAAGGTGATGGGGATGTATGGAATGTAACAATTTGTGTTTTTGTGTAAAATAGTGAAATCGTTTTTTTGGCAAAATTGATTTATTTTTTTAACTTTGTCCAGCTAAGCATTTTTTTGCTGAAATAACAATGTCATGAATAACCAATGAAAAGAGGAAAAAGGATATGCAAAACCCTCAAGGAGGTTCGCATGTTGGCGGCGAAGGTCAACGACATAAAATATGCACCTTCAAGATGGATTGACATCACCTCTCTCTTTACCTATAAATCTTAGAAAATGAAGTATTTGTTCATCCTTCTGGCAGGTTGCTTATTGATGGGTTGTAGCACATTGATGCCACAGGAGAAGTTCTTCTGTACGATAAGTACAAAAGACATACCTGATGTGCCCGAAAACACCATTTCATATAAGACAGATTATCTTGATTACCATGTTGTCGAAGCGGGCACCATTTCTTCTCCTCTTTTTGATTACGACATCAAATATGACACCTTGTCTCATTATCGAGTCTCGGTAATGGGGTATGTTGTATTTGGAAGGGATGCCAACAATACCAACCAACATGAGAGAATCGATTCTGTAGGAATAACCCATCTTGTTATAGACAAGATAGGTGCACCTCGAGAATTATTTGGCAAAAAAGGGGATGAGCGTTGGAACAAACGAAACTGGGAGGAATGCTATCTTCCGAATAAAATATTGAAGAAAATCAGAAAAGATTTCTTCATACGCATGAAATATCAAAGATATGTATTTAACTATAACATCACCGAACCCATAAAAGCCATTACGGCGGGATATGGCTATCGCTTATATTGAGTTGGAAAGAAAAATCAATGTATATGAGACAGATATTATTTCATTACATTTGTTGTTATGTGTGCATTACCGCTTTCACGGTTTGTAAGAGCCAATTGATTGATTTGGATGCCACTGCCACCCCTGCAACGGTGAACCGGGTTGTTGATAACAAAGCTATTGTGGATGAAGATGCGCCACCCTGTTTTCCTGGCGGGGATGAAGCCCTTTTGGAGTTCCTGGACAAAAATGTGAGCTATCCCGAGGACTTTGAAGGCTGTGCTTCAGGTCGGGTCATTGTCAGTTTCACTGTTGATGTCGATGGTAGCATCATTGAACCGAAGGTGGAGAAAAGTGTCTGCTATGAGCTTGACAGGGAGGCGATACGCGTGGTAGGGCTTATGCCCAAATGGGTCCCGGCGAAAGAAAATGGTAAAAACATTAAAGCATTACATACCATATCCGTCATTTTTAAATTGAGATGATAAACTGATTAAAGGTTGACTACACTATGTGCAAAACGTATCGTACTATATTGCTTACGCTGTTGGTAATGGCTCTCCTATCCATGGCTGTTGTTGCGCCAGCTCAGGTGACAATCCACGAAACCCCGTCTGACAGTTCTTCGGGAACCGTTCGTTATGACGGGATGGATAACGGCTACCAGTCGCTGTGGGACGAAGTGTACCAACATTCCCGTGCCGACTTGCCGAGGTCGCAGATGCAGGTGTTGCAGCGTATCGTGGAGAAAGCCAGACAAGAGGAGAACTACGGACAACTGCTTACCGCCCAATTGATGGATGCATCATTGGCTGTTAATCTGTCGCCCGACTCCTTTGAGGTGGTGGTGCGGAAAATCAAAGAAGAGGAGAAAAAAGCCTCCACCGTGGACACGGCTCTCGCTGCGGTCTATCGCACGGTCTTGAGCCGTCTGCTGCAGATTCGCCACTTCGACGCCGAGGGGGCTGCCCTCTATGCCAAGAACGCGATGGAACACCCCGAAAAATTGGCAACATCAAGTGCCCTCGGATGGCAACCTTTCCTGATAAGAGGCAGTGACGGTTCCATATTCAACGACGACCTCCTCTCTGTCGTAGGGTTCGCCACGGGCAATGCCGGTGTCGTGCATGAATACTATATGGGTACCGACAACCGCAAGGCGCAGCTCGTTTCAGCTTTCATGATGTTGGGCAACGATGATTCACACCGTTCAGAACAGAGCGTTGTCGATTGGCGCAACGAATGCATTCTAAAACTCGACTCCCTTATGGTATGTTATGCCGACTTGCCCGAATGTGGCGAGTTGGCGCTCCGCAAGGTGTTGCTGATGCAGGCATCTGGCAATTACACGGCAAGGCAACAAATGGAATTCATCGACGAGGCCTTGGAGAAATGGGGTGGTTGGAAAAATGCCGTGGCGTTGGAAGAGAAACGCGAGCAGCTCATAGCCCCTCACATGCAGGTGGATTTCGGAGAAGTGTGCCGCACACCGTCCCAACCCCTGACACTGAAGTTGTCAAAGGTCCGCAATCCGGGAATCTGTACAGTGCGTGCCTCGAGGTTGGATGTGGGACAGAATGTCATAAAAAATAAAATTTCTTATGAAGAACTTCGCGAACATGTAGTTGCAAGTGATGTGAAGACCTTGAAGGTCTATCCTCGCGACGTGCAGCCATACGAGTTCTATGACACCACTTGTGTTGTAGGCACTCTCCCAGTTGGCATTTATCTTGTGGAGGTGTCATCCGACAGTCCGCTGTTGGATCCGTTGTATGAGATTGTCCACGTGAGCGATGTGCGCCTACTCGATTTGATGTTGCCCGACTACCAACTCCGCTTGGCCGTGGTGAATGCGACGTCGGGACAGCCTGTCGCCCATGCCAATATCGACGTTGTGGACGACGATGGCCAGTACACCACGTTGAAGACCAACAAACTAGGAGAGGTGACTTTCCGATCGGACAAATTGAAAGACCATGGCATCAGCCGATTTGAAGCCTATACCGAAACCGACAAGGCCTCGGTTCCCACCAGTCCATATTACCGTTGGTCTTCTTCGGCAGATGACGACGACGAAACAGGGAAGGTATCCTGTTACACCGACAGGGCCATCTACCGTCCCGGGCAGACTGTGAACCTTGCCATCATTGCGATGACCAACATCAAGAACAAGAAGTTCAAACCCTATAAAGGCGAGGTGGAGGTATATGTGGAAGATGATGATGTCGATGAAGTCGTGGACACCGTATTGGTGACAGATGAATATGGGACGGCCTTCATCTCCTTCGTCCTTCCCGAGAACGGTCCGCTTGGCGAATATTCCGTGGAGGTGACGGTGGATGATGAAGATGTGGCTTATCATACGTTCCATGTGGAGGAATACAAACGTCCCACTTTCGAGGTGGAACTGTTGCCCCTGGAATCTGACGACATGCACGACGACGAGGTGGTGGTTCGCGGCAAGGCGAAAGCGTTCTCAGGAGCCCCTGTCTCTGGTGCCATGGTGGCGGTGGACGTGAAGCGCTCCTTGTATGCCAGAACCTACATCTCGGAGTATAGCGACAAACAAATTGTGACCGACACCATCTTCACCGACAGTCAAGGGACTTTTATGATACACATCCCTTCGAAGGTGCCCGATGTCGTGCTCACCCCTGAAGACTCGCTGAAGGCAAGGTGGACATACCGTATCAATGCAGCAGTGACCGACAAGGCGGGGGAGACCCATGAGGATGCTGCCTGGGTGGAATGCCGCCTAAGGCCTTATTCGTTGTCTTTGCTATCATTTCCCACACTGGTGGAGGCAGGAAATACGCTTCAATTCACGCCTCAGTTGACCGACCGTTGGGGACTTCCCGTCGATACGTTGCTGTCAGTGTGGACCGACCAGTCTGCCGATGCCATCCTTCATAAGTCCAACCAACAAATCGAGCTACCCGTGACAGGGTCGTTGGCACTGCCCGGTATCCATCGTATCTATGTTGGCTTTTCCGATGAGGTTAAGGATGTTGAACTGACTGTGGCTGATTTCACCGCTACCAAGTTGGGTGTCGAAACCAAGGACTTCTTTGCTCAGAGCGACTCATACTTCCCCTCCAACGGAGGGAAGGTTCATGTGCAGTTGGGGTCGTCTCTCGACAGTGTCCATGTGTTGTATTCCATCCTGGCAGAAGACAAGATCATTGAGAACGGATCTTTCGATTTGTCGGATGCCATCCACAACCGTTCGTTCACCTATAAGAAAGCCTATGGCAAGGGACTGACCTTGAGTTATGCCTTTATGAAAGACGGGCGGTTGTATCAACATAGCACCACCATCCAGGCACCTCTGTATGACAAGTTGCTGAAGATGCAGTGGACGACGTTCCGCGACAAACTCCATCCAGGAAAAGAAGAGACATGGACTCTCCGTGTGCAAAAACCCGATGGTTCTCCCGCCAAGGCGCAGTTGCTTGCCACGCTCTATGATGCTTCGCTCGACCCGTTGGAACGACTCAGGTGGAGTTTCTCTCCCCTGACATCCACCTATCTGCCTCAGAACCGTTGGAGCATTACGACAAGGAATCTCTCGGCTTCCACCTCTGCCTATCATGAGACCAAGACCACCTATCCGCTGTCACTGAACGGATTTGACGACAAACTGATGATTCTTAGGAGTGACAGCACAGTGCTTCGCCGCATTCTCTCTTCCACAAAGGCCCTCTCTTATGGAGGAATGACGCAGGGCCGGGCTGGAATGATCTTGGGGATGGTGCGTGATGAGAATGGTGAACCCGTCATTGGTGCGTCGGTGATGCTGAAAGGTACTAAAGAAGGTACGGTGACCAACATCAATGGGGAATTCTTCCTGCCTTCCAACGGCGGTGGTTCCATCGTCGTCAATTACGTCGGGTATGCGCCACAGGTCGTACGCGCTTCCTCCGGTAACTTTCTGGAGGTGCGTCTCGAACCCGATTACAATGCGCTCCAAGAGGTGGTCGTCGTAGGCTATGGAACGATGAAGAAAGAATTAATGACGGGGTCGGTGCAAATAATATCAGGAGTGGCAGTCATACCAGAGGCTAATCTCAATGCATCTGTGGCACAGCCCGTTTATTCCGTACGTGAGAATTTCGAGGAGACGGCATTCTTCCATCCACGGCTCATGACCGATGACAAGGGGGAGTTCACCATTCGCTTCACCTTGCCCGAGAGTGTCACCTCGTGGCACTTCCTCGGACTGGCTCACGACCGTAAGATGAACTATGCCTTTGCCGAGGCATTGGCTGTGGCACAGAAAGAGGTGATGGTGCAACCCAACCTGCCACGTTTCATCAGGGTGGGTGACGAGGCTGTATTCACGGCAAGGGTCGCTAATCTTTCCGACGAGGTGAGAGAGGGCGTGGCAGAACTCACCCTCTCTGACATTACGACAGGAACGGTGGTGTGGTCGGGCCAACAGCCTTTCCGTGTAGAGGCGGGAACGACCGGAGGCGTCGATTTCACAGTTCCTGCGTTCAAGGAGACCGCTGCACTGGTCTGCCGCACCGTGGTCAGTGGCGACGGCTTCAGCGACGGTGAACAGCAGATGGTGCCTGTGGTTCCCGCCCGTGAACTGGTAACCAGTACTTATCCCTTTGCCATGAAGGGAAGGCAGAAGCTGGAACTCCCCCTCGACCGTCTCCTCCCGGTGGATGCCGACCAGCGTCGGCTTACCTTCGAATACACCGCCCATCCTGAATGGTTGGCGGTTGGAGCCCTTCCTGTCCTGTCGGCAACCACCGACGATGATGCCGTCTCTCAAGCCGCCGTCTATTATGCCAATCAACTTGGCAGGTTGGTCACCGACCGTTCGCCAGCCATCCGTCAGATGGTTATGGAATGGCAGAACGACACCACGTTGCAGTCGCCTCTCAACAGTGCCTTGCAGAAGAATGCCGGTTTGAAAGAGATGTTGCTTTCAGAAACGCCTTGGACGTCCGATGCCGATGGTGAACGTGCAATGAAACGCAATATGGCGACATTCTTCGACACCAAGGCAATGGACAAGAAATGCGAAAATGCCCTGGAACAACTCGGGAAGCTACAGAATACTGATGGAGGATGGCCATGGTGCCAAGGGATGGGCAGTTCGGTCTATACCTCGATTATGGTGATGGAGATGTTGGCACGCATCCAGACCCTGAAACCTTCGAAGGACTGTGTCAGGCTCTTGGATAAGGGGATGACGTTCCTTCAGGCGAAGGTACGAAAAGAGGTGGAAGAGATGCAGGCTGAAACGGTGAAAGGTCGTCAGGTCTTACCCAGCGAATGGCTGATGCACTACCTCCATATCCGCGCCCTCGTTCCTCCACAGGACAAAAAGCCCGACGACGACTATGCATACCTGCTCTCCTTCCTCAAACAAAGGAAAGTGGACCTTACCATCTATGGCAAGGCGGTGTGCGCTGTGGTAATGGCACGAGAGGGTGATGGGGAAATGGCACAGGAATACCTGAAGAGCCTCAAGGAATATGCCGTCACCTCGGAGGAGATGGGCATGTATTTCGATACTCCCAAGGCACAACGCTCATGGTTCAACTATGAGATACCTACGGTGGCGATGGCCATAGAGGCCACACAGTTGCTCACGCCGGAGGATACGACAAGCGTGGCGATGATGCGGCAATGGCTGTTGATGCAGAAACGCACACAGTCGTGGGAGAGCAATGTGGCGACAGTGGAAGCCATTCATGCGCTTTTCAATGATACCCAACCATTGCTCACTCCTTTCGACGCCTCCGAACTGTCGTTCACCGTCGATGGCACGCCGATAGCCTTCGATGATGCCACTGCCGGTGTGGGGTATGTGAGGACGGTGATAGACCATGGCGACCTTCTGCAGTGTCGCTTAGAAAAGAACACCAACGCAATGGCATGGGGCGCCATCTATGGACAGTCTTTACAAGCAGTTGAAAAGGTGGCAGACGATGCCCAAGGGCTCACCGTTACGCGCAAATTGGTGTTGCCCGACCGTCCCTTGCGCGTGGGTGACAAGATTACGGTGCGCATCACCATCAGGGCGGACCGTAATTATGACTTCGTGCAAGTGTGCGACCGTCGTCCTGCATGTCTCGAACCTGTCAATGCACTCAGTCATTACCATTGGGGATATTACAGCGCGAAGAGAGACAATGCCACGACCTATTACTTCGAACGACTCGGAAAGGGAGAGTTCGTGCTCGAGGAGGAGTACTATGTGGACCGCGAGGGAGAATATACCTCAGGTACGTGTGTCGCACAATGTGCATATGCACCCGAATTCAAGGGCATCGATGGTGCCTATCAACTCAAGGTCTCGCGTTGAGTCTTGGATTACAACTTCCGTGGGGTCGGTTTCTCTGTTCGCTCTATTATGAATATTACCAATAGCATCCACCTGAATGAATCATCTTCTGCATCCAGTCAGATTGTATACAACATATATGGCATCAAGGTAGTAGACAACGCTGCTGATATGAATACCCTTCCTCCTGGCATCTACATCGTCAATGGCTGGAAAATGGTTGTCAAATAACCGCCTTTGATCTTTAGGGTGTTTGTCGGTATTTGAACTGTCATTACCAACATATCTACAATATAATCATAGATGTAGATGTGCTCTTTTTTCTTCCCCTTCGGTGTAGAGACAAGATTGTATTAATCTAATTAAATCGAACAAAAAACTACTGAAATCCAAAATGATAAAAGATTTGTAAGGCCTAAAATTAAGTTCTTGCTTTCTTTGTGCTGTCGGCATTATCGAATACTTTTGCAATGTTTGATGGTGTCGACAACTGTTTTGTGATAGTTTCTATAGCAAGAGGTTTTTTCGTGACACGAAAAACTCTTGAACACCTGGCGACAGGTGATGGAAACGGAGTACTCGCAGGCTCGCACCTCTATGTTTAACGCTAAACGGAAATGAAAGATGAAAGATGAAGGATAACGCTACACCTATGAGAATCATGAGACGCAGGGGAAGACCCAGAAAGTCGCCGAGCGAAAGTTCAACCGCGAGAAAGACCCGGACGCTCCGGTTCACCGACGAGGAGCTGAAACTTATCACAGAAAACGCCAGGCGGTGCCGCAAGAACTTCAGCGATTACTGCCGCCAGGTGCTGATGGGCTACAAGCCCGGCGTGCCCGACCCAGAGCTAAGGGACGGACTGTTTGCCGCAAGAAAGGACATGGTCAACTTCATCAACAACATCAGTGGACTGAAAATGACCAAGGAGGAGAGGTCGAGGTTCCTCGCCTCCATACCGACCATCAGGATATGGTGGAAAGCACTTTTCGCAGAGATTGATTGGATAGACAAATATATGGAAAGGATGTAAACAATGATAGCAAGGGCAAGAGCCATCGCGCATGGCAACGCATACACCACATACTCCACGCTGAAACGGGACGCGGAGTTCATCTGCAGTGAGAACATGGCTGGGGATATGACCGTGGCCGTCACGGAAGATGACCTCGACAGCATCTGGATGCAGTTCAAATACGCCGGGGAGAACTATCTCTCCAAGGGCAAGCCGGTGACCAGGAACCTCATCGCCATGGAGGTGTCACCAACCAAGGAGGAGTCCAGGGGATGGACGGCGGAACAATGGAGCCTGTTCGCACACCGATTCATCGAGGAGATGGACAAAATCGAGTTCAGGGACAAGGAGGGCAATGTGTCATCGAGACGGACGGACTTAGCCCACAGCAAGTGGCTGGCCATGCTGCACCACGATGCCAAGAGTGGAATCCCCCATCTGCACTTCATGGTCTCACGCTTCACCACCGATGGAAAAATCAACGACACCAATCTCATCGGGCTGAAGGCTTCGATGGCGGCCAACAGCATCAACCAAAGCATGGGCTGGAGGCAGTCACAGGATATCAGCGAGGAGCACAAGGCGGAAATCAAGAACGCTCTTTATGACATCCTCAGGTCGATGGAACGGTTCGACTGGGACGTATATCTGCAGAAAATCAAGGAGAAAGGCTATTCTGCAGAGTTGCGACGTGACAACAAAAACAAGGTCGTAGGCTATCGTATTATGAGGGGCAATTCGAGATATAACGCCTCGCAGATAGGTCGGCAACTCACGGCAGGAAGAATAGAGGCAACATGGAAGCAGTTGCACCGCGAAATGGATGCTGAGGCAGCCAGGGCAAAGGCGGAATACGAGAGGCGGCATCACTTGGTATGCGAGCCGACCCGTCCGGACACCAAGAGCGTGCGCTTTGAGTTTGACCGCTTCCTTGACGGATGCAGGGCGGCGGAACATTTTGTCTTCGACATCTCTCAGAATGTTGTAGATGCCCTGAGCGACACCTTCATGGAAATGGCCAACGACTTCGAGTTCGTCTTCGAACAAGTGATGGAGGTTTCCATATTCATGTTCTTCGAACTGCTGACCGTTGACACGGGAGGCCAGGGGTATGCAAGTGGCGGTGGCAATCCCAAAGACGTATCGAGCAAGAAAAAACATGATGACGACGATGATGAACTATACAGGGCCAAGCGTATCGCCAGGACGGTGGCGAAAAGTTGTCCGAGAAAGGTGGTAAGGCGTGGCTTCAGAAGATAATGTAATAATACAATTATTCAATTATAGAATGATGAAGAACAAGAATATCATAGCAAGCATGTTTGACGACACCGAACCATACATGCCAAACCAACAACAAGAGCAAGGCATTGCAAACACGCAAGGCACATTGGCCGAGACCGAGAAATCCGATACATACGGTTATCTGCAAAAACTGCTTGAATTGGAGAGGAAAATCGTGACCACCCAGGAACGGCAGATTGAAATACTGGCAGAACAGAAAAGGCTGTCTGCTCAACTTCAAGATTCCTGCAAAAACTTCAAGGTGAGTCTCTCTGAAGAGGACAAGAAGTTAATAGGAGAAATGCCAGAAAACATGGCAAAAGAATTCGGCAGATACAAGACTTCAACAGCGGAATATGTCAACAATATTATCAACCGGCATAAAGAATCTACGATCAAGACTATCGATGCCACTTGTGAAGCCAAAATAGAAAAGACCAGAAAGGAAATGGGCGTGGGCAGGGGCATATACTTGTCGTGGCCGAATTTCTGGGCCATGTTCCTAACAACCATCGTTTGCATCAGCTACACAACCTATACGGCTTTCAACCAATGCCTGTGGGATGAGATATGGGAGAGAATATGGCTTCCCCTCCTCGTTTTTGTAGGTATGTGTGGATGCGCCGTCCTGATTGTCTGGCTGAACATCAGGGAAGGCAGGCTACCCAAACTCTGAATGTTCAGGTGAAAATTTGGCCGCCGACCCGTCATCACGCCAAAAACACGCCAATTATGTTTACGAAAAATCCGCTAAATACTGATTTTCAGTAACTTAGCGGATAAATTTGTTGGGGTACTCGGACTCGAACCAAGAATGACAGGACCAGAATCTGTAGTGTTGCCAATTACACCATACCCCAATGTCATGTGCAATGTCTCAATTGCGGATGCAAAGGTACGACTTTTTTTTGTTCCAACAAGTTTTTTGGCGTTTTTTTTCTAAAAAAATTAAATTAAGGGCCATTTTTCATACATATTCGGGGGTTTTACCGTAACTTTGCCGTATCGGAAGTGAATTCCGATACGGCTAACTCAGGCGGCGCCTCGGCATAGGAAATGAACAAGCTCATTTCGCTCTGCTCTCGGCTGGCACTGACTTTGTCTGAACGCTAACTCAGGCGGCGCCTCGGCATAGGAAATGAACAAGCTCATTCCGCTCTGCTCTCGGCTGGCACTGACTTTGCCGGAACGCGAACTCAGGCGGCGCCTCGGCATAGGAAATGAACAAGCTCATTTCACTCTGCTCTCGGCTGGCACTGACTTTGTCTGAACGCGAACTCAGGCGGCGCCTCGGCATAGGAAATGCGCAAGCTCATTTCGCTCTGCTCTCGGCTGGCACTGACTTTGCCGATACGGCGAAGTATCATCGCAGAAAAAAACTTAAAACAACATAAATCATAAATGAACGAAGAAAAAAAACTTATTGACGCTGTAATCAAAGGTATTCAGGAGAAAAAAGGGTCTGGCATAGTTGTTGCTGACCTGAAAAACATACCCGGCACGGTGTGCCACTATTTCGTGATTTGTCAGGGCAACTCGCCGCAGCAGGTGGACGCCATAACCGACTCGATAGAGGAGGTGGCGCGCGTGGATGCGCAGGAGAAACCGATTCATGTGATTGGAAGGGAGAACGCGCAGTGGGTGGCCATGGACTACGGCGACGTGATGGTGCATATCTTCCTGCCGGAACCAAGGGAGTATTACAGCCTGGAGACGCTTTGGGAGGACGCCAAACTGACCCGCCTGCCCGACCTGGACTAAGAAAAGACAACAGGCACAACCATCAGGCGAAAACCAGGGAAAATCAGCCGAAAACCAGGCGGATAACAAATCCGCCTGAACTAGGAAAACTAGTTAACTAGTTCATCTAGAACTACCAAAAAAAAGATATGAACGAAAACGGTAACAAAAAGCCGAACGCACCGAAATTTAACGTCAGCTGGATATACATCGTTATCCTGGTGACCATCGGAATCCTGTTCTTCACAACAGGAAACGGCGAAAGGCAGGGCGGCATAAAACGCGAGGCCAGCTATGCCGACTTCAAAAAATGGGTGGCCAAAGGCTACACCGACTCCATCGTGGTGAACAAGGAGACGAGCACGCTGCTCATGTTCGTGACACCGCAGAAGATTCGCGACGTGTTCCACCAGGGCGCCGACAAAACGGGGCCAAGACCCTTCCTGGCCGTGGAGTTCGGCTCGGTGGACAAACTGGAGGAGTTTCTCGCCGCCGAACAGGAGGCGGGTCACTTCAACGGCAACCTGAGCTATGAGAACAAACGAAGTGACGACTTGATGAACATCCTGCTCAACGTGGGTTACTTCGCCTTCTTCATCCTCATCATGGTGCTCCTGTTCCGCAGAATGGGAGGTGCCGGCGGGGGTGCCGGCGGCGTGTTCAACGTGGGCAAGAGCAAGGCGAGAATGTATGAGAAGGGCAACGACCTGGGCATCACCTTCCGCGACGTGGCGGGACAGGAGGGTGCCAAGCAGGAGGTGCAGGAGATAGTGGACTTCCTGAAAAACCCGAAGAAATATACCGACCTGGGCGGAAAAATTCCCAAGGGCGCGCTGCTCGTGGGACCTCCGGGCACCGGAAAAACGCTGCTGGCCAAGGCCGTGGCGGGCGAGGCCGGCGTGCCGTTCTTCTCGATGAGCGGCAGCGACTTCGTGGAGATGTTCGTGGGCGTGGGCGCCAGCCGCGTGCGCGACCTGTTCAGGCAGGCGAAGGAGAAGTCGCCCTGCATCATCTTCATCGACGAGATTGACGCCGTGGGACGCGCACGCTCGAAGAACCCGTCGATGGGCGGCAACGACGAGCGGGAGAACACGCTCAACGCGCTGCTCACGGAGATGGACGGCTTCGGCACGAACAGCGGCGTGATTATCCTGGCGGCCACCAACCGCGCCGACATGCTGGACAGCGCACTGCTCCGCGCGGGCCGATTCGACCGACAGATAGCGGTGGACCTGCCTGACCTGAACGAGCGAAAGGAGATTTTCATCGTACACCTGCAGCGCATCAAACTGGACGACTCGGTGGACATCGACCTGCTGTCGAGACAGACACCGGGCTTCTCGGGCGCCGACATCGCCAACGTGTGCAACGAGGCGGCACTGATAGCGGCGCGGCGCAACGCGAAGACGGTGTGCAAACAGGACTTCCTGGATGCGGTGGACCGCATCATCGGCGGTCTGGAGAAGAAGACGAAGGTGATGACGGCGCAGGAGAAGCGCACCATCGCGCTGCACGAGGCGGGACACGCCACGATATCGTGGTTCTGCGAGCATGCAAACCCGCTGGTGAAGGTGTCGATTGTGCCGCGCGGAAGGGCACTGGGCGCCGCCTGGTACCTGCCGGAGGAAAGGCAGATAACGACGAAGGAGGAGATGCTCGACGAGATGTGCTCACTCATGGGCGGAAGGGCCGCGGAGGAACTCTTCACGGGCCACATCTCGACCGGGGCCATCAACGACCTGGAGCGGGCCACAAAGAGCGCCTACGGCATGATAGCCTATGCGGGCATGGGCGACGAACTGCCCAATATATGCTACTACAACCAGGAGGCGCAGTTCCAGCGGCCGTACTCGGAAACCACGGCAAAGGTGATAGACCAAGAGGTGCTGAAAATGGTGAACGAGCAGTATGACCGCGCCAAGCGCATCCTGCTGGAGCACAAGGAGGGTCACAACCAACTGGCGGAGCTGCTCATCTCGAGAGAGGTAATCTTCGCCGAGGACGTGGAGAAGATTTTCGGCAAACGGCCCTGGAAGAGTCGCACGCAGGAGATTATGAACGACAACCAGGAGACGAAGGCACTGGAGGCGGACGACAAGGCCGCTGAAGGGGCTGCCGCCGATGCTGACGGTGCCGTTGCTGCTGACGGTGCTGCCACTGCTGCCGGAACGGCTGCTGCTGATAGCACGGCGAAAGCTGCTGAAGGCTCGGCGAAAGCGGGCGAGGCCCCTACCCTGCCGGCCGCCGGGAACGAGAATAAGGACAATAACCAAGAGGCATAAGGCATGACGAAGAAACAGAAAAACTTCATCGTGCGCACCATCACGGGGGTGCTCTTCGTGGTCATCATGGTGGCGGGATTCCTGCGTCCGCTGGCCATGATTTTCCTCTTCGCCCTCATCACGGGCATGACGACGTGGGAGTATGCTACGCTGATGAACGCATCGAGAAGGGTGCAGGTGAACCAGTTTATCACCACCGTGGCATCGGTCTACTTCTTCCTGGCCGTGGCGGGGTGCTGCACGGGCATCACACAGCCGGTGGTGTTCATACCGTATCTCATCACGGTGATGTATCTGATTATTGCGGAGCTGTTCGCACAGCAGCCGAACCCGATAAACAACTGGGCGTATACGGCGCTGAGCCAAATGTACATCGCACTGCCCCTGAGCATGCTCAACGCACTGGCCTTCACCACCACGCAAGAGGGCGAGGTGGCGTTCAACAACCTGCTGCCGCTGAGCGTGTTCATCTTCCTGTGGGTGAACGACACGGGGGCTTACTGCACAGGCTCGCTCCTGGGCAAGCACAAGCTGATGGAGCGGGTGTCGCCGGGCAAGACCTGGGAGGGCTCCATAGGCGGCGGCGTGCTCACGATAGTGGCGGCAGCGGTCGTGGGTGTGCTCTCGGCACGTTGGGACGGCGCTGAGACAGCGACCGCGCTGATGAGCGTGCCGCAGTGGATGGGCCTGGGACTGGTAGTAGTGGTGATGGGCACACTGGGCGACCTGGTGGAGAGCTTGCTGAAGCGCACACTGGGGGTGAAGGACAGCGGCAATGTGCTGCCGGGGCACGGCGGCATGCTCGACCGCTTCGACTCGGCCCTCATGGCGATTCCCTCCGCCGTGGTTTATGTCTACACTCTCTCGATGATGTAGCATCGAGAAGAAATGAAATATTAAAGATTAAAGATTAAAAATTAAGATTTGAATATTAGAGGATGTGAAGCTGCCAGTTCAGCTGGATTTGCAATCCGAAAAAGAGATTTGAAAAAGAAAGGAAAGAAATTCCCGTAATTTCCATAAATTTATTTCCATCGTGCGGACGCACGGGTAAAATTATCATAATTATGGATGGACGAAATGATTATTGGGGACTGATGATCATTGGGGACGGTTCTCGGTGATCAACTCCCTGCCCCTTGCAGGGGAGCAGGGGTGGGGCCTCTGCCCTGGCGAAGCCCCGGTCGGGACTTCTTATATCTCGGCGCCCTTACGGGCGGAAATTATTCAAAAATTAAGTTCGAAAATTAATCGCGCTTCGCGCCGAAATTAGGTCGTACGCCTTCGGCATACTTATTCTTGGAGTCGCTCTTCGAGCGAGAAAGATAGTGCAAACCGAGCGCAATCAAGCTCGCTTGAATTGCCGAGGTGCAGCCTATCTTATCTAAATCTATCAAAATCAGTTCAAAATCAAACAAAATCTGGGCGAAGCCCCGGTCGGGACTTCTTTGTTCTCGGGGTCGCTCTTCGAGCGAGAAATTGATCATTGGGGACGGTTCTCGATGATCATTTTCTGAAAGATTAACGTCCCCAGTTCAACTGGATTTGCAAACCGAAAAAGAGATTTGAAAAAGAAGGGAAAGAAATTACCATAATTACCATAAATTTTAATTTCCATCGTGCAGACGCACGGAAAAAATTATCATAATTCTTATGACATGGAGATTCTTGCAATATCATTGAACTGTCCAACCATTATAAATAAATCATGGGAAACTTAGGTTATGGGGCATATCCCACGCACCCTGGTGAGGTGCTTAAAGACGAAATAGAAGAGCGAAGGATATAAAAAAAGTGGCGGCGGTATTCTAAAAAAATTATGCGACTGATAACATTTCTGCTATTTCTCGCCCTGATTCTGGGCGGTGTGAGCTACGCCGTGTGGCACGTGTGGTGCGTGCTGCCCGCCGGAAAGGCGGTGAAGAGCGTGGTGGTGGCGGTGCTCCTGGCACTGCTCTTCAGTATGTTTTTCTTCCTGGGCGGCCGACTGGACCGCATGCCGCTGCAGTGGGCCTCGCCGGTGTATGAGGTGACCACAAGCGGCATATTCGTGCTCCTCTACACGGTGATGCTCTTCATCGTGCTCGACGTGCTGACGCTCTGCCGCGTGATGCCGAGAGCGTGGCTGCACCACAACGGGTGGACGACGGCGGCCATCGTGGGCGTGCTGGTGGTGATTTTCGTGGGCGGCAACCTGCACTACCGGCACAAGTACCGCCAGGTGCTGAGTCTGAAGACGGAAAAGCCGCTCAAAAAACCGCTCAAGATAGTGATGATGAGCGACTTGCACCTGGGATACCACAACCGTAGGGCGGAAATGGCGCGGTGGGTGGACCTCATCAACCAGGAGAAGGCGGACCTGATTGTTATAGCGGGCGACATCATCGACATCAGTGTACGCCCGCTCATGGAGGAGGGCTCGGCAGAGGAGTTCAAACGGCTGAACGCGCCGGTGTATGCCTGCCTGGGCAACCATGAATACTACAGCCGCATGGAGAAGGCGAGGGATTTCTACCGCGACGCGGGCATCCACCTGTTGCGCGACGACTCGTGCGTGCTCGACAACGGACTCTGTCTGGTGGGGCGCGACGACCGCACCAACCCGGAGCGAAAAGCGCTGAGTGGCATCCTGCCCGGCGGGGCGCCGAAGGACCACTTCACCATCCTGCTCGACCACCAGCCGTATCACCTGGAGGAGGCGCAGCAGTGCGGCATCGACCTGCAGATGAGCGGCCACACGCACTACGGACAGGTGTGGCCCATCAGTTGGATAACTGACGCCATCTATGAGATTGCCTTCGGCGAGGGCCAGCGGGGCGACACCCACTACTATGTGAGCTCGGGCATGGGCATCTGGGGCGGAAAGTACCGCATCGGCACCCGCTCGGAGTATGTCGTGGTGGAGATAGAGCCCCTTGGTAAGGGGCTCTAATGCAGGGTTATTGGAGGGATTTCATGATCATTGGGGACGGTTCTCGATGATCATTTTTCGGGGCGCACGCCTTGCGCATACTTGTATTGGGAGTCGCTCTTCGAGCGAGAAATCTATCAAAATCGGTTCAAAATAAAACAAAATCTGGGCGAAGCCCCGGTCGGGACTTCTTTGTTCTCGGAGTCGCCTTCGGCGAGAAATTAACCAAAATTATTCTCAAAATTAATCAAAAATTATATCGGGAGCACCGGCGGTGCTCTTTAGCTTGGAGTCGCCTGACGGCGAGAAATTAATCAAAAATTAAGTTCAAAAATTAATCAAAAATTATTTCTGATCATTGGGGACGGTTCTCGATGATCATTTTCTGAAAGATTTAGAGTCCCTTGTTAAAGGGCGGCTATAATGCAGGGATTATTGAGGCGATTTCACAACCACCCCGCCCCCTCCTTATCCTAAGAAGGGGTACCTACCTACCCCCAAACCCCCTCCCGACATCGGGAGAGGGCTTAACCGCTCCGCCTGTCGCTCGTTCATTAAGGTACTGCTCCCTTAGAGGCGGTCGCTGTGATTGCTCACGCAACAGAGTTGCGATTGTTTTATTCGGATTGCAAATCCAACTGAACTAGTTGCGATTGTTTGATTGGATTGCCCACCCCTAAAATTATGATAATTTTACCCGTGCGTCTGCACGATGGAAATAAAAAAATTTATGATAATTACGGAAATTTCTGTCGGTTCTCTCTGAAAAATTATGACTATTATGAGTATTTCTTTCAAAAAATGATCATCGAGAACCGTCCCCAATGATCACGATGGAAATTAAAAAAATTATGATAATTATGAGAATTTCTTTCCATTACCATGAAAAATTATGACCATTATGAGTATTTCTTTCCAAAAAATCCGCGCTGGAGGCACAATAATAGTCACGAGATCTGCGTCTTATTATAGACAAAGATACGATACCATAAAAACAATGATATGAAAAGATTTTTGATGATGATGTGGGCCGTCGTGGCCCTGACTGTGAGCGTGAAAGCGGCCGACCCCGTGAAACAGTGGGGACAGCTGCAGGTGAAAGGCACCCAACTGTGCAGCGAGAGCGGACAACCCGTGACGCTGAGGGGCGTGAGCTTCGGATGGCACAACATCTGGCCACGGTTCTACAACAAAAAAGCGGTGAAATGGCTCAAAGACGACTGGCACGCCACGGTGGTGAGGGCCGCCATGGGCATCATGATTGAGGACAACTACCTGGAGAACCCGGAGTTTGCACTGCAGCGCGTGGAGACGGTGGTGAAAGCGGCCATCAAGGCGAACGTCTACGTGATTGTGGACTGGCACTCGCACAAACTGCTGAAAGACGACGCCGTGAAATTCTTCAGCAGCATGGCGGAAAAATACGGCAAGTATCCGCACGTAATCTGGGAGATCTTCAACGAGCCCGTCGACGACAGTTGGGACGCGCTGAAGGACTACTCCACGGCGGTGATAAAGGCCATCAGGGAGAAGGACCCGGACAACATCATCCTGGTGGGTTGCCCCCACTGGGACCAGGACATACACCTGGTGGCGGAGAGTCCGCTCAGGGGATTCAGCAACATCATGTATACGGTGCACTTCTACGCCGCCACACACAAGGACCAGCTGCGCAACCGCATGGAGGATGCCGTGAAAAAGGGCGTGCCGGTGTTCGTGTCGGAGAGTGCCGCCATGGAGGCATCGGGCAACGGGCCGCTCGACGAGGTGGAGTGGAAGAAATGGATTGACACGATGGAGCGCCTGGGCATCAGTTGGGTAAACTGGTCGCTGAGCGACAAGGACGAGACGTGCTCGATGCTCCTGCCGAGGGCGAAGCCCGACGGCGGATGGGCCGATGATGTGATAAAGAAATGGGGCAAAATGGTGCGGGAGCAGCTGCATCGCTTCAATCCTTGAAATGGGAGGGGGCTCCCCGCCCCCTCCTTATCCTAAGGTTTAGAGCCCCTTGGTAAGGGGTGGCTTTTTTCACAACCACCCCGCCCCCTCCTTATCATGATGGTCACAACTACCCAACCCTCCTTGTCCTAAGGAGGGCTTCAACCTTTTCCCAAACCCTTTCCCTCTCCAGGGAAAGGGCTTAACCGCTCCGCCTGTCGCTCGTTCATTAAGGTACTGCTCCCTTAGAGGCGGTCGCTGTGATTGCTCACGCAACAAAGTTGCGATTATTTTACGCATCAAAGATGCGATTTTTTTATTCGAATTGACAACCCCAAAATTATGAGAATTTTACCCGTGCGTCTGCACGATGGAAATTAAAAATTTTTGGTAATTATGGGAATTTCTGTCGGTTCTTCATGAAGTATTATGATTATTATGAGTATTTCTTTCAAAAAATGATCATCGAGAACCGTCCCCAGTGATCATGATGGTCACAACTACCCAACCCTCCTTGTCCTAAGGAGGGCTTCAACCTTTTCCCGAACCCTTTCCCTCTCCAGGGAAAGGGCTTAACCGCTCCGCCTGTCGCTCGTTCATTAAGGTACTGCTCCCTTAGAGGCGGTCGCTGTGATTGCTCACGCAACAAAGTTGCGATTGTTTTACGCATCAAAGATGCGATTGTTTTATTCGGATTGCCAACCCCAAAATTATGATAATTATACCCGTGCGTCTGCACGATGGAAATTTAAAAATTATGGTAATTACGGGAATTTCTGTCGGCTCTTCATGAAGTATTATGATTATTATGAGTATTTCTTTCAGAAAAATGATCATCGAGAACCGTCCCCAGTGATCAGAAGTCCCGCAGGGGCTTCGCCCCAATTTCAGCGCGAAGCGCGATTAATTTTTGGATTTAATTTTTGATTAATTTCCGCCCGTAGGGCGCCGAAGATAAAGTATGCCTTTAGGCGTACGCCCAAAGATTTTAGCGCGAAGCGCATAGATTTTGAATTAGATTTTTGATAGATTTCTCGCTCGAAGAGCGGCCCCAAATACGCATGCCAAAGGCGTGCACCCCGAAAAATGATCATCGAGAACCGTCCCCGATGATCAGTTCAGCAGCCGGTGGATGATGCGGGCGGTTTCGTCGGGAGCGATGAGGCTGCCCACTTTCTGGCGCATTTCTGTATACTGCGAGAGCATGCGGGCACGGTCGGGAGCGCCGGGGAGGATGCGACGCAGCGAGCGCTCCATGTTGTCGACACTGAACGAGTCGGCCACGAGCTCGTCGACCACAGGAGCGTCGGCGATGAGGTTGACCAGCGAGATATAGGGCACTTTGAGCACGATGCGACGCAGACGGCCGATGAGCCAAGGCAGCGGTGTCTCGTAGCACACCACCTGGGGAACCCCGAAGAGGGCCGTCTCGAGCGTGGCGGTGCCGCTGGTGACGAGAGCCGCCGTGGCATGGCAGAGCAGGGCGTAGGTGTCGTGGTGGACCACGCGCACCCGACTGCCGGCAAGGTGGCGCTCATAGACTTCGGCACCGATGGAGGGCGCGCCGGCCACTACAAACTGGTAGTCGGGAAAGCGCTCGGCCACCTGCAGCATGGCAGGCAGATTGTCCTTTATCTCCTGCTGACGGCTGCCGGCCAGAAGCGCCACGACGGGCTGGTCGGCCAACTGATGCCGGGTGGTGAATTGTAAAAATGTTTCGGAATAATCACGACGGAATTCATCGACCTCGCTGGCCGTGGGATTGCCCACGTAATGGATGGGGTAATGGTGTTTATGCTCGAAGAAATCGACCTCGAAGGGGAGGATGGAGAAGAGCTCATCGACATCGCGCTTGATGTTCTTGATGCGGTACTCTTTCCACGCCCATATCTTGGGCGAGATGTAGTAGTAGACCGGCAGCGAGAGCTGGCTGTGCACATAGCGGGCGATATGAAGGTTGAAGCCGGGGTAGTCGACCAGAATGACGGCGTCGGGGCGACACTGGGCGATGTCGTCCTTGCAGCGGCTGCGCCAGCGCAGGATGGTGCGCAGGTGGAGCAACACGGGAATGAAGCCCATATAGGCCAACTGGCTGTAGTGGCACAGACAGGTGCCGCCCTCGGCCTGCATCAGGTCGCCGCCGATGAAACGAAACTCGGCTTTACTGTCAATTTTTTTCAGCGAACGCATCAGACGCGAGGCATGGAGGTCGCCACTGGCTTCGCCGGCTATGAGATAATACGTCAAGAAATTAAAAATTAAAGATTAAAAAAGAAAAAATAAGATGGGGAAATGTTTAGATGGGATTGCAGGGCTAATCTCTGGATGACATTGCGGGGCTAATCACAGGATGGGATTGCAGGGCTAATCACAGAAAATCATTCTTTCGCCTCGTCGCTCTGCCAGGAGGAGAGGAGCGGGAACGACTCGTAGGCGGTGACATCGATGCGGGTGGGCGTGACGGCCACATAGCCCTCGTTGAGCGCATGGCGGTCGGTGTCGACGGCCTCGGGCTCGTCTTCCCGGTATTTGCCCACCATCCAGTAGTAGTCGTAGCCGCGGGGATGGCGCTCACGAACACTCTCATCGTACCAGGTGCCGGGCGCCATGCGGCACACCCTGACACCGCGGAACGACGGCGTGGCGGGGAAGTTGACATTGAGGCATACGCCGCGGGGCAGGCCCTGGCTGAGCACCCGCGCCACCATCTGCCGCACATAGGGCGCCAGCGGCGAGAAGTCGGCATCGGCGCTGTAGTCGCAGAGCGAGAAGGCCACCGAGGGGATGTACTTCATGCAGCCCTCGAGGGTGACGCCCATGGTGCCCGAGTAGTGGGTGTTGACGGAGGAGTTGTCGCCGTGGTTGATGCCGCCGATGATGATGTCGGGACGGAGGCCGCCGCACAGATGGTCGAGCGCCAGTTTGACGCAGTCGACCGGCGTGCCGTTGCACGACCACACCTCGAGCTGGGGCTCGCGCTGCTGGCAGTAGAGGCGCAGCGGCTGGGTGGCGGAGAAGGCGCAGGCATAGCCCGAACGGGGTGAGTCGGGGGCGCACACGATGATGCGGCCCATGCCGCGCAGCATATCGACGAGCGAGCGGATGCCCTTGGCCTGAAAACCGTCGTCGTTGGAGATAAGAATGAGCGGTATGTTATTTTTCATAAAAAAATCTTCAATACGGATGCAAAAGTACGAAAAAATGTTTTATTTGAGCGATTCTCGCATAAAATATGTAATTTTGCAGTCTATAACCATATTCAAACAAACAGAAAGGGTACTAAATGGGAAAAATCATAGCGCTGGCCAACCAGAAGGGAGGAGTGGGAAAGACCACCACCTCCATCAACCTGGCGGCCTCCCTCGCTACCTTGGAGAAGACCGTACTGCTGGTGGATGCCGACCCGCAGGCCAATGCGTCGAGCGGTCTGGGCGTGGATGTGAACAGCGTGGAGTGCTCGCTCTACGAGTGTATCATAGACCATGCCGACGTGCGCGACGCCATCTACACCACCGACATTGAGGGGCTGGACATCATACCCAGCCACATAGACCTGGTGGGAGCCGAGATTGAGATGCTGAACATAGACAACCGCGAAAAGGTGGTGAGAAACATTCTCGCCCCCATACGCGACGAATACGACTACATACTGATAGACTGCTCGCCATCGCTCGGCCTCATCACCGTGAACTCGCTCACGGCGGCCGACTCGGTAATCATACCCGTGCAGTGTGAGTACTTCGCACTGGAGGGAATCAGCAAGCTGCTCAACACCATCAAGATAATCAAAAGCAAACTGAACCCCAGGCTCGAGATAGAGGGATTCCTGCTCACCATGTACGACAGCCGGCTCCGATTGGCCAACCAGATATACGACGAGGTGAAGCGACACTTCCAGGAACTGGTGTTCAAAACCGTGATACAGCGCAACGTGAAGCTGAGCGAGAGTCCGAGCCACGGACTGCCCGTGATACTCTACGACGCCGACTCGACCGGCAGCAAGAACCACCTGGCACTGGCCAAGGAGATAATAAGCAAAAACAGCAAATAGACACAAAAAGGCCTGACGCCGGCAAGGCTCCCGAGGGGGCGCAGCGACGCAGGCGATGAACCAGCAAAAAATGGCAGTAAAGAAAAAATTCAACACACTGGGCCGGGGCCTCGACGCGCTCATCTCGACCGATGACCTGCGCACGCAAGGCAGCTCGACCATCAATGAGATACCCCTGGAGCAGATAGAAGCCAACCCCAACCAGCCCCGAAGGGAATTTGACGAGGAGGCCCTGCAGGAACTGGCCAACAGCATCAGGGAGATAGGCATCGTGCAGCCCATCACCCTGCGGCAGATAGGCGACGAACGCTACCAGATAATAGCCGGCGAACGCAGATGGAGGGCCTCGCAGATGGCGGGACTCACCGCCATACCGGCCTACATACGCACCATCAGCGACGAGAACGTGATGGAGATGGCGCTGGTGGAGAACATACAGCGCGAGGACCTGAACGCCATAGAGATAGCGCTGGCCTACGCCCACCTGATGGAAAACGAGAACATGACGCAGGAGAAGGTGGCCGAGCGCGTGGGAAAAAGCCGCGTGGCAGTGGCCAACCACCTGAGGCTGCTCAAACTGCCCGCACAGGTGCAGATGGCCCTGCAGAAGAAAGAAATCGACATGGGACACGCCCGCGCACTGCTCTCGCTCGACAGTCCGTCGCAGCAGCTCAAGGTGTTCGAGGCCATCAAGCGCAACGGCTCGTCGGTGCGCCAGGTGGAGGAAATAGTGAAAAAACTGAAAAACGGCGAGGAGACCGAGGTGGGAGGCAAACGGCTGGCACCCGCCACGAAGACTCCCGAGGAATACAAACTGCTGCGCAACAGGCTGAACCACTTCTTCGGCACGAAGGTGGCACTGAGCGTGAACGACAGTGGCAAGGGAAAGATAAGCATCTCCTTCTCCAATGAGGAGGAACTGGAGCGCATCATGAGTGTGTTTGACAAGATGAAAATCTAACCCCACACACCGCCTACGAAACGTGACCCCGAAGATGTTCTGCCACACAAAACTGCTGCTCTGCCTGCTCACCGCACTGCTCTGCCACTACGACCGCGCCCTGGCACAGGACGTGGAGGGCGGCAGCAGCGCTGACGACCAGACAACGACGGCGGCTTTGGGCACCGACACACTGACCGGCGACGCGGCCATCGACATCATCCTGCCCGACTCGGCCTGGAGCGGAAAGAAGACCAAAAAGGCCAAGCGCGACTGGAGCACATGGCGCCCCAACCCCAAAAGGGCGCTGTGGCTGGCCATCGTGGCACCGGGAGCGGGGCAGATATACAACCGCAAATACTGGAAGCTGCCCATCGTGTACGGAGGATTCGTGGGAAGCATCTATGCCATGCAGTGGAACAACATGATGTACCGCGACTACTCGCAGGCCTACCTGGACCTGATGGACGACGACCCCAACACGCAGAGCTACAACCAGTTTATGCACCTGGGGGCGCAAATCACGCCCAGCACCGCACCACGCTACGAGCAGCTCTTCAAACGCCGCAAAGACTACTACCGACGCTACCGCGACCTGAGTTTCTTCGTGCTCGTGGGCGTCTACGCACTATCGGTGATTGACGCCTATGTCGACGCGTCGCTCTCCGAATTCGACATCTCTAAAGACCTGAGCATGAAGGTCTCGCCCGCCGTGCTGAACAACGGACAGAGCCGTAACCCCGTGAAAAGCACCGCACTGGGACTGCAATGCTCGCTCAATTTCTAAACAATCAAGACAAACAAGAAGACACTACCGAGACAAAACATGAGAAAAAGAATACTGACCCTCCTGACAGGACTGCTCACCGGCGTGACGGCACTGGTGCAGGCACAAAACAACGACGACTTCGAAATCGTGTTCACCGACGACCTGGGCAAACTGGAATACATAGAGCTGCCCGAGGCCATGACACAAGAGGTGGACAGCCTGCTGGCCCTCTACCACTCGCGCACCTACCTGGAAATGGACACCCTGTGCACCAGCAACGACATCAACCCCGAATACAGCGACGAGGTGTACATAGACCGCCTGCAGCGCATGCCCACCGTGATGGAGATGCCCTACAACAAGATTGTGAGGCAGTTCATAGACCGCTACTGCTCAAGACTGCGCCGCACCGTGAGCGTGATGCTGGGAAGGTCGAACTTCTACATGCCCATCTTCGAACAGGCGCTCGAGTCGTACAATCTGCCCCTGGAGCTGAAATACCTGCCCGTGATTGAGTCGAGCCTCAACCCCACGGCCGTGTCGAGAGCCGGCGCCACCGGACTGTGGCAGTTTATGCTGGCCACCGGCAAGCAGTACGGACTGAGGGTGAACAGCCTGGTGGACGACCGGCGCGACCCCATACGCGCCTCGTATGCCGCAGCCCAGTATCTGAGAGACCTCTACAAGATTTTCGGCGACTGGACACTCGTGATAGCCGCCTACAACTGCGGTCCGGAGAACGTGAACCGCGCCATCAGAAGGGCCGGCGGAAGCATGGACTACTGGACCATCTATCCCTATCTGCCCTCGGAGACAAGAGGCTACGTGCCCGCCTTCATAGCCGCCAACTATGTGATGACCTACTACTGCGAGCACAACATCTGCCCCATGCTCACCAACCTGCCGGCGCACACCGACACCGTGGAGGTGAACCGCGACGTGAACCTGCAGCAGATAGCCGATGTGTGCGGCACCGACCTGAGCATGCTCAGAGAACTGAACCCGCAGTACCGCAGGGACATCGTGAACGGCAGCTCGGAACCCGCGCTCATACGCATGCCCATACCCGTGATAAACCGATTCATCGAGCTGGAAGACTCCGTCTACGCCTACAAGGCCGGCACGCTGCTCAGCAAGAGGGCACTGGTGAGCGTGAACGAGAGCAAGCAATACTCGAGGCGGTCGGAGAGCTCGGCCAGCGACAACTCCGGCAGAAGCTCGCAGGGACGCTCCTCAAGCCGCTACGGACGCAGCAGCAAGAGCAAAGAGAAGAGCAGCGCCAGCAGCGGCAGCTCGTCGAGATACGGCAAGAGCAGCAAGGGCGGCAGTTCGAAGAGCTCGGGCTCAAGGTCGCGCAGACGCCGATAGGCCGGAAGAAGGGAGGAAGACACATCTGACAACGAGATTGTGAAGGAGGACATACGTATGGAAACACAGAGCCTCAGCGACGAGGAGATAAGAAAGGAACAGGAAGAGGAACGGATGGTGGACGAGGCCTTCCAAAAGGTGCTCGACTGCTATCTGGCCTCGCCCCACCGCAAGAAGGTGGACATCATAACCAAAGCCTACAACTTCGCCAAACAGGCCCACAAAGGCGTGAGGCGCCTCTCGGGCGAACCCTATATCATGCACCCCATAGCCGTGGCGCAGATAGCCACACAGGAGATGGGACTCGGCTCAACCAGCATCTGCTCGGCACTGCTGCACGATGTGGTGGAAGACACCGACTACACCGTGGAGGACCTGGAGAACATCTTCGGTAAGAAGATAGCCCAGATAGTGGACGGGCTGACCAAAATATCGGGCGGCATCTTCGGCGACCAGGCTTCGGCACAGGCCGAGAACTTCAGAAAGCTGCTGCTCACCATGAGCGACGACATCAGGGTAATCCTCATCAAGATATGCGACCGCCTGCACAACATGCGCACCCTGGCCTCGCAGCCGGCCAACAAGCAGTACAAGATAGCCGGCGAGACGCTCTACATCTATGCCCCCCTGGCACACCGACTGGGACTGAACAAGATAAAAAACGAACTCGAGGACCTGAGCTTCAGATACGAGCACCCCGAGGAGTATGCCTCGATAAAACAGAAAATAGCCGACACCGAGGAAAAACGCAAAAAACTCTTCGACGACTTCACCGCCCCCATACGCGAGGCCATCGACAAGCTGGGACTGCACTATGAGATAAAGGCGAGGGTGAAAGCCCCCTACTCTATCTGGACCAAGATGCAGAACAAACACGTGACCTTCGAGGAGATATACGACATACTGGCCGTGCGCATCATCTTCACACCCCGCAGCAAGGAGGAGGAGATAGACGACTGCTTCAAGATATACGTGGCCATCAACAAACTGTACAGAAACCACCCCACCCGCATGCGCGACTGGCTGAGCAACCCCAAGGCCAACGGCTACAAGGCGCTGCACCAGACCTTCATGTCGAAACAGGGACAGTGGATAGAGGTGCAGATACGCTCCGAACAGATGAACGAGGTGGCCGAACAGGGATTCGCCGCACACTGGCAATACAAGGACGGCGGCGAACTGACCAAGGATGAGGACGAACTGAACAACTGGCTGGGAACCATCAAGGAGATACTCGACGACCCGCAGCCCGACGCCATGGACTTCCTCGACACCGTGAAGCTGAACCTCTTCGCATCGGAGATATTCGTGTTCACACCGAAGGGCGAAATCAAAACCATGCCGGCGGGAAGCACCGCACTCGACTTCGCCTTCCAGATACACACCTTCATAGGAAGTCACTGCATAGGCGCCAAGGTGAACCACAAACTGGTGCCGCTGAGCCATGAGCTGAAAAGCGGCGACCAGGTGGAAATCATCACCTCGAAGGCGGCGCATGTGCAGCCCAGCTGGATCAACTTCGCCAGCACAGCCAAGGCAAAGGCCAAGATTCAGGGCATACTGCGCCGCAACCTGCGAGAGCTGCAGAAGGACGGCGAGGAGACGCTGAAGGCCTTCCTGCAGAAAAACGGCATGGAGCTCTCGACCGCCAATGTGAACAAGTTGTGCCTCTTCCACGAGAAGAAGACCCCCGAGAAACTCTATCTGGCCATCGGCGAGAAGAATGTGATACTGACCGAGAAGGACATCGACTGCCTGCTGGAAACCAAGTCGCAGGGGGGCTCGAAATGGAAAAAATACGTGCCCTTCCTGAAAAGTGACAAAAAGAAAAGCGCCGAGGCGGAATCGAAGGAGGAGACAGGTACCGGCACCCTCATCACCGTGGGGAAAGACTTCAACAAGAAGAAACCGGTCTACGTGACCGAGGACAACATCACGGGCTATGTGTTTCCCACCTGCTGCCACGCCATACCGGGCGATGACATTCTGGGATTCATCGACAACGACGGACACATCGACATACACCTGAGGCAATGCCAGGTGGCCAACAAGCTGAAAAGCAGCTACGGCAACAGGATAGTGGACGCCAAGTGGGACATGCACAAGACGCTCTACTTCGACGCCAGAATACAGATCAGGGGCATTGACCGCATAGGCATGCTGCTCGACGTGACCAACGTGATAACCACGCAGATGAACGTGAACATAAGGAAAATCGTGATATCCTGCAACGACGGCATCTTCGACGGCATTATCGACATGGGCGTGCACGACCGCGACGACGTGAAGCTCATCATGGAAAACCTGCGCGACATACGCGGACTGCAGGAAATACTTAGCGTGGACATGGAATAAGGACAAAACTACTTAGAAACAATGAAAAAGACAATGATGCTTATTTTCGCGGCTATGACACAGATGGCGGTCATGGCTGCCGGACCCTACGACAATCCCGACACACTGGTGGTGGCGCGCGACGGTACAGGCCAGTTCAGAACCGTGAGCGAGGCCGTGGAGGTGTGCCGCGCCTTCATGGAATACCACAAGGTGATACTCGTGAAAAGCGGCACCTACAAGGAGAAAGTGGTGATTCCCTCCTGGCTCGACAACATCGAGATACTGGGCGAGGACGTGAACACCACCGTGATAACCTACGACGACCACGCCAATATACGCCTGGAGAGCATAGGAAAGGGCATGGGAACCTTCCGCACCTACACCGTGAAGGTGGAAGGCAACGACATCACGCTGAAGAACATCACCATTGAGAACAATTCGGCACGCCTGGGGCAGGCCGTGGCGCTGCACACCGAGGGCGACAGGCTGAAGGTGGTGGGATGCCGACTGCTGGGACACCAGGACACCGTATACACCGGAAAGGCCGGCACACGCATCTACTTCGCAGGCTGCTACATTGAGGGCACCACCGACTTCATCTTCGGACCCTCGACCGCCTGGTTTGAGGACTGCACCATCCACAGCAAGGCCAACTCGTATGTGACCGCCGCCTCCACACCGAAAGACGTGAAATACGGCTATGTGTTCAACCGCTGCCGGCTCACCGCCGAGAGCGACATAGATAAGGTGTATCTGGGACGCCCCTGGCGGCCCTACGCCTACACCCTCTTCATGAACTGCGAGCTGGGCAGCCACATAGTGCCCGCCGGATGGCACAACTGGGGCAACAAAGACAATGAGCAGACCGCCCGCTACCTGGAGTACAACAATGCCGGACCGGGAGCAGCCACCAAGGAGCGCGCCGCCTGGAGCCGTCAGCTCACCAAAAAAGAAGTGAAGGAACTGACCGAGCACTTCTTCGACCGCAGCGACAGTTGGAATCCCTTTTAATTTTTAATTTTTTAATTTGTAATTTTTTATCTTTAATCTTTAATTTTTAATCTTTAATATATATAGGTGGGCTCGGCCCACCTAATATAGTGTAGCGCAAAAGAAAGAGAATAATTCTTAAAATCTGTTTATAAATCTATTATAATGTTAAACAGCGGCAATTAGCCGAAACAATGTAGAAGAAATGTCGGATGTTTTTCCTATTTTCGCAACGTTTTACAAACTACACCCCATCAACGCGTGAGCGCAACAAATCAAGAACAATCAACCTAAACCATAACATCTAATTTCAAACGTTTATGTATCTACAACTCAGGAGGGTCTCTACGACCTTATGCATGATCCTGTTTTGTCTGGCAGCCATGGCTCAGAAGACAATAACGGGTACAGTGACTGATGTTACCGGCGAACCGCTTATCGGTGCGACGGTGGCTCTGGGTGGAACCAACGGTGCCATTACCGACATCGACGGAAACTTCACCCTGACGAACGTGAACGCAGGTGCCACGATAACCGTTTCCTACATCGGCTATCAGGACAAAAGCGTGAAAGTGGGCAACCAAAACAACTACAAGATTGTGCTCGAAGCCAATGACAAGAGCCTCGACGAGGTGGTGGTGATTGGTTACGGCACCGTGAAACGCCGCGACCTGACCGGTTCGGTGTCGTCGGTGACCGGTGAGACGCTGGCCAAGAATCCTGTGGCCAACGTGGCACAGGCCCTGCAGGGACAGTTGCCCGGTGTGAACGTGATATCGCAGGACGGACGTCCCGGTGCCACCATGAGCATCCGCGTGCGCGGAGGCGGCTCGGTGACCCAGTCGAACGACCCGCTCCTCATCGTCGACGGTGTCGTGGTGAGCAGCATTGACGACATCCCCGCCGATGATATCGAGACCATCGACGTGCTGAAGGATGCCGCCTCGACCGCCATCTACGGTGCCCGCGGTGCCAACGGTGTAATCATGATTACCACCAAGAGCGGTAAGGAAGGCAAGACCACGGTGAAGTACAACATGTACTATCAGATCAAGGAGAAGCCCCAGCAGCTCGACGTGCTCGACCCCTACGACTATGTGCTGCACACCTGGAGCTATGCCACCGCCTACGGTGAGAGCTACGGCGACAATGTGGCCAAATACTTCGGTCTGGGAAGCCAGTATGGCAACCACCTGAACGAGTACCGCAACATGAGCACCCACAACTGGGTGGACGACCTGATGAGTGACTCGCACTCCTGGAACCACGACCTCTCGATGAGCGGTGGTACCGAGCGCACCAAATACCGTGCATCCATCAACTACATCGACGACGACGGCACCCGTATCAACACCGGTTTCCGCCGCTGGAACGGCAGCTTCAAGTTCTCGCACGACATCACCAAGAACCTGAAATTCGACGTCGACGCACGCTACACCGAGCTCCGCTTCCGCGGAACCCGCTTCAACACCGCCAGCTCGGCCTATCACTTCCGTCCCGTAGACAACCCGCTGGGTGAGGACAACGCCGCCTACATGGGACAGGGCTCCACCACCGTGGAAATGAGCCAGAACCCCCTCGACTACACCAAGAACTACGACGCCTACACCGACATACAGCGCGTGAGAGTGAACACCGGACTGACCTGGACCATCATCAAGGGTCTGACCGCCAAGACCGAGCTCTTCCTGGGACGCAACTGGCGCGAGGTGAAGGCATGGGACGCCGGACAGGGCGACACCCCCTACAGCAGCGCTCACCTGACCAAGAACAACGGCTACAACGTGAAGTGGACCAACACCCTGAACTATCAGGTGCAGGGACTGGGCGAAGACCACAGTCTCGGACTCCTCGTGGGTCAGGAGCTCCTGGCCGACAAGACCAGCAGCACCACCGACATCTACGGCTACGGCTATCCCGTTGAGTTCGGCATGGACCAGGCATTCGCCAACATCGGCTTCACCGGTAAGGTGGCCGGCAGCGAGGGCCGCGACTACTTCACCAACACCTACGGCGAGCCCACCCACACTCAGTCGTACTTCGGCCGTGTGAACTACGGCTACAAGGGACGCTATCTTCTGACCGCTACCTTCCGCGCCGACGGTAGCTCGAAGTTCTCGCCCAACAACCACTGGGGTTACTTCCCCGCAGCTGCAGCCGCATGGCGCATCAGCGACGAGGCCTTCATGGAGAACACCCGCGACTGGCTCGACAACCTGAAGCTCCGCCTCTCCTACGGTACCACCGGTAGCGACGGTATCAGCGCTTCGCTCTGGCGCACCACCTGGGGCACCAAGACCGTGAGCGTGGACGGTGTGAACGTGGTGACCTACGTGCCGGGCGAGATGATGCCCAACTCTGACCTGAAGTGGGAGACCACCATATCGAGAAACCTCGGTCTGGACTTCGGACTGTGGCGCGGCAAATTGCGCGGCAGCATCGATCTGTACTGGAACTCGACCAAGGACATTCTGATGAAGGTGCCCTGCGACAACTCCACCGGCTATGTGTACCAGTTCCAGAACGTAGGCGAGACCTCCAACCGCGGTGTGGAGCTTTCCCTGAACTATGAGATTGTGCGCAGCAAAGACTTCAATCTGAGCGCCAACCTGACCTACAACTACAACATCAACAAGCTCGAGGAGCTGAATCCGGACCTCGACCTCAACCCCGACACCCATACGGGATGGGGCAGCTCCATGCGCAAGCCCTTCTACGACTACATCATCCGTCCGGGCTCGCCCGTGGGCACCATCCAGGGCTTCAAGAGCAACGGCTGGTACACCCTCGACGACTTCGACTATGCCAACGGCGTGTACACCCTGAAATCGGGTGTGCCCGACACGAAGAGCATCGTGAACTATCCCGCCAACGCCTTCAAAGGCAACAAGCCCGACGACCAGACCGCATTCCCCGGTATGGTGAAGTTTGAGGATGTGAACGAAGACGGTGTAATCGACGACAACGACGCCACCGTGATAGGCCACACCATGCCCAAGCACACCGGCGGTTTCAACATCAACGGCAACTACAAGAACTTCGACTTCTCGCTGGGCTTCACCTATCAGATTGGCGGCAATGTGTACAACGCCAACGTGATGCACGACATGATGGGTAACAAGGACAACGACCTGGGCGGCAACCGCCTGGCCGAGGTGAAAGACTGCTACCGCATCTACGATGTGGACGGCAGCGGCAACCTCGTGGCCGTGACAGAGCCCTCGGCACTGGCAGCCCTCAACGCCAACGCCAAGTATGCACTGCCCTACTCTGAGTACGGACTGGTGAGCTCCGAATTTATCGAGGATGCCTCCTACCTGCGCCTGAACACCTTGACCCTGGGCTACAGCCTGCCCAAGACATGGCTCAAGAGCGTGGGCATCCAGAACGTGCGCGTCTACTTCACCGGCAGCAACCTGCTCCTGCTCTCCGGCTACAGCGGACTCGACCCCGACGTGAACACCAACATGAACGCCGGCGGCGACGGATTCCCCACACCCTACTACGACTATCAGGCATACCCGAAGACCCGCAGCTACACCTTCGGACTCAACATCACATTCTAACAACCAAGGAGGAACAAAATGAAAAAGATACTATATATCACGATGTGTGCCGCAGGACTTTTCAGCATCACCTCCTGCAGCGACTACCTGGAGACCAACTCTCCCTCGACCGTCGACGCCGACTTCGTGTTCTCCAACATGACCACGGCCCACGCCGCCATGGACGGAGCCTATGAGTCGTGGCGCGACGTATTGCAGAACGGTGTCTTCGGCGACGGACTCTGGTATGCCGCCGATGTGGCCGGAAGCGACATCATGCGCCATCCCGAGGCTTTCTCCAACCAGCCCGGACGCCACTATCCCGAGACCTTCTACCAGAACGGAACCTACGCCGGCTCCTACGGTCTGCTCTCCTATCTGAAAGAAGACGACATCTACGCCAAGCTCTTCAAGTGTGTGAGCCTCTCAAACGCCATCATCTCCGGCATCGAGGACATGAGCGACTTTGAGGAGCGCGTGGGCAACGTGAGCGAGCCCAACACGCTGAGCCAGCTCTACGGCGAGGCCGTGGCCCTAAAGGCGTGCGCCTACCGCGAACTTATCAAGAACTGGGGCGATGTGCCCTTCCAGACCCGATTCGGACAGGCCGCCAACGGTCTCACCTCACGCGACTCCATCTACGACGTAATCCTGGCCGACCTCGTGAAGGTAGAGCCCAAGATGTTTGTGGTGGGCAGCAACCCCGACTATGCCAAGGACGTGAAGAACTACTTCTCGCGCACCTTCGTGCAGGGTCTTATCGGCCGTATCGCCCTTGAGGCAGGCGGCTATCAGACCCGCCGCGGCGACATCACACCCGTCGACGGCAACGGCAACGCCATCACCATCGAGAAGAAGGGCACAGAGAACAATGGTGCCACCTACGGACGCCGCAGCGACTGGAAGAACTACTTCGAAATGGCCAAGACCTACTTCAAGAAAGCCATCGACAACTCCGGTACCGCCACCTTCTCGGCCGACTATGAGACCTTCTTCCTGCAGATGATGGGCGCCGACGCCGTCTACGCCGACGAGTCAATCTACGAGGCCCCGATGCAGCAGGGCGGCGGCAACGACGCCCGCAGCTACTCCTTCGGACGCCCCAGCAACGGCGGTTCGAAGAACGCCTATCCCTGCAAGGCCTACGGCCAGGGACGTATCAACCCCGCCTTCTACTACGGCATGTTCGACCCGAAAGACGTGCGCCGCGACATCTCCTGCTGCGTGACCGGCAGCTCCGGCAAGGGTGTGGAAGTGCTGATACCCTTCAAGCCCAACTCAAAGGCCAGCGGCGGCGGTATCTCCACCAACAAGTGGGATGAGAACCGCCAGAGCAACCCGTGGGTGGGCGCACAGCGCAAGTCGGGCATCAACCAGCCCTACATGCGACTCTCCGAAATCTACCTGGGCTACGCAGAGGCCTGCGCCGCCACCGGCAACGATGGCGAGGCCCGCAACTATCTGAACAAGATTCGCAACCGTGCCTTCCCCAACGGAGGTGCCAACACCGACGCCTTCATCGCCAAATCGGGCTCGCTCTACAACGCCATCATCGATGAGCGTGGATTTGAGTTCGCAGGCGAGGGCGACCGCCGCTTCACCCTGATCCGCTCGGGTCTGGTGGCCGAGAAGATCAAGGCCATCAAAGAGCTCACCAACAAGATGATGAACGGTCTGAAGAGCCAGGGCTACTTCGTGTTCGACAACGGCAACGTGATTTCCAACTATGTATGGACCAAACTGGTCGACGCCAAGAGCATCTACGGCTACCGTCTGACCGGCAGCACCCCCGCAGGCAAGGAGGATGACCCCGTGCTCGCACCGGGCTGGCGCGGACAGAACGACAACTGGGAGGCCTTCGGCCTGAAATACGGCACCGACACTCCGGCCACCAACCTGGCCATCATGGGTCTGTTCAAGCACCTGAGCGACAGCGAGGCTGCCGCCCTCGAGGCCGACGGCTACAAGAAGGAGAACTGGGGCATAGACCTGGTGAACAACGAGGACGAGTACAACAAGTACCTCTTCTACGACTACGACTACACCAAGGCTCCCATCTACCTGTGGCCCTTCACCCCGAACGTGATGGCTACCGGCGGATTCACCAACGGCTACGGCTTCGCACAGGAGTAAACGGCAATACAAAGCCCTCTATAATGAAAAAATCCGCACCAGCATTGGTGCGGATTTTTTCATTTCTATATCATACGAGCCGGCAGCCTACTGACCCTGCAGGCCACATCGTGTCAGGTCAGGCTGTCGAGCTGTTTCTTCATCTGCTGGAGCTCATCGCGCAGCGCCATGAGGCGCTCTATCACCTCGGCGCTCTTCTCGGCTCCGTCGCGGTTTTCATTGAGCATCTTGCGGGCGGCGGCTATCTTGAAACCCCTCACCTTGACAAGATTATAGATGAGGCGTATCTGCTCAATGTCCTTCTCGGTGTACTGGCGCACCTTGTTGCCCGACGTTTTGGGCTTGAGGTGCGGAAACTCACGCTCCCAATACCTGAGCAGGCTCTCGTTGACGTCGAACATGGCGGCCACCTCGCGTATACTGTAATAAACTTTCAGATTCTTTTCTGTACCTACGGGCATAACGATGCATTAAAGTTTAGGGCACAAAGATAGCACAAACGTGAGACAAAACAAAATAAAAGGGGGTATTTATCACGTAAAAAGTACATTTTCAGCCTCTTTTTCCCATTTTTGGAAATACATTTTGTAACTTTGCCCCGACATTGAGAAAAAGTACAAACATTTCTACAACAATATGATGACAGCAAACGAGATACGCGAATCGTTCAAGCAATTTTTCGAGTCGAAAGGGCACACCATCGAGCCCTCGGCTCCCATGGTAATCAAAGACGACCCCACCCTGATGTTCACCAATGCGGGCATGAACCAGTGGAAAGATATCATCCTGGGCACCCGCAACCCGGAGCCGCGCCGCAGGGCCGACTCGCAGAAGTGCCTCCGTGTGAGCGGCAAGCACAACGACCTGGAAGAGGTGGGTCACGACACCTACCACCACACCATGTTTGAGATGCTGGGCAACTGGAGCTTCGGCGACTACTTCAAGCAGGGTGCCATCGACATGGCATGGGAGTATCTGGTGGATGTGCTCCACCTGAATCCCGCCGACCTCTACGTGACGGTGTTCGAGGGAAGCAAGGAAGAGGGTCTGTCGCGCGACGACGAGGCTGCCGGCTATTGGGCCAAGCACGTGCCCGCCGACCATATCATCAACGGCAACAAGCACGACAACTTCTGGGAGATGGGCGACACAGGCCCCTGCGGTCCGTGCTCGGAGATACATCTCGACTCGCGCAGCGACGAGGAGAAGGCCAAAGTGCCCGGCTATGAGCTGGTGAACAAGGACGACCCCCAGGTGATAGAGATCTGGAACCTCGTGTTCATGCAGTTCAACCGCAAAGCCGACGGCTCGCTGGAAAAACTGTCGATGAACGTGATAGACACCGGCATGGGCTTCGAGCGCCTGGTGCGCGCCCTGCAGGGCAAGCACAGCAACTACGACACCGACATCTTCCAGCCGGTGATACATGAGATAGAGCGCATCTCAGGCATGAAATACGGCGAGAAAGAAGAGACCGACGTGGCCATGCGCGTGGTGGCCGACCACCTTCGCGCCGTGTCGTTCAGCATCGCCGACGGCCAGTTGCCCGGCAACGCCAAGGCCGGCTATGTGATACGCCGCATCCTGCGCCGCGCCGTGCGCTACGCCTATACCTTCCTCGACAGGAAGGAAGCCTTCCTCTTCCAGCTGGTTCCCACACTGGTGAGGGAGATGGGCGGCGCCTATCCCGAGCTGCCCGCCCAGCAGACCCTCATAGAGCGCGTAATCAAGGAAGAGGAAGACTCGTTCCTGCGCACGCTCGACAAGGGTATCTCGCTGCTCAACAACGCCATGGACACCATGAAAGCAGAGGGCAAGACCATGCTCGACGGTGTGCAGGCCTTCCGCCTCTTCGACACCTACGGATTCCCCCTCGACCTGACCGAACTGATTTGCCGCGAGAACGGCTTCACCGTCGACGAGAAGCAGTTTGCTGAAGAGATGCAGAAGCAGAAAGACCGCGCCCGCAACGCCGCCGCCGTGGAGAACAGCGACTGGACGGTGATACGCGAGGGCGAGCAGCAGTTTGTGGGCTACGACTTCTCCGAATACGAATGCCAGATACTGCGCTACCGCAAGGTGACGCAGAAGAAGAACTCCTTCTATGAGCTGGTGCTCGACTATACTCCCTTCTACGGCGAGATGGGCGGCCAGGTGGGCGACCAGGGCGTGCTGGTGAGCGAGAGCGAGACGGTGGAGATAATCGACACCAAACGCGAGAACAACCAGAGCATCCACATTGTGAAAGCCTTGCCCAAAGACCCTGAGGCACCGTTCATGGCCTGTGTAGACACCGACAAGCGCAACGCCAGCGCTGCCAACCACACCGCCACCCACCTGCTGCACTATGCGCTGAAGCAGGTGCTGGGCGACCATGTGGAGCAGAAGGGCTCGTTTGTGAGCCCCGACACCCTACGTTTCGACTTCAGCCACTACCAGAAAGTGACCGACGAGGAACTGCGCCAGGTGGAGCGCATCGTGAACAGCATGATACGCGAGGACATGCCGCTCGACGAGCACCGCGACACCCCCATCAAGGAAGCCCGCGAACTGGGCGCCGTGGCGCTCTTCGGCGAGAAGTACGGCGACAAGGTGCGCGTGGTGCGCTTCGGTCCCACCTGTGAGTTCTGCGGCGGTATCCACGCCCGCAGCACGGGCCGTATCGGTTTCTTCAAGATTGTGGGCGAAGGCAGCGTAGCTGCCGGCATCCGCCGTATAGAGGCCAAGACCGGCCGCGAGTGCGAGGAACTGCTCTATGCCCTCGAAGACCAGATGAAGGCACTGCGCAGCCTCTTCAACAACGCCAAGGACCTGAAGGGCGTGGTGGAGAAATACATCAGCGAGCACGACACCATGAAGAAGGAAATCGATGCTTTCAAGGCCCAGGCCGTGGAGCGCATCAAAGACTCGCTGGTGAGCAAGGCTCAGAACATCGACGGCCTGCAGGTGGTGAGCGCCGTGCTGCCCGTAGACCCTGCCTCGGCCAAGGATTTGGCATTCAAGGTGAAGCAGGCCATCGGCGAGAACCTGCTCTTCGTGCTGGGCTCGCACAGCGACGGCAAGCCACTGCTCACCGTGATGATAGGCACCGAGGCCATTGAGAGTCACAAGCTGCACGCCGGACAGATGATACGCGAGGCCGCCAAGCTGATCAAAGGCGGCGGCGGCGGTCAGCCCCACTTTGCCACTGCCGGCGGCAAGGACACCGACGGTCTGTCGGCCGCTGTCGACAAGATTGTGCAGATGGCCACCGGCAAGTAGGCGGCCAGGTGTTCATTCATGACATCCCAACTTAAAATTTCTATACAATGAAAACTCTATCAAGACTAGCCCTGCTGATGCTGACACTGCTGTTCAGCACAGCCCTTTCGGCAGCTCCCATCAAGCTGAAGAAAGACAAGGTGGTGGTCGACGGCATTGCCTATCTGGTGAATGCGAAGAAAGAGACCGCCACGGTGACGAAGAACCAGGAACCCTATGTGGGCGACATTGTCATCCCCAAGAAGGTGACTGTGGACAGTCTGACACTCTATGTGGAGGAGATAGGCTCCGGTGCCTTCTCCGGCTGCAGCGGTGTTACTTCTATCGACATAGCCGAGACCATCACCAAGATAGGCACAGGTGCCTTCAAGGGTTGCGCCAGCCTCACCAGAATCACCCTGCCCAAGGGTGTGAGCGAGTTGGCCAATGGCCTCTTCGAAGACTGTGCCAGTCTGACGGAAGTGGAGTTTCCCGCCAATGTGACCAAGATGGGCACCGGTGTGTTCAAAGGTTGCAAGTCGCTGGTTGAGCTGGCCCTCCCCTCCTCGCTCAACACGGTGCCCGCCAACACCTTCTCCGAGTGCAGCAGTCTGAAGATGGTGGAGCTCCCCATTGCCCTCAAGTCGATGGGCACCGCCGCTTTCTCGCAGTGCACCTCGCTGGAGATGATGGAGATACCCACCGGTGTGTCCAACCTGGGCAGCGACCTGTTTAAGGGCTGCACCAACCTCACCACGGTGGTTCTGCCCAGCAGCGTGACGGTGATTCCCGATGACATGTGCGAGGACTGCCCGAGTCTGAAAGATGTCAATATTCCCAACTCGGTGCGCAAGATAGCCAAACAGGCTTTCCACAACTGCAGCAGTCTGGACAGTATCTATCTCTCCAACTCTGTGCAGGATTTGGGCACCGGTGTGTTTGAGGGTTGCAGCAGTCTGGTTTCGGCCAACCTGCCCAACGGCATCAAGGAGATACCGAGCGACATGTTCAAGAACTGCGCCCTGCTGGCCGCCATTGAGCTGCCCGTCACACTGACAAGCATTGGCAGCAGTGCGTTCGAGGGATGCGGCAGCCTGAAGAGCATCACCCTTCCCCTGTCGCTGAAAAGCATCGGCAGCAGTGCTTTCGACAAGTGCAACTCGCTGATAGATGTCTATGCTCCCGCCGCCACACCTGTCAAGATAAGCGGAAACAGCTTCTCGAAGGTGACCATGAAGGAAGGCATCCTACATGTGAAAAACGGCATGACCGACAATTACTATCTCGACAAGCAGTGGAAGAAGTTCATCAACATCGTAAAGATGGACTAAGAAACGGCTTGATACCCATTACGTTAAGGGCGTGTCACACTGCTTGTGACACGCCCTTTTTGTGTCTCCTAACGATAGTCATATCGAAGCCGAGTCGCATCCCCTATTACAGGGTAAGTTCGGTCTGCGTCTTGGGCCAGTTCACGAGATAGAGTTTGTCGGTGGCGCGTGTGAAGGCCGTATAGAGCCAGTGAAGATAGTCGGGTGTGAGCATGTCGTCGGTCATATAGCCCTGGTCCACATACACATGCTGCCACTGTCCGCCCTGGGCCTTGTGGCACGTCACGGCATAGGCATACTTCACCTGCAGCGCGTTGAAGTGGTTGTCGGCACGCATCTGCTTCAGCCGGTCGGCTTTCAGGGGCACATCCTCATAGTCGGCCATCACGCCGTCGAAGAGTTGCTCGTTCTGCTCGCGGGTCAGCGCTGGAGCCTCGGCGGTGAGGGTGTCGAGCAGCACGGTGGCCTGCAGTTCCATATCGTCGTAGTCGGTGAATCGGAGCCAGACCTCGGCAAACCGGAATCCGTACAGTTCATGCACCCTGCGCACCCTGACCACACGGGCGCTGTCGCCGTTGGCGATGAACCCCACCGGCAGTTTTTCCTTCTCCGTCCAGTAGTAATTGTTTTTCACCACCATAAGTCGGTCGCCGGAGCACAGTTCCTCCTCATGGCCCAGGATGGTATTGCGTATGCCGAGGTTGAAGATATTGGCGCGCTTGTTGGACCGTGCGATGACGATGGTGTCGTCGTGTCCCACCTGGTGATAGCTCGTCTCAAGCGCCTCAATGAGTTCATTGCCCGGCACCATCACGATATCGGCGAAACCCGCGAACCGCACTTTCGGCAGTTCGGTGGCCTGCTCGGCCACCAGCATCTGCCGGATGCGGGTGGCATTGAAGAGGATGCCCGACTGGAGCGACTGTCTGAGCACCTCGCTGAGCTCGCACACAAAGGTCTGCAGGCCGTAGGCGGCCAGCCGTGTGCGGGAGAGCGCAGGCGAGTCATCCTCGCCGATGGGCGGCAGCTGTGCCCGGTCGCCGATGAGCAGGAGGCGGCAATTGCGTCCGCTGTAGACGAAGCGCACCAGGTCGTCGAGCAGTCTTCCGCTGCCGAATCCGCTGGGTGTGGCACCCGAATTGGCTATCATCGAGGCCTCATCGACCATGAAGAGCGTGTCGTGGTAGAGGTTGTCGTTGAGAGCGAATTCGCCCAAATCGGCCGTCATGGTCTTCTGCCGGTAGATTTTGCGGTGTATGGTGAAGGCCTCATGGCCGCTGTTTAGGGCAAACACCTTGGCGGCCCGTCCGGTGGGCGCCATCAGCACTACTTTCTGTTTGAGGGCGGCTATGGCACGCACGATGGCCGATGCCAGCACAGTCTTGCCCGTGCCCGCCGATCCCCGCAGAATCATCACCGATCGGTCGTCGCCGTAGGTCATGAATTCGGCGAAGGTGTTCATGGCCGTCTCCTGTTCGGGGGTAGGCGCGAAGGGGAATGCTTTCTGCTGCTGGAACAGCCACTCTTGTTCTATCATGATGCGATAAGGATGGTATAGTTGCTACAAAAGTATTAAAAAAAAACGCCTCAGCAGCCGCAGAACTCAAAAAATCGGTTTCCTTTCGCGATAATTGTCATTTTTTGCCTACCTTTGCCCGCTATGAGAGTAAGAACGCACATGCTGCTCCTGCTGGGCTGTGTGCTGTGCCTGCTGGCGGTGGGCACGGCGGGCATTGTGGTGCCCCTTCATTTTGAGAAGAGGGTGGCCGACCGTGAGGTGGCCGTGCGGAGCCATCTGGAGGAGATAGTACGTGCCGAGGAGCGCTATCAGGCCGACAAAGGCCGCTACACGCCCCATTTCGGCGACCTGATAGGCGGCGGCTACCTGGCCGACAGCCTGTGTGTGATACCCTACTCCCACGGTGAGCTTTTCAGTCTGACGGTCGATGTGGAGAAAGACGCCGCCGGCCAGCCCATCCAGACGGTAGACTGCAGCGCCCTATACCGTCAATACCTGGCGGGGCTCGACAGCCGCTCGGTGGAGCATCTTATCGGCGAGGCTGGCGACGAGGGCCGTTTTCCCGGTCTCTCGCTGTCGCGCACGTGTCTGCTCACAGAAGAATGATACAACTTACAATATTAGTATAGAGTAAAGCAAAATGGATTTAGCGCTCAACATTGGTCTGATCGTATTGGGCATCTTCCTTGTATTGCGGGGAGCCGAACGAATGACCGACGGCGCCGTGGCCCTGGCCCAGCGCATGATGATACCCCAGATGGTAATCGGCCTCACGATTGTGGCCTGCGGCACATCGATGCCCGAATTCTTCGTCAGTCTCACCTCCGCCATTCATGGCTCCGCCGACATGGCCATCGGCAATGTGGTGGGCAGCAACATCTTCAACACCCTGCTCATTGTGGGTGTGGCCGCTGTTGTGGCACCCATGATTATAGCACGCTCCACGGTACGCAAGGACATACCGGTGGCGTTCATGGCCAGCATCCTGTTAGGAGTGATGTGCCTCGACGGTGTCATCTCCCGTATCGATGCCGCCATCATGTTCGTCTGTTTCCTGCTCTTCATGGCCTACACCATCCGTTCCGCCCGCAAAGGCGAGGTGGAGGTGAGCGAGGAAGAGCAGAAAGGCTATGGCACGGGGAAGAGTGTGTTCTTGATAATCTACGGTCTGGCACTGCTCATCGTGGGCAGTAACATCTTTGTCGATGCGGCCACTTTTGTGGCCCGCACCTTCGGTGTGAGCGATGCCGTGATAGGTCTTACGATTGTGGCTTGCGGCACCTCCATGCCCGAGCTGGCCACCAGTGTGGTGGCGGCCAAGAACGGCCAGAGTGCCCTTGCCATCGGCAATGTGCTGGGCAGCAATGTGTTCAACATTCTCATGGTGCTGGGCCTGACGGGCCTCATCAGTCCGCTTCAGATAAACGGCATCACCAATATCGACCTCATCCTGCAGTTTGCCGCCGTAGCATTGGTATGGCTGTTCTCCTATACGAAGTTCAAGGTGGAGCGTTGGGAGGGAGCTTTGCTCAGCTTGGTGTTCCTCACCTACCTCACTTGGCTGGTGGTCAATGCGCTGTAGGCGTCAGTAGCCGTAAATCTCTTTAAGCCTGAGCAAGAGCTCGTCGCCCCGCAGGTCGGCGGCCACGATAGTTCCCTCACCGTCGAGCAGCACGTTGGAGGGAATGGCCGAGACACCGTAGACAGCGGCAGCGTCGCTCTTCCATCCTTTCAGGTCCGACAGCTGTGTCCAGTCCATACCGAGATTGGACACAGCTGTTTTCCATGCCTTCTCATCGGTATCAAGCGAAATGCCTATCACCCCGAAGCCCTTGCGCTGATACTTCACCAGACTTTCCACCACCACGGGCATTTCCTTCCGGCAGGGGGCACACCAACTGGCCCAGAACTCGAGCAGCACATATCCTCCCTTTCCGCACCACTCACTGAGTCGGCGTTCCTGACCACCGGTATCCTGCATGGCAAGGTCGGCAAACAGCCGGCCCGGACGTTTCTTCACCTGCTGGGCGTAGAAGGCCCTCACGCCGTCGAGCATGGCATGGCGGCTGCAGGGCGATTGCTCTGTCATGAAGATATCGAGAGAGTCGAGCGTCATGGTCTTATAGAAGTCGCTCAGAAAAGCCGCAGGCACCATGGTGGCAGCATAACCGCTCAGCACCCTGGCATGCGCATTGTTCACCACTTTCTTCAAGCGGTGCACCTCCGGTTCTATCTCGCGCTGCCGCTCCTTATCGGCCGTGGCCCACTCCTGCTTCAGCGCACTGATACAGCCGTCATAACGGCGCGTCACCGAGTCGAGCTGCTGACTGCACAGATCGGTCAGGCGGTTTAGTTCCGAACCGCTCACCCTGTGCATCTCCAGGTCAACCGCCACGGGGATGCTGTCAACAAAAAACCGTACGAAATGACTTTTATCGCCCACCCCAAGCACGGTATGCAAGGGTTTCTCTCCGATAAAAGCGAAATAGCCGTCGTTAACCTGCACCTCAGCAAGGGCCTGCCGTTTTTCCACGTCAATCACCCACACCTTCTCCATGGTGTCCGGACAGTGTCCGCTCACCATGAAGCTCACCTGTGCGGAGAGCGGGAGCATGAATCCCGACCAAAGGGTCAGGACCGCCCACAGCCGTATGCCAGCCATTCTTTCCATCACAACCAGTCGACTACGGTTATCTGCCGCAAACATACGAAAAAAAACAATAGCTTGTTGCATTCAAGCGTGTTTTTTTTCGTTTGACCGCCCTCAGTTCTGCCTTCTTTCGATAAAAATGAGTACATTTGCGATGTAATAAATGAAAATTCATTTAGGAATGGAATTAAAAACTCTGATAGCAGAATGTACAGCATACGATTTCAAGGTGATGCTTGAAGAGAAGAAACCTAAGAGTTGGCTGAAGAGCGTAAGCGCTTTTGCCAATGGCTTGGGTGGTTCACTTTTCTTCGGCATTGATAATGATGGCTGCGTCAAAGGACTATATGACGTGCAGCATGTATGCGAGTCTATTAGCAGTAGGATTCGTGACTATATGGATCCCCTGCCTGATGTAGAGATGATTCCTCATAATATAGATGGTCTGCACATCTTGCAACTCAAAGTCAATGCAGGGCATTACACCCCGATTACTACGTAGGAGACGGGCAAAGAATGGCATTTGTCCGTGTTGGTGATGAAAGCATGCCAGCCACAGCAGAGCAGATGGTTCGATTGGTGCTGAAGGGCTCCAACAAGACTTTCGATTCCATACATACAGATTTCAAGGTAGAGGATTATTCCTTTACAATATTGGCGAACACTTTCAAAAATCGGACCAAACATGAATGGGAAAAGAAATACCTCTTGTCGTTTGGACTTGTAACAGGTGCTGGAAACCTTACGAACGCGGGGGCATTATTTGCCGATGATTGTCCTTTATGGCAGTCTCGCTTGTATTGCACACGTTGGGACGGAACGGAAAAAGGCGATGCCATCAACGATGCAGAGTTTACAGGCAATGTTCTCTTGTTGCTCCGTGAAGCAATGAACTTTGTGAAGTCAAACACCAAGAGAGGTTGGGAGAAGCTGCCTGGTGGACGAAAAAACAAGCCAGAATATGCAGAACGAGCAGTTCTTGAAGCTATGGTAAACCATTTCATCCATCGTGATTATACTGTGATGGGAAGTGAAGTTCATCTTGACATCTATGATGGCCGTCTAGCTGTAACCTCTCCAGGAGGAATGTACAACGGTATGCTGATACAGAACTTGGACATCAAAGATGTGTCTTCTGAAAGACGCAATCCCATACTTGCAAACGTGATGGCTCAACTTGATTATATGGAGAAGCGAGGTAGCGGACTCACACGCATCTGTAATGAGACTAAAGCATTAGATGGATATAAGGACGAACTGAAACCTGTTTTCAAATCCTCTCCGACTCAATTCCAGACCATCATCTTTGCCGCTTCCGACACCCTAAATGTCGGAGACCATGACGGAGACGTGTCGGAGACGAAACTCACTGAGCGTCAGCAGAAAATCCTCAATCTCATCAAAGAGTCTCCGACAATCACCGGCAAACAAATGTCGGAGACTTTGTCAGTGAGCCAACGCACCATCGAACGTGACCTCGCTGCTTTGCAGAAGAATGGTGTTTTGAAACGTGATGGTAAGGATAATGATGGTATGTGGGTAATTGTGAAGAAAAGTATCAAGGGAATTTGAATCGTAAGCCATCGGCCTACAGCGTATGGATTTACACTGGAATCAACCCACACCTTCTCCATGGCGTTCGGACAGTGTCCGCTCACCATGAAGATTACCTGTGCGGAGAGCGGCAGCTTTCACCGCGTCATACCAGCTGATTCCGGCTGCTACTCACCCGTTTCTGTGTCGGCGGGAGCTGGGTCAGGTGCCGGCAGCTGGAACTTGACAGGCAGGTGGTAGAGCACCCGCACCGGGTGGCCGTCCTTCTTGCCGGGTTTCCAGTTGGGCATCTTGGTGATTAGCTCCAGCACCTCCAGGTCGAGTAGCGGGTCTACGCTCTTCTCTATCTCCGCATTGCTCACCGAACCGTCGCTTTCCACCACGAACATGGCCACCACGGTGCCCTGCACGCCTTTTTTCTCGGATTCTTCGGGATAAGACACGTTCTCGCCGAGCCATGTCATCAGTGCATTGATGCCGCCCGGGAATTCAGGCATCTCGTCCACTTCATCATAGAGCAACTGCTCTTTCTCCACCATCTCTTTGTTCACGGTGGGGGCCTTGAAGGTCTTCGGATTGTTTCTGGTGCGCTGTATCACATGGCGGCGAGCCTTGGTACCACGTCGGTGCTGCTGTCCCATCACGGTCTGTGCCGGCAGGAGGCACAGCAGGAGCATTATCAAAGGTAAATATTTCTTCATACTCATAAGGTTTGTCGGTTATTTAAAATATGACGAATCTGTGGGCTCAAAGTAACAAAAAGTTTCGGTCAATCAACAAATATTTTCTATGTTTTTTCGGGAAAAAAATGATGTTTACAAAAAAAAATGTATATTTGTAGCCGATACAAATATCCATAACGGGTAAGCGTGTCAACATTTTAGTAAAAAAGGACGTTAACAAAACGTTATCTTCTACGTGAGAATCTCGCAAATTCAAAGACCAGAAGATACGCAACTGGACGTCCACTATTGGTGTATTGTACTCTGTCCATTCAAGGGGTGGACTGTATCAATATATCATGGCGTGGGTATCTCGAGTTGCTTATCCTGGTCAAGGCAATGCGAGAGCCCTCACGTGGGATAAGCGAAAAGTAGAGCACCCACGTCTTTCCGTATAACCATGTTAAACTGCTGAATCCGGGTTGCTATAGGCGAAAGGGTATTGTTATGTTTATAGCTAAAGAAATAGGGCGAGTTAATGAAATCCCCATTTTTGAGTACGAAAGAGATGATGGACGATATTTGGTAAGAGAGTTTGGGACACCATGTAATGAAGGACACAATTATTATGTGGAATCACCTTCTGGGAAACTTTATTGTTTTTGTCAACACAAAGGGTCGATTGAAGAATTGCTCCTTTTTATTAAACAAGGTAAAGCCGACTGTGATAAATATCTCTGTGAATTAAATAGTATTTTTGATGAATGAGTGAAGATGAGCACAGTATTATTTAAAGCAGGATCAAAAGAATTCTCTTTTGAAAGTCGCATACAACTTAAAGGCATTCCATTAATAGCTGTTGAAGAGAATCTTAACGAGGAAGTTAAGTCTTATATACAGAAAAATAATATTCCTCATTCTATGATTCACGACATATCAATAATTGATGACAATGGGAATAGAGCCTTTATTCAAGATTTTGGAACCATTGGTAACTTGAGAGCATCCGGCGAATGATAATCTTAGACAAAATCAAGCAGCATTATCTCAGGATTACACTTAACCTTCAGCAGGTATTTTTCAAATTACTGTATCCTATATAACTTTATGGAAAAAGTGAAAGCAATAATAAACTAAATACCCAATCATGGAAAAAGATTGGTTACTTGCCAGATAATTATGTTAAACCAAAATTACAAAGGATTATGAAAACAAAGATTTTTAAATTGCTGTTAATGCTTCTTTGCTTAATAACGACAAAAGAAGCTGTGGCAGATGTTGTGGTGGACGGTCTTGTATATTCCTTGGATGGGAATGAGGCAACTATAGTGAATTATACCAATAGCATGCCTTCAGATTTAATTATACCTGAGACCATACAATATAATGGTGCTTCGTACACAGTAACATGTATAGGTTCACATAAATACAGTGCTTCTGGATGGGCAAAGACAGGAGCTTTCTATGGTTGCACCTGGCTGAAATCTATTGTTATTCCAGCTTCCGTTTCTTCAATTACCGGTGAATATGCATCGGCTCCTGACAATTCTCCGGATCTCAATGGCCAAGTTTTTTATGGTTGTAAAAATTTGGAAACTGTTCACTTCTTAGGATATACAGATATTGGTGCCAATGCATTCTATGGCTGCTCTTCACTAAAGAAATTAATATTTGACACTGGGGTAAAAATAGGCAAATGCGCTTTTTGGAAGTGCACCTCTCTCACATATCTTGTTATAAGAGGAGGAACAAATTTATATTCAAGTTCCTTTCAAGATTGTAACTTAATTCAAAATGTCATTTATTTAGTTGAGACAGATTTTAGATTAAATCTTAACAATGTAAACTACTGGACCCCGAAATCTTTTGTGACTTGGGACGGAACAAATTACAATTATTCAGGTAACTCTCCATCACTTCCTTCATTTAGCAATAACTTACCTAATGGATTTGTTCCTACAAATTATTCTTATGAGGAATTGCCTAAAAATGCTGGAACACACACATATTATGTTCCATTTACATTCGCCAATAATGACATGTCATTTGATGTAAAAATTCCTTACACCTACACTATCAATCCTATCACCTTAACCGCCAAGGTAAATGATGCGACTAGACTCTATGGAGATCCGGACCCACAGTTCACTTCGACATATACAGGCTTTGTTAATGACGAGGATGCGAGCGTAATTCTCAGTCATGGCAGTTACGAACCAACTGCTTCTATAAAAAGCGGTGTCGGCGTTTACGCCATCAAACAGAGTGGAGCTCAAGCACAGAATTATGTATTCAATTATGAGGACGGCATACTTACCGTGAACAAAGCGCCTCTGACGATGACCGCCAATGACAAATCGATGTCCTACGGCAGCAATGTTCCAACATTGGATGCCAAATATGAAGGATTGAAAAACAATGAGGCAGAACCATCTTGGAATACAATGCCAGAGTTTTCTACGACAGGAAATGAGACTAGTAAAGTAGGAACCTATCCTATTTCCATCTCCAATGCTGACGCAAAGAACTACGAGCTATCCATTCGAGAAGGAGTGTTGACCATCGAGAAAGCTGAACTTACAGTGAAAGCCGATGACAAGAGCAGGCTATATGGTGATTTAGACCCTGAATTTACCCTTTCATTCACAGGACTGAAGAACAACGAAGAAGTACCTGAATGGGAAAAGGCTCCTTCTATTGAGACAACAGCTAATGTCCAAAGTTCTGTAGGCCAATACCCAATCAGCATCAAAGACGCTGTCGCAGTAAATTACAACATCAATACGACAGATGGCACCTTGACTATTAACAAGGCTCCTCTTCAAGTTACCCCAAACAATGCAACAAGAAAGTACGGTGAGGAAAATCCTCAATTCACACTTTCTTACAACGGACTGAAGAACAATGAAAACGTGCCCGAATGGACAGAAGAGCCCGTTGTTTCCACTCAAGCCACAAAAGCAAGTTCAGTGGGTGAATATTCAATACAAGTCACATCAGCAGAAGCTCTCAACTACACATTGGAAAAGAAAGTCGGCACCTTAACTATAACAAAAGCCCCATTAACTGTCGGCGTAAACAATTATTCCAAAGTATATGGAGAACCTAATCCTAACTTTGAGATGTATTACACTGGTCTTTTGAATGACGAAACAGCACCTGAGTGGACAGAGATGCCAATTATTACTACGGAAGCTACAGAAACTAGCGATGTGGGAGAATATGCTATTACAGCGACAGGTGGTGTTATGAAGAATTACGAGACAAGCGAAATTGCATCTGGAATCCTTTCCGTGAAACAAGCAGCTCTCACCATCAAAGCAAATGATGTAAGCCGTCTTTACTTTGAGGAGAACCCAGAACTTACTTATACTTGTACTGGATTCATTGGCAATGACAACGAGCAAAGCTTTGACGCGAAACCACAAATAAAGACAAGTGCCACTAAAGAAAGCAATGTAGGTGTATATGTCATTGAGGTCGGGAATGCCGAATCCAAAAATTACTCGCTCACTTACGAAAAGGGACAATTGACCATCAACAAACGACAACTCAACGTATCAACGAAAGATTATACGAGGCTGTATGGTGAAGAAAATCCTGAATTCGAATTATTCTACACAGGCTTTGTCAACAATGAAACTGAGGCCACACTAATTTCCAAGCCAAAGGCATCAACTGAGGCTGATAGCGGAACAGATGTTGGTATTTATGATATAACCATTAGCGGTGGCGTCGCAGAAAATTATGACTTCGCCTATACTGGTGGAAAGTTGACTATCGAACAGGCTTATCAAACACTCTCATGGGAACAAGACTTGAGCGAACTGAAGCAATATGACCAAATTGAACTGACAGCCCAAGCGTCATCTGGTCTTCCTGTGACTTATACTGTTGAGGGAGATCCGATTTGCTCTATTGTCAAAATAGGTTCTAAGCAATATCTTGATTGCTCCGGTGAAGGTGAGACAGTTATTGTAGCGATTCAAGAGGGAGATAAGAATTATTATCAATCAACCAAAATATATAAAACTGTTAAAATAACGTCTTCTTCTGGCATAATAATGACAAATATTTCAGAGGATAGTGACATTAAGATTTTTGACGTAAACGGAAACCAAATCAACAAAATCCAAAGGGGAATCAATATCATCAAGATGAGTGATGGTACGACAAAAAAGATTGTAGTAAAATAATAAAGAAAATTAAACTAAAATCGGCTCAGAGATGGTTGTCTTCAGATAGTCACCTCTGAGCCAAAAACATTTTAATTATGAAAAAGATCAATTATTCTCTCTGCTTTTTAGCAGGAATGCTTTTATGTTCTTTTGTCATGGTTGCGTGCAGCAGCGACGATGATGATGACAACGATGAAAACGGAGGTTCAGCCAACAGTTCCAAACGCATTGCCAAAATAATTGAATTCTCTGATGGTGAAATGATAGAAAAAACGTATACGTACGATGCGCAAGGAAGAATCGTTTTGATTAAGAAGGTGGAGACTTACTATGGAAAAGAAGACCCAGGAGAAGTCACCTATCAATACGACAAGAATTCCATTCAATGTCACTCAGAAGATGGTTATTCCGTGGACGACCATATTTATACTCTCGCTAACGGCTTGATTGTAGAAGAATTCTATAAAAGTGTATCTCGTAATGGGATTATAGCATATACTATATTGTACAGCTATGATAAGGATGGACACCTTATATCAATAGTCGACAATGATGAAGAGGCTTCGACATCAAACTATGATATTGTATGGAAAGATGGATACATTACCAGTTTCGGAGAGAGTGACTTTACATATACAGATATTCCTTGGAATAAGAACCTGATTTTTGCACTAGACGACTATTTCTTGGATCCAAATTTAATGCTCAGAGGCTATTTTGGGAAATTGCCCAAACATATGCCTTTGACCATTGGCTATTATAAGTATGATTACACATTAGGGCCCGATGGTCTTATAAGCAAAATTACGAGGAGTGGTTATCCTCGGGCCGAACAATCAATAACATGGGAATAGAACCATATCATAATAAGGATAATGCATCTACAAAAGGAGAAAACTGTTAAAATAACGTCTTCTTCTGGTATTATGATGACAAATACTTCAGATGATAACAACATTAAGATTTTTGACGTAAACGGGAACCAAATCAACATAATCCAAAGGGGTATCAATATCATCAAGATGAGTGATGGTACAACAAAAAAAATTGTAGTAAAATAATAAAGCAAATTAAACTAAAATCGGCTCAGAGATGGTTGTCTTCAGATAGTCACCTCTGAGCCAAAAAACATTAAAATTATGAAAAAGATCAATTTTTCACTCTGCTTTTTAGCAGGAATGCTTTTATGTTCTTTTGTCATGGTTGCGTGTAGCAGCGACGATGATGATGACAACGATGAAAACGGAGGTTCAGCCAACAGTTCCAAACGCATTGCCAGAATAATTGATGTCTATGGTAAAAATGATTTGATAGACAAAACGTATACGTACGATGCGCAAGGAAGAATCGTTTTGATTAAGGAGGTGGCGACTTACAATGGAAAAGAAGACCCAGGAGAAGTCACCTATCAATACGACAAGAAATCCATTCAATGTCACTCAGAAGATGGTTATTCCGTGGACGACCATATTTATACTCTCTCTAACGGCTTGATTGTAGAAGAATTCTATAAAAGAGTATCTCGTTATGGCATTACAGCATATACTAAATTGTATAGCTATGATAAAGATGGACACCTTATATCAATAGTCGACAATGATGAAGAGGCTTCAACATCAAACTATGATATTGTATGGAAAGACGGGAACATTGCCAGCTTTGGGGACGATAATCTCACATATTCCGATATTGTCTGGAACAAAAACATGATTATTGAATTACAAGACGATCTCATAGATCCTAATCTACTGCTCACTGGCTATTTTGGAAAATGTCCCAAATACATGCCTCAAACTATTGGCTACTGTACATATAAATACACATTAGGACCGGATGGTCTTATAAGCAAGATTTCAATTAAAGGAAGTTTTAACTACGAACGATCTATATCTTGGGAATAGAGCAACATCTTGATGAGGAAAATGCATCTACAAAAGGAGATAGCTTTAAACAAAATACTTTGTAAGAGGACATGGAAGTTTCTTCGGAAGAATTCCTGTGTCGGGAATATAGTACCCCGCATAAAAAACACCGACTGAGCCATTATAATGAGAAATAGCAAAAAAGCAAACTGTTGCCTAAAACAGCAAGCAACCTGTCTGTTCGCATACGTTGAGATATGAGAGAATAATTAACAATATTACATAACAATTAATTAATCAAAAGATGAAAAGACTTATTTCTTATATTTCCTTATTTGCTGCACTCACTGCCATACCTGTATTCGTGAGCTGCTCTGACAGTGACGACGATAACGACAATAACGGCGGTTCCACCGAAAGTGCCAAACACATCGTCAGAATTGTAAATGCACAAATTGGAGGTGTTGGTAATGGCACTGACAAAACCTATTCATACGATACTCAAGGAAGGGTTGTCTCTGTTAAAGGTGAAGAATATTATATTGGAAAAGTATTGAACGAAGAAACCACTTACCAGTATGACCAGAATTCGATACAAAGTCATTTACAAAAAGGTTCTTATTCCGTAGACCACCTGTATACTCTCTCTAATGGATTGATAGTCAAAGACTTTGAAAAGACTGTAGCCAGTGGTCATGTTTACACATCTACGTGCACGCTCAAATATGACAACAACGGATATCTTACCTCTATCACCGAAGAGTATGATGGTGAAAAATTTACAAAAGATGTCGTTTGGAAAAATGGAGACATTACAAACATTGGAGAGGCGGTTTATACATATTCAGACATCAAATGGAATAATAACATGATTTTTGATTTTGGCTATAACCAGGACCAAAATCTATTTCTCCATGGCTATTATGGGAAACTGCCGCAACACATGCCTCTGACAAATGGTTCGTATTACGAGAAATATGAATACACTTTGGAAGACGGATACATAAACAAGATAATATCGAAAGGAGGAATAGATGGCGACTTTGAATTAACATACTATTGGGAGTAACACCCAATAAGTGAGATTCACAGAATCCATATGTACAGAGCAGCGGGATTAAGGACCTCTGCTCTGTATCCTTTTCAAGCCAAGACACACAAGTCCGTTGTACGGATACCAATTGCCCGTAAGCATCGATTAAATACACCTTGTTTCAGTTGTAGCGTGATAGTACCTTTGTCCTGCGCTATTGCGCCCAACTACAATTTTTTTTATTATGACTCAAGAAGAATTCATTGATCTGCAGTTGTCCCACCAGTCAAGTGGTCTGACACTGAAGTCGTACCTAAAGCAGATAAAAATCTACTTCAATGCCAGTATATGTCCGCCAGTGAGACAGGCGTTCCTCACTGTGGTTATTATGTAACTACGCATATACTTCTTGTACAAAGAGATGCAATGAAGAATTGTCATTTTCCAGTTTGACGAGCGCCAGTCTAAAATATGAAAATCCAATTCTCTGTTTATCGTAAGCATTCGATGAAATACACCTTGTTTCAGTTGTAGCGTGATAGTACCTTTGCCCTGCGCTATTGCACCCAACTACAACATTATTTATTATGACTCAAGAAGAATTCATTAATCTGCAGTTGTCT